>FWWM01000371.1_pt1 | contig 150848 bp, 160 predicted proteins | sample 2228351 | NCBI WGS metagenome assembly FWWM01 (sample SAMEA103939774, study PRJEB20133) | metagenome
AGGTGGCCCGGCTCTACCGGGACGCCCGGATCGCCACCCTCTACGAGGGGACGAACGAGATCCAGCGCCTCATCATTGGGGCCCAGCTCACGGGGATCAAGGCTTTTGTGTGATGGGGCGCCTCGAGGGTAAGGTCATCCTGGTCACGGGGGCAGCGCACGGGATCGGCCGGGCGGCCCTGGAGGTCTTCGCCCGCGAGGGGGCGCGGCTCGTGGCCGCGGACCTCGAGGCCGAGCCCCTCGCCGCCGCCGTGGCCCCCCTCGAGGCCGAGGCCATCGCCTGCCCGGCGGACATCGCCGACCCAGAGGCGGTGGAGGCCCTCTTCGCCGAGGCCTTGGAGGAGTTTGGGGCCCTCCACGGGGTGGCCCATTTCGCCGGGGTGGCCCAGGCCGCGGTCCACTGGCGGCTTGGCCTCGAGGAGTGGGTTCGGGTCCTACGGGTGAACCTCACGGGGAGCTTCCTGGTAGCCCGAGAGGCAGGAAGTGTGATGCAGGGAGGAAGCATAGTCCTTACCAGTTCTGTGGCCGCTTTCGGGGCCTTCGGGTTGGCTCACTACAGCGCGAGTAAAGCGGCCCTCCTAGGCCTCACCCGCACCCTGGCCCTGGAGCTCGCCCCCAAGGGCATCCGGGTCAACGCCCTGGTGCCCGGGTTCATAGAGACCCGGATGACCGACCCCCTCCCGGACTGGGCCAAGGAGCGTGAAGTGGAGGCCACCGCCCTTAAACGAGCAGGCCGGCCCGAGGAGGTGGCCCGGGCGGCCCTTTTCTTGCTCTCAGACGAGTCCAGCTTTATCACCGGGCAGGCCCTCGGCGTGGACGGAGGGCGCTCGGTGTAAAGGAGGTGAAAGGGATGCCCATGTACTTTGAGGACTTTGAGGTTGGCCAAAGGTTTACCACCCCGGCCCGGACCGTGACCGAGGCGGACGTGGTGAACTTCGCCGGGGTCTCGGGGGATTACAACCCCATCCACACCGACGCCGAGTTCGCCAAAGGGACGCCCTTCGGCCAGAGGATCGCCCACGGGCTTCTGGTCCTCTCCATGCTCACCGGGCTCAGGCAACGCGCCGGGCATTTTGAGGGAACCATCATCGCCTGGGCCGAGATCCGGAACTACCGCTTCCTCAAGCCCGTCTTTATCGGGGATACCGTCTGGGGGGAAAGCGAGATTCTGGAAAAACGGGAGACCTCCAAGCCCGACCGGGGGGTCCTGGTCCAGCGGGTCCGGGTCTACAACCAAAGGGGCGAGGTGGTCCAGGAAGGGGAGTTCGTAACCCTAATCCGCAGGCGGGGTGGGGCTTGAGCCCGTTTGGGCGCTGGTTTGGGGCCGAGGTCTTAAGGCGGGAAGGAGGGGAGGCCGAGCTCCTCCTAAGGGTGCGGGAGGAGTTCCTTCAGGGCCAGGGTTTGGTGCACGGGGGGATCCTGGCCGCCCTCTTGGACAGCGCCCTGGGGCAGGCCGTGGGAAGCCTAGGGGTGGAGGTGGTCACGGCGGAGCTTTCCATCAGCTACCTCCGCCCGGTCCAAGGCGGGGTCCTAAGGGCCCGGGCCTGGGTCATTCACCCTGGGCGCCGCCTTCTCCACGCCGCAGGGGAGGTCCTCCTGGAAGGGGAGCGGGTGGCCTTTGCCAAAGGGGTCTTTTACCGGGTGGGATAGGGGTTTATACTGGGTTTAATCCAAAGGGGGTGAGGCATGCTGCCCTCCACGATGATGGACGAGGAGCTTAACCTCTGGGACTTTTTGGAGCGGGCCGCAGAGCTTTTTGGGGGGAAGGAGGTGGTTTCCCGCCTCCACACCGGGGCGGTCCACCGCACCACCTACGCCGAGATCTACAGGAGGGCCCGGCGGCTCATGGGGGGGCTTAAGGCCCTGGGCGTGGGGGTGGGGGACCGGGTGGCCACCCTGGGCTTCAACCACTTCCGCCACCTCGAGGCCTACTTCGCCGTCCCCGGGATGGGGGCGGTGCTGCACACCGCGAACCCCAGGCTTAGCCCCAAGGAGATCGCCTATATCCTGAACCACGCCGAGGACAAGGTCCTCCTCTTTGACCCAAACCTCCTCCCCCTGGTGGAGGCCATCCGGCCTGAGCTCAAGACCGTGGAGGCCTTCGTGGTCATGGACGGGGAGGCCCCCGAGGGGTACCTGGCCTATGAGGCGGTCCTCGGGGAGGAACTGGACCCCGTGCGGGTCCCGGAGCGCTCGGCCTGCGGCATGGCCTACACCACCGGGACCACCGGCCTCCCCAAGGGGGTGGTCTACAGCCACCGGGCCCTGGTCCTCCACACCCTAGCGGCAAGCCTAGTGGACGGGACCGCCCTCTCCGAGCACGACGTTGTCCTCCCCGTGGTTCCTATGTTCCATGTAAACGCCTGGTGCCTCCCCTACGCCGCCACCTTGGTGGGGGCCAAGCAGGTCCTCCCCGGACCCCGCCTGGACCCCGTGAGCCTGGTGGAGCTCTTTGACGGGGAAGGGGTGACCTTCACCGCTGGGGTGCCCACGGTCTGGCTCGCCCTGGCGGACCACCTGGAGGGCACCGGCCACCGGCTCAAGACCTTAAAGCGCCTGGTGGTGGGGGGCTCGGCCGCCCCAAGGAGCCTTATTGAGCGGTTTGAGCGCATGGGGATCGAGGTCCGGCAGGGCTACGGCCTCACCGAAACCTCCCCCGTGGTGGTCCAGAACTTCACCAAAAGCCACCTCGAGGCCACCCTCTCCCCCGAGGCCAGGCTCACCCTCAAGGCCAAGACCGGCCTCCCCATTCCCCTCATCCGCCTCCGGGTGGCGGATGAGGAAGGAAGGCCTGTGCCTAAAGACGGGAAGACGCTAGGGGAGGTCCAGCTCAAGGGCCCCTGGGTCACCCGGGGCTACTACCGGAACGAGGAGGCAAGCCAAGCCGCCCTCACCCCGGACGGCTGGTTCCGCACCGGGGATATCGCCGTCTGGGACGAGGAGGGGTACCTGGAGATCAAGGACCGGCTCAAGGACCTGATCAAGTCCGGGGGGGAGTGGATCTCCAGCGTGGACCTGGAAAACGCCCTCATGGGCCACCCCAGGGTCAAGGAGGCCGCGGTGGTGGCCATCCCCCACCCCAAGTGGCAGGAAAGGCCCCTGGCCGTGGTGGTCCCCCGGGGGGAGGCCCCCACGGAGGAGGAGCTTAGGGGCCACCTCCTCCAGGCGGGCTTTGCCAAGTGGCAGCTCCCGGACGCCTTCATATTTGTAGAGGAAATCCCCAGGACCTCCGCAGGGAAGTTCTTGAAGCGGGCCCTAAGGGAAAGGTATAAGGACCTTTTCCAGAAGGAGGCCTAGATGTTCTTGGAACAGTTCCGGCTGGACGGCAAAGTGGCCCTCATCACCGGGGGTTCCCGGGGGCTTGGCCTCGAGGCGGCCAAGGCCTTAAGGGAGGCCGGGGCCCGGGTGGCCCTTATGGCCCGGCGGGAGGGCTTCTTCGCAGAAGCTCTTAAGGAGATCCCGGACGCCCTCCCCCTCCTCGGGGACGTGCGGGAGGAGGAGGCGGTGGAAAGGGCCGTGGCCGAGACGGAGGAAAAACTGGGCCCCCTCACCATCCTGGTGAACGCCGCCGGCATAAGCTGGGGGGCTCCCTCCCTGGAGATGCCCCGGGAGAAGTTTTTGGAGGTCCTCGAGGTCAACCTCCTCGGGGCCTACCTCGCGAGCCGGGCCGCGGCGAAACGCATGAAAGAAAGAGGGTATGGGAAGATCATCCAGATCGCCTCCGTGGCCGGGCTCAAGGGGGAGTTCCCCGAGGTCTTAGATGCCGTGGGGTACTCATCCTCCAAAGGAGGGCTTATCGCCCTCACCCGGGACCTGGCGGTGAAATGGGGCCGGTGGGGGATAAGGGTCAACGCCCTCGCCCCCGGCTTCTTCCCCACCCGGATGACGGAGAAGGTCCTCCCCCGGGCCGAGCCCTTCCTCAAGGCCACCCTCCCCCTGGGCCGGGCGGGGCGGCCCGGGGAGCTCGGGGGGGCGGTCCTCTTCCTCGCCGCCCCGGCCTCGGACTACATCACCGGGGCCGTCCTCCCCGTGGACGGGGGGGCCACGGCCCTTTAGTATAGGGGGGTGTACGCCCTTAGGGACGGCCTGAAGCTTCTCCTGCGCCATCCCACCTCGGCCCTGGCCACCTTTTTCACCGCCTTGGTTTCCTTCACCCTCCTTTACTTCCTGGGCCTGGTGCTCTGGAACCTGGGCAAGGTGGTGGAGGGGCTGGAACGCCAGCTGGAGATCGCCGCCTTCCTGGCCCCGGAGGCGCAGGCGGAGCAAATCCTAGGGGAGATCCAGACCTGGCCCGAGGTCCTCTCGGCCCGGATCCAGTCCAAGGAGGAGGCCCTGGCCCAGCTGGTCCTGGACTACCCCTACCTGGCCGAGGCCAAGGACCTGGTGGAAAACCCTCTCCCTGACACCCTCCGCCTCCAGCTTGCCGACCCTACCCAGGTGCGGGCGGTGGCGGAACGGCTTAAGGCCCTACCCGGGGTAGAGGGGGTGGAGTACGGAGGGGAGCTCACGGAAAGGCTGGTAGGCCTCCTGGCGGGAAGCCGGGTGGCTATGGTCCTCCTGGTAGGGCTTCTCCTTCTGGACACCCTTTTTAGCGTGGCCGGGTCCATCCGCCTCTCGGTGGAAAGCCGCAAAGAGGCCCTGGAGATCATGCTCCTGGTGGGGGCCACCCGGGGCCGGGTCCAGGCCCCTTTTCTGGTGGAAGGTGCCTTCCTCACCCTTACGGCCGGGGTCTTAGCCGTCCTCCTGGGTGGGGGGCTTTACCTCAGGCTAGCCCAGGAGGCGCAAAGCCTCCTACCTTTCCTCCCAGTTTTAGCCTTGGAGGACCTCCTCCAGACGGGAGGGATGGTCCTGGCCCTAAGCCTTTTGGTCGGCTTAGGCGGGGCTTATCTGGCTACCCGGGCCCACCTCATAAGGAACCCATGAGGTTGAGGTTTTGGTTTCTCCTCCTTGCCCTAAGCCCTCTCCTCTCCTGGAGCCTAGGCCAGAACCTCCAGGCCCTCGAGGCCCAGGCCCAGGAGGCCCAGAGGCAGGAGGAGCGCCTTAGGGCCCGGATAGAACTCCTAAACCGGGAGCTGGCCCAGCTCTCAGGCCGGATAGAGGCCCTCCTCAAGGAGAGGGCCCGGCTAGAGGCCGAGGTGGCCCGGCTGGAAGGGGAAAGGAGCAGGCTCAGGCAGGAGATAGCCCGGCTAAGGGAGGAGATCCAGGCCACGGAGACCAGAATCCGAAAACTCCAGGAGGAGCTTAAGGCCCTGGAGGACCGCCTAAAGGCCCTGATCCAAAGCCTTTACCGGGAGGGGGCCCGGCGCTACCTCCTCCTCCTCCGCTCGGAGAGCTTCCTGGACCTTTTGGTCCGGGCCCGCTGGGTGGGGTATATCTCCGCCCGGGATGCGGAGACGGTCCGGGCCTTCCGGGCCACCCTAAAGGCCTTGGAGGAGGAAAGGGTCCGGCTTGGCCTTCTCCTCCAGGACCTCGAGGCCAAGGAAAAGGCCCTGGCCGAGGCCCAGGCCCAGGTTTTGGAGCGGAAACAGGCGCTGGAGGCCAATCTAGCCAGCCTCCAGAGGGAACAGGCCGGCCGCCGCGCCCTCCTCCGGGAAAGCCTAAGGGCCCGCTCTGAGCTCCAGGAAAGGATCCGCGCCCTCCAGGCCCAGATCCTGGCGGAAAGGCGGAGGCTGGAGGCGCTAAGGCGGCAAGAGGAAGAAAGGCGCCGCCGGGAGGAGGCCCAAAGGCGCCAGGCGGCCCAGGTGGTCCTCCCGCCCCCACCCCTCCCGGCGGCGGTGGGCCGGCTGGCCTTCCCCATCCCCGGGGGCCGGGTGGCGGTGCCCTACGGGGCCGAGGGGCCCTTCCAGGTCCTGGCGGGGCCTAGCCCCGGTAGCCCTGTCCAGGCCGCAGCCGACGGGTATGTGGGCGGGGTACTCTATATCCCCAACCTAGGCTGGACGGTGATGCTGGTCCACACGGAAAGCCTGGCCACGGTCTATACCAACCTCCAGGAACCCCTGGTCCAGGAGGGGCAAAGGGTGGCCCGGGGCCAGCTTTTAGGGTATACGGGCGGAGGGCTTCTGATGCGCCCTGAGGAGCTGGAATTCCGGGTGGCCCTGGACCAGGGGGGAAGAACGGTTTTTGTGGACCCCTCGGCCTACTATTAGGCGGGCTCAATCAGGCCGTAGTTCCCGTCCTTGCGCCGGTAGACCACGTTGATCTCGTCCGTAGAAGAATTACGGAAAACAAAGAAATCGTGCCCCAAGGCTTCCATCTGGAAGACCGCCTCTTCTGGGGTCATGGGCTTCATCTCAAAGCGCTTGACCCGGACGATTTGAGGGCCTTCCTCCTCCTCGGGCTTGCGCAGGGCCTCGAGGTCCTGAAGCTCAGGGGGTGGGGGGCCTTGGTAGGTGTGCCGCCGGCCTACGAATTTGCGCTCCTTGTAGCGCTTGAGCTGGACCTTGAGCCGGTCCACCGCCCGGTCAATGGCGGCGTAGAGGTCCGGGTCCTCCTCCTCCACCCGGACCAGGCCCCCAGGGAGGTCCACCTGGATCTCGGCCTTGGCCCGCTTGGCCACATGGGGGCTACCCGCGAGGGCCAGCACCACCTTGGCCATAAGCTCCCGGCCATCAAAGAACTTGTCCAGGCGCTCCAGCTTCTTCTCCGTGTAGTCCCGGATGGCCTCGGTAATCTCCAGGTTGCGCCCGATGATCTTGTAGACGTTCATAGGCCTCCTTTCCGCCCCCCAAGGGGCTTTGGGCTATGGTACCACGCCTGGGGCCTGGTCTTGAACCACCTGGCCGGCCTTTAGGACTACGGTCCGGCCCGGGTAAACCTTGAGGAGGTCCAGGTTATGGGTGGCCAGGACCACGGTGGCCCCCCGGAGGTGGGCCTCCTTAAGGATTTCCAAGACCTTTAGCGCGTTCTCCTGGTCCAGATTCCCCGTGGGCTCATCCGCAAGGACCAGGGGCGGGTCCTGGAGGAGGGCCCGGGCCAGGGCCACCCGTTGGGCCTCCCCCACGGAAAGCTCCTCAGGGAAGGCCCTTTTTTTGTGGGCCAGGCCCACCCGGCGCAGGGCCTTTGTGATCCGGTCCGCCCATTCCTTGGGGGGCACCCCTTGGACCTCGAGGACAAAGGCCAGGTTCTCCTCCACCGTGAGGTCGGAGAGGAGCTTATGGTCCTGGAAGACCATCCCCACCTTCCGCCGGTATAGGGCCACCCCCCTGGGGCTTAAGGCCTTGAGGCTTTGCCCCAGGCTGTACACCTCCCCCTCCGTGGGGATAAGCCTCCGGTGGATAAGGGCAAGCAGGGTGGACTTTCCCGCCCCGGAATGCCCCAGGAGGTAGACGAACTCCCCCTTCTTAATCTCCAGGTTTACGCCGTACAAGGCTTTGACCCGGGTCCTGGGGTATTCCAGGCTCACCCGCCGGAGGGCCACCATACCCCCACTATACCCCGCCTGGACCACCATTTTCTCACGGAAGCGGGGTATAGTGGGAAAGGTGAGGCAGAGGATGAAAAAAACCGCGTGGCTTCTAACCGGCGTGGGGGTTCTCCTGGCCTTGGTCTACGCCCAGCTTACCCGGCCCCAGGCCAAGGCCTTCCTCCAAAACCCCAACGGCCAGGCCCTCCTGGAGGTCTACCAGAGGATCCAGCAGAACTACCTAGAGCCCCTCCCCCAGGAAAAGCTCAACGCCCTCCTGGAGGGGGCCATCGGGGGGATGGTGGGGGCCTTAAAGGACCCCTTCACCAGCTATAGCCCCCCCCAGCGGGCCAGCCTCTGGCAGGAGGACCTTAGGGGGGAGTTCTTCGGAATAGGGGCCACCCTAAGCCCCGCTAACCCCGACGGGACCGGGGCCAAGGTGGAAGGGGTGATGAAGGGGCTTCCCGCCCAGCGGGCCGGGATTAGGGCGGGGGATGTCATCCTCGAGGTGGACGGGGAGGACGTCACCGGCCTCCCCCTCCTGGAGGTGGTGGCCCGGATCCGGGGGCGGGAGGGGACCAAGGTCACCCTCAAAATCCGGCGGGAAGGCGCTCCCGCGCCCTTGGTCTTTGAGCTCATCCGGGAAAGGGTGGAGATCATCTCCGTCTCCACGGGCCAGATTGGGGAGGTGGGGTACGTGGCCCTGGAGACCTTCGCCAATTTCAAGGTGGAGGACCAGCTTAGGAAGGCCCTGGAGGAGCTCAAGGCCAAGGGGGTGAAAAAGCTCATCCTAGACCTGAGGGATAACGGCGGGGGGCTTTTAGACCAGGGCTGCGCCGTGGCCGATGCCTTCCTTAAGGAGGGCCCCATCGTCTACACCCGGACCCGGACCCTGACCCGGGTCTACTGCGAGGCCACGCCCCGGACCCTGTGGGATGGGCCCATGGTGGTCCTGGTGAACGGAAACTCGGCCTCAGCCAGCGAGATCGTGGCCGGGGCCCTCCAGGACCACGGCCGGGCCCAGGTCATCGGGGAGAAGACCTTCGGCAAGGGGGTGGGCCAGACCCCCTTCACCCTGGCCAACGGCGGGGAGCTCACCCTGGTCTCCTTTGAGTGGCTCACGCCTAAGCGGCGGGGGATTAACAAGGAGGGGATCACCCCGGATATCGAGGTCAAGGACACCCGCTTCCCCACCCCTCTTTCCCTCCAGGGCTCGGGCCTCCCCCCTAATACTGAGGTGACCCTGACCGTAAACGGCAAGACGGTGCGGGCCAGGACCGACGCCGAGGGGGAGCTCTCCTACGCCGAACCCCAGAAGCCCAGGCCCCTCCCCGAGGAGAGGGGGCAGGCGGTCTTGGACCTGGAAGGGGACGCCATCCTAAAGAAAGCCCTCGAGGTCCTGGGACAGAGGTAAGGCCTAGGAATGGCCCCCGGGGCCCCTGTCCCCGGGGGCTAAAACTTTTGGGGGCCAGGCGGCCTCAGCTCACCCGCGCCCCCAGGGGCACCCCCCCCGGGACCTCCACCAGGGCCAGGGCCTCCCCTTGAGAAGCGGCCAGGATCATCCCCTGGCTTTCCACCCCCCGGATGCGGGCGGGTTTGAGGTTGGCCACCAGGACGAGCTTTTTCCCCACAAGCTCCTCGGGCCGGTACCACCGGGCGATCCCCGAGACCACGGTCCTCTCCTCATCCCCTAAGGAGAGCCTGAGGATGAGGAGCCGGTCGGCATTGGGATGCCGCTCCGCCGCCACCACCTGGGCCACCCGGAGCTCCACCTTTTGGAAGTCCTCTATGGAAATCAGCCCCACGCCCTCCAAGGCCTCCTCCCTGACTCCTTGGACCTGGGCCTTCCGCTCCTCCTTGGGGAAGAGGAGGGGGGCTTCCTGGGGCAGGGGGGCAGGCCGGGCCAGGCCCCAGCGCCCCGCCTCCTCGAGGGCCTTAAGCTCGGGCAGGCCCAGGGCCCGCCTAAGCTCCGCCATCTTATCGGGCATGGCCGGGGTGAGGAGAGCTGAGGCGATCCTAAGCCCCTCCACCACCCGGTAGAGCACGGCCTGGGCCTTATGGGGGTCGGTCTTCTGTACCTCCCAGGGCTTCTCCTCATTGAGGTGGCGGTTTAGGGCCTTGACATAGGCCATGACCTCCTCCAGGGCCAGGTGGAAGCGGAGCTCCCGGACCAGGGGGCGGAGGCGGTCCAAAAGCCCCACCCCTTGGGCCTCGAGGTCCCCGCCCGGCACCGGCTCTGGGATCCGGCCCCCGCCGTAGCGGAGGAGCATGGCCCGCACCCGCTGGACCAGATTGCCCAGGTTATCCGCCAGGTCCGCCTCGTACCGAAGCCTTAAGGCCTCCTCCCCCACCGGGGTGTCCTGGCCGTAGGGGATCTCCCTCAGGAGGTAGTACCGAACCGCGTCCCGCCCGTACCGCTCCAAAAGGGCAAAAGGGTCCACCACATTCCCTAGGGTCTTGCTCATCTTCCGGCCATCGGGGCCCAGTAAAAACCCCCCCACGTTCAGGTACCGGTACATGGGGAGGCCGGCGGCCTTGAGCATGGTGGGCCAGAAGACGGCGTGGGGCTTAAGGATGTCCTTCCCAATCTGGTGCCAGGCGTGGGGCCAAAACACCCGGAACCTCTCCCCCTCGGGGTAGCCCAGGGCGGAGATGTAGTTCAGGAGGGCGTCAAACCAGACATAGGTCACGTGGTTCTCGTCCCAGGGGAGGGGGATCCCCCAGGGAACCCGGGCCTTGGGCCGGGAGATGGAAAGGTCCCCGATGGGCTCGGCCAGCATGGAGAGGACCTCGTTCCGGTACCCCTCGGGCCGGATGAGGTCGGGGTGGGTCTGGAGGTAGTCTATGAGCCACTCCCGGTACTTCTCCATGCGGAAAAAGTAGTTCCCCTCCTTGCGCCGCTCCACGGGCCGGCCGTGGATGGGGCAGTTCCCCTCCTCCAGCTCCTTTTCCGTGTAAAACCGCTCGCAGGAGACGCAGTAAAGCCCCTCGTACTCCCCGTAGTAGATGTCCCCCGCCTCGTAGACCCGCTTTAGGACGAGCTGGACCACGCGCTTATGCCGCTCCTCCGTGGTGCGGATGAAGTCATCGTAGGCGATGCCCAAGAGCTCCCAGGCCTTTTTAAACCGCTCCGAGACCCGGTCCACAAAGGCCTTGGGGTCCTCCCCGGCCCTTTCTGCGGCCCGGTAGACCGTCTCCCCGTGTTCGTCCGTGCCCGTGAGGAAAAAGGTGGTGTACCCATCCAGCCGGTGCCAGCGGGCCAGGAAATCCGCCACCACCGTGGTGTAGGCGTGGCCCAGGTGGGGCTCGGCGTTCACGTAGTAAATGGGGGTGGTGATGTAGAAGACTTTTTCCATGCCCTCCTCCCAAGAAAAAACCGGGGCCAGGCCGCCCCGGGCGGGGTCTTACCCCGCCCTACCGCCTGGGCATCCCCTTCATGCCCCTGATTATAGAATGAGGGCATGCCCTATAGGGAAGAGGAGGCGGAAAGGCTGGCCCTTTTGGCCCTGGAAGGGGACCCCCTCAGGGCCAGCGTCTTCCTCAAGCGCTACGCCCTACGGGACGAGGAGGGGAGGCTCCTCGAGGCCACCCCGGAGGAGATGTGGGACCGGCTCCTTAGCGCCCTGGAGGCGGGGGCAAAGGGGGCCAGGGCCTATTTCCGCCCCCTTTTGGAGGGGTTCCGGTTTGTCCCTGGGGGGCGGATCCTCTTTGGCCTGGGCAACTGGCGGAGAAGCACGCTTTTCAACTGCTACTTTATTCCCATACAAGAGGACTCCGTGCCCGGGATCACCCGGTTTTTAGACGAGGCCGCCCGGACCTTCGCCTATGGGGGCGGGGTGGGGACGAACGCGGACGTCCTCAGGCCCAAGGGGGCCCGGATTGGGAACGCCGGGGTGGAGAGCTCAGGAGCCGTGAGCTTTATGGAGCTCTTCTCCACCCTGGCCGGGGTCATGGGGGCAAGCGGGGGGAGGCGGGGGGCTTTAATGCTCAGCTTTTCGGACACCCACCCTGAGGTCCTGGACTTCATCCGGGCCAAGACCGACCCCCAAAGGACCCGGATCCGGCACGCCAACCTCTCCTTAAGGGCCTCAAACGCCTTTTTAGAGGCCGCCCTGGCCGGGGAAACGTGGCGGCTTAGCTTCACCACCCCCCGGGAGACCCTTTTAAAGGCCCTCCCCGCCCAGGAGATCTGGCAGGCCCTGGTGGAGGCGGCCTGGCAAAGCGGGGAGCCTGGGCTTCTCTTCTGGGACCGGATCCGTACCTGGGCCACAGCCCAGTACGGGGGCATGGAGGTCCAGGGGGTGAATGTCTGCGGAGAGGTGCCCATGGAGGCCTATGGGGCCTGCAACCTAGGGAGCCTGAACCTAGCGGCCTTTGTCCAGGCCCCCTTCACCCCGGAGGCCCGGATGGACTGGGAGGGCCTCGAGGAGGCCGCGGCCCGGGCCGTGGCCTTCCTAGACCTGATCCTTGACCTGGGCCAGGACCGCCACCCCCTGCCGGAGCAGAAAAAGGCCTCCCTCAGAAGCCGGCGGATTGGCCTTGGGGTCATGGGCCTGGCCGACGCCTTGGCCATGCTGGGCCTCCCCTACGGGAGCCCCGAGGCCCAGGCCTGGGCCGAGGAGGCCCTAAGGAGAATCAAGGAGGCCGCCTACTGGGCCAGCGCCCACCTGGCCCAAAGGAAGGGCCCCTTCCCCGCCTTTGACCCCAAGGCCCACCTCCAAAGCCCCTTCATCCAGGCCCTGCCGGAAGACCTCATCCGGACCGTGGAAAAGGGCTTAAGGAACGCCGCCCTCCTTTCCATCGCCCCCACGGGCTCCATCTCCCTCCTGGCCGGGGTGACGGGGGGGATAGAGCCCATCTTCGCCCTAAGCTACCGCCGCCTGGCTGGAGGGGAGGTTTTTACCGTGGAGCATCCCCTCCTCAGGCAGTACCGCAGGCTTAAGGGAGAGGAACCCCCCCCTTGGCCCACGGCCTACACCGTGGACCCCCTGGCCCGGGTCCGGCTCCAGGCCGCTTTGCAGCGGCACGTGGACCAGAGCATCTCCTCCACGGTGAACCTGCCCAAGGAAACCCCTCCAAAGACCGTGGAAAAGGTCTTCCTCACTGCGTGGCAGGAAGGGTGCAAGGGGATTACGGTCTTCCGGGAGGGAAGCCGGGAGGAGGTTTTGGCCCCCGTGGGGGTCTGCACCTTCTGCACATGACCCGGTACCGCCTGGCCTTCCGCCCTTTCCTCCCCTATCCTGGGGAGCGCCTGGCCCGGAGGAAAGGCCTGGGGGGGGAGTTCTTTGAGCTCAGGCCCTACCAGCCCGGGGACGACCCCCGGCGGATCCACTGGCGGAGCTACGCCAAAACGGGGAGGCTCTACACCCGCCTCGAGGCCCCCTTAGAGAAAACCCGGTTCCGGGTCTACCTGGACACTAGCCCCAGCATGGCCCTCCACGGTAAAGGGGTTTACGCCCGGGAGGTGGCCCACCTCCTCCACCGCCTGGCCCGGGAAGAGGACCCCCTGGCCCCCTTCCAGGAAGGCCCCCCAGGGGAGGCCAGGAAAGGCCCCGGGGTCCTGGTCCTCCTCACAGACGGCCTGGACCCCCTGGACTGGCCCCGCCTCCTCCCCAGGCGGCTAGTCCTGGTCCAAATCCTGGCCCCAGAGGAGCTGAACCCCCGGTTCCGGGAGGCGGTCCTAAGGGATGTGGAAACCGGAGCCACCCTCCCCGTGGGGCCGGAGGAGGTCCGGGCCTATGGCCTGGCCCTGGCCGGGCACCTCAAGGCCCTAAGGCTCCTCGCCCTCTCCAGAGGCCGGTACGCCCTCCTGAAGGTGGGGGAGACCCCCATCCCCGCCCTCCTACGCCAAGGGGTGCTGGAGCCCGTATAGTGGCCTTATGTGGGTCCTCACCCTGGACACCTCCACCCCCTACCTGGCCCTAGGGGTTTTCCAAGGGGAAAGAGGCCTGGGCCGGGTGGTCCACCTGGGCCGGCGGCACGACGAGGCCCTCTTTCCCCTCCTGGATGAGCTTTTGGAGGAAGCAGGGGTAGAGCGGGAGGCCATAGGGGCCCTGGTCCTGGGCCAGGGCCCGGGGTCCTACACCGGCCTCCGCATCGCCTTGGCCGCGGGGGAAGGCCTGGCCCTGGCCCTGGGGGCCCGGGTCTACGGGGTCCCCAGCCTCCTGGCTGCGGCCTGGCCCTTCCTGGAGGAGGAAGGCCCACCCCTGACCCCCCTCTTCACCGCCCGGAAAGGGGTCTACTACGGGGCCACCTACGCCCGCCGGGGGGGGCGTCCCGTGGAACTCGCCCCCCCAGCCCGTTTCCAAGGCCTCCCCCCAGGGCCCCGGCTCCTGGATGCCCCCCCAGACCCCCGGGCGCTTTACGACCTCCTCCCCTCCGCCCAGGCAGGGGCAAACCCCCTTTACCTCTAGTCCGCGGCCAGGCTACGGGGCAGGGCGTAGGTGTGGCTGGGCCGGGTCTCCTTAAACCCCGTCCCCTTAAGGCGCTCCGCCAGGAGGACCAGGTTGGCCCCGGCCACCTCCAGGTCCTCCAGAACCTCGGCCCGCTTAAGGGGGTCCTTAAGCCAGTCCCGGTGGGCGTAGACCAGGCCCAAAGGGGCCAGGACGAAGCCCATATACACCAGGGGTAGGGCCATCTGGGCCAAGGCCTGGGCCCCCCCTTCCTCCTCGGCCACGGCCAGGAGGGCCATGGGCTTCCCGAGGTTAAGGAGGCCCTGGTTTTCCATGGAGGTCATGCGTTCCAAAAGGGCCTTCATCCGGGCCGAGAGGCTGAACCAGTAAACGGGGGTGGCAAAGACGAGGGCATCGGCCCTAAGGATTCTTTCCGCCACCTTACCAAACCCATCCCAGGGCCCCTGGACGCAAGCCTCGGGGCCGCAAGCCGAGGTGTCTTGGGAGTAGTTCCCCGCGCAGAAGGGGAAGGGGTACCGCACCAGGTCCAGGCGCTCCGTGGTGGCGCCCTGGGCCCGGGCGCTTGCCAGGAGGTGGTCTAGGAGTTCAGCCGTCAACCCATCCGTACGGGCAGAAGCGTTCACGCCGAGAACATGTAAGCCCATACCTATCACCCAAATACTTACCCTTCTTTAGTATATGGGGCGCAAGCAAAGGCGGCAAGCCCAGGCTAGGGGGTCCAAGGCCCGGAAACGAACTCCCCCATGCCCCGCCCCTCCACCCGCCCCCCTTCCAGGAAGCCCCAGGCCCGGATGGGGCCTTCCCAGTAGGCCACCCGGGTGGAGCGGGAAAGAATCTCCCCCTCCCGGTAGAGGGGCTCCACCCCAAGGTCCAACCCCTCCCCCAGGAGGCGCCAGGAGAGGGTGTAGACCCGGCCTGAAGGGGCGGTATACGCCTCCAGAGGCTCCATCCCCAGGTCCACCGCCCGGGCCCGGCCCTCCCGGTCCACCCGGCTCCCCAGGGTCTGGACCACCCGCCCCCCTCGGTCCTTAACCCGGTAGACCATGAGCTCCGTCCCATCCGAAAGGTGAAGGGCGAGCCAGTCCCAGGTGGCGGCTATCCCCGAGGCCTGCTCCCCCCACTGGTGGTCGGCCCAGGCCTCCCCGTAGGCCCTCTCCCCCAGGACCTGGCCCTGGGCCAGGAGCCGGGTATAGGACTGGTAGTACATCCGCCCGGTCTCCGCGGTGCCCGAGTACCCCGGGGGATGGACCACGGGGGGCTTTAGGGGGTAGAGGTCCAGGGCGAGGAGGGGGGTCTCCAGGAGGAAGCCCGGCCCCGCCCGGCGGAAACGAAACCCCCCTAGGCCCAGGTCTGGCCCCGGCCGGGCGTACCCTCCGCCCCCGGGAAAGTCCGCCTCCTCCAGGAACCGCCTCTCCCCGGTGCGGAGGTCGGTTAAGGCCAGGTGAACGGCGTGAAAAGGACCAGGGGCAAGCCACCGCAGGGGCAGGGGGCCCACCCGGTACCCTTCAGGGGTATAGGCCTTAAAGAAGGCAAAGTGGAAGGCATAAGACCCCACCCAGCCCGAGGCGTACCACCACTCCAGGGGGGCAGGCTTAGGGTCCCAGTCCTGGGGGTCAGGAAGGCGGGCTAGGTCCACCCCTAAAAGGGCGGGGGCACAGGCCGCAAGGAGAAGGGGCAGGGCTAGGAAGCCAAGGCGCATGCCCTTAGCCTAGAGGAAGGCTTCCAGAGGAGTGTAGCCTAAAGGGCGTGACGGATACCCACGCCCACCTGGACTTTTTGGAGCCCGAAGAACTAGAGGAGGTCCTAAGGGACCTCCAAAGGGGGGAGCCCCAGGCCATCCTCACCCTGGGGGTAGGGCCGGCCCGTTGGGCAAGAACCCTGGAGCTCGCCCAGGGCCAGATCTTTGCCGCCCTGGGCCTCCACCCCACGGAGGCCCATCTCCTGGCCCCCGAGATCGAGGAAACCCTTAGGCACTACGCCCGCCACCCCCGGGTCCGGGCCATCGGGGAGACGGGGCTGGACTACCACTGGACCCCAGAAACCCGTTCTACCCAGTTCAAAGCCCTGGAGTTCCAGGCCGACCTGGCCGAGGCCCTGGACCTCCCCCTGGTCCTCCATGTGCGGAGCCGGGACGGGAAGGCCGAGGAGGAGCTAGCGGCCTGGCTCAGGCTCCACCGCCCCAAGAAGGCCATCCTCCACGCCTTTAGTGGACACCCAGCCCTGGTGGAGGCGGGACTAGAAGTAGGGGCCTATTTTAGTTTCGCAGGCCCCCTCACCTATAAGAGGAACCAGGCCCTAAGGGCCCTCCTCCCCCACCTCCCCAAGGACCGCCTCCTGGTGGAAACCGACACCCCCTACCTTCCCCCAGAGCCCCACCGGGGAAAGCGGAACCGGCCCCGGTTCGTGCGCCACACCCTGGAGGCCCTGGCCCAGGCCCTGGGGATGGGGTTTGAGGAGGCCGAGGCCCTCACGGACCGGAACGCCCAGACCCTCCTCCGGCTTGACCCTTTAGGCCCCAACCCCTAAACTTAGGGCCAGTATGCCGTCCGCCCGGAATAACCCTTAGGGCGGGGGGATGGAAGGCCCCCCGGCCAGGCGCCTTTGGCCGGGGGGCCTAGCCTTAAGGAGGGAGGATGCGGGTTTTGGTGGAGGATCTGCCCAAGCACATCGGCGAGGAGGTGGAGGTCTGGGGGTTTTTGCACTGGCGGCGGGACCTGGGCCGGATCCAGTTCCTCCTGGTCCGGGACCGGACCGGGGTGGTCCAGGTGGTCACGGGAGGGGAACGCCTTCCCCTCCCCGAGTCCAGCCTCAAGGTCTATGGCCGGGTGGTGGAAAGCCCCAAGGCCCCCGGGGGGCTGGAGATCCAGGCGAGCCGGATAGAGGTCCTTTCCCCGGCCTTAGAGCCCACCCCGGTGGAGATCCCCAAGGAGGAGTGGCGGGCGGGGCTGGATACCCTTTTGGAGTACCGCTACGTCACCCTAAGGAGCGAGAAGGCCCGCGCCCCCCTAAAGGTCCAGGCCGCCTTGGTCCGGGGGTTTAGGCGGTACCTGGACCGGGAGGGGTTCACCGAGGTCTATACCCCCAAGGTGGTCCGGGCTGGGGCTGAGGGGGGGTCGGGGCTCTTTGGGGTGGACTACTTCGAGGAAAGGGCCTACCTGGCCCAGTCCCCCCAGCTTTACAAGCAGATCCTGGTGGGGGTGTTTGAGCGGGTCTACGAGGTGGCCCCGGTCTGGCGGATGGAGGAGCACAACACCACCCGGCACCTCAACGAGTACCTCTCCCTGGATGTGGAGATGGGGTTTATAGAAAGCGAGGAGGAGGTCATGGCCCTGGAGGAGGCCCTCCTCCAGGAGATGCTGGAAGAGGCCCTGACCCGGGAGGGGAAGGCCTTCGCCCTCCTTGGGGCAGAACCCCCTACCCCCCCAGAGGGGATTCCCCGGCTGGAGCACAAGGAGGCCCGGAGAATCCTCAAGGAGGAGCTCGGCTACCCCGTGGGGCAGGACCTCTCGGAGGAGGCGGAAAGGCTTTTAGGCCAGTACGCCAAGGCGCGCTGGGGCACGGACTGGCTCTTCATCACCCGCTACCCCAAGGCCTTAAGGCCCTTTTACACCTACCCCGAGCCGGACGGGACCAGCCGGGGGTTTGACCTCCTCTTCCGGGGCTTGGAGATCACTTCCGGGGGGCAGAGGATCCACCGGTACGAGGAGCTGGTCCAAAGCCTAAAGGAAAAGGGGATGGACCCTGAGGCCTTCCGGGGGTACCTCGAGGTCTTCAAGTACGGCATGCCCCCCCACGGGGGCTTCGCCATCGGGGCGGAAAGGCTTACGCAAAAACTCCTGGGCCTCCAAAACGTCCGCCAGGCCCGGGCCTTCCCCCGGGACCGGCACCGCCTTTACCCTTAACGCCAAGGCCCCCAGGCCCAGGCCCGGGGGCCGATAGGTTTGTAGGCTAGAAGCGGCTGAAGACGATCTCCCGCTTAACCTCCTCTATAAGCTGGGTCACGGGGATGCCCCGGGGGCAGGCCTCGGTGCAGTTGTAGGCGGTGCGGCAACGCCAGACCCCAAAGGAGGAGGCTAGGACCTTAAGCCTTTCCTCCTTGCCCCGGTCCCGGGAGTCAAAGATGAAGCGGTGGGCCTGGACGATGGCCGCAGGGCCGATGTACCGCCCATTGGTCCAGAAGACGGGGCAGCTCGTGGTGCAGCAGGCGCAGAGGATACACTTGGTCCCCTGGTCGTAGACCTCCCTCTCCTCGGGGGACTGGAGGCGCTCCCGGGCCGGGGGAGGCTCATCGTTGATGAGGTAAGGCTTCACCGCCCGGTAGGCGGCAAAGAAGGGCTCCATGTCCACCACCAGGTCTTTTTCCACGGGGAGGCCCCGGATGGGCTCCACGGTGATGGTGGGGCCCAGGTCCTGGACCAGGGTCTTGCAGGCCAGGCGGTTCACCCCGTTGATGAGCATGGCGTCCGAGCCACAAATGCCGTGGCCGCAGCTTCGCCTAAAGGTCAGGCTTCCGTCCAAGTCGGCCTTAACCTTGTGCAGCAGGTCCAAGACCCGGTCCCGGGGCTCGGCCTCCACCTGAAAGGTCTGCCAGTAGGGCTTGCCGCCCTTTTCGGGGTTATAGCGGAGGATTCTCAGGACTACCTGGGCCATCCTGTCTCCTAGTAGGTCCGGGCCTTGGGCTCAAACCGGCCCAGGACCACGGGCTTGTACCGGAATTCCACCACCCCATCCGCCTTCTTGTAGGCCAGGGTGTGCTTGAGCCAGTTTTTGTCGTCCCGCTCGGGGTAGTCCTCCCGGGCATGGGCCCCGCGGGACTCGGTGCGGTTCAGCGCCGAGTGGACCAGGGCCTCGGAGACCTCGAGGAGGTACCCAAGCTCCAGGGCCTCCATGAGTTCAGTGTTGTAGATCTCCCCCTTGTCCTCGATGGAGATCCGCTGGTACCGGTCCATGAGCTCTTTTAAGATCTCCACCTGCTTCTTTAGAAGCTCCCCGGTGCGGTAGACGGAGGCGTTGTCCATCATGCTCTGCTGGAGCTCGGCCCGGAGGACGGCCACCTTCTCCTTACCCGTGGAAGCCTTAATCCGCTCAATCCGCTCCCGGCTTGGCCCCAGGTGCTCAGGGGTGAGCTCGTGGAAATCCGCATCCTGGGCAAACCGGGCCGCGTGGATCCCGGCCCGCCGGCCAAAGACCACCAGGTCCCCTAGGGAGTTCGTCCCCAGGCGGTTCGCCCCGTGGAGGCTTACGCAGGCCGCCTCCCCTGCGGCGTAAAGCCCAGGGAGGACGGTGTTCTTTTCGTCCAGGATGACCTGGCCCCAGAGGGTGGTGGGAATCCCCCCCATGGCGTAATGGGCGGTGGGCATCACCGGGACGGGCTCCTTTAGGGGGTCCACCCCCAGGTAGATCCGGCTGAACTCGGTGATATCCGGAAGCTTCTTCTCCACCACCTCCGGGGGTAGGTGGGTGAGGTCCAGGAGGACATGGTCCTTCTTGGGCCCGGCGCCCCGGCCCTCCCGGACCTCGAGGTACATGGCCCGGGCCACCAGGTCCCGGGGGGCCAGGTCCTTGATGGTGGGGGCGTACCGCTCCATGAACCGCTCCCCAAGGCCATTCCTTAGGATCCCCCCCTCCCCCCGGGCCCCCTCGGTGAGGAGGATGCCCAAGGGGAAAAGCCCCGTGGGGTGGAACTGGTAGAACTCCATGTCCTCCAAGGGCAGACCTTTGCGGTAGAGGATGGCCTGGAGGTCCCCAGTGAGGGTGTAGGCGTTGGAGGTGACCTTGTAGATCCGGCCAAACCCTCCGGAGGCGATGATGATGGCCTTGGCCTGGAAGAGGTGAAGCTCCCCCGTGGCCAACTCGTAGGCCACCAGGCCCTTGGCCACCCCGTCCTCAATGATGACGTCCGTGACGTGAAACTCGTTGTAGAAGGTGATGTTGTGCTTGATGCACTGCTGGTACAGGGTCTGGAGGATCATATGCCCGGTCCGGTCCGCGGCGTGGGCCGCCCGGTGGACCGGGGCCTTCCCCCAGTCCTTGGTATGCCCCCCAAAGCGGCGCTGGGCGATTTTGCCGTTGGGGAGACGGTCAAAGGGGAGGCCCATGTGCTCAAGCTCCAGGACCGCGTCAATTACCTCCTTGGCGAAGACCTCGGCCGCGTCCTGGTCCGTGAGGTAATCCCCCCCCTTGACCGTGTCAAACATGTGCCATTCCCAGTGGTCCTCCTCCACATTCCCCAGGGCCGCCCCTATCCCCCCCTGGGCCGCCCCGGTGTGGCTCCGGGTGGGGTAGAGCTTGGAGACCACGGCCACATCCGCCCCTTCCCGGGCGGCGTACAGGGCGGCGGTCAAGCCGGACCCGCCCCCACCTACCACGATGACGTCGTGCCGGTGCGCCATATCACCTCACCCCAAAGTCATGGTTGAAGAGGGAAAGGCTCCCCAGGAAGAAGAGGAAGCCGATTAGGCTATAGAGCACCACCTTGGCCCAGAACCGCACCCCGGGATTCCGGATCCAGTCGTCCAGGACATACCTAAGCCCATTCCCCCCGTGGAGGAGGGCCAGGGCCAGGATAAGCCAGTCGTAGACCTTCCAGGTGGTCTGGGAAAGTCTCTTGGCCACGTAGTCGTAATCGATCTCGTTGAGGCTCACCATTACGGCGTTCATCCACATGTGCCCCAGGAGGAGGAAGATGAGGACGACGCCGCTAATCCGCATGAAGACCCACCAGTAGAGCTCCAGGTTGGAGGCCGCCTCGAGGCGGGCCTCCTCTAGCCGCTTAGACCGGATGGCCATTCCCCAACCTCCTTAATGCCCCAGGATGCTCCGGCCAATGGCCAGGACAAAGGGGGCGTAAAGGACCAGGAACAACACCCAGACCCCATACCAAAGCTGCCTCTGGTACCGGACCCCCCACCGGGTGAAGTCCATGAGGATGATCCGGAGGCCATTGAGGCCGTGGTAGACCACCCCCGCCACCAGGAGGAGAAGCCCAAGCTGGAAGATGGGCTGGTGGTAGAACTTCATGAGGGCGTTGGAGACCTCCGGCCCCCACATGGCGCTGGAGATGTTGGCCACATGGAGCATGAGAAAAAGGAGAATCCCCAGGCCCGAGATCCGGTGGAGGAAGAACGCCCACTGACCCTCTCTGCCTCGGTACATAGCCCCTCCTTACCGGGCCCTATCATACCACCCTGGGAAAGGGGGGAAGTTGGTTCTGGGACGCAAAGCCCCGGCTCCAAATACTAGGGTGGGGTATACGAAAACTTCTCCCAGACGAGGCAAAGAGGGAGGCCCCTCAGGTCCAGAACCCCAGGGCCACCCCCCAGGGGAAAAGGTGGGCCGGACCCCCGGGGTTTACGGCTTGAGGAAGGGGTCTTGACAGGGGGGGGAGGGGGGGGGATAATGGGGGGCGTGCCAAGGGGGGATACCCCGGGGGGCACGGAAAGGAGGTGGTCTTGGTGGAACTCTTTGGGTTCGGTCCACACCTGATGATTGACGGCCTCGAGGCCAACCCGGAGAAGCTCCGGGACGCAGAGTTGGTGCGCCGCGTCTTGAACGAGCTCCCCGAGGAGATGGGAATGACCAAGGTCCTTCCCCCCTTTGTCCACGCCTATGGGCCTGAGGGGGAAGAGGGGGTGACCGGGGTGGTCATTATTGCGGAAAGCCACATCGCCATCCACACCTTCCCCAAGAAGCGCTTCCTTTCCGTGGACATCTTCTCCTGCAAGGCCTTTGATATGGCCAAGGTCCTCCGCTACCTCACGGAGGTCTTTGAGATCGGCCGGTACGAGACCTACATGATCCACCGGGGCAAGGAGTTCCCCAAGGACCCTGAACTCGCCCGGCAGATCGTCCTGGGGGAGCGGGAGTACCTGGCGGCCCGGGCGGGGTAAGCCCCTCCCCTCCCCTGCCCCCATCCCTAGGGATGGGGGTCTAATCTTTTTTTCATGAGTCTTGGCTAGCTTGAAGGAGGTATGCGCGCTAAGGTATGGACTCTACTGGTTCTCCTGCTAGGCCTGGCCTGGGCCCAAGGCTTCCGGGGGCTCTCCTTGGGCACCACCTACCCCGAAATCGGGGTCCAGCCCGGGGAGACGGTGAACCTAACCCTGACCCTAAAGAACCTGGGCCTCCCCCCAGGGGTGGTCCAGCTCCGGGTGGCGGAGACCCCAGGGGGTTGGCAAACGGCCCTCATCGGCGGAGGGCGGCTGGTCCGGGCGGTCTACCTGGAGCCCAACGGGGAGGCCAGCCTCACCCTAAGGCTCCAGCCCCCCAAGGAGGTCCGGCCCGGGACCTACCGCTTCCTGGTGGTGGCCGAGGGCCTGGGCCAAAGGGCGAGCCTCCCCATCACCTTGGTGGTGGGCCAGGGCCTGCCCCAGCGCCTCAGCCTGGAGGCCGAGCTCCCCATCCTTAGGGGCCCCCCCACCAGCGATTTCCGCTACCGGGTAACCCTCAAGAACGAGTCCGACAAGGACCTCCTGGTCTCCCTGGAGGCCGAGGCCCCCAAAGGCTTCCAGGTGAGCTTCACCCCGGCCTTTAGCAGCCAGCAAGTGACCAGCCTGCCCCTCAAGGCCGGGGAGAACCGGGAGCTGGATGTAAGCGTAACCCTGCCCAAGGACACCAAGGCCGACACCTACGCCCTCACGGTCCGCGCCTCCGCCGGGGACGCCAAGGCCGAGCTCGGCCTCACCCTGGAGGTCACGGGCCGGCCCGAGGTCCGGTTCACCACCAAGGAGGGGAGGCTTTCCGGCCGGGTCGCCGCGGGCCAGGAGAACCCGGTCAAACTCCTGGTCAAAAACGAGGGAAGCGCCCCGGCCCGGGACCTCTCCTTTAGCGCCTTTGAGCCCTCGGGCTGGGAAGTCAGGTTCGAGCCCGAGAAAATAGAAACCCTAGAGCCCGGAGCGGAGCAGGAGGTCACGGCCCGGATCAAACCCTCAAACCGGGCGGTGGCTGGGGACTATATGGTCACCCTCTCCCTCTCTGGGGCCGAGGGGGTAAGCGAAAACCTGGAGTACCGGGCCACGGTGGTGACCTCCACCCTCTGGGGCCTCTTCGGGGTGGCCCTGGTGGCCGTAGCCCTTCTGGTCCTAGGCTTCGCGGTAAGCCGGTTCGGCCGGAGGTAGGGATGCCCGTCATCGAGACCAGGGGCCTCACCAAGCGGTACGGCTCCGTGGTGGCCGTGGAGGACCTGAACCTGGAGGTGGAGGAAGGAGAGGTCTTTGGCCTCTTAGGCCCCAACGGCTCGGGCAAGACCACCACCATCCTGATGCTTTTGGGCCTCACCGAGCCCACCTCGGGGGAGGCCAGGGTCTTAGGGTTTGATCCGGTGCGGGAGCCCCTCAAGGTGAAGGCCCGGGTGGGGTACCTCCCGGACCAGGTGGGGTTTTATGGGGAGCTCACCGCCTGGGAGAACCTGCGCTACACCACCCGGCTTTTAGGCCTAGACGACCGGGAAGCCCAGGCCCGGATTGAGGAGGTCCTAAAGCGGATGGGCCTCTTTGAGGTAAAAGACCGGAAGGTCCAGGCCTACAGCCGCGGCATGCGCCAGCGCCTGGGCCTGGCCGAGGTCCTCCTGAAGAGGCCCAAAATCGCCATCCTGGACGAGCCCACCCTGGGCCTAGACCCCGAGGCCGCCCGGGAGTTTTTAGGGATGATCCGAAACCTCAAGGCCGAGGGCATCACCGTCCTCCTCTCTAGCCACCTCCTCCACCAGGTCCAGGAGATCTGCGACCGGGTGGGGCTTTTCCATAGGGGAAGGCTCGCCCTTCTGGGCCGGGTGGAGGAGCTGGCCGAGAGGGTCCTTGGGGGCGGGTACGAGATCCTAGTGGAGGCGGGCCCCGGCCTGGAGGAGGCCTTCCGGGGTCTGGAGGGGGTGAACCGGGTGGAGGCGGCTGGCGGCCGGTACCGGATCCTGGCCCAAAGGGACCTGCGCCCCGAGTTGGCCCGCCTGGCCGCCGAGCGCGGGGCCCTTTACAGCCTGACCCTGCGTCAGCCCAGTCTGGACGAGATCTACGCCCATTACTTCCGGGAGGTGGCCCATGCGGCGTGAAGGCTCCCCTTGGACGGGGCTATGGGCCGTCTTTTTCAAGGAGATGGCCGACCATCTCACCGGACTTAGGATGCGGATCCTCGAGGCCCTCATCCTCCTCTCCGCCCTAGGGGCGGTGTATACGGGGAGCCAGGCCCTGCGCCAAACCGTTGGGGAGGACCCCTACCTCTACCTCCGCCTCCTCACCACCGCCCAGGACCCCCTCCCCTCCTTCGTGAGCTTCCTCTCCTTCTTCATCCCCCTGGCGGCCATCGCCTTGGCCTTTGACGCTGTTAACGGGGAATACACCCGGGGAACCCTTTCTAGGGTCCTCGCCCAGCCCATTTACCGGGATGCCCTCCTTTTCGGCAAGTTCCTGGCCGGGCTTGGGACCCTTACCGTCCTCCTCCTCGCCCTCTTCCTCCTGGTGGTGGGCCTGGGCCTCCTCACCCTGGGCGTGCCCCCGGAGGGGGAGGAGATGGGCCGGGCCCTCCTTTTCCTCCTGGCCACCCTGGCCTACGCGGGGTTCTGGCTGGCTTTAGGCCTCCTTTTTTCCATCCTCTTCCGCCAGCCGGCCACCGCGGCTTTGGCCGCTTTAGGGGTCTGGCTCTTCTTTGCCGTCTTCTTTCCTATCCTCACCGACCTGGCGGCCAATGCCCTCCTCCTCAGGGCCGACCCCCTGGACCCGGAAAGCCAGCTCCGCCAGGCCAACCTGGCCCTTTGGATCTCCCGGCTTTCCCCCAACACCCTTTACGCCGAGGCCCTGACCGCCCTCCTGAACCCTTCGGTCCGCTCCTTGGGGCCGGTCCTCATCACCCAGCTGGAAGGGGCCCTGATTGGAACCCCCCTGCCCTTAGGCCAAAGCCTCCTCCTGGTCTGGCCCCAGCTTACTGGGCTTTTCGCCCTGACGATTCTCCTCTTTACCCTAGGGTACGTGGTCTTCCAAAGGCAGGAGGTCCGGGCCTAGACACCTTGGCCTGGCCCCGGAAGGACCACCCCCTCCCGGTGTCCCCGGGAGGGGGGCCTTGGTCTATAGCCCTATTCCAGCCACTCCGTGGCGTACCCCGCGGTCTTGGGGATGATGCAAAGAAACTCCACCGGCTCCTCCCCCTCGTTCCAGTAGGCGTGGGGGGTCCCGGGGGGGATGAAGACGGCCTGACCGGCCCCCACCTCCCGGACCTCATCCCCCAAAAGGAGCCGCATCCGGCCAGAAAGGACATACTGCTGGTGCTCTATGGTGGGGTGCCGGTGCTTGGGAATCCGCCCTCCCGGGAGGAGGGTGAATTTGCGGGTGATGAAATGGGGGGCCCCCTCCTCAGGGCCAATGAGGACCTGGATGAAGGCCTTCTCCCCCCGCTCCACGGGCCGGGCCTCCAGGGTATCCGCGCGCTTGACCACGGGCCTCATACCCTCTACTCTACACCCCCTTAGGCCGCCTTTAGGATAGCCTCCACCTCCTCGTCCGTAACCTCGCGGAAATCCAGGTAATAAGCCCCCACGGCGGCGAAGTCCTGGGGCACGGTGAGGGCCACCACCTCCGCCTTCTGGGCCAGGCGCTCATAGGCCTCGGGACTCGCCACAGGCACGGCCACCACCGCCCGGGCCGGTCTTTGGGCTAGGACCACCTCTAAAGCCGCCTCCATACTGGCCCCGGTGGCCACCCCATCGTCCACCAGGACCACCTCCCGGCCCTCGAGGGGTATAGGGGGTCGGAGTTTGCGGTAGCGCTGGGCCCTACTCTTTAAGATTTCCCGTTGCCGGGCGATTTCCCTTTCTAGATACCCGGGGTCGGCGTAGGCCTGGGCGTAGGGCTTGAGGACCACCACCCCCCCCTCCCCCACCGCCCCCAGGGCAAACTCCGGGTTCCCCGGGGCCCCAAGCTTCCGGACCAGGACCACGTCCAGTTCCCCACCCAGCCTCTGGGCCACCTCCCAGGCCACCACCACCCCCCCCCGGGGCAGGCCCAGGACTAGAGGGGTCTTCAGGCCCAAAGGCCTTAGGGCCTCGGCCAGAAGCGCCCCTGCCTCCTTGCGGTCACGGAAACGCATGGGCTATCCCCCTCTCCACTCTACACCCCGGAAAGGCTTGAACCGAGTCTAAGCCCCTGGTAGATTGGGAGGGCAAGGAGGTGCAGGATGACCCAAACCGACAGGCCCTGGTTCAAGCGGTACGACCCGGGGGTGCCCTACGAGATCCAGGTCCCGGAGATCCCCCTATGGCGCTTCCTCCAGGATAGCGCCCAGCGCTATCCCAAGAACATAGCCCTGGAGTTCCTAGGCCGGACCCTCACCTACGAGGCCACCTGGGACCTGGCCCAAAGGTTCGCCGGTGGCCTCAAGGCCATCGGGGTAAGCCCGGGGGAACGGGTGGCCATCATGCTCCCCAACACCCCCCAGTTCGTCCTGGCCTTCTACGGCACCCTTATCGCTGGGGGGGTTGGGGTCAACGTCAACCCCCTCTACACCCCAAGGGAACTCCGACACCAGCTGGTGGACGCGGGGGCGGAAACCCTTGTGATCCTGGACCACCTCCTCCCCCGCTTCTTAGAAATCGCCGGGGAAACCCCGGTGAAGCGGGTGGTGGTCACGGGGATTAAGGACTTCCTCCCCTTCCCCAAAAACCTCCTCTACCCCCTTAAGGCCAAGCGGGAGGGTCTCCCCTTAGGCTTCCCCAAAAAGGAAGGTTTCCACGCCTTTACCGAGCTCCTCAAGGCCAGCCCCGCCACCCCCCACCCGAGCCACCCCGACGACCTCGCCCTCCTCCAGTACACCGGCGGGACCACGGGGATCTCCAAGGGGGCGATGCTCACCCACAAGAACCTGGTGGCCAACGTCCTCCAGGTGGACGCCTGGGACCCCACGGCCGGGGAGCTTAGGGGCAAGGGGGTGATGCTGGGGGCCCTGCCCTTCTTCCACGTCTACGGGATGACGGTGGGGATGAACTACGGGATCTACTCGGGGTACAAGACCGTCCTCCTGCCCCGGCCCGAGATCAAGGCCATTGTGGAGGCCATAGAGCGCCACCGGGTCACGCATTTCCCCGGGGTGCCCACCCTCTATGTGGCCTTTAACAACTTCCCGGGGATTAAAGGGCGGAACCTTAAGAGCATCCGGATCTGCCTCTCGGGGGCCGCCGCCCTCCCCGTGGAGGTGGCCAAGCGGTTTGAGGAGCTTACGGGGGCCCGCCTCCTGGAGGGGTACGGGCTTTCCGAGGCTAGCCCCGTAACCCACGCCAACCCCGTGCAAGGGGAGATCCGCAAAGGGAGTATTGGGCTACCCTTGCCCAGCATCGACGCCAAGGTGGTGGACGAGGAGGGCCGGGAGGTCCCCTTGGGGGAGGTGGGGGAACTCATCGTAAAGGGCCCCAACATCATGAAAGGCTACTGGAACCGGCCCGAGGAAACGGCCAAGGCCTTGAGGGATGGGTGGCTTTACACCGGGGATATGGCCCGGATGGACGAGGACGGGTATTTCTACATCGTGGACCGCAAAAAGGACATGATCATCGCCGGGGGGTACAACATCTACCCCCGGGAGGTGGAGGAGGTCCTCTACCAACATCCGGCGGTCCAGGAGGCCGCGGTGGTGGGGGTGCCGGACCCCTACCGCGGGGAGACGGTGGCGGCTTTTATCGTCCTAAAGGAGGAGTACCGGGGTCGGGTTACGGGAAAGGAAATCGAGGCCTTCTGCCGGGAAAACCTGGCGGCCTACAAGGTCCCCCGGATCATCGAGTTCCGCGAGGCCCTGCCCAAGACCAATGTGGGCAAGATCCTGAGGCGGGAACTCCGGGAGGAGTTTATCCGGCGGGGCCAGAAGGCCTGATACCGCCCCACCGTGGCTTCGCCACGGTGGGGGGCCGAACCGGTATCCTTTGCCGGTCCACACCGCGGGGCCTTGGGGCGAACAACACCAAGGGGCATGCTACCCCGGGTGGGGGTCTACCCCCGGGCCTGGGCCACAGCTCGGCGGAAGGCCTCAAGGGCCTGGTCTATCTCCCCTTCGGTGGTAAACCGCCCCAGGGAGAAGCGCAAGGAGGCCCGGGCCTCCTCCCGGGACCGACCCAGGGCCAAGAGGACATGGGAGGGCTCCAAGCTTCCCGCGGAGCAGGCGGAGCCGGAAGACACCGCCACCCCCAGGAGGTCCATAGCGAGGAGGAGGGCCTCCCCATCCGCCCCCTTGACCGTGACGTTCACGATCTTGGGGAGGCGGCGCTCGGGGTGGCCGTTGAGCTCCACCCCGGGAACGGCTAGGAGGCCAGCCTCGAGGCGGCGCCTTAGGGCAAGAAGCCTAGGGGCCTCCTCTGGCATGAGCCTTAAGGCCTTTTCCAGGGCCACGGCCATCCCATGGGCTAGGACCGGGCTTTGCGTTCCCCCCCGCCTCCCCCCTTCCTGCTTCCCGGGGATAAGGGGGAAGACCTCCACCCCCTGCCGGATGAGGAAGGCCCCAATCCCCTTGGGGCCATAGAACTTGTGGGCGGCCAGGGAGACCAGGTCCGCCCCCACCTCGTCCATGCGGAAGGGGATCTGGCCTATGGCCTGGACGGCGTCCGTGTGGAAGAGCACCCCCCGCTCCCGGCAAAGGGCGGCCACCTCCCGGATGGGCATCAGGACCCCGGTTTCGTTGTTGGCCGCCATGAGGCTTACCAGGATGGTATCCGGCCTCAAGGCTTCCCGGACCTGCTCGGGATGGACCAGGCCCTCCCGGTCTGGGGGGAGAAGGGTGAGGCTATACCCCAAGGACTCCAAAAGCCTAAGCGCCCCCAGGACCGCGGAGTGCTCCACCTGGCTGGAGACGATATGCCCCCGACCCCGGGCCAGGGCCACGCCCAGCAGGGCCAGGGCGTCCGCCTCCGAGCCCGATGCCGTGAAGACCACCTCCCGGGGTCGGCAGCCCAAGAGGTGGGCGATCCGCTCCCGGGCCTCCTCCAGGATCCGCCTCGCCTCCTGGCCGGGGCGGTGGACGCTATTCGGGTTGGCGTAAACCCCTTCCACCCCGTGCATGGCCTCCCGGACCTCGGGGTCTAGGGGGGTGGTGGCGGCGTAGTCCAGGTAGATCATGAGGCCTGGCCCGCCAAGGCCCTGAGGGCCTCGAGGCGCTTCCTCTCCTCAATCAGGTCCTTGAGGTTAGTCCCGCCCAGGACCTGGCGCACCGCCAGGTCCACCCGGCGCCAGAGGAGCTCAGTGGAACACTGCCCCACCTTTTGGCAGGAGGCGGGGTCCTCGATGCAGGAGACGGGGGCGAGGCTCCCCTCCAGAGCCTCCACCACCTCTAAGGCCGTGACCTTCTCCGGGGGACGGGCCAGGCGGTACCCCCCCTTGGCCCCCCGCACGGAGCGGAGAAACCCCGAGCGGCGAAGCTGGGCCGCAATCTGCTCCAGATAGGGCAGGCTAATCCCCTGGGCCTCGGCTACCTCCTTAAGGGGGACGGCCTCGGGGGCGCGGATCCCAATCTCCACCAGGGCCCTAAGGCCATACTGGGCCTTTGTGGACACCCACATGCCTTCAGTATACTACAAAACCCTATTTCCCACCCGAAAATAAGGACTTCACAAAGGCCAGGAGGAAAAGCCCAGCCTGGACCAGAACCACACTCCCGCCGCTGGGCCAGTCCAGAAGGTAGGAGAGGAAAAGCCCCAAGATAGCCCCCAAAAGGGCCAGGCCCAGGGACCAAAGGGTCATCTGGCTGAACCTATGGGCCAAAAGCCGGGCCGTGGCCCCAGGGATAACCAAAAAGGCCGCCACCAGAAGCGCCCCCACCACCTTGACCGAGACCACCAGGGCCAGGGCCATGAAAAGGGCCAGGAGGTAATCGTATAGGCCCACGGGCAGCCGGTCGGCCTGGGCCAATTCGCGGTCAAAAGTGGCGTAGGCCAGCTGCCCCCAGAGGAAGAGAAGAGGCAGGCCTAAAAGGAATAGCCCCCCTAGGGCCCAAAGATCCCCCGGGTTTACGGCCAGGAGGGAGCCAAAGAGGTAACCCAAAGGGTCCCCCACAAACCCCCGGGCCTGGGCAAGGAAGATCGCCCCTAGGGCCACGGACAAGGCGAAGAAGACCCCAATGGCCGAGTCCTCGGGAAGCCCCCCCCTTTGGCTCACAAAGGTGATCCCCATGGCCACGATAAGGGCGTAGGCCAGGGCCAGATACAAGGGCTCCTGGCCCAAAAGGAGCCCCAGGGCCACCCCGGCGAAGGCAGCGTGGGCCAGGCCGTCCCCCAGGTAGGCCAGGCGGCGCTGGACCACAAAAGGGCTTAGGAAGCCGGCGAGGAGGCTCACCATAACCCCAGCCAGAAGGGCTCTTTGGAAAAAGGGGTACTGGAGGGCCTCGAGCATCCCTACCCCCTAGGGAAAAAGGCGTGGGCGTGGCCCAGGTGGCCAAAGGCCCGGCCCAGGCATTCCTCCGTGAGGGCCTTTTCCGGAGGACCAAACCCAATTTTCCGGCGGTTTAAGACCAGGACGTGGCTTGCGTGGTGGGCCACCCCCCAGTCGTGGGTGACCATCAGAACCGTAGCCCCAGTTGAGCGCTGGTAGGCCTCGAGGTGGCGGTAGAGGTCCACCTCCCCCACCCGGTCCACCCCCGTAGCCGGCTCGTCCAGAAGGAGAAGGCGGGGCCTGCGCACCAGGGCCCGGGCCAAAAAAAGGCGCTGGAGCTCCCCCCCAGAAAGCCCGCGCAAGGGGCGGTGGGCCAAGGCCAAAGCCCCCACCTCCTCCAGGACCTCCTCAATGCGCCGCTTTTCCTCCCGGGCGAGGCGGAAGGGCCAGGCCCGCCTAAGGCCCGTGGCCACCAGGTCCAGCCCCAGGGCGGGAAAACCCCGGTCAAACCCCTTGAGCTGGGGGACATACCCGACCTCCATGGGGTCCAGGGCCTCCGGCCTCCGGCCAAAGAGCCAGACCTCTCCCTGAAAAGGCACCAGGCCCAGGAGGAGTTTAAGCAGGGTGCTCTTGCCCCCGCCGTTGGGTCCCACAATGGCCACAAAGGCCCCCTCGGGGACCTCGAGGTCTAACCCCTCCAGGGCCCGCACCTCCCCCAGGCGGACCGAGACCCCCCTGAGCTCCACGGCCCACACGGGGTAGATGATACTCTATTTTCAAGTTTTGGTCAAGGGCTACATGAACCGCTTCCTACGCTTATAGGCCTTGACCTCCTTAAAGCTCTTCCGCCCCCCCTCCCGGGCCACCCCCAGGTAGAACTCCTGGACATCCGGGTTTTCCAAAAGGCTCTCCTGGTCCCCCTCCAAAACAATCCGGCCCGTCTCCATGATGTAGCCATAGTGGGCGATAGAAAGGGCCATCCTGGCGTTTTGCTCCACCAAAAGCACCGTGGTCCCTTCCTCAGCGTTGACCCGGGCTACGATATCAAAGATCTCCCGGACCAAAATCGGGGCGAGGCCCAGGGAGGGCTCATCCAGGAGGAGGAGCCTTGGCCGGGCGAGCAGGGCCCGGCCGATGGCCAGCATCTGCTGTTCCCCCCCGGAGCAATACCCCGCCAGGCGGTGCCGGAGCTCTGCTAACCGGGGGAAATAATGGTAAATCCGGTCCAGCTCCTCCTTAAGGCTAACCCCTTTACGCGTCAGGGTCCCCACCCGGAGGTTCTCCTCCACGGTGAGGTGCTTAAAGACCCGTCTCCCCTCCAAGACCTGGACGATACCGAGCTTTACGATCTCCTCAGGGGGGCGGTTGTGGATGGGCCTGCCCCCATAGAGGATCTCCCCCCGGACCACCTTCCCGTCCTCCGGGATGAGGAGGCCGGAGATGGCCCTTAAGGTGGTGGTCTTCCCCGCCCCATTGGGGCCCAAAAGCGCGGTGATCCGGCCCTCGGGGACCTTTAGGGAAACCCCGCGCAGGACCTGGATGATTTCGTGATAGACGACCTCGATGTTGTTGACCAGTAGGAGGATGGGGCCGAGGTCCTCTGGGCGTATGGGCTTAAGCATGGCCTTCCTTTGGTATCCCCCACCGGAAGGCTTTCCGGTGGGGGAATCCGTCTAAGCCTTACCGGCCGTAACGCACCTTCCGGAAAAGGGCCGAGGTAAAGGGCTCGGTGATGGGGACAAACCGGCCGCCCTTGGCCTCGAGGACCCTAAGCCCCTCGGCCCCGGTGTGCTCCGAGCGGGTGAAGTCAATCTCAATCCCTTGCTTGGTGGAGACGGCAAAGCCAGGCTTGAAGGCATTGGGCCCGTTCATCCCGACTATGGCCTGGTAAACCGTCTCATTGGTGATGCGCTTAAACCGCTCCTGGGCCCGGCGCATGGCCTCCACGGCAATGGCCGCGGCCAGCATCCCGTTGGTGTAGTTCACGCTGCGCACAATGGCCTCGTTCCGGCCGTACCTCTGGCCCAGTTCTTTCTGAAGCCGGATCCCAGGAGCGTCCTCGTCATACATGTAGAAGCTCGTAGCCCAGAGGAAGCCCTCCGCCGCCTCCCCCGCCAGGGCGATGAGGTCCGTCCCCCCGGTGTAGTGGGCCCCCAGGTGCTTGAGGCTCAGGCCGAGCCTACGGGTATCCTTGAGGATGTTGGCCACGGGGCCAGCCACGTTGTTGTGCACCACGTACTCCACCCCCTGGCCCGCAAACCGGCGTAGGAGGGCGGTGTTGTCCAGGTTCCCCGCCCCCACCTCCTGCACATCCACAATCTGGAGACCAAGCTGCTGGGCGGCCTTACGGGCATCCGCCACCGGGGCCCGGCCAAAGGGGGAGGGGTGGACGACCAGGGCCACCTTAGCCCCCTTCTTTTGCCTGGCGATGTACTCCAGGAGGGCCACCACCTGCTCGGAATAGGTGGAGGTCGGTATATAGAAGTAGTCCGCATTGGGTGGGTCAATGAGCTCCACGTGCATGGAGGCCGGGATGGTGGGGATTTTGAGCTCCTGGATTAGAGGCTTGAGCTGAAGGTTCGCCCCCGTGGCGTAGGAGAGGAAGACGGGGATTTTAAACCGGTCCACCGCCTCCTCAAAGAAGCGCTGGGTGTTGGCGTTGTTGTACTGGTCGTCCCGGACGAGGCAGTTGAGCCTAACCCCAGGGATGAGGTTCCGCTCATTGGCGTACTTGCAGTAGTCCTCCACCCCCGCCGCATAGGGCGCCCCCGCCTCCGAGGTGGGGCCGGTAATCGCCCCCGACCAGAGGAGGGTCACCTGTTGCTGGGCCAGGCCCAGGCCTAAGGCTGCCAAAACCGCTGTTAGCCTCTTGATCCCCTGCATACCCACCTCCTTAGTACTTAAACGGCCACGTGCGGAGATAACTCCGCACGATGCGCCACCAGTTGTAAAGCCCCCGGGGCTCAAACATAAGGAAAAGCAAGATGACCAAGCCAAAGGCTAGAGGCCTTAGAGCGCTGGCCACATCCACCCCGGCCACGCTGAAGCCCAGGGCCTTAACCAGGTTGGAAAGGGCCTCCATGTTCACATCCAAAAGCTCCAGGAAGGCCGGGCCCAGGAAGCTTCCCACCAAGGTCCCAAGCCCCCCCACGATGGCCATGGCCAAAAGCTTAATGGAGACCGAGAAGGTGTAGTCCTCGATGATGACCGCCCGGGCAAGGTAAGCGTAAAGCACCCCCGCTACCCCAGCGTAAAAGGCCCCCAGGGCGAAGGCGAAGAGCTTGGTCCGGCCCGGGTCCATCCCCATGGCGTCCGCGGCCCGGTCGTTGTCCCGCACCGCCACCAGAGCCCGGCCGTACTTGGTGCGAAGGAGGTTCCGGAAAAAGAGGGCCAGGAGGACCAGGGCGATGAGGGCAACGTAGTACCAGAAGTGGAAGTGGTTGCGGAACCCCACCTCATACCCCAGGAGGCTGACCCGGGGCATCTCCATGGCCCCGCCTTGCTTTAAAAGGGGCGCATGCCCCACCCCCCATTCAAAGATGACCTGGAAGGCCAGGGTGGCCAGGGCCAGGTAAAGGTGCTTGACCCTAAGGCTCGGGATCCCCACGATAAATCCGAAGAGGGCCGCCACCAGGCCCCCTATGGGCATGGCCAGCCAGAAGGGTACCCCTTGGGGGGCGATGAGGGCTGCGGTGTAGGCCCCCACCCCCATGAAGGCGGCCTGGCCGATGTTGATGAGGCCAGCGTACCCCGTGGTGATGTTAAGACCAAGGACGGCGATGGCATAGACCAGAATAAGGTCCAGGATAAAGACCTGAGTGCGGCTTAAAAACTGAGGCAGGACCAGGAGAAAACCGATGAAGAGGAGGAGGGAGACCAACTCCCTATGCGTGGCGAAGATGCTGGTGTCCTGGGCGTAGCTCGTACGGTAGTTGCCGGTCTGGGCCCAAGGGTTCCTCATACGCGCTCAATCTCCTCCGTACCAAAAAGGCCGTGGGGCTTGAACCAAAGGACCAGAAGGAGGACTAAAAAGGGGAAGACGTCCCGCGTCCCACCCCCCGGGACATAGGCGTCCAGGTAGCCCGCCGCCAGGTTCTCCAAAACCCCGATGAGGATCCCTGCCACCACCGCCCCCGGGATGGAGTCCAACCCCCCGAGGATGACCACGGGGAAGACTTTAAGCCCAATATGAACCAGGCCATCCAGGTTCAGCCCAGAGAGGGTCCCCACCACAATCCCCGCCGCGGCCGCGGTAAGCCCCGCGGCCGCCCAGGCCAGGGCGAAGACCTTTTCCACCGAGACCCCAAGGCTCATGGCCGCCATCTGGTCGTCGGCCACGCTGCGCATGGCCACCCCTAGGGTGGAGCGCTGGAAGAACCAGTTAAAGACCAGGAGGAAAAGCACCACAAAGACCACCGCCACCATCTGGGCGTAAGAAAGGGTGGCCCCCAGGACCTTAATCCCCCCGGGGGGAAGAAAGGACGGGAAACCGAAACTCCCTGCCCCAAAGGGGGTGAGGTGGATAAGCCCATCTAGGAAGGCCGCCAAACCGATGGTGGCCATGATGACCGAGATAATGGGCTGACCCACCAGGCGCTTTAAAAAGACCCGTTCCACCCCAAACCCCAAAAGGGCGGTAAAGGCCAAGGCGAGGGCCATGGCCAGTAGGAAGTGAACCCCCAGGGAAACCATAAGCCAGTAGGCGGCAAAGGCCCCGATGGCGATGAACTGCCCCTGGGCGAAGTTCACTACCCGGCTGGCCTTATAGATCAAGACAAACCCCAAGGCGGCCAAGGCGTAGATCAGGCCTAAGACCACACCGGAGATTAGGAGCTCTAAAAAGAAGCTCACGCCGCCACCTCCGCCCGGCCATGAACCGGGACCCGGGCCCGGACCCTTTGCACACTCCCGTCCTGATACCGATACTCGGCCTCTACCTCCACCTCCCCCTGGTCCGAGTACAGGGCCTCCACCAGGTGGGCGTACTTCTTGGCAATCAGGCCCCGGCGGACCTTGCCCGTGCGGGTGAGCTCCTCATCGTCCGCGTCCAGGAGCTTATAGAGGAGGACAAACCGCCGGATCCGGAGCTCTTGGGGCAAGGTTTCGTTCACCTTATCCACCTCCTGGCGGATGAGCTCTGCCACTTCGGGCTTCAGGGAAAGGTCCAGATAGGTGGTGTAGGCCAAGCCCCGGTCCTCGGCCCATTTGCCCACGGTCTGTGGGTCAATGTTGATGAGGGCCGCAAGATAAGGCTTCCCGTCCCCGAAGACCACGGCCTCCTTGATGAAGGGGCTGAACTTGAGCTTGTTCTCCACGAACTGGGGGCTGAAAACCGTGCCCCTGGCGGTGCGCATCACGTCCGAAAGCCGGTCAATCACCACCAGGTGGCCGTCCTCCGTGAGGTAGCCCGCATCCCCCGTGTGAAGCCACCCATCCCTGAAGGTCTCGGCTGTGGCCTCGGGCCGGTCCCAGTACCCGGCGCAGACGGCATCCGAGCGGCAGAGGATCTCCCCTTCCTCGCTGATCCGGACCTCACCCCCTGGTATGGGCTTCCCCACGGTCTCGGGCCGGATATCCCCGTCCCGGTGGACAAAGGCGATGCCGATGATCTCGGTCTGGCCATAGATCTGCTTAAGGTTAACCCCCAGGGCGTGGAAGAACCGGAAGGTATCTGGGCCCAGGGCCGCGCCTCCCGTGTAGGCCCGGCGGAGCCGGAGGAAGCCCAGCTGGTCCCGGATGGGGCGGAAAAGGACCCGGTCGGCCAAAGCGTAGGCCAGGCGGAGGCCCAAGGGCATGGGCTTCCCCCGCATCCGGTACTCCGCGGCCCGGTACCCCACCTTAAGGAGGCGCTCGTAGACGAAGCGGTTAAGCCAGGGGCTTTCCGAGATCCGCACCCAGATCTGGCTCTGGATTCCCTCCCAGACCCTTGGGGGGCTGAACATCACATGGGGGCCGATCTCCTTGAGGTCCTGCATGGCCGTCTCCACCTCCTCGGGGAAGTTCACGGCAAACCCCCCGGTGAGGGCCATGGCCACGCTCATCATCTGCTCCCCAATCCAGGCCAGGGGGAGGAAGGAGAGGTAGTCGTCTTTGGGAAGGAGAGGGTCCACCTCCTGGAGGGCCACCCCCATGTGAATCATGTTCCGGTGGCGGAGCATAGCGGCCTTGGGCCGGCCCGTGGTCCCGGAGGTGCTGGAAAGATGGCAGACCTCCTCGGGGTTGGCAGAAAGGAGAAGCCTTTCCACAGCCTCGGGGTGGGCCTTCCGGTGCTCCCGGCCCCTTTCTAGGACCTCTTCAAAGGAAAGGAGCCAGGGGTCCCGGTAGTTCCGCATCCCCTTGGGGTCTTCATAAATCACGTAGCGCACCTGGGGAATCTCGTTCCGGATCTCGTAGAGCTTGTCCACCTGCTCCTGGTCCTCGGCCAGGACCACCTTGGCCCCGGTGTAGCCCAGCATATAGGCGATCTCGGGGGGAAGGCTACTCTGGTAGACCCCCACGCTGATCCCCCGCACCGCCTGGGCCCCAAGCTCGGCGTAGAGCCATTCGGGGATGTTGTCGGCGATGATGGCCAGCCGGTCCCCCGGTTCAAAGCCCAAGGAGAGGAGGCCATGGGCGAAGAGGAGAACCTTTTCGTAGTACTCAGCGTAGGTTATCTCATTCCATATGCCGAATTCCTTCTGGCGAAGGGCCACCCGGTCCCCTTCCTTTTCCGCCCTAAGCCTTAGGAGCTGGGGCAGGGTGTAGCGCTTGAGCTCGTAGCTGGGCCGGATGGGGCTCATGCCTCCACCCCCAGGTAGGCCTCCTGGACCCTGGGGTTTTTGGCCACCTCCTCGGGGCTTCCCGAGGCGATGACCTGGCCAAAGTCCAGGACATAGACCCGGTCGGAGATATCCATGACCACCCCCAGATCGTGCTCAATCAGGACCACGGTGAGGCCCTGGGCCTTCATCTCCAGGATAAACCGGACCATGTCCTCCTTTTCCTCCAGGGTCATCCCGGCCATGGGTTCATCCAGGAGGATGAGCTTGGGGGAAAGGGCCAGGGCCCGGGCCACCTCCACCCGCTTCCTCACCCCATAAGGGAGGTTCCCCACCAGGGCCTTGCGGTAGGGCTCGAGCTCCATGAAGTCAATCACCCGTTCCACCACCCGGCGGTTCTCCACCTCTTCCTTAAGGGACCGGCCGTAGAAGAGGCCCGCCGCCAGGAGGCCGTAGCGAAGATGGGTGTGCCGGGCCAGCATGAGGTTCTCCAAGACTGTAAGCCCCGAGAAGAGCTCGATGTTCTGGAAGGCCCGGGCGATCCCCCGCTTGGTGATCTCGTGGGGGGTTGCACGGGTGATCTCCGCCCCCTCAAAGAGGATCCGGCCTCGCTCCGGGTGGTAGAACCCCGAGATGCAGTTCAAAAGGCTGGTCTTCCCCGCCCCGTTGGGCCCGATGATGGAGACGAGCTCCCCCGGGTGGACCTCGAGGGAAACCCCGGCCAGGGCGGCTAGACCCCCGAAGGTTAGGGTTATGTCTTGCACTACGAGCTGGGCCACCTTTCCTCCCTAGGCTAAGATTGATAGGGAATATACCCCAGGGCCCAAGGGCCTGTCAACAGGTAAACGCCTCCCTGCAAAAAAGCGTTAGGTCCAAACCCGAGGGTGAAGCCCCAAGAGGGGTTGTGCTAAACTCTTTAGGGTATCTGGGGCCTTAAGGCCCCGAAGGAGGGCGATGGATGAAAAGGACCTGGCAACCCAACCGCAGGAAACGGGCCAAGACCCACGGCTTCCGGGCCAGGATGCGCACCCCAGGGGGCAGGAAGGTCCTCAAGCGTCGCCGGCAAAAGGGCCGGTGGCGCCTCACCCCCCGGGTCCACCGCTAAAGGCGCTTAAAGGGGACCGCGCCTTCCAGCGCCTGAGGAAGGGCCGCTCGGGGCGCGGCCGATTCGTTGTGGTGCGCTGGCTCCCCGCGGAGGAGACCCGGGTGGGCCTGGTGGTCTCCAAAAAAGTGGGGAAGGCCGTGGTCCGGAACAAGGTCAAGCGGAGGCTGAGGGAGATCCTAAGGCGGCTTTACCTCCCCAAGGCCCACCTCCTGGTCTTGGCCCAGCCCGAGGCCCGGGAGGCGGGCTACCAGGAGCTTTTTCAAGATCTAGTCCGGGCCCTCAAGCGAAGCGGACTCATCCCCTGATGGCGAGAGCACCCACCTGCCCGCACGGCCCCTTCCCCTGCCCCCTATCTGGGCTTCAGCCTCTTGGGGCCTTGGGCACGGAGGCAGGAGGAACCTTTTGGCGCCGGCGGGGGTCCGGGTTCTTCTAGTAGAATGGGCGGCGTGCGCGGGTTCTTGCTCTCCCTCATCCGGCTTTATCGGCGGTATCTCTCCCCCCTCAAGCCCCCAACCTGCCGCTTTCACCCCACCTGCTCGGCCTACGCCCTGGAGGCCATTGAACGGCACGGGGCCTTCCTAGGCAGCTACCTCGCGGTGCGCCGTATCTTGCGCTGCCACCCCTTCCACCCCGGCGGTCTGGACCCCGTCCCCCTGGTCTTCCCGACCCGCAAGAAGGAGGCCAGGTGAGGCTCCTCTGGCTCCTGCCCTTCCTGGGCCTGGCCCTAGGCCTCGAGGCCGGGTTCAAGGAAGCGGATATCAACGGAGACGGACGGCCTGAGCGGGTGGCCGTGACCAACCTCATGGACCTGGCCTTTGGACCCAAGGGGGAGGTCCTGGGCTGGTATGTCAAACTCTACAAGGGCACGGAGATCCGGGACTACGCCCGGGCCCAGGGGAACCTAGCCCCAAACGGCCCCGTGATAACCCCCCTGGGCTTTACCCCTCGGGAAGCCCAGTTTGAGGTTAAAGACGGGGAACTCCTGGCCCGGTTTATCGGGGAGGAGGGTAGCCTCCTCTACCGCATCCAGAAAGGGCGGTATACCCTCGAGGTGGAGGCAGACTTCCCCCTCACCCTGAAGCTTAGCCCCACGGGCACCCCTAAGATCCTCCTGGAAGGCCAGGCCGAACCCCTGCCCAGCGGGGAAGGAAAGGCCCTTTACCTGGCCTGGCAGACCCGGCCCAAGGCGGGGTACGCCCTGGTGGCCTACGGCGGACCCTTTGAGGCCCGGCTCCTGGGCCGGGAAGGGGAGGTGCGCCCCGCCCCGGGGAAACCGCTTAAGGTTTACGGCGGCCAGAACGAGCTGGTCCGGTTCCATGTGGAGGGTCTTCTGGGCCTACCCGGGCTTTTTGAGCCCAACCTCTGGGGCCAGCTTTCCCTAGGGCTTCTCTGGGTGATGGAAACGGCCCATGCCTATACGGGAAGCTGGGGTCTAGCCATCCTCATCCTCACCCTCCTGGTCCGACTTCTCCTCTGGCCCCTAATGCACCAGCAGTTCAAGAGCATGGCCGAGATGCAGCGCCTCCAGCCCATCATCCAGGAGATCAACAAGAAATACAAAGACAACCCCGAGAAGCGGGCGGAGGCCACCATGAAGCTCTACCAGGAGCACAAGGTCAATCCCCTATCGGGCTGCCTCCCCCTCTTCCTCCAGCTCCCCATCCTTTTCCTCCTCTGGAAGGTCATCGCCAACTACGAGTTCGGCCAAGGCCTCCTCTGGATCCCCGACCTGGCCCTCCCCGACCCCCTTTACATCCTCCCAATCCTCTACCTAGCCACCGCCTTCCTCTCCACCTGGCTTTCCGCCCACGGGAACAAGGACATCGTCCGGCAAAGCCTCTTCATGAACGCCATCTTCCTCTTCCTCATCCTCCAGTTCCCTGCGGGGGTCACCCTGTACTGGGTTCTATCCAACCTCATCGGCCTTTTCCAGCAGTGGCTCATCAACCGGAGCCTCAAACCCCTGAAGGCCTAAACTAAAGACATGGACCCGAGGAAGAAGGACCTAGATGAACTCCTCTCCGAGCTGGACCTCCTGGAGGAGGCCCCAACCCCCCTCACCCCTGAGGCCCCAGCAGGCCCAGAGGCCCAGGACCCCAAGGGGTTTTTGGAGGCCTTCCTCCAGGGCCTCCTCCTCCGCCTGGACCCGGCCTACACCTTTGAGATCCGCGCCCAGGGCTCAAGCTTCCTGGTGGAGGTCCGGGGCGGGGACCTGAGCCGGCTCATCGGCAAGGAGGGGCGGACCCTTAAGGCCCTGGAATACCTTATTGGCCTGGTCCTGGCCCGGCGCTTCCCCGAGCACCGGGTGGTCCTGGACGCCGCGGGGTACCGTAAGCGCCAGGAGGAGCGGATTAAGCGGCTTGCGGAGGAGGCCGCCCTCCCCGTGGCCCTCACGGGGGAGCCCCTTCACCTTCCCCCCATGCGGGCCTCGGAACGCCGGATTGTGCACATGCTCCTCAAGGACCATCCCCGGGTGACCACGGAAAGCCAGGGGGAGGGGGAGGAGCGGCACGTGGTGGTCTACCCCCGTGCGGAGGCTTTACCGGGAGCTCAAGGCGAGGCTTAGGGCAGGAGGCCTCCCCGAGGCCGAGGCTTTAGACCTCCTGGCCAAGGCCTTGGGGGTGGGACGGAAGGAAGCCTTGCTCCGCCTGGGGGAGGAAGCCCAAGAGGAGGTCCGGCAAAAGGCCTTGGCCCTCCTAGGCCGCCGGCTCCAAGGCTACCCCCTCCAGTACCTCCTAGGGGAGGTGGAGTTCTTTGGCCTACCCCTCGAGGTGGAGGAGGGGGTCCTCATCCCCCGGCCCGAGACCGAGGGGCTGGTGGAGCTCGCCCTTAAGCTCCCCCTCCCCCCAAGGCCCCGGATTCTGGATGTAGGTACGGGCACGGGGGCCATCGCCTTAGCCCTCAAGCGCCATCTCCCCGAGGCCCAGGTCCTGGCCACGGAAATAGACCCCAAGGCCCTAGCCCTAGCCCAGAGGAACGCCCAAAGGCTTGGCCTAAAGCTCCACCTCCTCCCCCTGCCCTTTACTGGGGGGGTCAAGGACCTAGACCTCATCGTCTCCAATCCCCCCTACCTCCCGGAGGCCTACCGGGAGAAGGCCCCTAAAGAGCTCGCCTACGAGAACCCCTTGGCCCTCTACGCCGGCCCCGAGGGGCTTTCCGTGGCCCGGCCCCTGGCCCGGGAGGCCTTACGGGCCCTTAAGCCCGGGGGCTTTCTCCTATTGGAGCTGGACCCCGGGAACATCCACGCCCTGGCCCGGGACCTCGAGGCCTTAGGCTACCAAGCCGTAGAGGTCCTAAGGGACCTGGCGGGGCGGGACCGGTACCTCCGGGCCCGGCGCCCCCCCCAGGAGGCCATAGGCTAGGAGGGGCCGCTCCACGGTCCAGACCTCCCTTAGGGCCACCACCCCCACCCGGACCACCCCCTTTTTCCCCTCCAAAAGGGCCAGGCCCCGGGCCAGGTCCTCCGGGGCGGGGAAAAGGGCGTACTCCGGGGGCATCCCCCCTTCCAAAAGCCGGGCCCGGGCCCTAAGCCCAACCTCCCTTAGGGCCTCCCGGTCCCTCTCAGGGGTGGAGAGGAGGAAGGTGGCCGTGGCCAGGACCTCCCTTTCCCGGAAAAGCCGCCTTTCTGGATAAAACCGGACCCGGACCAAAAGGACCCCGCCCCGGTACCCCTCCCCCTCCAGGAAGGCCAGGCCCGGGCCCCGCGCCCCTCCCAGAAGCTCCACCCCCTGGAAGCCCTGGGCCCGGGCCCTGAGCTCCGCGGCCCGCCGAAGGACCTCCTCCCCCTCCTCTTGGCCCAGCCTGACCTCCCCGAGGCTCAGACCCTGGCTCAGCCGGACCACGGTCCTCTCCAGCCGGGCCCTTTCCGCCTCCAGGGCCCCAAGCTGAAGGGTAAGGCCCCTAAGCCGCTCCTCCGCGGCCAGGACCTCCCGCTGCCGGGTCCTTAGGACCTCCTCCAGGCGCCCCGCCTCGGCCCGGGCCCTCTCCGCCTCCCTTTGGGCCCGGGCCAGGGCCTCCCGTAAGCGGAGAAGATCCCGCTCCAAAAGGACCTTTTCCTGGGTCAGGCGCTTCTTTCCCTCCTCCAGGCGGGCCTTGGCCTCCGCCTCAGCCTGGACCTGGGCCTGGAGGGCCTGGAGACGGGCCTCGAGGCCCCTAAGCCTTTCCTGCCGGAGCCTCACCTCCCTTTGGGCCTCTTCCAAGGCTTGGGCCAAGGCTCTCCGTTCCTCCAGAAGCCTTTTCTGATCCTCCTTTAAGGCCTGGACCTCCTCCTCCAAGGCCTTTCTTAGGACCAAAGCGCGCTCCAAAGCCTCCTGAAGGTCCTGGCGCTCAGCCCGCAAGGCGTTGAGCTCGGCCAGGGCCTGGGCGGCCTCGGAGCGGATGGCCTCCAGGGCCTCCTCCAGACGGGCTTTCTCCTGGCGGAGGGCCTGGCGCTCGGCCCGGATGGCCTCGGCCTCGAGGATGGCTTCCCGGGCAGCCCTGAAGACCAGGAGGAAGGCCAAAAAGGAGAGGAGGGCAATCCCCACCCCGGTGAGGACGGCCACCAAGGTGGCGGTCTGCCGGGGCCTAAGGCCAAGGAGGCGGAAATGCCGCTTCCCCGCCCACTTGGCCACCCGGTCCCCTAGGTAGGCCACCAGGGCCGAGACCAGGAGGATGAGGAGAAGCAGGCTATAAAAGGTCATCTAAAGCTCGTAATCCTCGCCCAAGTAGTGCCGCCGCACCCCCTGGTCCTGGGCAAAGGCCTCGGGGTCTCCCTGGAAGAGAATGCGGCCGTCGTACATCACATAGACCCGGTCGGTGATGGCCAGGGTCTCCCGCACCGCGTGGTCGGTGATGAGGACCCCCACCCCTCGGCGCGCCCTGAGCTCATGAATCACTTTCTGGATCTCCCGGACATTCCTAGGGTCAACCCCCGTAAAAGGCTCGTCCAGGAGGAGAAACCGGGGCTCCACGGCCAGGGCCCGGGCGATCTCCAGCCGCCTTCTCTCCCCGCCCGATAGGGTGTAGGCGTACCGGTCCTTGAGGTGCAGGATTCCCATCTCCTCCAGAAGGGCCTTGGCCTTTTCCAGCCTCTCCCGCTTGCTTAGGGGCTGGAACTCCAAAACCGCAAGGAGGTTTTCCAGCACGGTCATCCGCCGGAAAGCGCTGGGCTCCTGAGGAAGATAGCCTAGGCCCAGCCGGGCCCTCCGGTGCATGGGGAGCCGGGTGATCTCCTCTCCCCCAAGAAGGATCCGGCCCGCGGTGGGGGGGATAAACCCCACGATCATGTAAAAGGTGGTGGTCTTCCCCGCCCCGTTCGGGCCAAAGAGGGCCACAATCTCCCCCGGCCTAAGCTCCAGGTCCACCCCCTGGACCACCTCCTTGGGCCCGTACCGCTTGCGAAGGCCCTGGGCCTTTAGCAGAGCTTCCCCCACACCCCAAGCTTAAGGCCTAGGGTTTAAGAGAGGATGAGACCGTGGGATAATCAAGAGGTATGGTGGTGACCCGGATCGCCCCAAGCCCCACAGGGGACCCCCATGTGGGCACGGGGTATATCGCCCTTTTCAACTTCGTCTGGGCCCGGAAACAGGGAGGACGGTTCATCGTCCGGATCGAGGACACGGACCGGGCCCGGTACGTCCCGGGGGCCGAGGAGAGAATCCTAAAGGCCCTGCGCTGGCTGGGGCTAGAGTACGACGAGGGGCCGGATACCGGGGGGCCCCACGGGCCCTACCGGCAGTCGGAAAGGCTAGAAATCTACCGCCGCTACGCCTGGGAGCTGGTGGAAAGGGACTGGGCCTACCCGGCCTTTGAGACCCCGGAGGAGCTGGAGAGAATCCGCAAGGAAAAAGGTGGGTACGACGGCCGGGCCCGGGCCATCCCCAAGGCCGAGGCCCTGGCCCGGGTCCAGGCCGGGGAGGCCCATGTCATCCGGCTCAAGGTGCCAAGACCGGGCCGGGTAGAGGTCCGGGATGAGCTCCGGGGGGTGGTGGTCTACGACGCCCAGGAGATCCCGGACGTGGTCCTCTTAAAGTCCGACGGCTACCCCACCTACCACCTGGCCAATGTGGTGGACGACCGCCTCATGGGGGTCACGGACGTGATCCGGGCCGAGGAGTGGCTGGTCTCCACCCCCATCCACGTCCTCCTTTACCAGGCCTTTGGCTGGGAGGTGCCCCGGTTTTACCACATGCCCCTCCTAAGAAACCCGGACCGGACCAAGATCAGCAAGCGCAAAAGCCACACCTCCTTGGACTGGTACCGGGAGGAGGGCTTCCTCCCCGAGGCCCTCCTAAACTACCTGGCCCTCATGGGGTTTTCCATGCCGGATGGTCGGGAGATTTTTAGCCTAGCGGAGCTCATAGAGGCCTTCAGCTGGGACCGGGTCCACCTGGGGGGGCCGGTTTTTGACCTGGACAAGCTCCGCTGGATGAATGGGAAGTACATCCGGGAGGTCTTGAGCCTCGAGGAGGTGGCCCAAAGGGTTAAGCCCTTCCTGGAAAAGGCCGGACTCACCTGGCCGGACGAGGCCTACCTCCTCAGGGCGGTGGGGCTCATGCGCCCCCGGTTTGACACCCTAAAGGAACTGCCCCTAAAGGCCCCCTACCTCTTCACCGAGGACTACCCCATGGGGGAAGGGGCCCGGGCCAAGGTCCTGGAGGGGCGGGCGATTCTCAAGGAGGTCCTAGCCCGCCTCAAGGCCCATCCCGACTGGACCGAGAAGGGCCTGGAGGGGCTTTTCCGGGGCATGGCCGGGGAAAAGGGCCTGAAGCTTGGGGCCATCGCCCAGCCGGTCCGGGCCGCGGTCACGGGCAGCCTGGAGACCCCGGGGCTTTTTGAAATCCTGGCCCTTTTGGGTCGGGACAGGGTCCTGGCCCGGCTGGAGCGGGTCCTGGCTCAGTTAGAATAGAGGCGATGAGGCGTTGGATCGCTCTTTTTCTCCTCCTAGGCCTGGCCTTAGCCCAAAACCCCATCCAGATGCGCTTGAGCCTTGGGGACGGGGTCTTGTCCTTTGGCGTAGGCTTGGAGACGGAGCTAAGGCGGAATCTAATGGGAGGGGTCTACGCCGACCTAGACCCCGCAAGCCCCGGCCTGGCCTTGGGGGGGAGGCTCCTCTTCAAGCCCGACCTGGGCCAGTACGACCCGGGGCTTAGGGGGCTTAGGCCCTATTTTGGGGGGGGACTGGGGGGGACCCTCACCCAGGAGCCCAGCTTCGGGGTGGTCTTTGCGGGAGGGATGGAGGGGCTTATAGACCCATGGACAGGGGTCTTCCTCGAGGCCGAGTACCTCTACGGTTTCCTAGACGCCCCTAAGCGCTGGCGCTTCCTCCTTGGGGTGAGTTTCCGCTAATGGGCCTTTTTGACCGACTCAGAGAGGGCTTACGGAAGACCCGGGAGGCCCTCCTCCCGGGGCTCGGGGGGAAGGACCGGGAAACCCTCCTAGAGGAGCTGGAGATAGCCCTCCTCCAGGCGGATGTGGGCCTCAGGGCCACGGAGGCCATCCTGGAGGAACTCCGCCAAAGTAAAGGGGACCCCAAGGAGGCCCTGAAGGCAATCCTGGTCCGGATGCTGGAGCCGGAGGAAAGGCGCCGGAGCCTCCGCCGCCTAGGCTTCCGTCCCCAGGCCCTAAAGCCCTACGAGCCCCAGGGCCGGGTGATCCTCTTCGTAGGGGTGAACGGGGTGGGCAAAACCACCACCATCGCCAAGCTGGCCCAGCTTTACCAGAAGGGGGGGCAAAAGGTCCTCCTCTGCGCCGGGGATACCTTTAGGGCCGCCGGGGGGAGCCAGCTTGCGGAATGGGGAAGGCGGCTTGGGGTCCCGGTGATCCAAGGCCCTGAAGGGGCAGACCCCGCTGCCTTGGCCTTTGACGCGGTCCAGGCCCTGAAGGCGCGGGGGATGGACCTCCTCCTGGTGGACACCGCGGGGCGGCTCCACACCAAGCAGAACCTCATGGAGGAGCTCAAAAAGGTGAAGCGGGCCATCGGCAAGGCGGAGCCTGGGGAACCCAAGGAGGTTTTCCTGGTGCTGGATGCTGTCACCGGCCAGAACGCCCTGGAGCAGGCCCGGCGCTTCCACGAGGCCTTGGGCCTCACGGGGGTGGTGGTGACCAAGCTGGACAGCACCGCCAAGGCCGGGGTTCTAATCCCCATCGTCCGGGAGCTCGGCCTTCCCATCCGGTTCATCGGGGTAGGGGAAGGCCCGGAGGACCTCCAGCCCTTTGACCCCGAGGCCTTTGTGGAGGCCCTCCTAGGGGAGTAGGCCCTTCCGTGTAGGCTTGAAGCATGCGAAGCCTCCTATTGGCCTTTGCCTGGCTGGTGGCCCTGGTGGCCACCCTGGGGAGCCTCTACTACTCCGAGGTCCGGCTCTTCCTCCCTTGCGAGCTCTGCTGGTACCAGCGGATCTTCATGTATCCCCAGGCCATCCTCCTGGGCCTGGCCCTCTGGCGGGGGGATTACGGGGTCTGGCCCTATAGCCTAAGCCTTTCCCTAATCGGGGCCTCCATCAGCACCCTCCACCTGCTCCAGCAGCGCTTCCCCGACCTCTTCACCCTGGCCTGCAAGCCCCCTGTGCCCTGCACCGTGGAGTATATCCCAAGCTTTCCCATCCCCCTGCAGGCCCTCATCGCCTTCCTCCTCATCGCCCTAAGCATGGGCCTCCTGGCCCGCTACAGGGGGTAGCCCAGGGCCTCCAGGAGGGCCCGCATCCGGTGGGGGAAGACCTCCTCCAAGGGGTAGACCCGTTCCACCTGGTCCAGGCCCCGGGTAGGGGCGGCCTCCAGGAGGAGGAGGTGGTGGTAGGGGGCCAGGGCCCAAAGGGGGAGGGCCCCCCCGCCGTGGACCACCAGGTCGGCCCTCAGGGCCAGGGCCTGGGCCTCCTCCCGCCTTAAGGCCACCTCCCCCCGGACCGCGGGGGAAAGCCGGGCTAGAAAAGCCTCCCCCTCGGCCCGGCTCGGGGCCAGGACATGGACCTGGGCAAGGCCCCTCAGAAAGGGGGCAAGCTCCGGCCGCATCCGGCCCGTCCAGAGGGCCCGGGCCCCTAAAAACCGGTCCCTTAGGAACCGGGCCAGCCCCACCCCCAGGGTGTACTGGCCGTAGACCCCCCCAGGGCCGGGCCAGAGGAGGTCCACCCGGCCCGCCGCCTGGGCCTCGGCCTCGAGGCGCACCCCCTTAGGAGGGGACTGGGCCGGGAAAAGGCCCAGCCCCGCCAGGCCCCAAAGGGCCATCCCGGCCAGGGCCTCCGGGGGCGGGGCCTCCTCCAGGAAATAGGGGAGGAGGGGGAGGCGGAACCCCTCCACCCCGGCGATGAAGTGGTGCCAGAAGGGGTCATCCCCCACCAGGGCCAAAGGCTTCATAACACCCTTAGGTCTGCGTACTTGAGGGAAAGCCGCTTCAGCCCCACCCCCTCAAAGTGCACCGTGACCTCGTCCCCCCGGGCGGCCACCACCGTTCCGGGGCCAAACCGGGGGTGGAGGACCCTTTCCCCGCCCTTAAGCCCGCCCGGGGGCCTGGGGGAGGGGTTGGGCTGGGGCGGGGGGCGGTAGGGGTCATAAGGCTCGTAAAGCCCCGGGGGTATCTCCTCCAAGAACCGGCTCATCCGGCTGGGCTCGGGCCGGCCATAGACCTCCCGCTCCTGGGCGTAAGAGAGGTAAAGCCTCTCCTGGGCCCGGGTCACGCCCACGTAAAAGAGGCGGCGCTCTTCCTCGAGCTCCTCCAGGCGGCTTAAGGAGGAGCGGTGGGGGAGTAGCCCCTCCTCCACCCCCACCAGGAAGACCACGGGGAACTCCAGCCCCTTGGCGTTGTGCAGGGTCATAAGGAGAACCTCCCCTTGGGGAGCGGGGCCGGCTTCAGCCCGGGTGGTGAGGCTCACCCGGTCCAAGAACTCCAATAGGTCCCCCGCCTCCCGGGCCGCCCGGAGAAGCTCCTCTACGTTTCCCAGGCGGTCTTCGAAGTCCTCGGGGTAGTGGGCCTTGAGGTAGTCCAGATACCCCGTGGCCCCCAGGAGGTGGCGGAAAAACCCCTCCGCGGGGCCCAGGGCCAGGGCCCTAAGCTCTTCATAGAGCGCCCAAAACCCCCTTAGGGCCTCGGATCTAGGCCAGGTCTCGGCGGCCTGGCCCAGGACCTCCAGGAGGGAAAGCCCCTCCTCCCGGGCCAAGGCCTCGAGGCGGGCTAAGGTGGCGGGGCCAATCCCCCGGGGTGGGGTGTTCAGGATGCGGCGGAGGCTCACCTCGTCCCGGGGGTTGAGGCTCAGGCGGGCGTAGGCCAGGAGGTCCTTGACCTCGGCCCGCTCGAAGAACCCCACGTTCCCCACCACCCGGGCCGGGATCCCCATCTGGGCCAGGGCCTGCTCCAGGAGGCGGCTTTGGGCGTTGGTCCGGTAGAGGACGGCGTACCGGTCAAAGGGGGGGCCAAGCCTCCGGATCTCCTCGGCCACGAACCGGGCCTCCTCCCGGGCCGTGGGGGCGGCGAAAAGCCGGACCGGCTCCCCTCCAGACCGGACCGGGCGGAGGGTCTTCTCAAGCCTTAAGGTGTTCTGGCGGATGAGGGCGTTGGCGAAGCGGAGGATGGCCTCGGTGGAGCGGTAGTTTTCCTCCAGGCGGTAGACCTTGGCCCCGGGGAAGTCCCGGGTGAAGTCCAATATATTCCGGATATCCGCGGCCCGGAAGGAATAGATGCTCTGGTCCGGGTCCCCCACGGCCATGAGGTTGGCTTCGGGGCCGGCGAGGAGCCGGGCTAAGCGGTACTGGACTGGGCTTGTGTCCTGGTACTCGTCCACCAGGATGAACCGGGCCCTCCGCCGCACCCTTTCTAGGACCTCCCCATCCCCCTCCAAAAGCTCCAGGGCCTTGAGGAGGATATCCCCAAAGTCCAGGACCCCTTGGGCCTGTAGGGCCCTTTGGTAGGCCCTTAGGACCTCGAGGAGCCGGGCCCGGCTTAATCCGGCGTAGAACTCGGGAACCTCCTCCGAAAGCCTCAAGAGGTCCTCCTCCCGCTCCGGGCTTAAGCCCCGGTTCTTCCCCCGGTCCAAAAGGGCCTTGAGGGGGCCGGGCCGGGCCTCGAGGCCAAGCCCTTTTAGGACTCCTTTGAGGAGGTTGGACTGGTCCTCCTCATCGTAAATCACAAAGCCCGGGGGGAGGCCAAGCCTTTCCCCATAGACCCGGAGGATGCGGAGGGCGGCGGCGTGAAAGGTGGCCACCCAGACCTCCCCGGCCCGGGGAAGGAGGGCCTTGAGCCGGGCCCGCATCTCCTCCGCGGCCTTGTTGGTAAAGGTCACGGCCAGAATCTCCCCAGGAAAAACCCCCCGGGCCACCAGGTAGGCCACCCGGTGGACCAGGGTCCGGGTCTTCCCGCTCCCCGCCCCGGCCACCACCAGGGCCGGGCCTTGGAAGTGCTCTACCGCTTCCTTCTGGGCGGGGTTAAGGGGGGCTAGCAGGGCCTCCACAAGAGGGAGTCTACCGTAGACTAGGGGGGATGGAGCTCAGACGCACAGAGGACGGCTACCTGGCCCGGATCGCCGAGGGGTTCACCTTCCAAGCGGTGCGAAAGCTTGCCGCTCTCCTGGGCCAGCACGTCCAGGCAAGGGGCGGGGAAAGGGTCTTGGTGGGATACGACACCCGGTTCCTGGCCCGGGGCATGGCCGAGGAGGCGGCCCGGGTCCTGGGGGGGATGGGGCTTAAGGCCTACCTCACCAAGGAAGCCGTCCCCACCCCAGTCCTCTCCGCGGGGCTTTTGGAACTGGGGGCCTTTGGCCTCCACCTCACCGGGGGGGCCGAGCCCGCGGAGTTCCAAGGGGTTAGGTTCCGGGACCCGGAGGGGAGGCCCCTGGACCTTCCCCTGGAAGACCCCCCCTTGCCCGAACCTGGGGGATACGAGGAGGTGGACCCTTTCCCCGCCTACTGGGCCCGGCTGGAAGGGGTCCTCCCCTTGGAGGCCCTTAAGGCCACCCAAGGGGTGGTCTACTACGACGCCATGGGGGGGGCAGGAAGTGGGGTCCTGGCCCAGGCCTTCCGCCGCTTTGGGGTGGGGGCCGAGCTCCGGGAGCTCCGCGCCCTGCCCCACCCCCTCTTCTATGGCCACCCCCCAGACCCCAGGCCCGAATACCTAAAGGCCCTCTTCGCCCTCCTCAAGACCACCCCCGGGGCCACCTTGGGCCTGGCCACGGACGGGGCCGGGGAAAGGCTTCTAGCGGTGCGGTTTGGAGGGGAGGTCCTCCCCGAGGAGGAGGTGCGGGCCAGGCTCGAGGCCAAGACCGGAGGGCCGGTGGAGCTTAGGTCCCCAGGCCGGTACCTCCTGGGGCACCTCCCCGAACCCGACCCCTTCCTGGCGGGCCTCCTTCTCTTATGAAGGAAATCGCCCCCGGCCTTTACCAGATCACCGTCCCCATCCCCTATCCCCTGAAGACCGTCCACCTCTACCTCCTCCAAGGGGATGGGGAGGTGGCCCTGGTGGACTCGAGCCTGGACACCCGGACCGCCCGGGGCAGCCTGGAGCTCGCCCTGGCGGAGCTGGGGCTTTGCTTCAAGGACCTCACCCACCTCCTCCTCACCCATCACCACCCGGACCACTACGGCCTGGCAGGGGTTTTGGAGGCCCAGGGGGCCCAGGTATACCTGCACCCAGAGGAGATAGAGAGGGGTCACCGCTTCTGGCGGGAGCCTGAGGCCTTTGAGGAGGCCTCCTACCGCCTCTTCCTGGACCACGGCACCCCGGAGGAGGCCCTCTTGGGCATCCGGGAGGTCATGGCCAAGACCCGCGCCAGGGTCCACCCCCCCAAGGACCCCATTCCCCTGGAGGAAGGCAAGCCCCTAGAGGTGGCGGGCCAGAGGCTTTGGCCCCTCTGGACCCCAGGGCATGCCGACGGCCACCTGGCCTTCCTTACGGAAGAAGGCATCCTCCTTGCCGGGGACGCCATTTTGGAGCGGGTCTCTCCCAATGTGGGCTTCTGGGCCTACACCCGGCCCGACCCCTTGGGGGATTTCCTGGCCTCCCTAAGGAAACTCCAGGAGGTGGGGGCCAAGGTGGCCTACCCCGGGCATTTCGGGGCCATTGAGGATGTGGCGGGGAGGGCGGAGGAGCTCATCCGGCACCACGAGGCGCGGCTTGGCCTCCTCCTCCAAGCCCTGGACCGGCCCCGGACCGCCTGGGAGCTCTCCCTGCTCCTTTTTCCCCAGGACCTAGACCCCGCGGGCCGCCGCTTCGCCTTCGCCGAGACCCTGGCCCACCTGGAACACCTGAGGCTCCAGGGCGCGGTGGACCGGGAGGGGGTGCCCTATAGGTATGTCAGGGTCTAGTCCAGGACAAACCGGTCCTCCGTGGGGTGGAGCCGGACCCTTTGGATGACCTTCTCCTCCCGCTCCCGGGTCATGGCCACCACGCTCACATAGGGCCTAAGGGGGCTATGGAGGACCTTTTTGGTCAGGGTCTCCTCCACCTGGAAAAGCCCCGCGGAGTTATTCATATAGACCTGGATCTCCACGGGCCGGTCCTCCCCCCTGAGGATCCGGACCTCGTCCACGGCCAGGGCGCTCACGGAGTGGATGTCTATCCGGCCTAGGGCAAAGGACTTCCGCCCCCGGCCCTTGGTGATATCCGTCCCGTCGGCCACGGCCGTGACCCCAGCCTCGAGGGTCAGGGGCTCGGGGTTCAGGTCATGGCTGTAAATCCCGTGAAGGATAAGGGCGCGGAGGCCGGTGCGCTGCTGGGGGTCGGGGTAGACCCGGGCCAGGACCCGGTCCAGGATGGGAAGGGCCAGGGCCACCCCGAAGGCCTCATGCCCCTGGCGGTGGACCTGGTTCCCCAGGTCGTGGAGGAGGGTGGAGAGGAGGACCACCACGTAGGCCTCCTCCGCCCCCCCAAGCCCCGCCTCCTCCACATCCGTGCGGACCCCAGCCTCGAGGAGGAGGCCCAGGATGGCCAGGCTCGCCGCCCCCGTGAGGAGGGCGTGGACCCGGCCGTGGTCGTTGTAGCCTAGCTTGCGCATGGTGAGGTAGTTGGCCATATCCCACCCCCCCCGGGCCTCGGGGTCCTGGAAGAGGAGGTCGTAGGCCTTGAGGGCCCGGGGAAAGGGGGCTAGCCTTTCCCGGATGGTCTGGTCCGCCTCCTGGTAGAGCTTGGCCTTGGGGGTGGCGACGTGGACGACCCGGACCTCTTCCAAAAGGACCTCCCAAAAGCCCTACTCGCCCTTAAACTCCGGCGCCCGTTTTTCCAGGAAGGCCCGGACCCCCTCCTTGGCGTCCTCCGTGGCCAGGGCGTAGCCAAAGAGGTCGGCCTCGATCTCCAAGGCCTCGGCCAAATCAAGCCCCTCCCCCCGGACCAGGCTCTCCTTGGCCAGGGCCAGGGCCACGGGGGCGTTTTTCATGATCTTGCGGGCCAGGGTTTTGGCCTCCTCCAGAGCGTCCTCGGCCACCCGGTTCACCAGGCCTAGGGCTAGGGCCTCCTCCGCCTCCACATGCCGTCCGGTGAAGATGAGGTCCAAGGCCCGGCCCCGGCCGATGAGCCGGGGCAGGCGCTGGGTCCCCCCAAATCCGGGGATGAGGCCTAGGCCCACCTCGGGGAGGCCCAGCCGGGCCCCCTTGGCCGCCACCCGGAGGTCGCAGGCCAGGGCGAGCTCTAGCCCTCCGCCTAGGGCGTAGCCGTGGATGGCGGCGATGGTGGGGATGGGGAGGGCGGCGATCTCGTTAAAGACGCTTTGCCCCAAAAGGGCGTACTCCCGCCCCGCAAAGGGGTCTTTGAGAGCGGCGATTTCCTTAAGGTCGGCCCCCGCGGCGAAGGCCCGACCCTCCCCGTGGAAGATGGCCACCCGGGCCTCGGGGTCCTGGCCAAGGACCTCCACCGCCTGAGAAAGCTCCAAAAGAAGGTCCTGGTTCAGGGCGTTTAGGGCCTCGGGGCGCTTTAAGGTGATGTAGGCGATCCCCTCCTCCACCCGGTATTCCAGGTGCTCAAAGGCAGGGACTTCGAGGATGAACTCCGGCTCGTGGTGGTGTTCGTGTTCGGGCATGCTGGCCTCCCTAGCAAGAGTCTAAGGCAAAGGCACTTCGAGGAGGGCCTCGAGGGCCACCTCCACCATCCGCCGCACCCCCTCCTTCAGGACCTCCTCGGGGGCGAGCTCCGGGTCCCCGATCCGGTTGGAGACGGCCAGGATGGCCCCGGCCCGCACCCCTCTCATCCTGCCCAGGAGGAAGAGGACACTCGCCTCCATTTCGTAGGCCAGGACCCCAAACTGGGCTAGTTCCTGGGCTTTGGCCGGGGTGGTGGCGTAGAAGGCGTCCTCCGTGGCGATAAGCCCCACCTCCGCGGGGTAGCCCAGGGCCTGGGCCTTGGCCCAAAGGGCCTTTAAGAGGAGGAAATCGGGCACCGGGGCGTAGGGAAGCCCCCCCAGGTACTGCCGGCTCGCCCCGTCCAGGGGAACCGCCCCCTGGGCCAGGACGAGGTACCCAGGGGGAGGTCCTCCAGGCACCGCCCCACAGGTCCCCACCCGGAGGAGGACCCTCGCCCCAAGCCCAATGAGCTCCTCGGCCACGATGGCTGCGGAAGGGGCCCCCATCCCCGTGGTCTGGACGGAAACGGAAACCCCCTTGTACCGCCCGGTGAAGCCCAAAAGCCCCCGATGGGTGTTGTAGAGCACAGGCTCTTCCAGGAAGTTCTGGGCGATCCACTCGGCCCGCCCCGGGTCCCCGGGGAGGAGGACCCTAGGGGCCACTTGAGCGGGTTGGGCCCGGAGGTGAATCGGCATACGGCCCCAGTTTACCCCTTCAAAGCCTCAAGGCCGGGAGGCCTTCCACCAGGGCCTCGTCGTGGGTGGAAAGGATAAGCCCCGCCCCGACCTCCCGGGTGAGCTCCAAAAGGAGCCCCAAGGCCTCCCGGGCCTGGCGCCGGTCAAGGCTTGCGGTAGGCTCGTCCGCCAGGACCAGGCGCGGCCTAGGATAAAGGGCCCGGGCCAGGGCCACCCGCTGCCTTTCCCCCCCAGAAAGCCTTTGGGGCAGGAAGTGAAGCCTTCCCCCCAGGCCGAGCCTCTCCAGGAGGGCCTTGGCCCGGGCCCGGTCCACCCGGCCCAGGAGGTACCCGGGTGCCAGGACGTTTTCCAAGGCGGTGAGTTCGGGCAGGAGGAAATGATGCTGGAAGATGAGGCCCATAAACCCAAGCCGCCTCCGGGCCAAGGCCTCCTGACTGAGCCCCCGGAGGCTTTCCCCTTGCCAGTAGACCTCCCCCTCCTGGAGGGGAAGAAGCCCTGCCAGGAGATGTAAAAGCGTGGTCTTGCCGCTTCCCGAAGGCCCCAGAACCACCAGGACCTCCCCCGGGCCCACCCTTAGGTCTAGGCCGCGGAAAAGATACCCCTCCCCATAGGAAAACCCCAGACCCCGGGCCTCCAGCACCACCCCCCTATCCTTAGGGGCCAGGGTGAGACCTGGGTTAGAGTAGGGGGGATGCGGCTCAGGGTTGACCCGTTACCCAGCGAAGGTCTGGTCTACCCCGACCTGGTCCTGGTGGTGGACGTGATCCGGGCCACCACCACCGCGGTGGCCCTCCTGGAGGCCGGGGCCCAGGCCCTATACCTGGTGCCAAGCCTCGAGGCCGCCCGGGCCTTCAAGGACGAGGACGTGGTCCTGGCTGGGGAGGAAGGGGGGCTAAAGCCCCGGGGGTTTGACCTGGGGAACTCCCCCCGGGAGGCCCTGGAGGCCCCCGTGGGGGGGAAGGTGGCGGTGATGAGCACCACCAACGGCACCCGGGCCGCCCACCTGGCGGCCCGGACGGCCAAGCACGTCCTCCTGGCCTCCTTGAGGAACGCCCACGCCGCGGCCCGGCTGGCCCTGGAGCTGGCCACGGAGGAGGTGGCCATCCTCTGCGCCGGGAAGGAGGGGCGGGTGGGGCTGGACGACCTCTACACCGCCGGGGTCCTGGCCGAGTACCTAGGCCTCCTGACGAGCCTAGACCTGGAGGACGGGGCCCGGATTGCCCTAAGCGTGCGCCGGGCCTACCCCGACCCCCTCGAGGCCCTCTCCCTTTCGGCCGCGGCTTTGGCCCTCAAGGGGGTGGGGCTCTTTGAAGACGTCCCCTTCCTGGCCCAGGTGGCCCAGACCCATCTGGTCCCGGCCCTTTCGGGCCGGGTGGGGGAGGCCCTCATCTTCAAGCCCCTAGCCCCGGGGGCTGGGCCCAGGGAGGCCCGGACCCCCTAAAGCCTGGGCTATAATGGGCCTGCACCCATCGGGGGGTGAGAAGATGCGAGGGCTCAAGGGGCTCCTCCTGGTCCTAATCCTGGTGGCCGTATCTTCCCCTGCTCTCGCCCAAAAGGAGGGATCCGGGTTCCAAATAGGCCTTCCCTTAGGAATCTACCCCTTCAGCCCCCTACCCATCCCTCACTGGCCCTACGTGGGACTCCAGTACCAGACAGGAAGCCTCCGCCTAAGCCTTGAATCCATCGGAGCTAGTCTAGACTGGCTCTACAAGGAGGGAGACACCTACAAGGGCCTAGGGCTAAAGGCCACCCTTTCCCCCTCCCTACTCCAGCCCCAGGAAGGGGGTCTGGTCCTCCTGGGTCACCTCCACTGGCTCTCCGGGGGTCGGCTGGCTGAGCTGGCGGATTCAGGAAGCCTTTACCTGGAGGGCCAGGTGGGGGCAGGCCTGGCCCTAATAGGGGGTGGCTTCCTGGTCCTGCCCGCCCCCCTGGTCTACCTAGGCTTCCGCATGGGTTGGATCCTGCCCTAACCCCTCCTGGGCCAAAAGGGCGTAGAAACGCCTTATGGCCTCCACCCCCTTCTCCAGGTTCACCAGGTCTATCTTCTCGTTGGGGGCGTGGAGGTTGTCGTCGGGAAGGCCCAGGCCCAAGAGGACGATGGGCACCCCCAGGGTCTCCTTAAGCTCGGCCACCACCGGGATGCTCCCCCCTTCCAGGGTGTAGACGGGGGGGCGGCCCCAGACCTCTTCCAAGGCCCGGGCCATGAGGCGCATGGGTGGGGCGAAGGGGTCGGTCTTGATGGGCCTACCCCCGTGGAGGCGTCTCACGGTAAGCCGGTACCCTGGGGGAAGCTGGGCCTTGAGGTAATCCTCAACCAAGAGGGCGATCTCCTCCGGGTCCTGGTCCGGGACCAGGCGCATGGAAAGCTTGGCCCCGGCCCGGGCCGGGATTACGGTCTTAGACCCTTCCCCCTGGTACCCGCCCCATACCCCATTTGGGTCTAGGGTGGGCCGGGTCCAGAGGCGCTCCAAGGGGCCATACCCCTCCTCCCCGGGCAGGGCCTCCACCCCAAGCTCGGCCTTGAGGGCCTCCTCATCGGGGTTGGGCCAAAGGGCCTTTTCCTCCGGGGGGACGGGCCTAACCCGGTGGTAAAACCCAGGTACCAGGATGCGGCCCGTTTTGGGGTCCTTGAGGCCGGCGAGGAGCCAGGCCAGGGCCTGGATGGGGTTGGGGGCCACCCCGCCAAAGGCCCCGGAGTGAAGGTCTCTTCTGGCCCCCTCCAGGTGGACCTCGAGGTAAGCCAGCCCCCTAAGCCCATAGGTCAGGGTGGGGACCCCGGGGGCGTACATGGCCCCGTCGGAGATGAGGACGAGGTCGGCCCTAAGGCGCTCCCGCTCCCGCCAGACCCAGGGGAGGAGGCTTGGGCTACCCACCTCCTCCTCCCCCTCCACCAGGAACCTGAGGTTGACTTTGGCCTCAAGGCCCCGGGCCGCCAGGAGATGGGCGTAAAGCTGGCCCTTGTCGTCCGAGGCCCCCCGGGCGTAAAGCCTCCCCTCCTTTAGGGTGGGCTCAAAGGGCGGGGTTGTCCAGAGCTCCAGGGGGTCTGGGGGCTGGACGTCGTAGTGGCCGTAGACCAGGACCGTGGGGGCCTTGGGGTCCAGGAGGCGTTCGGCGTAGAGGATGGGGTGGCCCGGGGTCTCGTGGAGCTCGGTGCGGAAGCCCAGACCCTCTAGGTAGGCCTTGAGCCAAAGGGCGGCCCGCCGGACCTCCTCCCGGTAAGCGGGGTCGGCGGAGATGCTTGGGATCTTCAGGAACTCCAAAAGGGGGGCAAGCTCCATGCCCCTATGCTACCTTGGGCTAGAAGGGAGGGGGATGGACTACCGTACGAGGATATCCAGGCGGTCTTAGCTTACGCAGCAGACCGGGAAAAAACGCAGCTCTGGTGTAAGGGTGAAGCTCTAGACTTCTTTTTGCATCAAAAGCAACCTCAACCGGGCAACCTCTGCTTCAAACCGGGCCTGGAGGGCTTCTAGCTCCGCCCGAAGCCGCATGATCTCCTCCACCCCCGCTAGGTTGACCCCCAATTCCTGCGTCAGCCTCCGGATCTCCCTTAGCTTCTCAATGTCCCGCTCCGAGTAAAGCCTCGTCTTACCCCCAGACCGCCTGGGCTTGATCAGCCCCTTCCGCTCATACAGCCTTAGGGTCTGGGGGTGCATCTCCACCAGCTCCGCAGCTACGCTGATCACGTACACCGGGCGGTCCTTGGGGGAAGGAGGCGGGGGGGTCTCCTCGGGAGGGGGGAGGGCCTTAAGCTCCAGGGCCTGGAGGCGGTCCCCAAGCTCGGCCTTGAGCCGGTTCACCTCAGCCTCAAACCGGGCCTGGAGGGCTTCTAGCTCCGCCCGAAGCCGCATAATCTCCTCCACCCCCGCTAGGTTGACCCCCAATTCCTGCGTCAGCCTCCGGATCTCCCTTAGCTTCTCAATGTCCCGCTCCGAGTAAAGCCTCGTCTTACCCCCAGACCGCCTGGGCTTGATCAGCCCCTTCCGCTCATACAGCCTTAGGGTCTGGGGGTGCATCTCCACCAGCTCCGCAGCTACGCTGATCACGTACACCGGGCGGTCCTTGTCCATCCTGGTCCTCCAGGCTTAAGACCCCTCACATGTTCATTATAGAGACCCTGAGAAGCCAAGGCGCAAGGAAGCCCTCCGGGCCGCCGCCACCACCCGGGGGGCCAGGGCGTGGGCGGCCTCGAGGCTTAGGCGGTTTGCGGGGGCCGAAAGGGAGATGGCCGCCACCACCTCCCCCGTAGGGCCAAACACGGGGGCGGCCACGCACCGCACCCCCAGTTCCCGCTCCTCGTTGTCCAGGGCGTAGCCCTGGGCCCGCACCCGCTTAAGCTCCTCCAAAAGGGCCTCCCTTTGGGTCAGGGTGTAGGGGGTGTAGGCCTCCAGGATAAGCCCCTCCGGCACTCCCCGCCAGGCCAAAAGGACCTTCCCCACCCCGGTGGCGTGGAGAGGGGCCCGGCTGCCCGGGGCGGTGAAAAGCCGGACCAGGTTCTTCCCCTCCACCTGGTCCAGGTAAAGGGCCTCCCGCCCCGCGGGAACGGCCAGGTTCACGCTCTCCCCCACCTCGGCCACTAAGGCCTCCATCTCAGGCCGCACCGCCTGGAGGAGGCTCCGCTTGGGGTAGGCCTGGCCCACGGCGTAGGCCCTGGGCCCCACCCGGTACACCCCCCCCTCTTCCTCCACAAAGCCTTTGCCCGCCAGGGCCCTAAGGAGGCGGTAGAGGGTGGCCTTGGGAAGCCGGGTGGCCTGGGCAAGCTCCCCTAACCCCCCCTGGCCCAGGCCGGCCAGGGCCTCGAGGACGGAAAGCCCCCGCTCCAGGGTCTTAAGGCTCGGGGGGGTAGACCCGCGGGGCCGCGGCATACCCCTAGCCTAGCCTGGGCCGGCCTTTTTTTCAATATACGAAAAACGATTCCGCTTATTGACAAACCTGCCCGGCCTGGGTAGGCTTAGGCCACCATGAAGGGCGTGGAGATCCGCAAAGACCATCCCCTCCTCAAGGAGGTCCTCACGGAGGAGGCCTTAAGGTTTGTGGTGGCCCTGCACCGGGAGTTTAACCCGGTGCGGAAAGGGCTTCTCGCCCGGCGGCAGGAGCTTTGGGCCCGGTACCGGGCCGGGGAGAAGCCGGACTTCCTGGACTCCACCCGGTTCCTCCGGGGCGGGGCCTGGCGGGTGGCGGAGGCCCCCCCTGACCTCCAGGACCGCCGGGTGGAGATCACCGGCCCCGTGGAGCGGAAGATGATTATCAATGCCCTCAACTCCGGGGCCAGGGTCTTCATGGCGGATTTTGAGGACGCCCTCTCCCCCACCTGGGATAACGTCATCACCGGCCAGAAAAACCTCTATGACGCGGTGCGCCGCCAGATTGACTTCGTCTCCCCGGAGGGGAAAACCTACAAGCTCAAGGAGAAAACCGCCACCCTCCTGGTCCGGCCCCGGGGCTGGCACCTGGTGGAGAAACACGTGTATGTGGACGGGGAACCTATCTCTGCAAGCCTCTTTGACTTCGGGCTTTACTTCTTCCACAACGCCCACGAGCTCCTAAAACGGGGCTCGGGGCCCTACTTCTACCTCCCCAAACTGGAAAGCCACCTCGAGGCCCGGCTCTGGAACGAGGTCTTCAACTTCGCCCAGGACTACCTGGGGATCCCCCGGGGGACGATCCGGGCCACGGTCCTGATCGAGACCATCCTGGCGGCCTTTGAGATGGAGGAGATCCTCTACGAGCTCAAAGACCACGCCGCCGGGCTCAACGCCGGGCGTTGGGACTATATCTTCAGCTGCATCAAGAAGTTTGCGGACTGGGCCCCCATCTTCCCCGACCGGGCCCAGGTCACCATGACCGTCCCCTTCATGCGGGCCTATGCCGAGCTCGTGGTGGAAAGCTCGCACCTCCACGAGGCCCACGCGATTGGGGGGATGTCGGCCTTTATCCCAAGCCGCAAGGACCCGGAGGTCAACGAAAGGGCCTTCCAGCAGGTCCGGGCCGATAAAGAGCGCGAGGCGGGCCAGGGGTTTGACGGGACCTGGGTGGCCCACCCGGACCTCGTCCCCGTGGCCCAGGAGGTCTTTGACCGGTTCCTGGGGGATAAACCCCACCAGAAACACGTGAAGCGGGAAGACCTCAAGGTCACGGCCGAGGACCTCCTGAATTTCCAAGTCCCCGGGGGGAAGATCACCGAAGGAGGCCTCCGGAACAACATCTCCGTGGCCCTCCAGTACCTGAACCAGTGGCTTTTGGGGAACGGGGCCGCGGCCATCTTCAACCTCATGGAGGATGCGGCCACCGCGGAGATCGCCCGGGCCCAGCTTTGGCAGTGGGTCCACCGGGAGGCGAAGCTTGAGGACGGCCGGACCATAACCCCAGAGCTCTACCAGAAGCTGAAGGAGGAGGAGCTCGCCAAGCTCGGGGGCCGGGAGGTGGGCCGGTACCGGGAGGCGGAAGAAATCCTGGACAAGCTGGTGCTTTCCCAGGACTTCATAGAGTTCCTCACCCTGGTGGCCTACGAGTACATCGACTGAAGGCCTAGCCATGCCTCGGACCCCATCCCTAAACCGCTCTCCTAGGGATGGGGTCCCTTAAACTAAAGGCCAAGGAGGCCCAGATGAACCAGGCCCTCTTGGAAGCCCTTAAGGCCCTTTTCGGCCCCCGCCTCCTCACCCGGCCCGCGGAGCTCTTGCCCTATGAATCCGACGCCCTCACCGCCTACCGGAGCCGGCCTTTGGCCGTGGTCCTGCCCGAGCGCAAAGAGGAGGTGGTGGAGGCCGTAAGGCTCTGCCGTCGGCACGGGGTCCCCTTCCTCGCCCGGGGAAGCGGGACCAGCCTAAGCGGAGGGTCCTTGCCCGTAGAGGGCGGGGTGGTCATCGCCTTAAACCGGATGAACCGGATCCTGAGGCTAGACCCGGTGGAGCGGATCGCGGTGGTGGAGCCCGGGGTGGTGAACCTCGAGGTCACCCGCCAGGCCTCCCCCCATGGCCTCCTCTACGCCCCCGACCCCTCCAGCCAGCCCGTGAGCACCATTGGGGGGAATCTGGCCTTTAACTCCGGGGGGGCCCACTGTTTGAAGTACGGGATGACGGCAAACCATGTGCTGGCCCTGGAGCTCGTGACCCCGGAAGGGGAGGTGATGCGGCTCGGGCGGGCGGGGCTTGAGGGGGTAGGGCCGGACCTCGCCGGGTTTTTCGTGGGCACGGAGGGGCTTTTGGGCATCGCCCTGGAGATCACCCTAAGGCTCCTCCCCCGGCCTGAGGCCTACCACACCGTCCTTGCGGCCTACCCCAGCCTCGAGGCCGCTGGGGAGGCCGTAAGCCGGATCATCCGGGCCGGCCTCCTCCCTGGGGCGATGGAGATCATGGACGAGCTCGCCATCGAGGCCGCGGAGAAGGCGGTCCAGGCGGGCTACCCCAAGGCCAAGGCCCTCCTTATCGTGGAACTGGAAGGCCCCAAGGAAGAGGTGGCCGAGGAGGCCCTGGCCCTCTTGGAGGTCCTAGAGAGCACCCACCCCCAGGAGGTGCGGGTAGCCCAAGGCGAGACCGAGCGCCAGGCCATCTGGAAGGGCCGGAAAGCGGCCTTCAGCGCCGTGGGGAGGCTTTCCCCGGATTACATTGTCCAGGACGGGGTGGTGCCCCGGACCCGCCTAGGGGAGGCCCTGAGGGAGATCGAACGCCTAGCCCAGGCCTACGGCCTCCGGGTGGCCAACGTCTTCCACGCCGGGGACGGGAACCTCCACCCCCTGGTCCTTTACGACGGGAAGCGCCCAGGGGAGTTGGAGCGGGCCGAGGAACTGGCCGGGGAGATCCTTAGGCTCTGCCTAAGGCTTGGGGGGTCCCTTACCGGGGAGCACGGGATTGGGGTGGAGAAAAAGCCCTACATGCGGGAGATGTTCGCCCGGGAAGACCTTCTTGCCATGGAAAGGGTGAAAGAGGCCCTGGACCCCAAGGGGCTTTGCAACCGGGGGAAGGTCCTGCCGGAGGAGGCTTATGCTTAAGCCCACCCGCGTGGAAGAGGTCCAGGAAATGGTCCGGGCCTACCCTAGGCTCAGGGTCCGGGGCGGGGGGACCAAGCCCGCCCTCTCCACCCCGGAGGAGGGGGAGGAGGTCCTGGAGCTTTCGGGGCTTAAGGGCATCCTGAGCTATGACCCAGAGGAGTTCGTCTTTACCGCCTACGCCGGGACCCCGGTTGGGGAGATAGAGGAGGCCCTAAAGGCCCACGGCCAGTACCTCCCCTTCCACCCCCCCCTTAAGGGCCAGGGGGCCACCCTGGGCGGCACGGTGGCCGCGGGGCTTGCCGGCCCCATGCGGGAACGGTTTGGGGGGGTAAGGGATTTTATCCTGGGGGTGCGGTTCATAGACGGGGAAGGGAACCCGGTAAGGGGTGGGGGGCGGGTGGTGAAAAACGCCGCGGGGTTTCCCTTCCACCGGCTCATGGTGGGGGCCTTGGGGGCCTTTGGCCCCATGGTGGAGCTCTCCTTTAAGGTCTTCCCCTTCCCCAAGGCCACGGCCACCCTTAGGGTGGAAAGGGCAGGCCTAAAGGAGGCCCTTTCCGCCCTGGAGCGCCTCCGCCTCCTCCCCCTGGACCTCCTGGCCTTAGACCTCATCCCCCCAGGGAGGCTGGAGCTTAGGCTTGGGGGTTTCCCTAAAAGCCTAAGGGAGAGGCTTAGGAAGCTTCAGGACCTCCTGGGCCCCGGGGAGGTCCTGGAGGAGGACGAGGCTCACTGGGAAGGGGTAAGGGACCTCCTCTTCCTGAGGGAGAGCCCCATCTGGGCCAAGGTCCCAGCGGGGCTAGGGGCCATCCCCCACCTCGAGGCCCTCCCCCTTGGCCCCAGGCGGTACCTGGCCGGGGGGGAGGTCCTGTACGTGGGCCTGGAGGAGGAGGGGCTTAGGGCCTTGAGGGAGGGGGGTTTTTCCTATCTCCTCCTCAAGGGGGCATCCCAGGAGGCTCTCCATCCAAGCCCCCCAGAGGCCTTCTTCCGGCCCATCAAAAGGGCCCTAGACCCCAAGGGCCGGTTTCCCTTAAGGTGAGGTCATGCAGCACCGGATCCCTGTAGCCGAGCTCGGCCCCGAGGGGGAGGCCATGGCCCACGCCATCGAGGCCTGCGTCCACTGCGGCTTCTGCCTCCCGGCCTGCCCCACCTACCTCCTCCTCCAAGAGGAGATGGACTCCCCCCGGGGCCGGATTTACCTGATGAAATCCGTCCTGGAAGGAGAAATCCCCCTGGAGGAGGCCCTCCCCTACCTGGACCGGTGCCTGGCCTGCCAGGCCTGCGTCACCGCCTGCCCAAGCGGGGTCCCCTACGGGGAGCTCATCGGGCTTTTCCGCCTCCACACCGAGGCCAAACGCCACCGCTACCCCCTGGAGGCCACCTACCGCCAGGCCCTCCTCCGGATCCTCCCCTACCCGGAGCGCTTCCGCCCCCTGGCCGCCCTGGGCGGGGCCCTTAAGCCCTTCCTCAGGCCCTTCCCCCTCCCCAAGCCCCTCAAGGCCCCCCTAGACCTCCTCCCCCCAAGCCTTCCCCGGGAAGAGGCTTATCACGAGGTCTACCCGGCCCAAGGGGAAAGGCGGGCCCGGGTGGGGCTTCTTTTGGGCTGCGCCCAGAGGGTCTTGAGGCCTTCCATCAACGGGGCCACCATCCGGATCCTCCAGAGGAACGGGGTGGAGGTGGTGATTCCCAAGGGGCAAAGCTGCTGCGGGGCCCTAAACCTCCACGCCGGGGACAAGGAGGGGGCAAAGGCCCTAGCCCGGAATAACCTTAAGGCCTTCAAGGACGTAGACTACATCGTGACCAACGCCGCGGGGTGCGGCTCGGGGATGCGGGAATACCCCCTCCTCTTCCTGGGGGAGAAGGAAGAGGAAGAGGCCCAGGCCCTGGCAAAGCGGGTAGTGGACTTCAGCGTCCTCCTGGATGGGCTCGGCTTCACCCCGCCTCCTCCGCCCAAGAGGCCCATCCGCGTGGCCTACCACGACGCCTGCCACCTCCTCCACGCCCAAAAGGTCCGGGAAGCCCCCAGGAACCTCCTAAGGGCGGCGGGCCTCGAGGTCTTGGAGCCCAAGGAGGCCGAGGTCTGCTGCGGGAGCGCCGGGACCTATAACCTATTCCAGCCTGAGCTTGCAGAAGCCCTGGGCCGGAGGAAGGCGGAAAACCTCAAGGCCACGGGGGCAGATCTGGTGGCCACGGGGAATATCGGCTGCCTCACCCAGATTGCCGCCTACCTGGACCTCCCCATCCTCCACACCGCGGAGGTCCTGGACCTGCTCTACCAGGGGGAAATCTAGGAGGAGCCCATGGAACTCATACCCTACGCCCGGCACTACCGGGAAGAGGCCTTCTGGCCCAAGCTTCGCTCCACGCTCCGGCGCCTAGGAAAGCAGAGCCTGGAACGGGCCCTCTGGTTCTTCTACGCCTACCTGGACCCCAACACCCCGGCCTGGGCCAAGGCGGTCATCCTGGGGTGGCTTGGGTACTTCATCCTGCCCCTGGATCTGGTCTTTGACCTCCTTCCCGGCCTCGGGTATAAGGACGACCTCCTCCTCCTGGGCAAGGCCATAGCCGCTGTGGGGATGCACATCACCCCCGAGGCCAAGGCCAAGGCCCGGACCACCCTGAAGCGGCTTCTTGGCTCCTAAACCTCCAAGGCCAGCTCCAAAAGCCGCCGGATAAGCTCAGGATAGCTCAGGCCCGCGGCCTGGAAAAGCTTGGGGTACATGCTGGTGGGGGTGAAGCCAGGGATGGTGTTGATCTCATTGAGGTAAATCTCCCCCTCAGAGAGGAAAAAGTCCACCCGGGCCATCCCCCGGATCCCCAGGAGGCGGTAGGCCTTGAGGGCCAGTTCCTGGACCGTCTCCGCGGTGCCCGGGTCTAAGGGAGCGGGGATCAAGAGCTCGGCCCGGCCCGGGGTGTACTTGGTCTCGTAATCGTAAAAGAGAGCCTCATACCGCACCTCCCCCACCGGGCTCACCTGGGGGTTCCGGTTCCCCAAGACCCCCACCTCGAGTTCCCGCACCCCCAAAAGGGCCTTTTCCACCACGGCTTTTCGGTCATAGCGGAAGGCCTCCTCCAGGGCCCCTTCCAGCTCCTCATACCCCTCCACCCGGCTTATCCCCACGCTGGACCCGGTGTTGGCGGGCTTCACGAAATAGGGGGGCTCAAAGGGGATAAGGGGGTCCTCCCCCCGGTAGAGGGCCACCCAGGGGACCACGGGGATCCCGGCCTGGAGGAGGACCCGTTTGGAAAGGTCCTTGTCCATGCATAAGGCGCTGGCCAGGACCCCGGCCCCCACGTAGGGGACCCCTGCGAGCTCCAAAAACCCCTGGACCGTCCCATCCTCCCCCTTGACCCCGTGGAGGAGGGGGAAGATGGCGTCATACCCCCTTAGGTCCAAAGGGGGGGGGAAGGGGTGCTCCCCTCTTGGGGCCCGCTTGGCCTCGAGGGCCTCCCTGGCCCCCTCCCCCAGGAGCCACCGCCCGTCCTGGGCGATGACCGCAAGCTCCATGGGGAAGGGGGAAAACCTGAGGACGCTTTCAGCAGAGAGCAGGGAGACCTCGTGCTCCGGGCTTACCCCGCCCGCGATGAGCAAAACCCGCATGGGGCTACTCTACCAGAAGACCGTTGTACCGGTCGGCGCAGGGGAGGAGGCCCCGTTCCGTCCAGCAAAGCACGGCCTCCGCGGCCAGGTCCAGGACCCTTTCCACCCGGGGCACCTCCTCGGGCAAAAAGGGGGAAAGGACGTACTCCGCCCCCCCCACCCCCGGGGGGGGCTTCCCGATCCCCAGGCGGAGCCGGTGGAAGGCCAGGCTCCCCAGGGCCTCCCCGATGGAGGCCACCCCCCGGTTCCCCGCGGGGCTTCCCCCCGCCTTAAAGCGGAGCCGGCCCAGGGGGAGGTCCATCTCGTCGTGGACCACCAGGACCCGGTCCAGGCTTAGGCCTAGGGCCTCCACCCAGGGGGCCACGGCCCGGCCCGCCAGGTTGTAGTAGGTAAGGGGCTTAAGGAAGACCCCCTTAGGGGTGCGGGCCACCAGGGCCTCCCCCTCCCGCCTAAAGGGGAGGGCCAGCCGGTCCAGGACCCTAAAGCCCAGGTTGTGCCGGGTCTTCTCGTACTCGGGGCCCGGGTTCCCTAGGCCCACCACCAAAAAACCGGCTTCCATGGTCCAAGCTGCCCCACCCCAGGAGGACCAGGGTGGGGCCTGGCCTCCAGAGGGCTACTCCTCTTCCTTCTTCCCCTTCCGGATGACCTCGGGCTCCGCCGGGGCGGCCTCGGCCTCCTGGGCCAGGCGCTCCACATCCTCCGGGGGCACCACGGCCAGGATGGCCTCCTCCGGGCTCATGGCGAGCCTCACCCCTTCGGGCATGGGCACATCCCCGGCGTGGAGGCTATCCCCAATCCCCAGGCCGGAGACGTCCACCTCCAGGTACTCCGGGATGGCCCGGGGGGAGACCCGGACCAAAAGGTCCCGGTGGAGGACCTGGAGCACCCCGCCCTCCCGCACCCCGGGGGCCTCCCCCACCAGGCGCAAGGGGATGTACATCTCCACCGGCTCGTCGGAGAGGAGGTAGAAGTCCACGTGCAAGGGCCGGCGCCGGCGCTTATCCATCTCCACCTGCCGGACCAGGCTCGGAACCTCCTGGCCATCCGGGAGCTCCAGAAGGATCACGTGGTGGATGGAGGCCTGGCGGAAGACCCGGTCAAACTCCCCTAGGTCCACATAGACCTTCCGGTTCACCTCTCGGTTGTACATCACCCCAGGGAGCTTCCCCGCCCGCCTGAGCTGGGCCGGTTTCTCCCCTTCGCGGTAGTAAGCCTTTAGACGATACTCCATGCCGCCTCCTAGGGCCCCCAAAGGGGCACACAAAGAAAAGGATACCACGCCCCCCTAGATTAGGGCGCTTACGGACTCGTGGGTGTGGACCCGGCGGATGGCCTGGGCCAGAAGCCCAGCCACGCTAATCACGGTATACCCCCCCTCCTTTAGGGGGATGGTATCCGTGAAGACCACCTCCCGGATGGCGGGATGGGCCAGGTTCTTGTGGGCCTCCCCCACGAGCACAGGGTGGGTGGCGAGGACCAAGGCCTCGGGCCTCGCCCCCGCCTCCAGGAGGGCCTCGAGGCCCCGCCTGATCGTCCCCCCAGTGGAGACGATGTCGTCAATCAGGATGGGCCTGAGCCCCGCCACCTCCCCAATCACATAGGTCACGGAGGTCTCCTTGGGGCCGTGCCGGCGCTTGGCCAGCATGGCCAGGGGAAGGCCCAGGCGCTCAGCCAGGCGCCTCGCCTCCTCGGCCCGGCCCGCATCCGGGGAGACCACCACAGAGCCCTCCGTCAGCCTCCGGGCCTCCAGGTACTCGGCAAAGAGCCGGACCGCGGAAAGGTGGTCCACGGGGATGTCAAAAAACCCCTGAATCTGGGGGGCGTGGAGGTCCACGGCGATGACCCTCTCCACCCCCACGGCCTCCAGAAGCCCCGCCACCAGCTTGGCGCTGATGGGCTCCCGGCCCTGGGTCTTGTCCTGGCGGGCGTAGCCAAAGTAAGGGATGACGGCGTTAATCCGCTCCGCCGAGCTCCGGCGCACCGCATCGGCCAGGAGCAAAAGCTCCATCAGGTGGTCGTTCACCGGGGGGGAGGTGGGCTGGACCAGGAAAACATCCTCCCCCCGGACGCTTTCCAGAAGCCGGACCCGGATCTCCCCATCGGGAAAGCGCTCCACCTGGGCCTGGCCCAAGGGCAGGCCGAGCTCCTCGGCTATGCGCTGGGCCAAGGGCCGGTTGGCGTTCCCGGTGAAAATCTTAATCCCCATCCCCATACCTCCCCAAAAGGGCCTGGGCCAGGAGGCCGAGCCGCCTCGAGGCCTCCCCCAAAAAGGCCTGGAAATCCCCCGCCGCCCCCTCCCCGGCCGCGTCCGTGACCACCCGGACCAGGGCCAAAGGCAGGCCAAACCGCTGGGCCACCATCAGGGCCGCCGCCCCCTCCATCTCCACCGCCTGGGCCCCAAAGAGGGCCCGGAGCCTCTCCTTCTCCTGGGTGCTGGCCACAAACCGGTCCCCCGTGGCCACCGCCCCTAGGCGATAAGGGAAGCCCAGGGCCCTTAGGGCCCCCTCGGCCCGGGCCAGAAGCCCAGGGTGGGAGAAGAAGTCCCGCACCCCAAGGGCCGTCTCCCCAGGGAGGCGGCCAAAGGGGGTGAGGTCCACATCCCACTGGACCGCCCGCTCCGCCAGGAGGAAGTCCAAGGCCCTAAGCCCCGGGTCCAGCCCCCCCGCCACCCCCAGGAAAAACCCCGCTTCCAGGGGGAAGCGGGCCAGGGCGTAGGCCACCGCAGAGGCCGCGGCCACCTTCCCCACCCCGGTCTCCACCAGGAGGACCCCCTCCCCCTGCCAGATGGGGATGGGGGCCTCCAGGGGCGCTAAGGGCCCTAAGGCCTCCCTTAGGCCCTGGGCCTCCGCCTCCTCCGCGGCGAAAAAGGCCGTCATACCGTCCCCTGCACCCTAAGCCCCGCCTTTAGGGCCCGCTCCGCCCAGGCCTTGGCCCCCTTTAGGTCATGGTCCCGGTAATTCCCACAGGACTTAGGCCCCGCCCCTGGGACCGGGCCCTCGTGCCGCAGGACATCCTCCAGGGCCTCCTTGAAGGCCAGGAGGACCCGCTCCGGGCCCAAGGGCCCCTCCACCACCAGGTAAAACCCGGTGCGGCACCCCATGGGGGAAAGGTCTATCACCCCCTCCAGGTGGTCCCGGAGGTACCCCGCGAGGAGATGCTCCAGGGTATGCAAAGAAGCGGTGGGAATCGCCTCCCGGTTGGGCTGGGCCAGGCGGAGGTCGTACTTTTCCACCACCCCGCCTCCTATGGGCTTCCTTCCCGCAAGCCGCACATAGGGGGCCTGGACCCGGGTATGGTCCAGAGCGAAGCTTTCCACCTCAGGCATGCCCTTATCGTACACTTGGGCCATGGTCTTGGTCCTGGACTTCGGCTCCCAGTACACCCGGCTCATCGCCCGCAGGCTCCGGGAGCTTAGGGTCTATTCCCTCATCCTGCCCGGGGAAACCCCCCTAGAGGAAATAGAAGGCCTAAACCCCAAGGCCATCGTCCTATCCGGAGGGCCAAGGAGCGTGTTTGAGCCGGACGCCCCTAGGCCCGACCCCAGGATCCTGGGGCGCTACCCCGTTTTGGGCATCTGCTACGGGATGCAGGTCCTGGCCCAGCTCCTAGGGGGCCGGGTGGAGCAGGGGGGGCGGGCGGAGTACGGCAAAGCCCTCCTCACGGAGTACTCCGGACCCCTTTTTAACGGGCTTAAGGGGGAGGTCCAGGTCTGGATGAGCCACCAGGACGCGGTGGTGGAACTCCCCCCAGGGTTTAGGGTGGCGGCCCGCACCGAGGAGAACCCCATCGCGGCCATAGAGGACCCTGGGCGCCAGCTCTATGGCGTCCAGTTCCACCCAGAGGTGGCCCACACCCCCAAGGGCCTCACCATTCTGGAGAACTTCCTCGAGGCCGCCTCCGTCCCCCGGGACTGGACCCCGGAGGGGATTCTGGAAAGCCTTCTCCAGGAGGTGCGGGCGCGGGTGGGGAAGGACCGGGTCCTCCTCGCCGTCTCCGGGGGGGTGGACTCCTCCACCCTGGCCCTCCTCCTGGCCCGGGCCGGGGTGGAACACCTCGCGGTCTTCGTGGACCACGGGCTTTTGCGCTTAGGGGAAAGGGAGGAGGTGGAGGGGGCCCTAAGGGCCATGGGGGTCAACCTCCTCACCGTGGACGCCCGGGGTCGGTTTTTGGAGGCCTTAAGGGGCGCGGTGGACCCCGAGGAGAAACGCAGGCGCATCGGGCACACCTTCGTGGAGGTCTTCCGGGAGGTGGCCCAGGCCCAGGGGCCTTTCCGGTTTCTAGCCCAGGGGACGCTTTACCCGGATGTGATTGAATCCGCCGGGGAGAAGGGGGCAGCCAAGATCAAAAGCCATCACAACGTGGGGGGCCTCCCGGAGGAACTCGGGTTTGAGCTTTTGGAGCCCTTCCGCACCCTATTCAAGGACGAGGTGCGGGAGCTTGCCCTCCTCCTGGGCCTCCCCGATACCCTAAGGCTCCGCCACCCCTTCCCAGGGCCGGGCCTTGCAGTGCGGATCCTGGGGGAGGTCACGGAGGAGGGCCTGGAAATCCTTAGGCAGGCGGACGATATCTTTGTAAGCGTCCTCAAGGAGCACGGCCTCTACGGCCAGGTGGCCCAGGCCCTGGCCGTCCTTACCCCTCTAAGGAGCGTGGGGGTGGCGGGGGACGAGAGGCGGTACGGCTACGTCCTGGCCCTAAGGGCCGTGACCACGGAGGACTTCATGACCGCGGACTGGGCCCGCCTCCCCCACGAGGTCCTGGACGAGGCCGCCCGGCGCATCACCCGGAGGGTCCCTGGGGTGGGCCGGGTGGTCTACGACATCACCTCCAAGCCCCCGGCCACCATAGAATGGGAATGATATCCGAGCCCGGCTGGGTTCTGAGGCCCTTAAGCTTCGAGGAATACCTGGACCTCGAGGCCCAGGCCCCCCTCCGCCACGAGCTGGTGGAAGGCATCCCCCATGCCATGGCCCGGGCCGGGCGGAGCCACAACCTCATCCTCACGAACCTGGCCCTGGGCCCCAAGGCCCGGGCCAAGGGGTGGCGGCTTTACCTCACTGAGATGAAGCTCAAGGTGGGGGAGGGCACCCTTTATTACCCCGACCTGATGGTGGTATGCACCCCCCCCGCCGGAAAACCCCTACTACGAGGAAAACCCCTGCCTGGTGGTGGAGATTCTCTCTGAAAGCACCGAGGCCATAGACGGGCGGGAAAAACCCTGGCGCTACCTGGCCCTCCCTTCCCTAGAGGCCTACCTCTTGGTGGATAGCCGCACCCAGCGCCTGGAGCTCTACCGCAGGTCCCCGGAAGGGTGGGTCTACCAGGCCTTAGTGGAGGGCCAGCTCACCCTCCCCTGCCCCCAGGTTCGGCTAGACCTAGGGGAAGTCTACGCTGGGGTGGAAGGGCTTTAGCTTGACGCCGTAGGCCAACCGGGTTCAAACTGGAGATAGAAAGGAGGTGAAGAATGCCTACCTTTATCGTCCTCAGCACCCTCACAGATGACGGGGCCGAGACCCTGGTCAAGAACCCCGAGCGGATTAAAGAGGTCAACCAGGAGTTGGAGCGGGACTTTGGGGTCAAGGTGGTGGCCCAGTACGCGGTCCTCGGGCCTTACGATTTCGTGAACATCGTGGAGGCCCCAGACGCAGCCACGGTGGCCCGGGCCATGCTCCACCTGGCCGCCCGGGGAAGCGTCAAGACCACCACCCTCGAGGCCATCCCCGTGGCCGAGCTCATCGCCCGGCTCAAGTAGTGGAAGTCCTGGAGACCTGCCTCTACGCCGAGGATCTGGAGGCCATCCGGGCCTTTTACGAAGGGGTCTTGGGCCTCTCCTGCTTCCAGTTCCGCCCACCTCGGCACGCCTTTTTTAGGGCGGGCCGGGGGGTTTTCCTGGTCTTCAACCCCAAGGAGACCCTAAGGGAGGAGACCCTCCCCCCCCACGGGGCCTTGGGCCCTGGGCACGTGGCCTTCCGGGTGGCGGAGGCGGAGCTTCCGGAGTGGGCAGAAAGGCTTAAGGCCCTGGGCTACCCCGTGCACTGGGCGGACTGGCCCAAGGGAAGGAGCCTTTACACCCTAGACCCCGCAGGGAACGTGGTGGAACTCGCCCCGCCCGGAATCTGGGGTCTAGAATAGGCCTATGGCCACCCGGTACCGGTTCAGCGTGGAGGAGTTTGAGCGCCTCTTCCAGGGGGTCCCCCGGGTGGAACTCATCCGCGGGGAGGTCTACCAGATGAGCCCGCAAGGACCTAAACACGCCCATGCCGTGGTCCACCTAGACCGGACCCTGCAGCAAACCCTAGGGGATGTAGCCGTGATCGCCGTCCAGATCCCCTTGCGCCTGGGGGGGGAGACGGAACTGGAACCCGACCTTATGGTCCTCAAACCTGGCTGGGCTGAAGGGGAGGGGCTACCGGGCCCTGAGGACGTCCTCTTGGTCATTGAGGTGGCCCAGACGAGTCTGGCCTACGACCGCGAGGCCAAGCTCCCTCTCTACGCCGAGGCCGGGATCCCCGAGGTCTGGCTAGTGAACCTAGCCGAGGAGATCCTGGAGGTCTACCGCGGGCCCCAGGGGAACCGGTACCGCCTGCGGGAGCTTGTCCTCAAGGGCGAGGCCAAGGCCCCCCTGGCCTTCCCGGAAAGGCCTATCCCGTGGGGCTAAGGGAGGTGGAGATCTACACGGATGGCTCCGCCCTGGGCAACCCCGGCCCCGGGGGGTGGGCGGCCCTCTTGCGCTACCGGGACGGGAAGGGCCGGGTGCACGAGAAGCTGCTGCAAGGGGGGGAGCCCCACACCACCAACAACCGGATGGAGCTAAAGGCCCTCCTCGAGGCCCTCAAGGCCCTAAAGGCGTCCTGCCGGGTCCATGTGTGGACGGACAGCCACTACCTTAAAAAGGCCTTTACCGGGGGCTGGCTGGAGAAGTGGACCAAGAAAGGCTGGAAAAACGCCCGAGGGGAGAACGTAAAGAACCGGGACCTCTGGGAGGCCCTCCTGGAGGCCGCTAAAGAGCACGAGCTGGTCTGGCACTGGGTGGAGGGGCATGCCGGCCATCCCGAAAACGAGCGGGTGGACCGGGCCGCCCGGGCCCAGGCCCGCAGGTTCGCCACGGCTTTTTCCCAAGAGACAGAAAAGCGTTATACTTAAGGCATGCTGGAAACCCGCCTCCGCCCCGAGGACCGGGAGGGCCAAAGCTTCAAGGCCAACAAGGACGCTTGGCTGGCCTTAGTCCGGGACTTCAAGGAAAGTCTAGAACAAATCCGCCAAGGAGGAGGCCCCAAGGCCATAGAGCGCCAGCACAAGAAGGGCCGGCTCACCGCCCGGGAGAGGATCGCCCGCCTCCTGGACCCCGGTACGGAGTTCTTTGAGCTCATGGCCTTCGCCGGGTACGGGATGTACGAGGAGTGGGGCGGGGCCCCAGGGGGCGGGGTGGTCACGGGGATAGGCCGGGTGGCGGGCCGGGACTGGATGATCATCGCCAACGACGCCACCGTAAAGGCCGGGGCCTTCTTCCCCATTACAGCCAAAAAGGTCATCCGGGCCCAGACCATCGCCCTGGAAAACCGCATCCCCCTTATCTACCTGGTGGACTCGGCCGGGGTCTTCCTACCCCTCCAGGACGAGGTCTTCCCCGACCAGGACGATTTCGGCCGGATTTTTTACCTGAACGCCCGGATCTCCGCCCTGGGCATCCCCCAGATCTCGGCCATCATGGGGAACTGCGTGGCCGGAGGGGCCTATCTCCCGGTGATGACGGACGTCCTCATCATGACGGAGGGGAGCGGGCTGTACCTCGCGGGGCCGGCCCTGGTCAAGGCCGCCATTGGGCAGGAGGTCTCTAGCGAGGAGCTCGGGGGGGCGCGGATGCACTTTGAGGTCTCAGGAACGGTGGACTTCTACGAGGCCACGGACGAGGCCGCCCTGGAGAGAATCCGAGAGCTTGCGGCCCTTTACCCCCCGCCCAGGCTTGCCCCCTGGGCCGAGGACCGGCACGAGCCCCGGGAACCCCTTTACCCCATCGAGGACCTCTACGGCCTGGTCTCCCCGGACGGCTCCCGCCCTTACGACCTCCGGGAGGTCATCGCCCGGATTGTGGATGGCTCGGAGTTTTTGGAGTACAAAGGGGGGTATGGGGAGACCCTGGTCACGGGGTTTGCCCGGATTGGGGGCTTCCCCGTGGGGATTGTGGGGAACCAGCGCCTCATCCTTAAAAAGAGGGGCCGGATTGAGGTGGGAGGGGTGATCTACGCCGAGGCCGCAGACAAGGCCGCCCGGTTTATCCTGGACGTGAACCAGATGGGGATTCCTCTCCTCTTCCTCCAGGACGTGACGGGCTTCATGGTGGGCAAGGAGTCCGAGCAAGCCGGGATCATCCGCCGGGGGGCCAAGCTTGTGAACGCGGTGAGCAACTCCACCGTCCCCAAGATCACCCTGATCCTCGGAGGGTCCTTTGGGGCGGGGAACTACGCCCTGGCGGGGAAGGCCTACGGACCCCGGTTCATCTTCGCCTGGCCCAGCGCCAAGTACGCGGTCATGGGCGGGGCCCAGGCGGCCAAGACCCTTCTGGAACTCGAGGTGGAAAAGCTCAAGCGCCAGGGCCTGGAGCCTTCGGACGAGGAGCTTAAGGAGCTTTACGAGCGGATTAAGGGCCGGTACGAGGAGACCCTAGACCCCCGGTACGCCGCGGCCCGGCTCTGGGTGGACGGGGTGATCTTCCCCCACGAGACCCGGAAGGTCTTAATCCGGGCCCTCGAGGCCTGCGCCTTAAACCCGGAGCGGGAGGCCATGCGCCTTGGGGTCTTCCAGGTCTAGGAGGCTAAAGATGCCGGAGGCCCTTTGGGTGGAATGCCCCCGGGACGCCTGGCAGGGGTTTAGCTCGTTTATCCCCACGGAGGAGAAGGTGGCCTTCCTAAAGGCCCTCCTCGAGGCCGGATTCCGCCATCTGGACCTCACGAGCTTCGTCTCCCCCAAATGGGTCCCCCAGATGCGGGACGCGGAGGAGGTCCTAAGGGCCCTTCCCCCCCCGCCCCCTGGGGGGAGTTATCTCGCCATCGTGGCCAACGAACGGGGCCTGGAACGGGCCTTGGGGGCGGAGAACCTCACCGCGGTGGGGTATCCCCTTTCCATCTCTGAGACCTTTCAGCGCAAGAACACCAACGCCGGCCTCGAGGCGGCCTGGGGCTTTGTGGAGCGGCTGGTAGAGGCTGCAAGGGGGAAACTAGAGGTGGTGGTCTATCTTTCCATGGCCTTCGGGAACCCCTACGGGGACCCCTGGAGCCCGGGGCTCGTCCTGGAGTTCGCCCAGAGGCTCCGGGAGCTCGGGGTGCGCCGCATCGCCCTGGCCGACACCTACGGGGTGGCCGACGCGGAGCGGATCCGGGCTACCCTGGCCCGGGTGGCGGAGGCCCTGGGGCCGGAGGGGCTCGGGGCCCACCTCCATAGCCGCCCCGAGGGGGTCTTGGCGAAGGTGGAGGCGGCCCTCGGGGCGGGGATCCGCTGGCTGGAGGGGGCCCTAAGCGGGGCCGGGGGGTGCCCCTTCGCCGGGGATGAGCTCGTGGGGAACCTCCCCACGGAGAGGGTCCTCCCCTACCTCGAGGCCCGGGGCCTCCGTACGGGGGTGGACCTAAACCGCCTTCGTGAGCTTGCCGACTGGGCCGCCCAGCTCAAAGCGGCCTACGCCTAGGCCGCCCGCCGGTAAAGGGCGGGGTCAGCCGGGTTAGCCAGGGCCTGGATCCAGGCCAGGACCTCCTCCGCTGGGAGGGCATAAAGCCGGTTCCACGCCCCAGGAGGGATGATGGCCTCATACAAGCGCCTTGCCCCTTGGGCTTCAAGAAAGGCCAAAAGCTCCGCCAAGGCCTCCTCCCCTCCGAGGAAGGCCGGGCCAAAGGCATCGGGGGTGAGGTAAAGCCTCCGGCCCAGCTGGAGCAAAAGGGCGTACCGGGCCTCCCCCCTCCGGTCCTGCCAGTCGGTGATGAAAAAGACCCGGGCCTCCCCTAGGCGCTGGCCCCTAAGGGCCGAGGTCAGGGCCTCGAGGGTAAGGCGGGGGGCGGCGCGCACCCCTATGGGTTCCAGGACCAGGCGTTCCATACCCTCATGCTACCCCTTGAGGAGCTTGTGGGCGTAGATGACCTGGCCCGCGTGGTGCTGGGCGTGCTCCACCAGGTGGTGAAGGACATGGGCCAAGGGGGCCTTCACCCCTTGGGCCCCCACGGCCACCTCCCGGGCCAGATCCTCCTCCTTAAGGGCCTTAAGCCCCTCCAGGATCTCCCGCCAGGCCTCCCGGAAGCGGGCCTCCACCGCCTCTTTAGGCTCGGCCTCGCCCAAAAGCTCCCATTCCCGGCCCCTTTGGGCCCACTCGGGAAGCGCCCCGGGGAAGCCTGCCCGGAAAAGCCTTAAGGAGCTTCCCGTGATGTGCCGAACCAGGCCGCCTATGGGGTTAAGGCCAGGCTTGGGGGCACGCCAAAAGACCTCCTCGGGCAGGCCAAAGGCCCAGCGCTCCAGGTGAAGGGCCACCTCCTCGAGGCCCCGCACCCAGGCCGAAACCGCAGGGTGAACCCCGGGCACCAGGGGGCTTAAAAAGGGAGCAGGCATACCCCTAGTCTATCCGGTACCCCAGCCCCAGCTCCTAGGCCTCAGCCACCAGCTCGTCTAGAATAGCCTGGCCCTGGGCCTGGGCTTTCTCCCTGTAGGCCAAAAGGTCTTCCACCCGGATGCGGCGGTGGGTGCCCACCTTGCGGTAAGGAATCTTGCCGCTTTCCAAAAGCCTAATGAGGTGGGGCCTAGATACCCCCAGGATCTCCGCCGCCTCCTGGGTGGTGAGCTCTGCCTCTAGGGGTACAACCCGCACCATCTTGCCCTGGGCCAAGGGCGCCAAAAGAGCCCGCAAGGCCTCTGTAAGCTCCCTCGTTAGGACCACGGCCTCCGCCTGGCCCTCCACAGTAAGCCTAACCCCCGGCTCTAGGGCTTGTAAAAGCTTGCGAGCCTCTTCGAGTGTTGGGGCGCCCTAATCTATAGGGCATGACCCTCCTTTTAGGCCACCGGGGAGCCCCCCTTTGGGCCCGGGAAAACACCCTAGAGTCTTTTAAAAAAGCTTTAGAAGCTGGGCTGGACGGGTTTGAACTGGATGTGCAGATGACTCAGGACGGGGTCCTGGTGGTCCACCACGACCCCGACCTCGAGGGCAAGCCCATCGCCCAGACCTTAAGGCAGGACCTCCCCCCTTGGGTCCCGGACCTGGAATCCGTCCTCCAGGCTTTCCCTCAGGCCTTCATCAACATAGAGCTCAAAAGCCAGCCCCCCCATACGGACGGCCGGGAAGAGGCCCTGGCCCGGCTCCTTGCCCGGTACGGGAGGCCAGGAATCTGGGTGAGTTCCTTTGACCCCCTGGCCCTCCTCCGGCTTAGGCGTCTTGGGGTAAGGCCCTTGGGCCTCCTCTACACTGACCCTTTGCTTTTGGACCTCGCCCCTTGCCTTGAGGTGGAGTGGGTCCACCCCTGGGAAGGGCTTCTGGATGAAGCAACGGTCCAGGCTCTCCGTACCCGGTACAAGGTCCTGGCCTGGACGGTGAATGACCCGGGCCGGGCCCGGGCCCTCAAGGCCTGGGGGGTGGAGGCCCTGGTGGGGGATGACCCAGAAGCCTTGCGCGTATAATGGGGCCGGTATGGCGAACCTGAAGAAGCTGCCCGCAGGGGATAAGGCGCCTGAGCTTGTGCACATGGTCATCGAGGTGCCCCGGGGCTCGGGGAATAAGTATGAATACGACCCGGAGCTTGGGGTCATTAAGCTGGACCGGGTCCTCCCCGGGGCCCAGTTCTACCCAGGGGACTATGGCTTCATCCCCTCCACCCTCTCCGAGGACGGGGACCCCCTGGACGGCCTCATCCTCTCCACCTACCCCCTCCTCCCAGGGGTGGTGGTGGAGGTCCGGCCCGTGGGGCTTCTCCTTATGGAGGACGAAAAGGGCCAGGACGCCAAAATCCTGGGGGTGGTGGCCGAGGACCAGCGCCTGGAGCATATCCAGGATATCGGGGATGTCCCCGAGGGGATTAAGCAGGAGATCCAGCACTTCTTTGAAACCTACAAGGCCCTCGAGGCCAAGAAGGGCAAATGGGTCCGGGTCACGGGCTGGCGGGACCGGGCCGCAGCCCTGGAGGAGATCCGGGCCTCCTTGGAACGGTACCGGGCGGGTTAACCCTGCCCCTTAAGCCCTCGGGCCATGCCTGGAGGGCTGAGGCTTCTTGTCCTAGATTTTGACTATTTCTTCCCCCATCGCCCGGACTGGGCCAGCTTTGAAACCCCTTACCACCGGGAAGAGGTCTGGGCGGAGCGGGCCTTAAGCCTCCTCCTCAGGGGCCTCCCCCTCCCCCAGGCCGAGGGGTGGGAGGGGTTCTGGGCCCGGGTGGCCTTTGCCCCTGGGGCTGTGCTCTACTACGCCGACTCCAACGCCCTGGCCTTCCACCCCTTGGTGCGGGAAGGGGTGGAGGAGGTCCTTCTCCTGGACGCCCACCACGATGGGGGGTATAGGCCTTTGGGTCCAGAGCCCGCCTGTGACGACTGGGTTTATTTCTACACCCAGCTCGGGGTGAGGGTCCAGCTCCTCTACCCCCCCTGGCGCCGCCCCGAGGAGGAGCCCCCACCCCTCGCCCCCATGCTCCGGGGGGTGGACCAGGGGGGGTTCTTAGGGGTCTTCCACCGGGTCTTCCTTTGCCGCAGCGGGGCCTGGGTTCCCCCCTGGGCCGAAAGGGGGTTTTTTGAGCTCCTAAGGACCGCACCCCTCCCCAAGGTGGCCTTGGAGCCAGTGGAGCCCCGGGCCTTGGACCTCGAGGCCCTGAGGCGGCGGGTGGAGGAGGAAGCCTTGGGGCTTTGGATTATGGAGAGGCTACACCGAGGCCGCTAGGTCTTCAGCCAAGGCCAGAATGGTGGCCACACCGAACCCTGTCCCCCCTTCGGGGCCCAGGGCGTGGGCCTTTTTGGCGAAGGCAGGCCCGGCGATGTCCAGGTGGGCCAGGGGCACCCGGACGAACTCCGCGAGGAATAGGGCGGCGGTAATCGCCCCCCCGTACCGGTCCCCCACGTTCTTGAGGTCCGCCACCGGGCTTTTGAGCTTCTCCCGGTAACTCCGCTCCAGGGGCAGGGGCCAGGCCTTCTCCCCCGCTCTCTGGGCCGCCTGAAGCACCCTTTGGCCCCAGGCCTCCTCCGTGGCGAAAAGGGCCGCCACCTCCTCCCCCAAGGCGATCGTGGCCGCCCCCGTGAGGGTGGAAAGCTCCAGGATCCTCTGGGCCCCCTGGGCCTCCGCGTAGGCCAGGGCGTCGGCCAGGGTAAGGCGCCCTTCGGCGTCGGTGTTCATGACCTCCACGGTCTTCCCGGAGAAGGTCTTGAGGATATCCCCCACCCGGTAGGCCCGGCCCGAGACCAGGTTCTCGCAGGCGGCGATGTAGCCGTGAAGCTCCAAAGGGAGGCCCAGGCGGGCCACGGCCTTGAAAGCCCCTAGGACCGCGGCCGCCCCGGCCATATCCCCCTTCATATGGGCCATGCTCTCCGTGGGCTTGAGGGAGTACCCGCCGGAGTCAAAAGTCAGGCCCTTCCCTACCAGGTCCAGCCGGGGTCCCTCCCCCCGGTAGCGGAGCCGGATGAACCGGGGTGGGTTCTCCGAGCCCCGGGCCACGGCTAAAAAGGCCCCCATGCCCAGGGCTTCTATCGCTTTTTCATCCAGGACCTCCACCTCCACCCCGAGGCTCCTGAGCTCCAAGGCGGCCTGGGCCAGGGCCTCGGGGGTCAGGATATTGGGGGGCTCGTTCACCAGGTCCCGGGCCCAGTAAACCCCTTCCCTTAGGGTCTCGGCCCGCCGCAAAGCTTCATCAGACAGCCCCGGAACCTTAACCTTTAGGGTCTTCTCCTCCCCCCCCGACCTATACCGCCCAAACCGGTAGGCCCCGAGGAGAACCCCCTCGGCCAGGGCCTCAGGCTCCGGCAAGGGTTCCACCAGGACCTCCGGGAAGCGGTAGCGCAGAAGGGCCTGGGCCAGCCTTCCCCCTAGGGCCCTCGCCCCCTCCTCCCCCCGGCCGAAAAGGAGAAGATGCCCTTCGGGCAGGGCCAAAAGCAGGCTCTCCCCCGCCTCCCCCTTAAGCCCTGCGGCCTCGAGGCCCCTGGCCACCACCCCTCCCAGGGTCTGGTCCAGGGCCTTTGCAGCCTCGGAAAGCCCATCCTTATCCACCCAAACCACGCGCAAGGGGGCCCCGGTCTGGAGCAAGGTCTCCTCTGTAGGCTCTATCCGGATCACGCCCTCCCTTATACCCCGCCCAGGCCCTTTTTGTCCACACCCCGGTTGTGGCAGAATATCAAAGGTGCGCCTCTTTCTCCTAGCCCAACAAGCCGCCCTAGGCGGCTCGGCCGCCCTGGAGGGGGTGATGATGAAGGCCCCCTGGGCCTGGGCCCTGGCCGTGCGCCTGCCCGATGGCCGGATCCACGTGGAGCGCCACGAGGAGACGGCCCTCACCCAGCGCTACCCCTGGACCCGGCTCCCCCTGGTCCGGGGGGTAGTGGCCCTCTGGGATGCCCTTTCCGTGAGCTACCGGGCCCTGGCCCGGAGCGCCGAGCTCCAGGGGGAGGAGCCTATGCCCAAGGGGGCGATGTGGGCCAGCATGGCCCTGGGCATCCTCCTGGGCCTTGGGCTTTTCATCCTCCTCCCTGGGTTCCTGGCCGGCCTTCTCCTGGACCCCGGGCAAAACGCTTTCCTCTATAACCTCCTGGCGGGGCTTCTCAAGGTAGGGCTTCTCGTGGGGTATCTCCTCTTGCTAAGGCGGAGCCAAGAATTCCGGCGGTTTTTCATGTACCACGGGGCGGAGCACAAGGCCATCCACGCCTACGAGAAGGGCCTTCCCCTTACGGTGGAACACGTCATGGCCCAGCCCCGGTTCCACCCCCGGTGCGGAACCACCTTCATCGCCTTTGTCATCCTGGCCTCCGTCCTGGTCTACAGCCTGGTCCCCGCCCCGGAGGTCTTGTGGTGGCGGCTTTTGGCCCGCCTCCTCTTCCTCCCCCTGGTGGCGGCCCTGGCCTTTGAGCTCCTATACCTTTCGGCCCGGCATGAGGACCCCATATCCCGGGCCCTCAGGGCCTTGGGCTTCCGCTTCCAGACCCTCACCGTGGAGGAGCCCACCCCAGATATGGTGGAGGTGGCCATCCGGAGCACGGAGGCCGTCCTAGGCCGGGAGGTGGTGGCCTGATGCCTAAGGTCCTGGTGGCCATGTCTGGGGGGGTGGACTCCTCCGTGGCTGCCCTCCTCCTGAAGCGGGCGGGGTACGAGGTGGTGGGGGCGATGATGCGCTTCTGGCCCGACTGGGAGGGGATGCACCTCGAGGCCCGCCCGGCCTGGGAAAGGTGCTGCACCCCGGATGCCGCCCTGGAGGCCCGGCGGGTGGCGGAGCTCTTGGGGATACCCTTTTACCTCCTGGACTACCGGGAGGCCTTTGAGGAGACCATCCGGAAGCCCTTCCTGGAGGCCTACGCCCAGGGCCGGACCCCTAACCCTTGCGCCCTTTGCAACACGGAGCTCAAGTTCGGGGCCCTCCTTAAGCTGGCCCGGCGCCTGGGCCTGGAGTACGTGGCCACGGGGCATTACGTCCGCCGGGAGGGGGAGGCCCTCCTTAGGGGGGTGGACCCGGCCAAGGACCAGAGCTACTTCCTCTGGGGCACCCCCAAGGAAGCCCTCCCCCACCTCCTCTTCCCCCTGGGGGGCCTGACCAAGCCCGAGGTCCGGGCCCTAGCCGAGGAAGCAGGCCTTCCCACGGCCAAAAAGCCTGAAAGCCAGAACCTCTGCTTCGTCCCAGGCTCCCTCAGGGACTTCCTGGCCCGGGAGCTTCCCCTAAGCCCGGGCCCCGTGGTGGACCTCCTCACGGGGGAGGTGATTGGGGAGCATGCTGGGGCCAGCCTCTACACCGTGGGGCAGCGGAAGGGCCTGGGGCTTTTCAAGCCCCACCTGGAGCGGTACGTGGTCCGGGTGAACCCCGCCCAGAACACCCTCTACGTGGGCCCCAAGGAGGCGGTGCTCTTTAGGGGCCTCGAGGCCCAAGGGGTGAACCTCCTGGTGGAGGATCTCCCCGGGGAGGTGGAGGTCCAGGTCCGGTACCGCACCCCGCCCGTAAGGGCCCGGGTGGAAGGGCTAAACCCCCTCCGCCTCCGCTTCCAGGAACCGGTCTTCGCCGTGGCCCCTGGGCAGTCCGCGGTGCTTTACCAAGGGGAGAGGCTCCTTGGGGGCGGGGAGATCCTAAGGGGGATCTACCCCCTCCTTGACCTGGACCTGACGGAACCCCCTTATGCTGTACCTGCTGGTCCGCCCTAGGCCCGGTGGCCTAGGGCCTTCCTCGAGGTGAGTAGGCATGGAAGGAACACCCAAACCCAGCCTCCAAGATGCCAGGACCGCCCTGGCCCCTCCCCTTAGGATGGAGGCCCGGAACCTAAGCGTGTACTACGGGAAAAACCCCGGGGTTCGGAACGTCAGCCTCCCCATTCACAGCCACCGCATCACCGCCCTCATCGGCCCCTCGGGGTGTGGCAAAACCACCTTTTTAAGGGCCTTAAACCGGATGCACGACCTCACCCCGGGGGTACGGGTGGAGGGGGAGGTTCTTTTGGACGGGCAGAACATCTACGCCCCTGGGGTGGATCCGGTGGAGGTCCGCCGCCGGGTGGGGATGGTCTTCCAAAAGCCTAACCCCTTCCCCACCCTCTCCATTTACGACAACGTGGCCGCGGGGCTTAAGCTGGTGGGCCTCCGTAAAAAATCCCTCCTGGACGAGGCGGTGGAACGGGCCCTCCACCAGGCCGCCCTGTGGGACGAGGTCAAGGACCGCCTCCGCGCCCCGGCCATGGGCCTTTCCGGAGGACAGCAGCAGAGGCTCTGCATCGCCCGGGCCCTGGCGGTAAGCCCCGAGGTCCTCCTCATGGACGAGCCCACCAGCGCCTTGGACCCCATCTCCACCCAGGCCATAGAGGACCTCCTGGGCCAGCTCAAGGAAACCGTCACCATCGTCATCGTCACCCACAACATGCAACAGGCCGCCCGGGTCTCGGACTACACGGCTTTCTTTCTGAATGGGGAGCTCGTAGAGTTCGGCCCCACCCCAGAGATCTTCACCAACCCCAAGGACAAGCGCACCGAGGGGTATATCACCGGACGGTTTGGCTAGGCCTGACGGTTTCCTGACAAAGCCGGGGGATACTCAGGGCGTGAAGGAGGTGGTGAGATGAAGAAAGGCTGGCTTAAGGCGGCTTTGGCAGCGGCAGGCACCCTTCTCCTAGGGGCAGGCCTGGCCCAGCAGGTGGGTCTCACGGGGGCCGGGGCAACCTTCCCCTTCCCCCTTTACGCCAAGTATTTTGACGAGTACGCCAAGCTCACAGGGGTCCGGGTCAACTACCAGTCCATCGGCTCCGGCGGCGGCATCCGACAGCTCTTTGAACAGACCGTCCACTTTGGGGCCTCAGACGCCCCCCTGACGGATGCGCAGCTCAAGGAGGCCCGCACCCGGTTTGGCACCACCATTCTCCACATCCCCACGGCCCTGGGGGCGGTGGTTCCGGTCTACAACCTCCCAGGGGTCACGGAGACCCTGCGCTTCACCGGCCCCCTGCTTGTGGATATCTTCCTGGGCAAGATCAAGCGCTGGGACGACCCAGCCATCGCCCAGCTCAACCCTGGGGTCCGGCTTCCCCCCTTGCCCATCACCGTGGTCCACCGCTCCGACGGCTCCGGGACCACCTACGTCTGGACGGACTTCTTCTCCAAAGTCTCCTCGGAATGGGCCCAGAAGGTAGGCCGGGGGACGAGCGTCCAGTGGCCCACGGGGATCGGGGGCAAGGGCAATGAGGGGGTAGCCGGGGCGGTGCGCCAGACCCCCGGGGCCTTAGGGTATGTAGAGGTAACCTACGCGATCCAGAACCGGCTGGCCTACGGAACGGTCCAGAACCGCTCGGGCCGGTTCATCAAGGCTGACCTCCCCGCCATCCGGGAGGCGGCCAACGTCCCTCTCCCCGGGGACGCCCGGGTCTCCCTCACGGATACCGCCAGCCCCACGGGCTATCCCATCGCCAGCTTCACCTATATTCTCATCTACGAAAAGGCTGAGGCCAACAAGGCCATCAAGTCCCAGGCTGAAGCCCGGGCCCTGGCCGAGCTCTTAAAGTGGGTGGTCACCGAGGGGCAGCGCTTCAACGAGCCCCTCACCTACGGGGCCCTGCCCAAGGTGGCCCAGGAAAGGGCCCTCGCCCTCCTCAGCCGGATGACCTACCAGGGTAAGCCCATGGGGAAAGAGGTGGTGGGCCGGTAAGGCCCAAGAGGGGGGTAGGGGGTTTCCCCTACCCCCTTTTTCTGGTCTAATGGAGACGGCATGGCAAGCCTCGTCCAAAGACGAACCCAAGCCCTTTATAGCCGCCTGGGGGACCGGCTTTTCGCCTGGGTGGTCGTCCTCCTGGCCCTTGGGGTCGTCCTCCTCGCCTTCCTCATGGGGTATGAGCTCTACCGCGGGGGGGAGGAGGCCCTCAAGCGCTTTGGCCTCCTAGGCTTCCTCACGGGCAGGGAATGGGACCCCCCCAAGGGGTTATTTGGGGCCTGGCCCTACGTACTGGGCACCCTCATCACCAGCCTAGCCGCCCTTTTCCTCTCCTTCTTCCCAGCTCTAGCGGTGGCCCTTTTCGTAGCTGAGTACGCCCCCAGGTGGCTTGCCGGGGTCATCAACTACCTGGTGGACCTCCTAGCCGCGGTCCCCAGCGTGGTCTACGGCATCTGGGGCATCTTCGTCCTAGCCCCTTGGGTACGGGAAAAAATCCAGATGCCCCTTTACTTCTGGGCCGCGGAGCACGTCCCCCATCTCCTCCCCCTCCTCGGCCCCCCCATTGGGTATGGGCTTTTCACCGCCATTCTCATCCTTACAGTTATGATCCTGCCCTTTACCGCATCCATCGCCCGGGACGCCTTCGCCCTGGTCCCCCAGGCCCAAAGGGAAGCGGCCTACGCCCTGGGGGCCACCCGCTGGGAGGCCATCCGCCTAGCCGTCCTCCCCTACGCCCGGGGCGGGGTGGTGGCCGGGGCCATCCTAGCCCTGGGCCGGGCCCTGGGGGAGACCATGGCCGTGGCCATGGTCATCGGGAACTCCCACAAACTCCCCTACACCCTCTTCGGGGGGGCGGCCACCATGCCCAGCGTCATCGCCAACGAGTTCACTGAGGCTGTGGAGGACCTGCACCTGGCAAGCCTCCTCGCTGTAGGGTTTTTCCTCTTCTGGGTTGCCCTTTTCGTTAACCTGGCAGCCGCCTGGCTTCTGAGGCGGCTTAAGGTGGAAGGGGGACGTCTATGAAGGCCCGTTACCTCCGGGACCGGCTGATGCTGGGGCTCTTGGTCCTGGGGACCCTTCTCGCCCTCCTGCCCCTTTTCCTCATCCTGGTCCATGCCCTAATCCAGGGGGCCTCGGCCCTTAGTCTGGATCTCTTCACCAAGGACTTCGCCCCCCCGGGGGAGGAGGGAGGGGGGTTGAGGCCATCCATCCTGGGGACGATTCTCATTGACGGCCTGGCCCTCCTCCTGGCCGTCCCCGTGGGGCTGGCCGCGGGGATTCTTTTGGCCGAGTACCCGGACCACCCCCTCAACCCCCTCCTCCGCCTCATGGCCGATACCCTAAACGGGATGCCCGCCATCCTCAAAGGGCTTCTGGCCTTTATGCTCGTGGTCAAGCCCATGGGTACCTTCTCCGGCTTGGCGGGGGCGGTGGCCCTGGCCTTTCTCATGATTCCCATTGTGGCCCGGGCGACGGAGGGCGTCCTCCGGCTCATCCCCTGGGATCTGCGGGAGGCGGGGCTAGCCCTGGGTCTACCCCGCTGGCGGGTTATCCTCTCCCTGGTCCTGCCCGCAGCCCGGGCAGGGGTGATTACGGGGGTTCTCCTGGCCTTGGCCCGGGCCGCCGGGGAGGCGGCCCCCCTGCTTTTCACCGCTTTTGGCAACAACTTCTTTAGCCTTAACATCCTCCAACCCATGGACACCCTCCCCTTGAGGCTCTTCCAGTACGCCATCAGCCCCTATGAGGCCTGGCACCGCCTGGCCTGGGCGGCAGGGCTCATCCTCCTGGCCCTTATCGTCCTCACCAGCCTCCTAGCCCGCTGGGCCACCCGGAGGCGGTTTTAGAGGCCTGGTCCGGTATGGGGCCTTAAAATAGCCCCGTGCCGGCTTTGGCCCTGCTCTTCCTCACCCTCTTCAACAGCATCCTAGGCCTTTCCCTCCTCTTCCCCATCCTGGGCCCCTTGGGCCGGTCTTTGGGCTTAAGCGAGGTCCAGGTGGGGCTTTTCTCCACGGGGTACGCCCTGATGCAGTTCCTCCTGGCCCCCTACTGGGGTAGGCGGAGCGAAAGGGGGAGGAAACCCGTCCTCCTGGTGGGCATCCTGGGGTTTGGGGTGAGCTTCCTCCTCTTTGGGGTTCTGGCCCTCCTGGGGCAGAAAGGAATCTTAAAGGAGGGGGGGCTTTTTTGGGGCCTCCTCCTCACCCGGCTTCTGGGGGGGGCCTTTAGCTCCGCCACCCTCCCCACGGCCCAGGCCTATGTGGCCGACCTGACCCCTAGGGAAGGCCGGACCGGGGGGATGGCCCTTTTGGGGGCGGCTTTTGGCCTAGGGATCATCCTGGGCCCAGGGCTAGGGGCGGCCCTGGCCTCAGGCCTAGGCCTCCTGGCCCCGGTCTTCTTCTCCAGCCTCTTAGCCTTCCTGAATGCCCTTTTCGCCTGGCGCTTTCTACCGGAATCCCGGCCCCAGGAAAGGCTCGAGGCCAGGCTTTTCCCCTGGCGGCCAGAGATTCTCGCCCTCCTGGCCCTGGGTCTGGTCCTCAATCTCTCCAGCGTGGCCCTGGAACAGACCGTGGCCTTCCTCTACCAGGACCGCCTGGGCCTCACCCCCGAGGCCACCCCGGCCCGGGTGGGCCTAGCCCTCTTCCTCTACGGCCTGGTGGCGGTCTTCATCCAGGGCTTCCTGGTGCGGAAATACGCCTGGCCTCCCCGGACCCTCCTCCGCTGGGGCCTACCCCTAGGGGGCTTGGGCTTTGCCCTCCTGGCCTGGGGGGAGGGGTTCTGGGCCCTGACCCTGGGCCTCCTCCTCCAAGGCGCGGGCCAGGCCCTGGCCCTGCCCGGGGTCACGGCCGGCCTCTCCCTGGCCGTGGGGGAGGGGGAGCAGGGCCAGGCGGCGGGGCTTAACGCCTCGGTCCAGGCCCTGGGCCGGATGCTAGGGCCCCTTTTGGGTACAGGGCTTTACCGGCTAGACCCAAGTTATCCTTACCTTCTGGGGGGTGGGCTTCTCCTTGGCCTCTGGCTCAGCCTGCCCCTTTTCCTGCGCCAAGCCAGGCTCTGATGCGGCTCATTCGCTTCCGGCAAAGGCATTTCCGGAATCTAGCCTTGGGGGAGTACCATCCCCCCCCGGGGCTTTCCGCGGTGGTGGGTGGGAACGCCCAAGGCAAGACCAGCCTGCTTCTGGCCATCCACCTAGCCCTAGGGGGGGAGGTGGGGATACCCCTGGAGGACCTCATCCGGTTTGGGGAAGGGGAGGCCTGGCTTTGGGCCGAGGTGGAAACGGCCTTAGGCCAGTTCCGCCTGGAGCAGCGCCTAACCCCGGGGGGGCGGAGGTTTTTCCTGGGCGGGGAGGCCGTGGGGCTCAAGGCCTTCCTGGAGCTTCCGGGCTCGGTCCTAGCGGGGCCCCTAGACCTCGAGGCCCTCCTTGGGGGGAAGGAGGAGAGAAGGCGGTTTTTAGACCGGCTCATCCAAAGGTTTTCCCAACGGTATGGGGGGCTTCTTTCCGCTTACGAAAGGGCCCTCAAGCAGCGGAACGCCCTCCTTAGGGAGGGGAGGCTTACCCAGCTTCCTCCCTGGGACAAGGAGCTCGCCCGGTACGGGGAGGAGATTCTGGCCTATAGGCGGCGCTTCCTGGCCCGGTACGTCCCTTTGGTCCAGGAGGTCCACCGGGCCTTGGGCGGGGGGGAGGTGGAGCTTAAGATCTTAGAGACCGCCCCCCAAGGAGAGCTCCTGGCCCGGCTCGAGGAAGGAAGGCCCCAGGAGGCCGAGCGGGGCCAGACCCTTTTTGGCCCCCACCGGGACGAGTTTACGGTCTTCCTCCAGGGGCTTCCCCTTCACCGCTTCGCCAGCCGGGGGGAGGCCAAGGGGGTGGCCCTGGCCTTGCGCCTGGCGGAACACCGCCTCCTTTGGCTCCACCACGAAGAACCCCCTTTGCTTTTGGTGGATGAATGGGGGGAGGAACTGGACGAGGCGCGGCGGGAGGCCCTTTTGGCCTACGCCCGGGGCCTGCCCCAGATCATCCTGGCCGGGCTTTCCGCCCCGGAAGGGGTTCCGGTATGCTTCATGGAAAAGGGGGTGGTCCTTTGCGCAAGGTAGGCCGTCTCCTGCCTGAGGCCCTAAAGGGCCTAGGGCCCGGGCTTAGGCGGGGCCAGGTTCTGGCCTACTGGCGGGAGGCGGTGGGGCCGGAGCTTGCCCGGCTCACCCGGGCCCTGGCCCTAGAGGAAGGGGTGCTTTTGGTGGCCGTCCCCGACCCCACCCTAAGGCACCAGCTCACCTACGCCCGGCTAGAGCTTCTAGAAAAGCTAAGGGCCCGTTTCCCTGAGGTCCGGGAGATCCGGTTCATCCCAGGGGAGTTGCCCCCCGAGGACCCCCCTTCCCTAGGCCCAAGGCCCCGGGCGGAACTCCCCCCGGCGGGGTTTCCAGAAAGGGTCCAGCGCCTCGCCCGCTTCCTCCGGGAAAAACCCGGGGAAACCTGCCCGGTCTGTGGGGCCAAAAGCCCCACAAAGCCCTGCTCCGTCTGTCGCCGCCACCTCGAGGACCCCCTGGTGCACAAGGCGGCCCAGAGGCTGGCCCGGGGACGGGCCGCGGGTCTGGAAGGAGACCTCTTGGAGGCGGCGCGGTACCTGGCGCGGCAGGCCCTCCTTAAGGAGATGGAGGAACTCTTCCCCATGGCCCTAAAGGACCCAGGCCTCATCCCCCTCCTTAAGGACCTGGTCCGGCGCTTCCGCGCCCTTTTCCCGGAAGAGGCCCTCCCCAGTGGGGTGGAAAGCCTGGCGCAAAAATAGTGGGGATGGTGGAGGGGCTTTGGCGGGAACTGGACCAGGGGCTTCAGGACTTTCTGGTGCGCAAGGGCCTCCAGCCCACCTGCGCCCCTGGGTGCTGGGCCTGCTGCCAGGGCCTGGTGAGCACGGGCCGCCTCGAGGCCGAGACCATCCTCCCCCACCTGGACGAGGCGGCAAGGGCCAGGGTCCTGGAGGAAGGCCCCAAGCGCCTTGCCCTCCTTAGGGCCAACAAGGACCGGCCCGACTTCCCCCTCTGGTACTACCGGAAGAGACAACCCTGCCCCTTCCTCCGGGGGGGTCTTTGCGCCATCTACCCCCACCGGCCCCTAGCCTGCCGCGGGGTCCTGACCCTGGGGCCTAATGACTTTTGCAAGCCCGAGGCCAAGCCCCCAAAGGACCATTTCCTCCCCACGGCCTACCGCATGGCCCAAAGGGCGCTGGAAAGGCTTTGGGAGGAAGAAAGGGCCCGGTACGGGTACGCGGTGGTGGGGGAACTCGTAAGCCTCCTCTACCTTCTCCTTCGGGGCTTCCCCCAGGAAAAGGAGGAGGCCCAGCGCCTCCTTAAGGGCCTGGGCCTCCTTGGGGGGAGGTGGGGGTATCAGCTTCTTTAGTGGCGGAGGGGGCGGGATTCGAACCCGCGAGGCCCCTTAGGGGGCCTACCGGTTTTCGAGACCGGCCCGTTCAACCGCTCCGGCACCCCTCCCTGAGGCCGGAGAAGAACCCCGTTAAGAGTTTAGCACAGGCCCGGTCCAAAACCCCGCCCCGCATCCCCTCCTTCAGACCGAACCGGGTCAAGGCCCCCTCTTTGAGGTTCTCCACCCCATAGACCACCTCCACCCCGGCCTGCCTCAGGGCGTGGTAGCACATGAGGCAGGGCTCCAGGGTCACGTACACCCGCCCCCCCCGGGCCTCCCGGCCCGCCTGGCGCAGGAGGAGGAGCTCGGCGTGGGCCGTGGGGTCTCCGGTGGCTTCAGTCTGGTTATGGGTCCTGTAGACCTTATCCCCTAAGACCAGGACCGCCCCCACAGGGACCTCCCCTGCCCTCTCTGCCTTCCTGGCCTCCTCTAAGGCCTCCCGCATCCAGGCCTCCTCCGGGGGGGGCGGGTAAAGCCCCTGGACCTCCACCACCACCCCCCCTTCCGCCCGCACCGGCCAGAGGGGCTTGGCCTCCTTGGGAAGGCCCTTTTCCCCTAAAAAAGCCCAGACCCTTTTTCCCGTGGGGAGGCGGTCAGAAGGCTCCGCCCAGCGGAACCCTGGGGGGAGGGGAAGGGGGCTAGGGGGGATGAGGAAAAGCCTAAGCCCCTTGCGCCGGGCCAGGACCCCCCCGGGAAGGCTTGCGGCCCGCCCTTCCAGGGCCCCTTCCAAAAGCCCGATAAGCCGGGCCTCAGGCCTCAGGCCCAGCTCCTCCAAAAGCCTCCGCAGGGCCCGCCGCCTTAGGGCTAAGGGGGCCTCGAGGAGGGGAAAGACCCGGTAGGCGGGAAGGGGTAAAGGCTCCCGGAGGAGGCGGGCCTGGGCCTGGGCCTCGAGGTGGTCCTCCTCCAAAAGCCTGACCTCGGCAAACCGGGCCAAGGCCTCCCGGGCCCGGGGAAACCGCTCCAAAAGAAGGGGAAAGACCCGGTGGCGGAGGTAGTTCCGGTCCCGGCCTGGGTCCAGGTTGGTGGCATCCTCCCTCCAGTCCGCCCCCAGGGCCTCCAGATACGCCCTAAGCTCCACCCGGGTGTAGGGGAGGAGGGGCCGGACCAAAAGACCCTCCCGCTCCCTTATCCCTAGGCCCCGGGCCGTGCCCTGGAGGAGCTTGAGGAGGACGGTCTCGGCCTGATCGTCCAGGGTGTGGGCGGTGAGGATGGCCTTGGCCCCAAAGGCCCGGGCCACCCGGTGGAGGAAGCTATACCGGATGCGGCGGGCCAGGTCCTCAAAGTTCTCCCCCCGGGCCTCAGCTATCCTTCGCACCTCCACCCGCTCCGTGTAAAACGCAAACCCAAGCCGCCGGGCCAGGGCCTCCACAAAGCCAGGGTCCTCCCCCGCCTCCGGGCCCAGGCCGTGGTCCAGGTGGGCCACCACCCCTTGCCGCCCCGCCTGGTGGACCAGGTAGGCCAGGGCCACGGAATCCCCGCCCCCCGAGACGGCCAGGACCAAGGGGTCATGGGGGGCGAGGCGGGCCAGGCGCTGGGCGAAGTCCCTGGGGTCCATACCCTCCATCATGCCTTAGGGAAGCCCTAAGGGCACTACCCCTCAGTAAACAAACCTGCGAATATCGTACCGGCTCACCCTTAGGCCTAGGCCCCGGACCGCCTGGGTCCAGCGCCCCATCTCCCCCTCGAGGTCCCGAACCTCCCCCAGGCCCAGCCCCCCATAAGGGGCCCGGGGGTCCAGGACCAGGGGGGAGAGGTAGACCAGGTCCCCCCGGTCCAGGGGTAGGGCCCTCAGGAGGTCCAGGCTCTTTTGGAAGTGGACCGCCTTAAGGGCCTCCCCGCCTGCCCCCACCAGGAAGATGAGGCCCAGCCTGAGCCCCGCCGCTTTAAGGCCCCGTACCAGGCCCAAAGCCTCCCTGGGGTCCCCGGGTTTGTTGAGGAGGGCCAGGACCTCCGGGGCCCCGGATTCCAGGCCCAGGTAGACCGCCTCCAGGCCCAGGCCCCTAAGCCGGGTCCAGGCCTTTGGGTCCCGCTTAAGCCCCGTCCAGAGGTCAAGAAACCCAGCCACAGGCCAGCCGGGGAGGACCTTGCCCACCGCCTCCAGATAAGGGGCAACCCCCTCCCCCAGGACCAGGGCGTTCCCGTCCCCTAAAAAGACCCCCCGGCGCAAGGCAAGGCCCCGGCCCAAAAGCTCTAGGACCGCCTCCAGGTGCTCCAAAAAATCAGGCAAGGGCTGGACCCTAAAGGACCGGTCCCGGTAAAGGGCGCAGAAGCTACACCGGTTCCAGGTGCAGCCCCAGGTGGCCTGGAAGACCACGGCCAGGTACTGGTCGGGAGGGAGGATGCTCACGGGGTAGGGGTAGGCCCTGCGGAAAAGGGTGGGGTCAGCCAGGGCCTCCGGCGTCCAGCGCAAGACCTCAGCCCGGCGCAAGGGGTCCCTTAGGCCCGCTTCCGCCAGGGCCAGGGCCTGGGCGTAAAGCCCAAGGGCCTCCTCCCGGTCCAAGGGGCTGAGGCCCCGAGGCCTCACCCGGTGGAGGCGGCCATCCAGGCCCCGGCGGTAGGTCTGCCCTTCCAGGAAGAGGTGGTAGGGCCTGCCCTCCCGGTCAAAGGAAAGGACCGTCCCCCCTAGGGTGAGGACCGTAGCCTCGAGGCGGAGGAGCTCCACAAGCCCTAGAATAAGCCCCGTGGCGCTCGCCGCCCTCCTAGGCCGACTCACCCCTCTTGGAGGGTTCGAGGCCCGGGTCTATACGGACGGGGAGACGGTCTACAAGATCTTCGCCCCCAAAGAAGCCCATCTCGCCCGCCTCGAGGCCCAGCGCCTGGCCCGGGCCGGCCTGGGGGGCTGGGTCCTAGGGGTGGAGGAGGTGGAGGGGCATGGGGTCCTGAGGATGCACCGGTTTCCCGGGCGGCCCTTTACCCCCGAGGCCTTTACCCCCACCCTCCTCGCCCGGCTGGGGGAGACCTTCCTCCACCTCCACCGCCTCCCGGAGCCTGGGGTGGTGGAGGGGGAGGAGCTTGGGGAAAGGCTAGAGCGGTTCCTCGAGGCCTTGGGGCATATCCCCGAGGCCAAGGCCCTAGCCCAGGCCCTCCTACGGGAACTCCCCTGGGTGGCCGGGGTGGAGCGCCGCTTCTGCCACCGGGACGCCTGGGCGGGGAACCTCCTGGTGGACCCCAAGGCCCAGGAGGTCCTCCTGGTGGACTGGGCCCGGGCCGGTGGGGATGACCCAGCCCGGGACCTGGCCCTCCTCAAAACGGGGAGCCTAGACCTCCTGGGGGAGGAAGGGGCCCGGGCGGCCCTAAGGCGTCTGGCCCGGTTTTACCCCAAGGAGGTGCGGGAAAGGCTAAGGTTTTATGTCCCCCTCACCTACCTCCACGACCTCTACTGGTTCTGGACCAAGGCCCGGGCGGATTTCCCCGGGGCCCTAGGGGACAAGCTCCCCCGGGCCCTGGGGTTTTTCCGGGAAGGGGGGGCGTGCTAGGCTTGGGAGGATGAGGCTCACCCTGGTGGACCACCCCCTGGTCCAGCACAAGCTGGCCCACCTCCGGGATAAACGAACCGGCCCCAAGGATTTCCGGGAACTGGCCTCGGAGCTTGCCCTTCTTTTGGCCTACGAGGCCATGCGGGACCTAGAGCTCACCGAGGCGACGGTGGAAACCCCTCTAGCCCCAGCCCGGGTCAAGGTCCTGGCGGGGAAAAAGCTCGCCCTGGTGGCCATCCTCCGGGCGGGGCTCGTAATGGTAGAAGGACTCCTTAAACTCGTCCCCCACGCCCGGGTGGGGCATATCGGCCTCTACCGGGACCCGGACTCCCTAAGCCCCGTGGAGTACTACGCCAAGCTCCCCCCTAACCTAGAGGAACGCCGGGTCTTCCTCCTGGACCCCATGCTGGCCACCGGGGGGAGCGCGGCCCACGCGGTAAGCCTCCTCAAGGCCCGGGGAGCCAGAAGGATTAAGCTCCTTTCCCTCCTGGCCGCCCCCGAGGGGCTGGAGCGGCTTGGACGGGAGCACCCGGACCTCGAGGTGGTGGTGGCCGCGGTGGACGAGCGCCTAAACGACCACGGCTATATCCTCCCAGGGCTTGGGGACGCGGGGGATCGGATTTACGGTACCCGGTAATGGAAAACCTCCTCCACCGCTTAGGCATCGCTGAGCCTTTGGGCACGGGCTGGCTCAGCGTGGCCTTTACCTTTTTGGTAGCCCTTTTCTTCACCTGGCGCTTCATCCCTTTTGTCCGAGGCTTTGCCCTCAAGGTGGGCTGGGCCGACCTACCCAACGAGCGCCGGCTCAACCGGGAGCCCCTGCCCAACGCCGGGGGGCTTGCGGTCTACGCCGGGGTGGTCCTGGCCCTGGTCCTGGCCGCCCTCCTCCGGCCCATCCTGATAGAAGGGGTCCTGGTCCAGGTCCTGGCCATCCTCCTCGGGGGGGCCTGGCTGGTCCTGGTGGGGTTCATAGACGACCAGTTTGGCCTTCCCCCCCTTTTCCGCCTCCTGGTCCAGAGCCTGGCCGCCTTTCTTTTGGTGGCGGTGGGCATCCGGTTTGAGGCGGCCTTCGGCACCCCCCTGGACCCCGCCCTCGGGGTCTTCCTCACCTGGCTCTGGGTGGTGGGGATCACCAACGCCTTGAACCTGATGGACGGGCTGGACGGCCTGGCGGGGGGGATCGCCTTTATCAGCGCCATGAGCCTCCTCACGGTGAGCGCCCAGTTCCCCTACTGGGCCGCGGGGACCCTGGTCCTCGCCGCCCTGGCCGGGGCGGCTTTGGGCTTCCTTAGGCATAACCTCCATCCAAGCCGGATTATTCTGGGGGACGCTGGGGCCTATTTCCTGGGGTACACCCTGGCGGCCACGGCCCTCCTTGGCAACCTGAAGCTCACCACCTTCTTAGGCCTACTTCCCCCAGCCCTTTTCCTCCTCCTACCCATTCTGGATACGGCCCAGGTGGTGGTGCGGAGGCTCCTGGCCGGGCAAAACCCCCTCTCTACCCCTGGCAAAGACCACCTCCACCACCGCCTCCTGGCCCGGGGGCTTTCCCAAAGGCGGGTGGCCTTCCTGCTTTGGAGCCTAGCCCTCCTTTCCAACCTCCTAGCCATGGCCTACCTGAGGATGCCCCTCGAGGCCATCCTGGCGGCCCTTTCCGCCATCCTCCTGGGCCTAGGCTGGGTGACCTACCGGCGGTTTAGGGCCTTGTGGAGAGGGGAATGAAGCGGGTTGTCCTCGCCTTTGGCACCCGGCCCGAGGCCACCAAGATGGCCCCAGTCTACCTGGCCCTTAAAGAGGTCCCAGGCCTAAAGCCCCTCATCCTCCTTACAGGCCAGCACCGGGAACAGCTCCGCCAGGCCCTGGCCCTCTTTGGCCTTAAAGAGGACCGGAATCTGGACGTAATGCAGGAACGCCAGGCCCTCCCTGAGCTGGCCGCCCGCATCCTCCCCCAGGCTGCCCGGGCCCTTAAGGAAATGGAGGCGGACTACGTCCTGGTCCACGGGGATACCCTCACCACCTTCGCCGTGGCCTGGGCGGCCTTTCTGGAAGGCCTCCCCGTGGGGCATGTGGAGGCGGGCCTAAGGAGCCATAACCTCAAGGAGCCCTTCCCCGAGGAGGCGAACCGCCGCCTCACGGATGTCCTCACCGACCTGGACTTCGCCCCCACCCCCTTGGCCAAGGCCAACCTCCTCCGGGAGGGGAAGCCTGAGGAGGGCATCCTGGTCACGGGGCAGACCGGGGTGGACGCGGTTCTCCTCGCCGCCCGGCTGGGCCGGCTTCCCGAGGGCCTCCCCCCCGGACCCTACGTGACCGTGACCATGCACCGGCGGGAGAACTGGCCCATCCTAGGGTGGCTTGCCCAGGCCCTAAGGCGGGTGGCCGGGGCCTTTCCCGGGCTCACCTTTGTCTACCCGGTGCACCTAAACCCAGTGGTGCGGGAGGCGGTCTTCCCGGTGCTCCAGGGGGTCCCTAACTTCGTCCTCCTGGACCCCCTGGAGTACGGGGCCATGGCCGCCCTGATGGCCCAAAGCCTCCTCCTGGTCACGGACTCCGGGGGGCTCCAGGAGGAGGGGGCGGCGCTTGGGGTCCCGGTGGTGGTCTTAAGGAACGTCACGGAAAGGCCCGAAGGCCTCGAGGCCGGCATCCTGAGGCTCGCCGGGACTGACCCCGAAAGGGTCTACCAGACGGTCAAGGGGCTTTTGGAAAACCCGGAGGAGCTTGAGAGGATGCGCCGGGCCAAGAACCCCTACGGGGACGGCCGGGCTGGGGAACGGGTGGCCCAGGGGGTGGCCTGGCGGCTTGGCCTTGGGCCTAGGCCGGAGGACTGGCATCCTTAGGCCAAGGGCGGCGGACCTCCCTTAGGCCCAAGAGGAGGACCAATACCCCGATGGCCAGGGCCGCCCCCCGCCCTCCCAGATGGTCAAAGAGGAGGCCGGTGAGGTAGGCCCCAAGAGGCCCCGTCCCCAGCATGACCAGGCTGTAGATGGCCATGACCCGGCCCCTCAGCCGGTCCGGGGTGGAGAGCTGGACCAGGGTGTTGGCGTTGATGAGGACCGAGATCATCCCAAACCCCCCTAGGGCCAGGAATAAGGGGGCCAGGTCCCCGGGGAGAAGCCCGAGCCCCAGATGGGCCAGGCCCAGGCCCAAGACCCCCAGGAAAAGCCGCAGGAGCCTGGGCCTCCCGGTAAAGGCCATGACCAAGGCGGCCAAGACCGCCCCCACCCCTAGGCTGGAGAGGAGGAGGCCGTACCCGGTGGCCTCCAAGCCCAGGACCAGCCGGGCGTAGGCCGGGACCAGGGTCTGGAAATTCATCCCCACCAGGGTGGCCCAAAGGACCAGGCCCACCACCCGGCCCACTATGGGGTGACGCCGGACAAAGCCCAGCCCCTCTCCCAGCTCCCTAAGCCAGGAAGCGGCAGGAGGGGGGTCTAAGGGCCTCGAGGGGGCAAAAAGAAGGACCAGGACCAGGGGCAGAAAGGAGAGGGCGTTGGCGAGGTAAGCCCCCCCTACCCCAAACTGGGCGATGAGAATTCCAGCCAAGGCCGGGCCCAAGAGGCGGCTTACATTGAAGCCAAAGGAGTTCAAGGCGATGGCCCCAGGGTACCGCTCCCGCCCGGCGAGCTCCACGGTGTAGCTCTGCCGGATGGGGAAATCCATGGCGTTTAGGGTCCCGTAGAGGAAGGCAAAGAGGAGAAGATGGGGGTAGTCCACCCGGCCAAGGAGGATAAGCCCCGCCATCCCCAGGGCCAGAAGGCCCATCCCCGCCTGGGTAGAGAGAAGCAGAAGCCGCCTCGGGTACCGGTCGGCCAGGACCCCAGCCGGCAGGCTAAAAAGAAGGGAGGGCAGGAACTGGAGGGCCACCACCAAGCCGAGCCTTTCCGCACTCCCCGTGAGGAGGAGGACGAGCCAGGCCTGGGCCGCGGCCTGCATCCAGGTGCCAAGCTGGGATAGGAAAAGGGCAAACCAATAGGCCCGATAGAGGGGGTCCTTTAGGAGGGCCAGGGCCAGCACAGGGGCATTCTACCCCTGACTGACCGGTCATTATCGGGACGGATGTCCTCTTGACGAAGGATAGCCCCTGGGGTAGCCTAGGGGCGCAAAAGTATGCGGGAGGTGCGCATGAAGAAAACCCTGGCTCTTACAACCGTCCTGGCCTTGGCCCTGGGCCTAGCCCTGGCCCAGAAGCCCAAGGTGGCCATTGGCACCGGCAGCACCGGCGGGGTCTTTTTTTACTACGGCACCGCCCTAGCGGATATCCTCAACAAGGCAGGGGTGGCCGAGGCCCAGCCGGTCCAGACCGGAGGCTCCTACGACAACCTCCTCCTTCTCCGGGACCGCACCGACCCCCGGGGGAACACCTATTACTGCGCCCTCACCACCACGGACTCGGCCTATGTGGCCTATACCGGGGAGGAGCCCCGGTTCAAGGCCAAGCCCGCCAAGGACCAGCGGGCTCTCTTCTACATGTACCCCTCCTTTATCCACCTGGTGACCTCGGAAAAGAGCGGGATTAAATTGGTCCAAGACCTCAAGGGCAAGCGGGTCTCCACGGGCCAGCCCGGGTCCAGCACGGAAAACCTAGCCCTTTTGGTCCTCCAAGGGGCCGGGGTCAACCCCAACACCTTCGCCAAGCGGGAGCGCCTCCCCGTGGCCGAGGGGGCCAAGGCCCTGGCCGAGGGCACCCTGGACGCCTTCTTCTGGGTAGGCGGCGTACCCACAAGCTCCATCGTGGAGCTCTCCACCACCCTGGCCCGCAAAGGGGACCGGATCTTCCTGGTCCCCATCGACCCCAAGAGCACCACGGCCCAGGTGGTCCAGAAGCGCTTCCCCGGCCTAGTGGAACCCTACCGGGTGGCCAAGAACGTGTACAACACCCGCTCGGATGTGCCCGGCCTGGCCACAGGGAATATCGTGGTCTGCCCAGAAAGCCTCCCCGCGGAAGTGGCTTACGGGATGATGAAGGCCACCTTTGAGAACCTCGAGACCCTCCGCACCGCGGTGGCCGCGGCCCGGGACACCAGCCTCGAGGCCACCGCCCGGCTCTACGGCAAGCTCCCCATCCCCTTCCACCCCGGGGCGGAGCGGTACCTTAAGGAAAAGGGCCTGATCCGCTAAGGCCTAAGAACCCCCGGCCCGGGCCCTGGGAAACCCCCTGGCCCGGGCCTTTTGGAGGTAAGGATGCACGAGGAAACCCGTCCCCTACCCCCCACCCCCCTAACCCGCCTCACCCATGCCATCCTCCTTTTGGGCGCCCTATATAGCCTCTACCTGGTCCTCCACCCCTTTACCCCCCTGGCCCGGGCCGAGATCCCCATCCTGGATATCGTCCAACTCCAGCGGAGCACCCATGTCCTTTTCCTCCTCCTGGGTGGGTATCTGGTGAGCTTCTACCTCCCCCGGGGCCGGACCCCGGGGAGCTGGGTCTTCTTCCTCTTCTCCTTGGTTCCCCTCTACCACTTCCTCTTCCCACCCCCAGGGGTGAACCTTCCCCTTCCCGTCAAGGCCGTGGGCCTCCTCTACTGGGGGGCAGCCGTTCTCCCCTCAGTCCTGCCCGGGCTGAAAAAGGGCGCCGACCTCCTGGCCGTCCTTCTGGCCCTCTTCCCCACCCTCTACCAGCTCCGCTACTTTGAGGAACTGGTCTACCGGGCCGTCATCCCCGAGGCCTGGGATATGGGCATGTCCTTTGGCCTCATCATGCTGGTCCTGGGGGCGGTCTACCGTTTCCTGGGCCCGGTGATGCCCGTTTTGGTCCTCTTCTTCCTGAGCTACAACCTCCACGCCGACCTTTTCCCGGGGGCCTTTAAGGGGACCCGGCAGCCCATAGACCTCCTTCTGGGCAAGACTTTCAACGAGACCGAGGCCGGGATCTACGGCCTCATCACCGGGGTCTCGGCCAAGTACCTGGTCTACTTCACCCTCCTTTCCGGGATGATCGGGGCCTTGGGCCTCGGCCGGGTGGTGGCCAACCTGGCCCTGGCCCTCATAGGCCGGCACCCTGCCACCCCTGGCCGGGTCACCGCAGCCGCCGGGGTCTTTATGGGGATGTTTTCGGGCTCAGGGGCGGCGGACACCCAGTTTGTCGCGGCCTTGACCAAACCCCTTTACGAACGGGCCGGGTACGACCGGCTGATCGCCGCGGGCATTACGGCCACAGCCGGCACCATCGCCCTCATCATGCCCCCGGTGATGGGGGCCATCGCCTTTGTGATGGTGGAAATCCTACAGATCCCTTACCTCAAGGTCATCGTCATGGCCCTAGGCCCGGCCCTCCTTTATCTCCTCACCATTCTGGCCTTCAACGAGTTCTACGCCCGCAAAGCGGGCCTTCCCCCCGTGGGCGCAGAGCTGGACCGACCCCGGGGCTGGTACATCCTTCGGTACAGCACCCTCTTCCTGCCGATCCTCCTCATCGTGGTCATGCTCTACACGGGGTTTGAGGTCCGGACCGCGGCCAGCCTCGCCCTGGTCTTCTTCATCCTCATCGCTTACCTAGACCCTACCCTCAGGCCCAAAGGCATTAGCCCCATCCTCCAGGGCCTGGCTGAGGGGTTCCGCACCCTCTTACCCATAGGCCTAGCGGTCACCGCGGCCAACCTCATCTTCGCCATGATGGTGATCTCCGGCCTACCCTCCAAATTCAGCCAGCTCCTCCAGCAGGTCTCCGGGGAAAGCCTCCTCATCGCCACCCTCATCACCGCGGTCTTCAGCCTGATCCTGGGGATGGGGGTCCCCCCTACGGCCACCTACGTCCTTACCTCCGCCCTCACCGCCCCGGCCATCATCGCTTTGGCCCAGCAAAACGGCATCCCCGATACCGCCGCCCTTTACGCCACGCACTTCTTCCTCTTCTATTACGCCATCCTAGCGGACGTAACCCCCCCGGTAGCCCTCTCGGCCTACGCCGCAGCTAGCGTCTTCGGCTCCAACCCCTTGATCACCGGGGTCTATGCCGCCCGGGTGGCCCTCTCCAAGTACCTGGTGGGTCTCTTCTTTCTCCTTTCCTATGCCGGGACCGGTCTCCTCATCCTCCCTGTGCTGGAGACCGCACCTCCGGGGGAGGCCTGGCCCATCATCTTGGAGCGTTTCCTAGGGGTAGCCTTAGGGATCATCTACCTCTCTGCGGCCACGGCGGGGTACACCCGCAGACCGCTTGAACGCTGGGAGAGCTGGGCTTTGGGGCTTTTGGCCTTGGGGCTTTACATCCCCAACACTGCCCTGAACCTGGTCTCCTTCCTCCTAGGCCTCCCCTTTTTCCTCAAAGGCTTGACGCAACGGGGGAAGGCAAGGTAGGCTTTAGCCGTTAGGTTAAGGGGGTGACAAGGATGAGAAAGAGCCTGGTCTTTCTGGCCCTTTTGGCCCTAGGCCTAGCCCTAGCCCAGAAACCCCGGGTGGTCATCGCCACGGGCGGGGTAGGGGGGGTCTACTTTTACTACGGCACAGCCCTGGCTGAGATCTGGAACAAAGCTGGGGTGGCCGAGGCCCAGGCGATACAGACCGCGGCCTCCATAGACAACCTCCTCCTCCTGGAAAACCGCACGGGCGGGGGAACCTACTACTGCGCCACCGTCCTCCCCGACTCGGCCTATCTGGCCTATACCGGCCAGCATGAGCGCTTCAAGGACAAGCCCGCCCGGAACACCCGGATTCTCTTCGCCATGTACCCTAACTTCCTCCACATCGTGACCCGGGAGGGTTCGGGGATCCGGGTGGTCCAGGACCTCAAAGGGAAGCGGGTCTCCACCGGGGCCCCAGGCTCAGGGACAGAGGTGGAGGCCTTGCTCGTCCTCCAGGCCGCAGGGCTTTCCCCCAGGGATTTCGCCAAACAGGAGCGCCTAGGTGCCCAGGAGAGCGCCAACGCCCTTTCTGAGGGCAGCATCGATGCCTTCTTCTGGTCTGGGGGCCTGCCCACTGGAGCGATTACGGAGCTTGCGGCCAGCCTGGCCCGGAAAGGGCAGCGCCTTTACCTTGTCCCCTTGGACCCCCGGGGCACGGTGGTCCAGAACTTCACACGGCGCTTCCCGGGCCTGGCCGGCCCCGGGGTCATCCCTAAGGCCGTCTACGGCACCCGGTCCGACACCCCTACCCTGACCTTCTGGAACCTCTTTGTTTGCCACGCAAGCCTCCCAGCTGAGGCGGCCTACGCCCTGATTAAGGCCACTTTGGAGAACCTCGAGGCCCTGCGCACCGCCGTGCCTGCGGCCCGGGACACCAGCCTGGAAAACGCCGTCCGATTCGTGGGCGGAACCATCCCCTACCACGAGGGGGTCCTGCGGTATTTCCGCGAGGCGGGGGCGATCCGCTAAGACCGCCGGGGCCCCAGCAACCCCGTGACCCGGCCAGATCTGGAACAACCCAGCATGGGGCCCTACCCCAAGGCCTGGCCCCTTATGGGCTGGGCCCTGGTCTTCCTCGCCCTGCTGACCCTTCTCCGGGTGGTGATGGTGGATGGGCCAGAGGGGAGGCAGTGGCTTCTCCTCTGGCCCTGGGACCGGGTCCGGGTGGAGTTCATCCATTCCGTCACCGGCCGGCCTGTCCTCCTGGAGTTCCAGCCCCTTTGGCGGTTCCAAGGCTTCCAGGCCCACACCGACCCGGAGACGGAGGCCTATTACACCGGAGGGGAGGCCCCCTGGAACCAGGCCCTGGACCGGGTCCGGGAAAAGGCCCTGAGCTATTGCTCCGAGGTGGGCCTGGCCTTAGGCCTTGGGGGGCGGTGGTTCAAGGCCCAGGGGGGGTGTCTTAGGCTCCGCCTCCTCTGGCCCCCCTAGCGGAGGACCTGGGGCACCACCCGGACCGTAAGGGTCCGGCCCTGGCGGAGGAGCTTTAGGCTTACCGCCTCCCCAGGCCTCTTCCCGTAAAGAACCCGGCGGAGATCCAGGATAGAGGCCAAGGGAACCCCATCGGCCTCGAGGAGGACATCCCCGTCCACCCCCACCCTCAAGGCCTCCCCCGTGGGGAGCTGCACCGTGGCGAAGCGGCTAGCCCCCCTCAACCCAGCCCGGGCCGCAGGGCTATTCCCCTCCACCTCCTGGACCATAAGCCCTGTGGCCGGAAGGCCGTACTGCCGCTTTAAGGTCTCCGGATACACCCCCAAGGGGATAACCGAAACCCCGAGCCGGGGGCGGTTGCGGATCAGGATCTCGGCGGTGAGGGTTTTTCCCGCCTTGAGTTCGGGAAGGATCTCCTTAACCAGGTTGATGGGCAGGGCGAAGCCGATCCCCGCAAACTGGGCTGCCCCAAACTGGCCTGTAGGGGTGAAGATGGCGGTGTTGATCCCTATCACCTCCCCCCGGGAGTTCAGGAGGGGCCCCCCGGAGTTCCCGGGGTTGATGGCCGCGTCGGTCTGGATGACCTGGGGGACCAGGCCCGTCTCATCCCCAATCGCCCCGGGGTTCTGCCGGATGGCGGAAACAATCCCCTGGGTCACGGTGAACTCGAGGCCAAAGGGGTTCCCCATGGCGATGGCCTTCTGCCCCACCCGGATCCGGTCGGAATCCCCCAGGACCAAAGGGACGAGGCGCTCCCCAGGGGCCTCCACCTTAAGGAGGGCCACATCCAGGGGCGGGGCCGAGCCCACTAGGCGGGCCGGGTATTCCTTGGGGTCGTTATGGAACTTGACCGTGATCCGGCCCGCCCCCTGGACCACGTGGTAGTTGGTGAGGATATGCCCTTCCTTGTCGATCACAAACCCCGAGCCCGTCCCCTCCTGGGGCGGAAGCTGGAGGAAGGGGGCAAAGAACTCAAACCCCGGGGGCAGGGCCAGGCTTTGGGGCCGGGTTAGGACGGAGACATACACCACCCCGTCCCCGTAGCGCTCCACGATTTCCACGGTGTTCCGCTCGTACTCCAAAAGCCCCGCCTCCCCCGGGGCCTGGACCCGAGGGGGCTGGCCCTGGGAAACCCCCCACCATAAGACCGCCCCAGCCAGGAGGCTGAGGACCAAGAAGCTTAGAAAAGATAGCCCAAGGTTGCGCATACCCATCTCCCCCCAAGGATAACGCCCTGCGGTTAGAAAGGGGTAAGCGGCCTCAGCTAAAGACCACGGTCCGGTTCTCGTAGACCAGGACCCGGTCCTCGAGGTGCCAGGCCACGGCCCGGGCCAAGACCGAGCGCTCCAGCTCCCGGCCCAGGCGCCTTAAGTCCTGGACGCTATGCCGGTGGGAAACCCGGACCACGTCCTGCTCAATGATGGGCCCTGCATCCAATTCCGCCGTGACGTAGTGGGCCGTAGCCCCGATGAGCTTGACCCCCCGCTCGTAGGCCTGGCGGTAGGGGTCGGCCCCGGCGAAGGCGGGGAGGAAGGAGTGGTGGATGTTGATGATGCGGTTGGGGTAGCGGGCCACGAAGCCCGGGGAGAGGATCTGCATATACCGGGCCAGGACCAGGAGGTCCACCCCCTCTAGAAGCTCCAGCATCCGGGCCTCGGCCTCCTCCCGGATCCCGGGCCGGTTGGGAATCCAATGAAAGGGCAGGCCAAACCGCTCCACCTCCTCCTTTAGGTCCGGGTGGTTGGAGACCACCCCCACCACCTCCCCCTTAAGCTCCCCCACCCGGAAGCGCCAGAGGAGCTCCAAGAGGGCATGCCCCTGGCGGGAGACCAGGATGGCCACCCTGGGCCTTTGGGCCTCGAGGCCAAGCCGCCAGCTCATCCCAAAGGGCCGGGCCACCTCCGCCTCAAAAAGGGCCTCAAAGCCTTGGCGGTCTAGGTCCAGATGCCGGGTGTCAAAGGCCACCCGCATGAAAAAGGTCCCCCCCTCGGGGTCGGTGGAGTGTTGCTGGAGGTCGGTGATGTTGGCCCCGTGCCGGTACAAAAACCCTGAGACCGCGGCCACAATCCCAGGCCGGTCCGGGCAGGAGATGACGAGCCTCGCCTCGCCCTGCATCCCTCCCACTATAGTGGAGGCATGCGGACCGCAGACCTCATGGACCAGCACCCCCATCTTGCTGTGGCCGAGCCTATCTTCCAAGATTTTGGCGGGACCAAGGTCTTTTTTGGCCCCATCGTCACCCTAAGGGTCTTTGAGGACAACGCCCTGGTGCGAAAAACCTTGGAGGCGGAGGGCCAGGGCCGGGTCCTGGTGGTGGACGGGGGCGGTTCCCTAAGGACCGCCCTCCTCGGGGGGAACCTGGCCCGGCTGGCCTGGGAGAAGGGCTGGGCCGGGGTGGTCCTCTTCGGGGCGGTGCGGGATGTGGAGGAGCTCAGGACCTACCCCATCGGGATCCGGGCCCTGGCCCCCTGCCCCCGGAAAAGCGCCAAGGAGGGCAAGGGGGAGATGGGGGTGGTCCTCCGCTTCGCCGGGGTGGGGTTCCACCCTGGCCACTGGCTCTATGCCGACGAAGACGGGATCGTCCTAAGCCCTACTCGGCTGGGACCAGCCTAGGGCTCCTCCGGCCAAAGCGGCGGACCAGCTCGGACTCCTCCAGGGTGAGGATCACGGGCCGGCCGTGGGGGCAGACCCAGGGGGTCTCGCAGGCGGTGAGGGCATCTAAAAGGGCCTGGGCCGGGGCCTGGGCCAGGGGGTGGCCCGCCTTGAGGGCGGGAAGGCAGGCCAGGCGGGCAAGAAGAGCTTTCAGGCTGCCCCCTTCCCCCCTCAGGGCCTCCCGAAAGACCTCCGGGAGAAGCCTGGGGTAGGCATGGAGAAAGGACGGGGCCCCGAGGAGGCGCACATGCCCCGGGCCAAAGGCTTCGTGGGGGAAGACCTGGGCCAGGTCCTGCCCCCGCTCCCCTAGCCCCGCCTCCTCCTCCGGGGTGAGGGGGATAAGAAGAGGAGGGTCCAGGGGCCTGGGCCCGGCCTTTAGGGCCTTCTGGAGCTCCTCGTAGAGGATGCGCTCATGGGCCGCGTGCTGGTCCACCACGTAAAGGGTAGACCCGGCTTCGGCCAGGAGGTAGGTTTCCCAAAGCTGGGCCAAAAAGCGGAGCCTAGGAAGGCTGGAAGGGGTCTTGGGTAGGGGCAGGAGGGGTTTGGGCTCGGGCAGGGCGCGCACGGGCTGGACCTGGACGAAAAAGCCCCGCAAGGCCTCGGCCAGGAAGGCCTCGAGGTCCTCCCCAAACTCCACCTCCTCCTTCCTTGCGTCCAGCCGGAGGCGGAAAGCCCCCGGGAGCAGGCGGAGGTTTAAGACCCCCACGGGGTAATGCCCCTCAGGCAGAAGCTCCCGGTAGGCCCTGCGCAGGACCCCAAGAAGCCTCGGGGGGAAGGCCACGGGCCGGCCGTTGACCCCTAGGAAGAGCTGGTCGGGCCGGGTCCGGGAGACCTGGGGGCCGGAAAGGAGCCCCTCCAGACCCATCCCCTCCCCCTCAAACCGGATGGGATGGAGGCGTTCAGCAAGGAGGCGGCCCAAGGCCAGCCGGGCCGCCTCCTTGAGGCCAGACCCGGGGAAGAGGAGCCGGGTCTCGCCCTCCACCAGGAGGACGAGGCGAAGCGCAGGATGGTGGAGGAGGTAGCGCCTAAGGAGTTCCACCACCCCCCGGGCCTCGAGGCGGGGGTCCCGCCCTTCCCCCCCAAAAAGCCCCTCCACCTCCACCCGGGTCCCCGGGGGGGCGGGGACGGGGCGGAGCTCCAGCCTATCCCCTTCCACCAGGAGAAGCCCACCTCCCACCTGCCCCCGGGGCCGGGAGCGGATCCTTAGCCGACCCGCCTGCCTCAGGGCATAAAGGGCGAGGCCCCTAAACCCCAGGGTCTCTATCCGCTCTGGGTCCTTAAGTTTGCTGGTGGCGAAGGCCTCCACGGCCAGGGGGAGTTCCTCGTAAGGGATCCCGGCCCCGTCGTCTTCCACCACGAGCCGCTCAAGCCCCCCGCCCCAGACCTCCACCCGGACGCTTTGGGCCCCCGCGTCCAGGGCGTTTTCCAGAAGCTCCCGCATCGCATCCCGCACCGAGAGCAAAACCTCCCCCCGGGCGAGGCGGCGGCGCAAAGCCTCAGGCAGGGGCCGGATCATACCCGCTCCGCTGGGAGGCCAAGGGCCAGGGCCCTAAGCTCATGGAGGAGGCGGAGGGCCTCCAAGGGGGTGAGGCGGTCCGGGTCCAGGGCCAAAAGCCGCCCCAAGACCTCCTCCCCCACCCCCTCCCGCCGGGCCGAAAGGAGGGCCAGGACCGCCCGGGCCCGGTCCACCACCTCCTTGGGGAGGCCGGCCATATGGGCCACCTCCACCCCATAGCTTTTAGAGGCCGGCCCGGGCAGGACCTGGTGGTAAAAGATAAGCCCCCCTTCCTCCTCCCTGGCGGCCACGTGGAGGTTCTTTAGCCGGGGGAGGTCCAGGGCGGTGAGCTCAAAGTAATGGGTGGCGAAGAGGACATAGGCCCGCCTATCGTGTAGGGCCTCGGCCACAGCGGTGGCGATGGCCACCCCATCCAGGCTACTGGTCCCCCGGCCCACCTCGTCCAGGAGGACCAGGCTTTTCCCCGTGGCCTCCTTGAGGATTAGGGCCACCTCCTCCATCTCCACCATAAAGGTGCTCCGCCCCCCCGCTAGGTCGTCCGCGGCCCCAATCCGAGTGTAAATCGCGTCAAAAAGAGGTAGAAGGGCCTCCTCGGCGGGAACAAAACTCCCTATCTGGGCCAAAAGGGCGATGAGGGCGGTCTGACGGAGGAAGGTGCTCTTCCCGGCCATATTGGGCCCAGTGACCAGGACGAGCTCCCCTTGCATCTCTAGGTCGTTAGGGACGAAGCTCGTCCGCCGCTCCACCACGGGGTGCCGCCCCCCCCGGATGCGGAGCCTATCCCCGAACCGGGGCCGGGTGTAGCCGTGGCGCACCGCCACCTCGGCCAGGGCGGCGTAGACGTCCATTTCGGCTAGGATCCGGGCCACCTCCCGGATGGCCTCGGCCTGGGCCCGGGCCTTTTCCCTAAGGGCCTGGAAGACCTCCTCCTCCCGCTTCCTGGCCAGGGCCTCGAGGCGGAAGAGCTCCCTTTCCCGCTCCCGCATCCCCGGGAGGAGGTAGCGCTGCCGGTCCTTAAGGGTCTGGATGGGCTTGTACTCTGGGGGAACCTGGGCGTAGTAGGGCCGGGTGACCTCGAGGTAGTAGCCGAAGACGGCGTTATACCCCACCTTAAGGGTGGGAATCCCGGTCCTTTGCCGCTCCTCCTCCTCCAGCCGGGCGAAATAGGCCACCCCTTCCTTCTGGGCCTCCCGGAGCCGGTCCAATTCGGGATCATACCCCTCCCGGATGAGACCCCCCTCCCCCAGGCGCAAGGGAGGGTCATCCACCAGGCCCGCCCTAAGCTCCTCGGCTAGCCCCGAGAGGTCGGGAAGGGGCAGGTCCAAAAGGTTTCTGATCTCGGGGAGGACCTCCAGGCTCCGCCTCAGGGCCGCCAGGTCCCGGGGGCTGGCCCGACCGAGTTCCAGCCGGATGGCCAGGCGCTCCAGGTCCGAGACCCTAAAGAGAAGGCGCCTCAAGGCCTCCCGCCGGGCCCCGTCCTGGACCAGGGCCTCCACCTGGTCCAGCCGGGCCTCAATGGGGCCGGCCTCCAGGAGGGGGTGGCGGAGCCAGGCCTGGAGGAGGCGGCGACCGGGGGCGGTGCGGGTTTCGTCCAGAACCCCAAAGAGGGTATCCTCCCCCCTTAGGGGCTGGAAGACCTCGAGGGCCCTTAGGGTGGCCTCAGGCAGGCGCATAAAGGCCCCCGGGTCATAGAGGCGGAAGGCCCTGGGGGTGAACCCCTCCCCCTGGGTGGCCCGGGCGTAATGGAGGAGGGCCCCCTGGACCCGTCTTAGGGCCAAAGGGCCTTCCCCTATGGGCTCAAAAGGGGCCTCGGAGAGCATCACGGGGAAACGCTTTTGAAATTCATCCAGGAAATCCGGGTTAGCCCGGAGCTCCGGACTCAGAAGGACCTCCGCGGGCCGGTGGCGGAAAAGCTCGTCATAAAGGGCGCTTTTGCTCTTGAGAAGGGTCCCTTTAAACTCGCCCGTGGAGACGTCTAGAAAGGCCAGGCCCCACCCATCCCCCGTGGCCACCGCAGCCAGATAGTTGGCCTCCCGGGGGAGAAGGCCCTCCTGGACCAGGGTTCCCGGGGTTAAAAGCTGGGTCACCTCCCGCCGCACCAGGCCTTCGGCCTCCTCCGCAGGCTCCACCTGCTCGGCCACGGCCAGGCGGAACCCCATCTTGAGGAGCCTTTCCGCGTACCCCTCAAAGGCCCGGATGGGGATCCCGGCCATGGGGGTGGTGAAGTCCTTGCTGGTCTTATGGGTAAGGGCCAGGCCCAGGGCCCGGGCCAGCCTCTCCGCGTCCTCCCCAAAGCACTCGTAGAAATCCCCCACCTGAAAGAGGAGGAGGTAATCCGGGTACCGGTCCCTAAGCTCCACGTACTGCTGGAGAAGGGGCGGCAGGGGTCCAGGACCCTCGCCCTTGAGCATAAAGACCATGATACCCTAGGCCCCAGTCCGCAAGATACCCCCTTAATCCCAGCAGGCGCTAGGCCCTTTCCTGGCCGGATCAAACCCCTATACCCCTTCTTGACAGGGGTAAGGTATGGGGTTAATCTGGGAAGGATCCCCAAAGGGACGTTTGTCCCGGGATAGGTTAGGAGGTAGGTATGGAGAGGTTAAACCGGCGGACCACCCTGAAGCTCATGGGGCTTGGGGCTGCAACCTTAGCCCTGGGCCGGGGCCTGGCCCAGCAGGCCACCCCCACGGCGGACCAGTTGGTCAAGGGTAAGAATCCCAAGCTCATCGTCCTGAGCTCCCGGCCCATCGTCCTGGAAACCCCCTACGACCTCCTCGCCGCCAACCCGGAGAGGACCCCTAACGAGCTCTTCTACATCCGGAACAATATAGACCTCCCTGGGGCCAACACCTTGGAGGGGGCTAGACTGGAGGGCTGGAAGATCGAGGTCAGCGGCCTGGTGGATAAGCCCTTTACCGTGGAAGGCCCAGAGCTCCTTAAGCTGCCCCAGGCCCAGGTCACCATGGTCCTCCAGTGCTCGGGGAATGGGCGGAGCCTCTACCAACCCCGCGCCTCGGGGAACCCCTGGGGCCGGGGCGGGGCGGGGAACGCCACCTTCCGGGGGGTGCGGCTCAAGGACCTCCTCGAGGCCAAAGGGGCCAAACCCACGGACAAAGCCCTTTACATCACCGCCCACGCCAGCCGGCAAGGCGGGGCCGCCGAGTTTGTACGGAGCGTTCCTATCCACGCCCTGGAAAACGCCCTCCTGGCCCTGGAGATGAACGGGGCTCCCCTCCCCGCGGTCCACGGGGGGCCGGTGCGGCTTGTCTTCCCTGGGTACTTCGGGGTGAACAACGTCAAGTGGGTGGAGCGGATTGAGTTCGCCGAGGGGGAGAACACCACAGCCGAGCAGATGCCCCGGTACCGGATCCCCACCATCCCCAACGCCAACCTCCCCTTCCTCCCCACGGAGCCTGGGAGCCGCTACCCCTACTCCTTCCAAAACTCCCGCCCCAACTGGTTGGTGGCCATCAACAGCTTTATCTTTGCCCCCCTGGAGGGGGCCACGGTGGAGGGCCCCTTCGTGCGGGTGGAAGGGGTGGCTTTCAACGACGGCATCGCTCCCATCGTGAGCGTGGAGGTCTCGGCCAACGGGGGGAGGACCTGGATCAAGGCCAACCTGGCCCAGTCGGAAAGGACCTTCGGTTGGGTGCGGTGGCAGACCCGGCTCTACCTCCGCCCCGGGGAACACGAGGTCATGGCCCGGGCCTGGGACGCCCTGGGCCGGAGCCAGCCCCTGAACGGGAACATCGCCTGGAACGAGCGGGGCTACGAGTGGAACGGGGTGATGCGGGTCCGGTTCACCGTGACCTAAACCGCCCAAGGGCCCTAGGGGGTTTTGTGGCCCATACCCCACCCCCCTAGGGCCTTAATGTTAGGGTGAAGATGATGCTGAGAAAGGCGCTCTGGACCATACCCGCCGCTCTTGCCCTGGCCTGGTTGGCCCTGGGCCAGATGGGAGGGCTACCAGAAGGGCCAGGCCGGGAGCTCGTCCTGGCCCGGTGCCAGACTTGTCACGATATCAGCCTAGTTACCCGGGAAAGGCTTTCCCGGGAGCGCTGGGACGCCGTCCTGGACGAGATGACCCTCCAAGGCCTCAGGCTCACCCCTGAGGAACGGGGGGTGATCCTCAACTATCTAGCCACGTACCTAGGGACCGAACCCCCTCCCGCACCCCCTGCCGAGGCCCAAACCCCCCAGACCACCGCCAAGACCGGGGCCGAGGTCTACGCTGCTAACTGCCAGGCCTGCCACGGCCCCCAAGGGGAGGGGAACCCCCCCACCTTTCCTCCCCTTCGGGTCCAGTTGCCTGACCTCTTAAAGACCGAAGGGGGGCGGACCTACCTGGCCGAGGTCCTCCTCTTTGGCCTCCAGGGCCCCATCCGGGTGGCGGGGGCGGAGTACACCGGGGTCATGCCCAGCTTCGCCTGGCTGTCCAACGAAGACCTCACCCTAGTCCTTAACCACCTCCTATCCTGGTCCGGGGGAGGAACCCCTTTCACCCCGGAGGAGGTGGCCCGCCTAAGGAACCTAAACCTGAACCCCGAGGAGGTCCACCGCCTCCGGCAGGGGTTTAACCTGCCCTAGGATGGAGGCCCGCGTCCTTTCCCTCCACTTGGGCCTAACCACCGGCCTCCCCAAGCCCCAGGTGGAGGCCCTGGAGCTCCTACCAGGGCACGGGGCCAAGGGGGACCGGCACGCGGGGAAAGACCCCGACCGGGCTCTTCTTATCGCGGGCCTTCCCGCTTACGAGAAGGCCAAAAGGAAAGGGATAGATCTCCCCTACGGGGCCTTGGGGGAGAACCTCCTCCTGGACCTGGACCCCCACGCCCTCCCCTTGGGGGCCAGGCTTAAGGTGGGGGAGGCCCTGGTGGAGCTCAGCCAGGTCTGCACCGTCTGTTCAAGCCTTTCCCAGTTTGACCTAAGGCTACCCAAGCTCCTCTACGGGGGCCGGGGGGTCTACGCCCGGGTGCTGGTGGGGGGCTGGGTCCGGGTGGGGGATCTGGTCCAGGTCCTGGAACCGGGCCCAGCCCGTTAAGAGGGGCCAAACGAGGCACCCGGGGCTCTCCCCGGGCGCCTCTCAGGAACTAGACCCCCACCCCCTCGGCCTCATAGGCCCAGTAGGCTGGCCGCTCGCTCCTAGGCTCGTTCAGGACCTGGATCCGGCCCTCCAAGCCCACCTCCACCTCTTTAAGCTCCTGGAGATACTCCATGAAGCTTTCTGCATCGGCAAACCCCGTGTCCACCCGGTAGCCCTGAGCCTCCTTGAGGACGGTGAACCCGTCCCCACCGTTGGCAATAAAGTTATTCACCACCACCCGGTAGGTGGCCCCGGGGTCCAAGGGAAGAAACCCCTCCTTAGTCCTCACCTCCACCCTGACCACCCGGTCCCCCGCGGGCCGTGCCAGGTCAAAGGTGTACCGCAGGCCCGAGACCTGGAGGAAGCGGCCCGCAGCGTTTTCCCACTGGGAGACCCCGTTTTCCAGGGCAGCCTTAATCTCACTCCCTTTGAGGTCCATCACCACCAGGGTGTTCCCAAAGGGGAGGACCTCGTAGACCTTGCCCACGGTGATGGGCCCTTTGGGGATGCTGGTCCGGATCCCGCCGCCGTTTTGCAGGGCGATCTGGGCCCCCGCCCCCCGGGTCTTCCAGAGCATCCCATCCGCAATCAGGTTCCCTAGGTTGCTCTCCCGCCGCCGGACGATATTCCGCTCCCCAATCAGGTCCACCCTGGCCTGGGCGATGACCTGCCCCATTAGGGCCCGCACGGGCTGGGCGTAGGCCAGAAGGGCCTCTTTGGCCAAGGGGTCCTCGGGAGCCACCCCCGGGGTCATGAGGAGGGCCTCCCCCTGGTAGGCCAAAAGCTCCCCTTTGGCGTCAAAGGTGAGGCGCAAGACCCCCACCACCTTCCCCCACTCCCAGGCCTGGACCACCAGGACCTCCTTCCCCTCGGGGTTCCTCACCACCGTGGGATAGGGGCCCAAGGGGCTAAGCTCCTTATGGGGGAACTGGCCCAGGAGGGTGTGGGAATGCCCCCCCACGATGACCTGGACCCCCACCAGGCGGCGGGCCAGCTTCTGGTCCTCCCCATACCCCAGGTGGGAAAGGACGATAATCTTATTTACCCCCTTGGCCAGGAGCTCATACACCGCCTTCTGGGCGGATTCATAGGGGTCCAGGAACTCCACGGTGGGGCCAGGGTTGGCGATCTCCCGGGTGTCCGGGGTGGTAAGGCCGATGACCCCAATCCGCTCACCCCCTACGGTGACCACGGCGTAAGGGGCCACCAGGCCTTTAAGCCTTGGCTCCCGGCTCAGGTCCAGGTTGGCCGAGACGGCCTTAAACCGGGCCCCCCTTAGGAACTCGGCCAAAGGCCCAGGGCCCAGGTCAAACTCGTGGTTCCCCAGGGCCATAACCCGGTACAGGGCCCGGTGCATGAAATACCGGTCGGCCAGGCCCCGGTACTGGTTGAAATAAAGGGTACCCTGGAAGACATCCCCTGCGTCCAGAAGGAGCAGGTTCCGCTCCCGGGCCCTAAGCCGGTCCAAAAAGGCCACCCGCTGGGCCACCCCCCCCACGGGCACCTTCTGCCCCGAGAGGGTAAGCTCCATGGGCTCCAGATGGGCGTGGGTATCGTTGGTGTGGACCAGGGTCAGGACGAAGCCCTCCCGGGCCCATACGCCCAACCCCCCCAAGGCCATCCCCGCCTTCAGGACAGACCTACGCGAAAGCCTCATACCGACCTCCGGCCCTTAGTCTACCCTCTGCCGTCAGGTCTAGGTCATGGCCGGTGGGTTGGGTATGCCGTTCAAGAAAAGCTTGACAACTAGCAAGGTTTAATAGTACACTCTGCACAACTCCGGGGCCCAACAGATGAAAAACCCGGGGTTAAGTTCTGAGGAGGAAGAAAAATGGGATACACCAAGTCAGAGATCCTCAAGGCGCTCAAAGAGGAGAAGGTCCAGTTCCTCCGCCTCCAGATCACGGACATCCTGGGGGTGGTGAAGAACGTGGAGCTCCCGGCCTCCCAGTTTGAAAAGGCCCTGGATGGGGAGATTATGTTTGACGGCTCCTCCATCGAGGGCTTCACCCGGATCGAGGAGTCGGACATGCTCCTTAGGCCCGACTACAACACCTTTGTCATCCTCCCCGACCTGGTGGAGGACCCCTCCCGGGGCCGGGTGGCCCGGCTTATCTGCGACGTGGTCTACCCGGACGGCAGGCCCTTTGAGGGGGACCCCCGGTACGCCCTCAAGCGCCAGGTGGAGCGCCTCCAGAAAGCGGGGTTTGACAACATGTACGCCGGGCCTGAGCCGGAGTTCTTCCTCTTCCTCAGGAGCCCAGAAGGCCTCCCCACAGTGGAGACCCACGATAAAGCGGGGTACTTTGACCTAGCCCCCCTGGACAAGGGGGAGGAGGCCCGGCGGGACATGGTGAACGCCCTGGTGGCCATGGGGTTTGAGATCGAGGCCGCCCACCACGAGGTGGCCCCAGGGCAGCACGAGATCGACTTTAAGTACGCCGACGCCCTCACCACCGCGGACAACATCGCCACCTTCCGCTGGGTGGTCAAGAAAATCGCCCTCAAACACGGTCTCCACGCCACCTTCCTTCCCAAACCCATCCGGGGCATTAACGGAAGCGGGATGCACACCCACCTTTCCCTCTTCAAGAATGGGCAGAACGCCTTCTTTGACCCCAAGGCCGAGTACCAGCTCTCCAAGACCGCCCTCCACTTCATCGCCGGGCTTCTGGAACACGCCGAGGGGATGGTGGCCATCACCAACCCCTTAGTCAACTCCTACAAGCGCCTCACCCCCGGGTACGAGGCCCCCACCAACATCGCCTGGTCCGCCTCCAACCGCTCGGCCATGATCCGGATTCCCGCCCGGCGGGGGGTGGGGACCCGGGCCGAGCTCAGGATGCCCGACCCGTCGGCCAACCCCTACCTGGCCCTGGCGGTGATGGCCGCGGCGGGTCTAGACGGGATCCAAAGGGGCCTCCTCCCCCCACCCCCCATCCAGCGCAACATCTACCAGATGAGCGTGCGGGAAAGGCGGAGGCACAAGATCCGGGAACTCCCGGGGACGCTTAGAGAGGCCCTCGAGGCCCTGAAGAAGGACCCGGTGATCCAGGAAGCCTTGGGGGAGCATATCTACACCCACTTCCTCCAGGCCAAGCAGATGGAATGGGACGACTACCGGGTCACGGTGCACCAGTGGGAGCTGGACCAGTACCTGGCCACCTATTGACAGGGCGCCCAGCCCCCCCCTTAAAATAGGGGCGCCAGGAATGGCACAGCGCTTGAGGAGGTGGGCATGAGGAAAATCGGCTTACTGGTAGCAGGAGTGGCCGTCTTAGGGGTGGCCCTGGGCCAGGCCAATGTGATTAAAATCGCCAGCCAGTCCCCCCTCTCGGGGCCCCAGGCCGCCTTGGGGGAACAGATCAAGCTCGGCGCAGAGCTGGCCATTGAGGAGGCCAAGGCCCGGTTCCGGCAGCTTGGGTTTGACCTCCAGTTTGTCCCCTATGACGACCAGGCCAACCCCGACGTGGGCGTGGCCAACGCCAACCGCATTATCAACGACCCCGATATCCTGGGCGTGGTGGGCCACCTGAACTCGGGCGTGGCCATCCCCTCCAGCGAGGTCTACGCCCGGGTGAACCTGGTCATGGTCTCCCCGGCCAACACCAACCCCCGGGTCACGGACCGCAGGCTCCCCAACGTGAACCGGATCTGCGGCCGGGACGATGTCCAGGGCCCCGCGGGGGCGGAGTACGCCTACAACAACCTCCAGGTCCGCTCCGTCTTCATCATCCACGACAAGACCGCCTACGGCCAGGGCCTGGCGGAGGAGTTCCGGAAGCGGTTTGAGGCTCTGGGCGGCCGGGCGGTGGCCTTCGTGGGCACGGAGGAGACCTCCAACTTCATCCCCATCATCAACCAGATCCGGGGGGCCCGGCCCGTGCCCCAGCTCGTCTACTTCGGAGGGATTTACAGCCAGATCGGCCCCTTCGTGAAACAGCTCCGGGAGCGGGGGGTCACCACCCGGCTCATGGGCGGGGACGGCCTGGACTCCGCGGAGTTTGAGCGCCTGGCGGGTTCGGCCGCAGCCAAAGGGACCTATTACACCACGGTGGCCGGCCCGGTCTCGGCCTTCCCCAAGGCTAAGGAACTAGCCCAGCGCTTCAAGCAAAAGTACGGCAAGGAGATCGAGGGCTTCGGCATCTACGCCTATGACGCCGCCCGGGTCATCCTGGTCGCCCTGGAGAACGCCATCAAGGAAAACGGGGGCAAAAAGCCCACCCGGGAGCAGGTGAGCCGGGCCGTGCGCCAGGTCAAGCTCGAGGGCATCACCGGCGCCATTGAGTTTGACGACAAGGGGGACATCAAGAAGGCCAAGTACTTCGTGATGCAGGTGGCCGGGACCGGGAACTGGAACGACAACAAGCTCATCCGGGTCATCGAGGTCGCCCCCCCGGCCTCGAGGTAAGCTGAGGCCCATAAGGCCCTTAAGGGGTGGCCCCAAGGGGCCACCCCTTGGGCTGAAGGAAAGGAGGCGTCTTGCTGGAGCAGATCCTCGCCCTTCTACCCCAGGTCATCTTCGACGGCTTCCTCCTGGGCTTCGTCTACGCCATGGTGGCCCTCGGATACACCATGGTCTACGGGGTGCTGGAGCTCATCAACTTCGCCCACTCCGAGATCTTCATGATCGGGGCGGTGGTGGGGGTGGAGGTCTTCCGTTACCTGGGGCCCCATATCCAAAACGGGTACCTCCTCCTCCTGGTGGCCCTAGTCCTGGCCGCGGCCATCTCCGGGGGGACGGCGGTCCTGGTGGAACGCTTCGCCTACCGCCCCCTAAGGAAGCGGGGCACCACCAACCGCCTCGTCCCCCTGGTTACGGCCATCGGGGTCTCCTTTATCCTCCAAGACCTGGTCCGGCTCATCGAGGGGCTCTGGCACAACGAGTTCTTCCTCAGAATGCGCACCGTGGAGGGCCTCGAGGCCCCTTTTGAGCTCTTGGGAGGGGCCATCTTCACCCAGGCCAAGGGGTTCATCGTCATCCTGGTCTCCCTCCTTATGCTCGCCGGCCTTACCTACCTGGTCAACCGGACCAAGCTTGGGGTGGCCATCCGGGCCGTGGCCCAGGACCTCCAGGCTGCAAGCCTCATGGGGATAGACCCCGACCGGATCATCTCCCGCACCTTCCTGATTGGGGGCTCCCTGGGCGGGGTGGCCGGGGTGCTCTTCGCCCTCCAGTACACCACCATAAGCCCCTATGTGGGTTTTCTTCCCGGGGTCAAGGCCTTCACCGCCGCGGTCTTGGGCGGGATCGGGAATATCCCCGGGGCCATGGTGGGGGGCCTGGTCCTAGGCCAGCTGGAAAACTTCTTCGGCACCTATCTGCCCATCCTCACGAACGGCAACTTCGGCACCGAGTATAAGGACGTGGTGGCCTTCCTCATCCTCATCTTTATCCTCCTCTTCCGGCCCCAGGGCCTCCTGGGCCAGATCGTAAGGGAGAAGGTATGATCCCAAGCCTGATCCTCACCCTTCTTTTCCTGCCCCTGGCCTTCCTAGCCCCTGGGGCCCTTACTGCCCTTTTGGGGCTCGGGGCTTTAGGGGCCTCGGCCTATCTCCGGCTTCCGCCTAGGCTTTTGAGCCTGGTCCTGGCCCTCCAGACCCTGGGCTTCACGGTTCTCCTCCAGCGCTCGGGAAACACCCTGGGCCTCATCGGCCTGGTGGGGATCCTGGTGGCCCTCACCACCCTGAGGCTTCCCCTCTGGACCCGGATCCCCCTGGGGGCGGCCATCCTCCTCCTCGCCGTACCTTTGGCGGGGTTCACCAACACCTTTATCTTTGAGCTCGGGATCCAGATTGGGATCTACGCGGCCATGGCCTTAGGCCTCAATGTGGTGGTGGGGATGGCGGGGCTACTAGACCTAGGCTACGCTGCCTTCTTCGCCGTGGGGGCCTACACCTGGGCGATTTTTGGGAGCGAGCAGGCTAAGAATTTCCTTTCCGGAAATTTTCCCCTGCCCGGGGTCTATATATACCCCTTCATGCTCATCGCCGTGGTGACCACGGCCATCACCGGCCTCCTCATCGGCCTGCCCGCCCTGAGGCTTAGGGGGGACTATCTGGCCATCGTCACCCTGGGCCTGGGGGAGGTGGTGCGGATCCTGGCCAACAACCTGGACCACCCCATCAACTTCACCAACGGCCCCCAGGGCATCACCCCCGTCCAACGCCCGCCCATCGACTGGTTCCGGAACCTCATGACCTCCTTAGGAATCCAGCTGGACGCCCGCACGGATTACCAGCTTTTCTTTTACCTCCTGGTCCTCCTCATGATTGGGCTGGTGGTCCTGGCCAATGTTAACCTGGCCAATTCCCGCTTCGGCCGGGCCTGGGTGGCCATCCGGGAGGACGAGACCGCGGCCCGGTCCATGGGGATTCCCCTGCTGCCTACCAAGCTTCTGGCCTTCATGACCGGGGCGGCCTTCTCCGGGGCCATGGGGGTGATCTTCGCCGCCCAGCGCACCTTTGTCTCCCCCGAATCCTTCACCCTTTTGGCCTCCATTAGCATCCTGGCCATGGTCATCCTGGGAGGCATGGGGTCCATCCCCGGGGCCATCCTGGGGGCAGCGGCCCTTACCATCCTCAACCTGGACATCCTCAAGACCTTTAGCGAGTTCGTCCGCTCCAGCCTGCCCCAGATCCCAAGCCAGGTGGACCCCGCCAAGTACGAGCGCCTGGTCTTTGGCCTCATCCTGGTCCTGATGATGATCTACCGTCCGGAAGGCCTCATCCCCGAAAAACGCCACCGGGCGGAGATGGAGGAGGCATGAGGGCCCTCGAGGTGCAAAGCGTCACCAAGCGGTTTGGCGGCCTGGTAGCCGTAAACGGAGTTAGCCTCTCCGTGGAACAAGGGGAGATCTTCTCCGTCATCGGCCCCAACGGTGCCGGCAAGACCACCTTCTTTAACCTCCTCACCGGCATCTACGCCCCGGACGAGGGCAGGATCCAGATTTTTGGCAAGGACGTCACCGGCTTCCCCCCGGACCGGATTGTGCGGGAGGGCGTGGGCCGGACCTTCCAGAACATCCGGCTTTTCGGAGCGATGACCGTCTTGGAAAACGTTCTGGTGGGGATGCACATCCACATCCGGGTCCCCTATTTCCACGCCCTCTTCCGCACCCCCCTGGCCCAGCGGGCGGAAAGGGAGGCCCGGGAGGAGGCCTTAAGGCTCCTAGACTACGTGGGCCTCCTCCACCGCAAGGACGAGCTGGCCAAAAACCTCCCCTACGGGGAGCAGCGCCGATTAGAGATCGCCCGGGCCCTGGCCCTAAGGCCCCGCCTCCTCCTCCTGGACGAACCCGCAGCCGGGATGAACCCCAAGGAAACAGAGGAACTCCAGGCCTTCATCCAAAGGCTTCGGGAGGAACTCGGGCTTACCATCCTCCTCATTGAGCACGATATGCGCCTGGTGATGCGGATTTCTGACCGAATCGCCGTCTTAGACTACGGGGCCAAGATCGCCGAAGGCAGCCCGGAGGAGGTGCGCAAGAATCCCCAGGTCATTGAGGCCTATCTGGGCCGGGGGGCGGCAGGGGGTAGGGCATGAGCCTCCTGGAACTCCGAAACGTCCACACCTACTACGGGCATATCCACGCCCTTAAGGGGGTCTCCCTCAGGGTGGAGGAAGGGGAGATCGTCACCCTCATTGGCTCCAACGGAGCTGGCAAAAGCACCACCCTTAGGACCATAAGCGGCCTGGTCAGGCCCCGCCAAGGGGAGGTGCTCTTTAAGGGGGAACCCATCCACCACCTCCCCGCCCACCGGATCGTGGCCCTGGGGGTGGGGCATGTCCCCGAGGGGCGCCGGATCTTCCCCCGGCTCACCGTGGAGGAAAACCTGGAGATTGGGGCCTATCTGGAGAATGACCCCAAGGTGGTCAGGGCCCGGAAAGACGAGGTCTTCGCCCTCTTCCCTAGGCTCTACGAGCGCAGGACCCAGAAGGGCGGGACCCTTTCCGGCGGGGAGCAGCAGATGCTGGCCATCGGCCGGGCCCTGATGCAAAACCCCAGGATCCTCCTCATGGACGAGCCTAGCATGGGCCTGGCTCCAGTCCTGGTGGACTTCATTTTTGAAATCATCCAAAAGCTCAACCGGGAGGGACGGACCATCCTCCTGGTGGAGCAAAATGCCCGGCTGGCCCTCCAGATCGCCCACCGGGGGTATGTCCTGGCCACGGGGGAGATTAGCCTGGAGGGTCCGGCCCGGGAGCTGGCCCAAAACCCCGAGGTCCAGAAGGCCTACCTGGGAGAGGGCTAGGCAAAGGAAGGGCAAGGGGGTATAATCCTTCCGTAAAACAGAGGAGGTGTAGCATGAAGGCTAAGCTTTTGGTCCTAAGCCTAATCCTAGCCCTGGGCCTTCCCGCCCAGGCCCAGCGCCTGGTGGTGGCCCAGGGTACAGACCCCGTTACCCTGGACGCCCCCCTGGCCACGGATTCGCCCTCGGCCACGGTGGTCACCCATATCAGCGAGACCCTGTTTGAACTGACCCCCGAGGGCCGGATCGTACCCCATCTGGCGGAGCGGTACACCTTTGGGAACGGGGGCAAGACCCTAACCATCCGGCTCAGGTCGGGCATCGCCTTCCACGACGGCACCCCCCTGAACGCCCAGGCGGTGAAGTTCAATCTGGACCGGTTCGTCTCCCGGGAGCTCGCTAGCCCCTTCGCCTTCCTCCTCTCCGAGCTGGACCGGGTAGAGGTGGTGGACAACCTCACCGTCCGGCTCCACCTCAAAAACCCCTTCGCCCCCCTTCTGGCCCACCTCACCCATAGCTCCACCGCCATCCAAAGCCCCACGGCCATCCAGCGCCTAGGCAGCGGCTTCGCCCAGAACCCGGTGGGCACCGGGCCCTACCGCTTCCAGGCCTGGCAGAAGGGGCAGTATGTAGACCTGGTGCGGAATGAAAACTACTGGGGCCAGAAGCCCGCGATACCCCAGGTCCGGTTCATCCCCGTGCCGGAAGGGACCACCCGGGTGGCCCTCCTGGAGACCGGCCAGGCCCATGTGGCCGTGCGCATCCCGCCCCAGGACATCCCCCGCCTCCAGGCCAACCCCAACGTGGAGGTGGTCCGGACCCCCAGCCTCCGAACCATTTACATCTACTTCAACACCCAGCGCCCCCCCTTCAACGACCGCCGGGTCCGGCAGGCCCTGAACCACGCGGTGAACCGGGAGGAGATTCTCCAGTTCGTCCTGGGCGGGATCGGCCGGATCTCCGATGCCCCCATCGCCCCGGGGATCTTCGGCTACGCCCCGGTGGGCCGGTACGAGTACAACCCCGACCGGGCCCGGGCCCTCCTCCGGGAGGCCGGGCAGACAAACCTCCGGATCACCCTTCACTGCCCTACGGGCCGGTACTTCCAGGACATCCAGGTCTGCGAGGCCATCCAGGGCCAGCTCCGCCGGGTGGGGGTGGAGGCCAGCATCCAGACCCTGGAATGGGGGGCCTACCTCCAGGAGACCCAACGCCCCTTGGCGGAGAACCGGATCCAGATGGCCATGCTGGGTTGGGGCACGGTCACAGGGGATGCGGATTATGGCCTCTACCCCCTCTTCCACTCCAGCCAATGGCCCGTGGCCGGGGCCGCGCGGTTTAACCGGGCCTTCTACCGGAACGTCCAGGTGGACCGCTTCCTGGAGCAGGCCCGGATCTCCACCAACCCCCAGGCCCGGCAGGAACTCTACCGGCGGGCCATGGAGCTCATTTGGCAGGATGCCCCCTGGCTCTTCCTCCACTCCGAGGTCCAGGTCACGGGGATCCGCCGGGAGGTCCAGGGCTTCCTAGTCCACCCCACGGAACGGTACCTAGCCTACCCCGCCCGGTTTAGGTAAGGGGCCAGGCCTACCCACCCCACCCGGGCCCCTGGGCCCGGGTGGGACTAATAGGAGGGGTAGGAAGGCGCCACCCCAAACCCCCACCCCTCCCCGGAACGCCTATGTGGAGCTACCTAATCCGCAGACTCCTCATCGCCTTACCCACCCTTTTCGGGGTGGTCCTCCTGGTCTTCCTCATGGTCCGGCTGGCCCCAGGAGACCCCGCTGTTCTCCTCGCTGGAGAGTACGCCCCCCCGGAGGTGGTGGAGGCCATCCGGGAGCGGTACGGCCTGGACCGCCCCCTGCCGGAACAGTTCCTCATCTACCTGGGGAACCTCCTCCGGGGGGACCTGGGGGAGTCGGCCCGGAGCCGGAGACCTGTAGCAGTGGAGCTCGCCACCTATTTCCCCAACACCCTGGAACTGGCCACCGCCGCCATCCTGGTGGCCCTCCTCACGGGGGTGCCCTTGGGCATCCTGGCTGCCTTAAGGCCGGGAAGCGGCCTGGACCTCGGGGTCATGACCCTAGCCCTCCTAGGGGTCTCTATGCCCGTTTTCTGGTTTGGGCTTCTGGCCATCCTTATCTTCTCCGTCCAGCTCGGCTGGTTTCCCGTAGCCGGAAAAGGAAGCCTAGCCCACCTGGTCCTCCCCGCCGTGACCCTGGGGGTGAACGCCACCGCCCTCCTAGCCCGGATGACCCGGGGGGCCCTCCTCGAGGTCCTGGGCCAGGACTATATCCGCACTGCCCGGGCCAAGGGGCTCCCAGAGCGGGCGGTGGTCTATAAGCACGCCCTCAGAAACGCCCTTATCCCCGTGGTCACCGTGGCCGGGCTGGAGTTTGGCACCCTTCTGGCAGGGGCAGTGGTCACCGAAACCATCTTCGCCTGGCCGGGGCTGGGCCAGCTCCTGGTGGGGTCCATCCTGGCCCGGGACTACCCCGTGGTCCAGGGGGCGGTTCTGCTGGTGGCCGCCCTCTTCGTACTCATCAACCTCTTGGTGGACCTGGTTTACGCCTGGATTGACCCGAGGGTGAGGTATGACTAGAGTCTGGCGCCGCTTTAGACGAAACCGGCTGGCCCAGGCCGGGTTCCTTGTCCTCGGCCTCTACCTCCTGGCCGCCCTCTTTGCCCCCATCCTTTCCCCCTACTCCCCCTACACCCAGGACCTCCGCTCGGCCTATATCCCCCCCCTAGCGGGGGTCTCCCTGAGAGGGCCCAACGGGGAGTGGGGGGTTTTCGTCCGTCCCGTCTACCGCCACCCTTTGGAAGGCCTGGTCATGGGGGAGGAGGTTTACCCCGTGCGCTTCCTGGTCCGGGGGGAGGAGTGGCGGTGGCTGGGCCTAAGGGGGAACCTCCGGCTCTTCGGGGTAGAAGGGGAGGCCCGGATTCACCTCCTGGGCACGGACGAGCAGGGCCGGGACCTCTTCTCCCGCATCCTCCACGGCACCCCCATCTCCCTCACCATCGGCCTGGTGGCCGTGGGCATTGGGCTTCTTCTCGGTGTCCCATTGGGGGCGGTCTCAGCCTACCTGGGGGGATGGGTGGACCTCCTGGTGCAACGCCTGGTGGATATCCTCCTGGCCTTCCCCGGGATTCTCCTCGCCGTGGTCCTCATCGCCACCCTAGGCCCAGGCCTCACCAACGCCATGATCGCCGTGGGGATTGCGGCCGTACCCGTCTACGCCCGGCTGGTCCGGGGGGTGGTCCTGGTCCTCAGGGAACAGGACTATGTCCTCGCTGCCGAGGCCCTGGGGGCAGGCCGGGCCCGGATCCTCCTCCGGCACATCCTCCCCAACGCCCTAGGCCCCATCCTGGTCCAGACCAGCCTGCAGATGGCTGTGGCCATCCTCTTTGCCGCGGGGCTGGGTTTCTTAGGCCTTGGGGCCAGGCCCCCGGAGCCGGAATGGGGGTTGATGCTGGCCCGGGGCCGGGAATACCTGGCCGTGGCCCCCCATGTGGCCACCTTCCCCGGCCTGGCCATCATGGGTCTGGTCCTGGGTTTTAACCTCCTAGGGGACGGTCTCCGGGACGCCCTGGACCCCAGGAGCCGGGGCTAAACGAATCCTTAAGGCCCCCTACCCCAGAAAGGGGTAGGATGGGGGTATGCGCTGGATTCTGGGTGTCCTCTTGCTCCTCCTCGCCGCCTGCGAGATCCCGCGAAGCGGGTACCGGGTGGGGGAGGCCCAGCTCCTCTTCCCCGAAAGCACCGAGCGTTGGACCTATTTTTACGGAGAGGCCCAGGAGGTCCGGCTGGGGGAAAGGAGGCTTAACCTAAACCAGGTCCAGAAGGAGCACCTTTGGAGCGTACCTGGGAGCCTTTGGGTAGGGGATGAGCCTCTCTACCGGGAGGTGGGGCCAGCCCTAAGGCCACCTGGGGAGGTGGTCCGGGGGGTGATGGGAGGCCTCCTGGAGGTCCGGGCCCAGAGGGACCTCCGCTCCGTCTGGCTCTACGACGGGGTGGGCTGGGTCCAACTCACGGGAAGCCTAAGGGAGGGTCAGAAGCGGACCCTAGTCCAGCCCGCCTCCTACCGCACCCCGGAGTTTAAGGACCTAACCCCCGGGGAAACCCGGGTCCTCCTCCGGGAGGTCCTAGCCCGGCGGGGAAGCCGGGTAGCCGTGGTCATGGAGCTGGAGGAACCTCCCCTAAGGGCCTTGACCCTGGAACCGGCCCCAGACGAATACCGGGCCAGCGGGCTTGCGGTCCAGTATGGGCTTAGACTGGACTTCGTGGCCCCGCCTCCCCCAAGCTACCGGGTCTTAAGGCAGGGCGGCCAGTCCGCCTACATGGAATCCACCCCCAAGGCCTTCCTGGCCCGGGATTCCAGGGCCTTCCAGGGGATCTGGGACCTGGCCACGGGGAACCTGATCCCTAGGCCCGCCCCGCCCCAGGTGGACTTCGGCCGGAAAAGCGTGGCCGCCTTCTTCTGGGGGCTCAAGCCCACGGGAGGGTATACCCTTAGCCTGGCAGGGGTGACCTACGCTGGGGGCACAGCCCGGGTGGTCCTGGACCTAAGAACCCCGCCCCCCGGGGCCATCGTAACCCAGGCCCTGACCAGCCCCTACCTAATCCTGGAGCTGGAACAGGTGGACCGGGTGGTCTTCACCGACCCCAGGGGTGAGGTCCTGGCCGAGGCCCGGGAGTAGCCCGGCTAAGGGGCTAGACGCCCCCTCAAAGCCCCTACCAGATAGAGGGAGCCCGTGACCAGGATGGGGAGGCCGTCCCTTTGGGCCTGGGCCAGGGCGTCCAAAAGCCCGGCCCAAGGGTCCTCAAAAAAGGGGGTCCCGAGCTCCAGCCCCAAGGCCCCCTCCCCAGCCCGGGTGTACCGGACGCTTTGGGCCTTAGGGAGGAGGTGGGCCAGGACCCCCTTTACGTCCTTCCGGGGAAAGGCTCCAAAGAGGAGGTGGTAGGCGGGGATCTCCTGCGCCAGGGCCTGGGCCGCTGGGGGGTTATGGGCCCCGTCCAGGATCACCTGGACACCCTCCAGGAGAAAGGCCTCGAGCCGGCCCGGGTGCTGCACCCCCTTAAGGGCTCCTTCCAGGCCGGCCTCGAGGCCCAGAAGCCTTAGGGCGGCCGCGGCCAGCCGGGCGTTAGCCTCCTGGTACCGGCCGGGGAGGGCCGGGGGGCAGGGCAGGGCGAAAAGGGGGTCCCCTGGGTCCAACACATAGAGGGGGGCCCCCCGGGCCCGGGCCACGGCCCGGACCACCTCGAGCCCCACCCCCCTGGCCCCCGTGACCACCGGGACCCCGGGCCGGATGGCCCCCGCCTTGTCCTGGGCTACAGCCTCGAGGCTTCCCCCCAGGGCCTCCAGGTGGTCCTCCCCCACGTTGGTGATCACCGTGAGGACTACCCTGCCTAGGGCGTTCGTGGCGTCCTTCTCCCCCCCCACCCCGGCCTCCACCGCGGCCCAGGCCACCCCCTGGTCCCGGAAGTGCCGGAAGGCCAAGGCGGTGGCCAGGTCAAAGAAGGCGGGGGGCTCGGGCCAGGCCTTCCTTTGGGCCCAGCGGACAAACTCCACCACCTCCTCCTCGGGGATAAGGCCCCGGTGGGTCCTTATCCGCTCCCGGAAGTCCAAAAGATGGGGGCTGGTGTAGGCCCCATAGGGGAGGCCTAGGGCCTTAAAGCCGGCCTCGAGGTAGGCCACCACGCTCCCCTTGCCGTTCGTCCCCAGGACGTGGACCGCGGGGAAGGCCTCTTGGGGCTGGCCCAGGGCCTTCAGGATGGCCTGAACCCGGGCCAAGCCCCTAGGACCCCTTCGCCTTTGGGCGTAAAGCCAGTCCAGGGCTTCCCGATAGGTCATGGCGCGTACTGGAGCCTATACAGGGTGGCGTAGTATCCGCCCCGCCGGAGGAGCTCCTCGTGGCTTCCCTCCTCCACAAGCCGCCCCTTGCGGAAGACCAGGATCCGGTCCACCCGCCGCACCGTGGAGAGGCGGTGGGCGATGAGGATGGCGGTCCGGCCCTCCATGGCCCTCTCAAGGGCCTCCTGGAGCCTACGCTCCGTCTCGGAGTCCACATTGGCCGTGGCCTCGTCCAGGATGAGGAGGATATCCGGGTCCCTAAGGAGGGCCCGGACCAGGGCCAGAAGCTGCTTCTCCCCGGTGGAAAGCCCCGCCCCCCGCTCCCCTAAGGGGGTCTCGTACCCCTGGGGGAGGCGGAGGACGAACTCGTGCACGCCCAAGAAACGGGCCACCTCCTCTACCCGCTCCCGGGGGATATGGGGGTCAAAGAGCCTGAGGTTATCCAGGATGGTTCCCGAGAAGAGCCAGGGCTCCTGGAGGACGAGGCCAATGTGCCGCCTGAGCTCCTCCTGGGCGTAGTTCCGCACATCCTCCCCGTCTATCAGGACCCGGCCCCTTTGGGGGTCATAAAACCGGGCGATGAGGCTCACCACGCTGGTCTTCCCCGCCCCCGTGGCCCCCACCAGGGCCACCTTCTCCCCGGGGCGGATGCGGAAGGAGACGTCCTTCAAGACCCAGTCCTTCTCCCCCGGCTCCACCCCCTTGGGGGTGTAGGCCAGCCAGACCCCCTGGAACTCCACCGCCCCTAGGAAGCGGGGGAGGGGCTTGGGGCTTAGGGGGTCCTTGAGCTCCTCCTCCGTATCCAAAAGGGCAAAGATGCGCTCGGCGCTGGCCATGGCCCCCTGGAAGAGGTTGAACTTATCCGAGAGGTCCTGAAGGGGCTGGAAAAGCTGCCGGGTGTAGTCCACAAAGGCCACTAGAAGGCCCAAGGTTACCGCCCCGGCCAAAACGCCCTGCCCCCCTACGAAGAGGAGGCTTCCCACGGCCAGGTCCCCCAAAAAGCCCACCAAGGGGAAAAAGAGGGCGAACCAGCGGATGATCTCCACCCAGGCCTTGAGGAGGTCCCGGCTTAACCGGTCAAACTGGGCCTCCCGCTCCTTTTCCTTGACGAAAAGCTGAATCGTCTCCGCCCCGGAGAGGTTCTCCTGGAGATTGGCGTTGAGCCGGGCCAGGCGGAGGCGCATCTCCCGGTAGGCCCGGCGCATCCCCCCCCGGACCCAGGCCGTGACCAGGAGGAGAAGGGGCATGACCAGGAGGACCACCAGGGTGAGCTGGGGGCTCAGGTAGAGCATAAAGGCCAGGAGGCCAAGAATCGTGAGGAGGTCAGCCATGACCCCCACCAGCCCCCCGGTGATGAACTGGTTGATGGCGTCCACGTCCGAGGTCACCCGGGTCATGAGCCGGCCCACGGGGTTCCGGTCGTAAAACCCGGGGTGGAGGCGCATGAGCTTGCCAAAGAGGGCCGTCCTCAGGTCAAAGAGGACCCGTTGCCCAACCCATTGGATGAGGTAGGTCTGGCCGAAGCTGGCCCCGAAGTTCAAGGCCCGGACCAGGAGGAAGCCGAGGCTAATCCAGAGGAGGAGGCGGAACCTTTCCTCGAGGGGCCTGGGCTCCTTGGGCAGGAAGGCCTCGTCTATGGCCCATTTAAAGAAAAGAGGGGTGGCCGCCGCAGTGAGGATGCCAAGGCCTAGGAGAAGAAGGGCCAGGAAGACCTGGAGCCGGTAGGGCCTAACATAGGCCAGGATTCTCCGGAAAAGCTCCCGGTCAAAGGCCTTGGTGTAGGCATCCTCAGTCACTCCTCCACCTCCAGGCGCTGGAGCTGGTCCAGCTCAGCGTAGAGGCCACCGGCCTCGAGGAGGCTCTCATGCGTCCCCTCCTCCACAACCCGACCCTCATCCAGGACGATAATCCAGTCCGCATGGCGCAAGGTGGAGGTGCGGTGGGCAATTAAAAGGGTGGTCTGCCTGCCCTGGATGGCCTTGAGACTCTTCAAAATCCGGGTCTCGGTCTCCGTGTCCACCGCGCTTAGGGCGTCGTCCAGGATGAGAATCTTGGGGCGTTTGGCCAGGGCCCGGGCCAGGGCCACCCGCTGCCGCTGCCCGCCCGAGAGGGTCACCCCCCTTTCCCCCAGGAGGGTCTCGTACCCCTGGGGGAAGGCGAGGATTTCTTCATGGATTCCGGCCAGCCGGGCGGCCTCCTCTATCCGGGCGGGGTCCATCTCCTCAGGGTCCAGGCCAAAGGCGATATTGGCCCGGATGGTGTCGCTAAAGAGGAAGGGCTCCTGGGGAACCATCCCTACCGCCTTCCGGAGTACAGCCAAGGGGATGCGGCGGACCTCATACCCCCCCACCAGGACCCGGCCCTCCGTGGGATCTAAAAGCCTCGGAACCAAGGCGGCAAGAAGGCTCTTCCCCGAGCCGGTCCGTCCCGTGATGCCCAGGGTCATGCCCTGAGGAATGGTCAGGGTGATGTCCCTAAGGAGCCACCGGCCCTCGGCCTGGACCCCCACCCCCTCAAACCGGATCTCCCCGGTGAGGTCCTCTGAACCTAAGGGCAGGGGGTCTTCCTCCCGGATCTGGGGTTCCTCGCCCAAGAGCTCCTGGAGTCTTTTTAAGCTGGTGAGGCCCCGCTGGTACATGGCCAGGACCCAGCCCAGGCCCAGGATGGGCCAGGTGAGCTGGGCCAGGTAGGCGTTGAACTGGACCAGCTGGCCAATGGAGAGCTCCCCCCGGACCACCATCCCACCCCCCACCCAGAGGACCACCAGGAAGGCAAACCCCATGAGGAAGCCCAGCAAAGCCTGCATGGGGGCCTCCACCCAGGCCAGGGCCAGACTCCGCCTCATATAGTCTCGATTAAGATATTGGAAATGCTCCAGCATTTTGGCCTCGAGGGCATAGGCCTTGACCACCCGGACCCCGCTCATGGCCTCCTGGGCCAGGGTGCTCACCCGGTCCAGGGTCTCCTGGGCCTCCCGGTACCGCCGGTCCACCAAGCGGAGGATATAGGCCATGAGGAGGGCGATGGCCGGAAGGATGAGGGTCAGGTAAAGGGCCAGACGGAGGTTGACCAGGTACATAGAGAGAAAGGCGAGGAGGACCAGAAAAGAAAGCCGGCTCCCCATCATAATGCCCGGCCCCACCATCTCCCGCACCGCACCCAGGTCGGTGTTGAGCCGGTTCATCAGGTCCCCCACCCGGACCCGGCGGTAAAAGGACCGGTCTAGGCGGAGGAGATGGTGGAAAAGGTCCCTTCTAAGCTCATACTCCACCTCCCGGCTCGCCACCACGCTTAAGCGACGCATCCCCCAGGAAAGGAGGCCGGAAAGGGCGCTGGCCCCCAAAAGGGCCAGGGCCCAGGCCCAGGGGGGCTTGGCCTGGGCCAAGGCGTCCACCGCCTGGCGCAAGAAATAGGGACCAAGGACGAACAAGCCAATGGAAACTAGGCCCAGGACCACCCCCACGGCGTAGGGCAGGAGGTGTCGGCGCAGGTAAGGGAGGAGGAGGCCCAGGGGGGCCGCTGACCCACGGGTCATGCCCCTAGTCTACCCCTTGACGCCCCAAAGGTGTGGCCTAAGCCTCCATCTCCGCCTTGAGGCCCCTTAGGGCCTCCCCCCAGTCCTCCCCCAGGGTGACCAAGCGGTGGGGCTTGTGGAGGCGCCGGTTGGCCTTCCTGAGAAGGCCGGGAATCGGGGGGCAGGCGTAGGAGACCACCAGGAGAAGGCCCTTTATCCGGCCCAGGCGGTCCAGGTAATGGAGGGCCCCAAGAAGCTCCTGGTCCGTGGGAAGTTCCACCGGGAGAAGCTTTTGACCCTCCTCCCTAAGCCTTTCGGGGGGCTGGTCCGGGAAGAAGGGGAGGAGGTCCAGGGGGGCCAGGGCCCGTTCCACCTCCTCCCGGAAGCTGGGGTCCTCCAGGAGGTAGGGCTGGGCCACTACCCCCACGGTTCCCGGGGGGGTGGGGGGAGGAGGAGGGGGTTTGAGGAGGCCCTTGGTCCGGTCCAGGGCCCGCCGGACCAGCATGGGGTTCTGGGTGAGGAGCTGGCCGATCTCCCCCGCCCGGCCCAGGACCCTTTCCCCAAGCTCTGCCGGGACCTTGAGGACGGGGGGAGGGGCGGGGAAGTAGCGAAGGAGGGCAGCCTCGAGGTCCCTAAGCCAGGGGCACTGCCCCCCGCCCCGCTCCGACTCCACCCCCCCCTGGAGGTCAGGCAGGAGAAGGTAGTCCACCCCCTCCGCCTTGAGGGCTTCCACCTGGGCCAAAAGGGCTTGGACGGGGCGACAGAAGGGCAAAGGGGCAAGGCCCGGGGGCGGGTAGACCACCTCCACCCCCAAGGCCTTGAGATAGGTCTCCCAGAAGGCCAGGTACCGCCGGGGCAGGAAGGCTTGGACCAGGCCCACGCGCATAGGCTTATCCTACGCCAAGGGCCTTGAGAAAGGCCAAGAGGACCCGCTGGCCCTCCATAAGGCTATCCAGGACCACCCACTCCCCGGGGGTGTGGGCCCCGCCTCCCCGGTAGACCCCAAGGCCCAGGGCGGGTATCCCCTGCTCTATGGCGGCGGAGGCATCCGTGGAACCCAGGAGGAAAAGGGGCCTCTCCCCTACCTGGGCTAAGGCCTCCTGGGCCGCGGCCTTGAGGAGAGGGGTGGCGGTGGACCCCGCGGGCCGCCGGTCCAGGACCTCGAGGCCAAGCCCCACCCCCTGGGCCCGGGCCACCTCCTCCAGGGTCTTTTGGGCCCAGGCCAAAAGGCCTTCCAAGACCTCCTTGGCCCCGGAACGGAGCTCCAAAAGGACCCCCGCCTCCTGGGGGATGGCGTTCACCGCCTCCCCCCCATATAGCCCCGCGGCGTTAAGGCTCGCCCCCTGGGGAAGCTCCCGGCCAAGCCGGGCAAGCCCCTCAGCCAGGGCCAAAACCGGGTTAGGCCTCCCCCGGTCCCCCCAGGCATGCCCCCCGGGGCCGGTGAACCGCACCCGGAGGCGCACCACCCCCAGGGCCCGGTCCACCACCCCGGGCAGGTACCCGTCCACGGCCACCGCCACCTGGGGCTTAAGGGCCGCCACCAAAGCCCTCGCCCCCCTAAGCCCCCCAAGCCCCTCCTCCCCCACGGTGAAGCCCCGGACCACCCCAGGAAGCTCCGGCAGGGAGAGGAGAATCGCCACCCCGCTGGTGTTATCCCCCACCCCTGGCCCATAGGCCCGCCCCCCCTCCAGGCGCACGGGGGCGGGGGGGAGGACGGTGTCCATATGGGCCAGAAGGAGAACCCCTCCTTCCCCAGCCCAAACATTCCCCACCTTGTCCCGCTGGGCCCCAGGGAGGCGGTCCAGAAGATACCGGGCCCGCCCCTCCAGGTCCAAAGGGAACAGGTCCAGGAGAAAGGCCCTGGGGTCCACTACTCTTCGGGATTAGCCAGGCCCTCTCGGATGGCGTAGAGGGCAGCCTGGGTGCGGTTATTCAGGTGGAGCTTCTGGAAAATCTCGGAAAGCCGGTTCCGCACGGTCTTTTCCGAAAGGCCAAGCTCCGCGGCAATCTCCAGATTGGTGTACCCCTGGGCCACCAGCTTGAGGATCTGGATCTCCCGCTCGGAAAGCTCAGCCTGGAGCCCCACCTTGGCCTCCTCCTTGGCCCGGAAGTCCTGGATGATACGGTGGGCAAGCTCCGAATCCAGGAGGACCTCCCCCTCGTGGACCCGGCGGATGGCCCGGATGAGCTCCCCAGCGTCCGTGTCCTTGAGAAGGTACCCCCGGGCCCCGGCCTTGACCGCCTCAAACACATAGGCGTCCTGCCGGTACATGGTGAGGATGATGACCCTGGCCTCGGGCCACTCCTTGAGGATGGCCTGGGTGGCCTGGACCCCATCCAGGCCCGGCATCTGGATATCCATGAGGATGACATCGGGCTTAGTCTCCAGGGCATGCCTTAGGGCCTCCCAACCGTCCCTGGCCTCCCCCACCACCCGGAAATCCCCCTCGGCCTCGAGGAGGCTTTTAAGCCCCTGGCGGAAGAGGGCATGGTCGTCCGCTAAAAGGACCCGGATCACACCCTTATCCTATGCTATAAGGGGGTTCCCATGGTCCTAATCCTGAACGGGCCCAACCTGAACCTGTTGGGGCAAAGGGAGCCGGAGCTTTACGGCCAGACCACCCTGGAGGAACTCGAGGCCCTCTGCGAGGCCTGGGGGGCGGAGCTGGGCCTCGGGGTGGCCTTCCGGCAGACCAATTACGAGGGGCAGCTCATAGACTGGGTCCAGCAGGCCCATAAGGAGGGGTTTTTAGGCCTCATCCTTAACCCCGGGGCCCTTACCCACTATTCCTACGCCCTCCTGGACGCCCTTAGAGCCCAGCCCCTCCCGGCGGTGGAGGTCCACCTCACCAACCTCCACGCCCGGGAGGAGTTCCGCCGGCACTCCGTGACCGCCTCGGCCTGCCGGGGGATCATCTCTGGGTTTGGACCCCTTTCCTATAAGCTGGCCCTGGTCTATCTGGCCGAGGTCTTAGAGGTAGGGGGGTAAGCCTATGGAAATCCACCGCCACCGCCTCACAGAACGGGGCCGGGCCCAGTGGTTCACCGGGGAGGTCTACCTGGATGTCCTCCTTCCGGCCCAGCCCCAAGGCGAAAGCCTCCTCCTGGTCCGCTTTGCCCCCGGGGCCCGCACCGCCTGGCACACCCACCCCCGGGGCCAGGTCCTCTATGTCCTGGAAGGGGAGGGCCTGGCCCAGGCCAAAGGCGGGCCGGCCCGGCGCCTCCTCCCCGGAGATATAGTGGTCTTCCCCCCAGGGGAGGAGCACTGGCATGGGGCCGCCCCGGGCCGGTTTCTGGTCCACCTAGCCCTCCAGGGGGCGGACCCCAAGGGCGAGGCCACCTACTGGGGGGAGAAGGTCACAGAGGAAGCCTACGCCCGGGCTGCGGAGGAGGCCTCCTAGGGCCCCCCCCAAAAAGCCCATTCCGCCGCACCGGGTCTCCTCAATGAACCCATGGCGCCTTAGGTCCACCGGGTTCAGGTAGAGTCCGGCGCAAAACCCCCAGGTGCCCACCTTGGAGCAGAAGGGGCCGGACGCCCCTGGCTTCAGGGTCCTTCAGGGGCATGGTAAACTGAAAGACGGCGTCTTAACGCCTTTTGGGAGCGCTATGGCCCAGGTCGTACCTGTAGAGATTACCGAGGAGCTCAAGCAAAGCTTCATCAACTACGCCATGTCCGTCATCGTGGACCGGGCCCTACCGGATGTGCGGGACGGGCTTAAGCCGGTCCAGAGGCGGATTCTCTTTGGGGCTTACCAGGAAGGGGTTCTGCCAAACCGCAAGCACGTAAAAAGCGCCAAGATCGTGGGGGAGGTCATGGGCAAGTACCACCCCCACGGGGACGCGGCCATCTACGAGGCCTTAGTCCGCCTGGCCCAGCCCTGGAACCTCCGCTACCCCCTGATCGAGGGCCAGGGGAATTTCGGGTCCATTGACGGGGACCCCCCCGCGGCCCAGCGCTACACCGAGGCTAGGCTTTCCCCCTTGGGCCTCGAGATGCTCCGGGACATCGAGAAAGACACGGTGGACTTCCGGCCCAACTACGATGGCTCCCTCCGTGAGCCCGAGGTCCTCCCCGCGGCCATCCCCAATCTCCTGGTCAATGGGGCAAGCGGCATCGCGGTAGGGATGGCCACCAGCCTCCCCCCCCACAACCTGGGGGAGGTAGTGGACGCCCTGGTGGCCATGATCAAAAACCCTGGGATCACCCTGGACGAGGTCTTAGACATCCTCCCGGGGCCGGACTTCCCTACAGGGGGAAGGCTAGCCCGGAAGGGAATCCGGGAGGCCTACGCCACGGGGCGGGGGAGCCTTAAACTCAGGGCCAAGGTCCGGATTGAGGAGAAGGGGCAGCGCCCCCTCCTGGTGATCACAGAAATCCCCTACCAGGTGAGCAAGGCCGGCCTCATCGCCCAGATCGCCGCCCTGGTCAAGGCCAAGAAGATTGAGGACATCGTGGCCCTGCGGGACGAGTCCGACCGGCAGGGCCTAAGGATCGCCATTGAGCTCAAGCGCGGGTCTAACCCTCAGGTGGTCCTAAACCAGCTCTACAAGCACACCGCCCTTCAGACGAGTTTCACCGTAAACCTATTGGCCATCGTGGGGGGGGAGCCCAGGGTCCTAAGCCTCCTGGACCTGATGCGCCACTACCTGGACCACCGGAAGGCCGTGGTCCGGCGCCGGAGTCAGTTTGAGCTTAAAAAGGCCGAGGAAAGGGCCCATATCCTGGAGGGCCTCCTCATTGCCTTGGACCACCTGGACGAGGTCATCGCCCTCATCCGGGGCTCAAAGGACGTGAAGGAGGCCAAAACGGGCCTCATGAGCCGATTCGGCCTTTCCGAGGTCCAGGCTCAGGCCATCCTGGAGATGCGCCTCCAGCGCCTGGTGGCCCTGGAGAGGGCCCAGATCCAGGAGGAGCACCGGGAGCTCTTGGAGGAGATCGCCCGGCTTAGGGCTATCCTCGAGGACGAGGCCCGCCTCCTTAAGGTGGTGGAGGAGGAGCTCCTGCAGATCAAGCGCAAATACGCCGACCCTCGCCGCACCCTCATCACCGAATTCGAGGAAGCTTTTACCCCGGAGGACCTGATCGAAGACGAACCCATGGTCATCCTCCTCACGGCCCAGGGCTTCCTAAAGCGCCTTCCCCTGGAGGCCTACCGGGCCCAGGGCCGGGGGGGGAGGGGCCGGCTCGCCGGGCCCAGGGGCGAGGAGGACGAGGCCACCCAGGTCCTGGTGGCCGGGGCCCATGCCGACCTCCTCTTCTTCACCGACCGGGGCCGGGTCTACCGGGTCAAGGTCTACGACCTGCCCGAGACCTCCCCCAGGGCCCGGGGCCTCCACCTCTCCGCCCTTTTGCCCCTGGAGGAAGGGGAAAAGGTGGCCGCCCTGCTGGCGGTGCGCGGGTTTGAGGAGGAAGGCCACCTGGTCTTCGCCACCGCCAAGGGCCTCATCAAGCGCACCCCCCTTAAGGAGTACCGGAACCTGGGCGCCGGGGGGCTCATCGCCATCCGCCTCACCGAGGGGGACAACCTGGTAGGGGTAGGTCTGGCGGGGGAGGAGGCCCAGGCGGTCCTGGCCACGGCCTCGGGGATGGCCATCCGCTTCCCCCTAGGCGAGGTCCGGGGTACGGGCCGGGATAGCCAGGGGGTGACGGGCATCCGGTTCAAGCGGGAGGGGGACCGGGTGGTCTCCTTAGTCCTGGTGGAGGCCGGGGAGGAAGCCGAGCTCCTGGCCGTAAGCACCCGGGGGTACGGGAAACGCACCCCCATTTCGGAATACCCCCTCCAGGGCCGGGGCGGGGTGGGGGTCATCACCTATGCCCCCTCGGAAAGGGTGGGGGGGCTTGCCGCCCTCCTCAAGGTGCGGGCCGGGGGGAGTGGGGACCTCCTGGTCCTCTCCCGCCGGGGCCTGGCCATCCGCACCCCAGTGCAGGAAATCCGCCTCTCCAGCCGCCCCACCGCCGGGGTCCGGATCCTCACCCTCCCCGAGGGGGATGAGGTCGCCAGCGCCTTTGTGGTGGAGGAAGAGGTCTAACACCACCCTACCCCGCTCCAACCCCACCCTGGACCAGGGTGGGGTTAGGCTTAAGGTATAAAGGAAGGCATGGAAGAGGTCGTCCTCATCACCGTACCCGAGGCCGAGACGGGGCTAAAGATCGCCCGGACCCTGGTGGAGGAGCGCCTCGCGGCCTGCGTGAACCTGGTCCCGGGCCTGACCTCGGTCTACCGCTGGGAGGGGCGGGTGGTGGAGGATGGGGAGGTCCTCCTCATCGTCAAGACCACCACCCAGGCCTTCCCAAGGCTAAAAGAGCGGGTCCTGGCCCTCCACCCCTACACCCTCCCCGAGATCATCGCCCTACCCATCTGGGAGGGGCACCTCCCCTACCTGGCCTGGGTCCAGGCCGAGACCCAGCCCGGGTAGATTTTTGCAACCAAAGCTTTACAAAAATCCCCGGGCGTGGTAGCCTAGGGCCAAGGAGGGAGGTCGGCGATGATGGAGGTGCGGGAAACCCTAAGCTTCAAGCCCGGGGAGGTCATCCTCTACCCCGGTCTCCCAGGCCCCCGGGACCGGGCCTACCGGGTCTTAGAGGGCCTGGTCCGCCTCGAGGCCGTGGACGAGGAGGGGAATACCCTCCTCCTGCGCTGGGTCCGGCCTGGGGGGTATTTCGGGGAGGAGGCCCTTTTGGGCGGGGATAGGACCTACTTCGCCGAGGCGGCCACGGAGGTGGTCCTGGAGGTCCTGCCCAAGGAGGTGACCGAGGGGGAGCTCAAGGCCTTGGCCACCCATCTGGCCCAGGCCCTTAGGGAAACCTACCGTCGGATTGAGCGCCTAAGCGGCCAGCGCCTGAAAAACCGCATGGCCGCCGCCCTCCTGGAGCTCATGGATACCCCCCTGGCCCGGGAGGAGGAGGGCCGGATCACCCTCCGGGCCACCCACGACGAGCTGGCCGCGGCCGTGGGGAGCGTCCGGGAGACGGTGACCAAGGTCATCGGGGAGCTCACCCGGGAGGGGTATATCCGCTCGGGGTACGGCAAAATCCAAATCCTAGACCTCAAGGGCCTCGAGGCCCTGGCCCGGGCTAAAGGCTAGCCCAGCCCCTTGGGTAAACTAAAAGGGATGCGCCTGCGCCAGCGCCTCCTTACGGGTCTTATCGCCCTTCTCCCCCTCCTGGTTACCCTTTACTTCCTGGGCTGGGTCTACAACCACTCCGGGGGCATTATCCAAACGGTCCTCCGGCCCTTAGGGATAGAGGTCCCCTGGGCCTACCAGGCCTTTTTGCCCCTGCTGGGCCTCCTCCTGGCCCTCCTTCTCATCTACCTGGTGGGCACCCTCATGGAGAACTGGCTGGGGCGGCGGCTTTTCCAGTCTTTGGAGCGCTCCATTTACCTTCTGCCCATCGTCCGGGACATCTACAAGGCCACCCAGCAGATCGCCCATACCCTCTTTGGCCAGCAGGAGGTCAAGTTCAACCGGGCGGTCCTCATCGAGTACCCCAGGAAGGGGGTCTATGCCCTAGCCTTTGCCGTCCAACCCCTAAACAACCGCTTTCCCCTCCCCGAACTGGCCCAAGGGTACACCGTGGTCCTGGTCCCTACAAGCCCCGTCCCGGCCAGCGGGATGGTGGTCCTGGTCCCCACGGAGGAGGTGATCTTCCTGGACATCTCCGTGGAAGAGGCCCTGAAGTACGTGGTCTCCGCGGGCTTCATCCTGCCTGAGAAACCTTCAGGCCCCTTAACCTCCCTCCCATCCCCCTCAGGGAAAGGGGCCTAGAATGGGAAGGAGATGAAGCGGGGCCTGGCCTTTCTCCTCCTCCTGGCCCTGGCCTGGGCCGCCCCGCCCCCTATCCTGGGGCCGGCCCTGCCGGGGGGGAGTGAGCTCCGCCTGGTCTCCCCTGACCTGAAAACCGTTTACGGGGCCTGGAAGGTGGAAGGGCCCCGCCTCCTCCCCCTGGCCCAGCCCCTCCCCCCAAGGCCCGGGGAACGGGTCCAGCTCCTCCTGGCCATCCCCGGCCAGCCCCCTAGGGTCTTTTGGGGGGTGGCCGCCCCGGGGGATATCCTCCTCGAGGCCGAGAAGGAGCGCATAAGCCTCTTCAGGCTCCTTAGGGAGGTCTACCGCCTCCAGACCCCAGAAAGGCTTTTCCCATGAAGCGGATCCTTCTGATTGAAGACGACCCGGAGGTGGCCCGGCTGGTGGAGCTGGAGCTCAAGGAGGCGGGGTTCCAGGTGGTCTGGGCCCCCAATGGGATGGAAGGCCTCATCCGCCTCCGGGAAGGGAGGCCCGACCTGGTCATCCTAGACCTGGGCCTCCCCGACCTGGACGGGGCCGAGGTGGCCCGGAGGATCCGGGCCACAGGCGAAACCCCCATCCTGGTCCTCACCGCCGCGGACAGCATAGACCGCAAGGTCAGCCTCCTCACCGGGGGGGCGGACGACTATCTGGTCAAGCCCTTCCACCCCGCGGAGCTCCTGGCCCGGATCCAGGTCCAGCTCCGGCACAAGGAGGGGAGCGAGGTCTTAAAGGTAGGGGAACTCAGCCTTTACCCAGGCAAGCGCCAGGTCCTTTTTGGGGGAAAGGAGATCCGCCTCTCCCCCAAGGAATTCGACCTCCTCCACCTCCTCATGACCCGGCCCGGCCGGGTCTTCCCCCGGGAGGAGATCGAAACCCGGCTCTGGGGCGGCCCCTTGGGCCGGGACTCCAACACCCTGGACGTGCACATCGCCAACCTCCGGGCTAAGCTTCGGGAGGCCGGGGCCTATGGGTACCTCCGCACCGTCCGGGGGCTAGGGTACGCCATCCGACCTAGGGAATGAGCTTTAGGACCCGGCTTTTCCTGGTCTTTGGTCTGCTTTGGTCCCTGTCCTTCACCCTGGCCCTTTTCCTCACAGGGCGGGGTGTGGAAGGGGCCTTGAGGGCCCGCCTCGAGGCCACCCTGCGCCAGGACCTGATCCGGGTGGCCCAGGCCTACCGGGAAGGCCGGACCGGGGCCTTGCTCACCACCGGAGGGGTTTACGTCCACCTCTACACCCCGGAAGGGCAACCCCTGGCCCTGACCCAGGCCCGGCACCGCCTGCCCCCGGCGGCCTTCCGGGGGGAAGGGGTCTACTGGGGGGAAGGGTTTGCCGCAGCCTGGACCCCCACCCCTTTGGGGCTCCTTGTGCTCACCGCCGAGACCGGGCCTATAGAAGCCGCCCTCCAAGGCTTAAGGCGGGGGCTTCTGGAGGCCTTCCTCCTCCTTCTGCCCCTCGGGCTCCTTCTGGTCTACCTAGGAGCAAGCCTGGCCGCCCGGCCCCTAAGCCAGGCGGCCCGGGCCATCGCCGAGCGCAGCCCCACCCGGCTTGACCCCATCCCCTTAAACCTTCCCAAGGACGAGTTTGGCCGGATGATGGAGGCGGTGAATGGGCTTCTTTTGGCCCTCCAAGAGGCTAAGGAGCGGGAAAAACTCTTCCTGGCCGAGGCCAGCCACGAGCTCAGGACGCCGCTTACGGTTCTCCTGGGCCACCTGGAACGGCTTAGGCGGAACCCAGGGGACCTCGAGGCCCTCATCACCGCCCAAAGGACAGCGGAGCGCATGAAAAGGCTGGTGGAAGACCTCCTGGCCCTGGCCCGGGGGGAGGCGGAGCGGAGCCTTAACCCCCATATCCTGGACCTCCTGGCCCTGGCCCAGGAGGCGGCCCAGGAGTACGGGGTGGAGGTCCAGGGGGAAGGGGCCGAGGTCTTAGGGGACCCGGACCGCCTCCTACAGATGCTCCGGAACCTCATCCATAACGCCGTCCGGGCCGCGGGCAAGGAGGGGGTCCGGGTCTGGGTGGGGCGGGCCGGGGATAGGGCCATCCTGGAGGTGGAGGACTCAGGCCCCGGCATCCCCGAGGACCTCCTGCCCCAGGTCTTCCACCGCTTCGTCCGAGGGGGTGGGGGCGGGGTGGGGCTCGGCCTCCCCATCGCCCGGGCCATCGCCGAGGCCCACGGGGGGCGGATCGGGGTCCAAAGCCGGCCAGGCCGGACGGTATTCCGGGTGGAACTCCCCCTCCTGGAAGAAGAGTAGAATCCCCCTATGCGGGTGAGCCTCTTCATCACCTGCCTCGCGGACCAGTTCTACGCCGAGGCCGGCCTGGCCGCGGTCCGGCTCCTTAGGGCCTTGGGGGTGGAGGTAGATTTCCCCCAGGGCCAGACCTGCTGCGGCCAGCCTGCTTACAACGCCGGGTACTGGCGCGAGGCCCGGGCGGTGGCCCAGTACACCCTGGGGGTCCTGGAGGAGGCGGAGTACGTGGTCCTCCCCTCAGGGAGCTGCACCAGCATGCTCCGGAACCACTACCCCGAACTCCTCCCCTGGGACAAAAGGGCCCAGGCCCTGGCGGAGAGGACCTATGAGCTTTCGGAGTTCCTGGTCCGGGTCCTGGGGGTGACCCACCTGGGGGAGGGGCTCAAGGGGGTTAGGGTGGCTTACCATCACGGCTGCCACGCCCTGAGGGAGCTTGGCCTGAGGGAAGAGCCCCTCATCCTCCTCAAGAACAGCGGGGCCGAACTCCTCCCCTGGGAGGCCGCAGAGGAGTGCTGCGGGTTTGGGGGTCTTTTCTCCGTAAAACTCCCTGAGGTCTCCCTGGCCATGGCTGACCGAAAGCTTGCCACCCTGCCCCAGGCGGAGGTCCTCACCTCCACGGACGCGGGCTGCCTCCTCCACCTGGCGGGCCGCCTAAAGGGCCAGGGCCCCAGGGTAGAGCCCCTGGCCAGCCTTCTCTGGAGGGCGTATGCCCAGGCCTAAGGACTACCCCAAAGAGGCGGCCCGGCTCCTCAAAGAGGCCCCCGAGGTCCGGGCCTCTGTCACCGGGGCCACGCTTCACTTTGAAAGGAACCGGCTCAAGGCCTACGCCGAGGCCCCCATAGAGGCGTGGCGGGCCAGGGCCAAGGCGGTGAAGGACCACGTGCTAAGCCACCTGGATCACTACCTCGAGGCCGCGGAAAAAGCCCTGAAGCAAAACGGCGTCCAGGTCCACTGGGCCGAGGGCCCGGAGGACGCCCGCCAGGTCCTGAGGAGCCTGGTGGAAAAGCACGGGGTGCGCCGGGCGGTCAAGGCCAAGAGCATGCTCACGGAGGAACTGGGGGTTAACCCCTATCTTGAATCCTTAGGGGTGGAGGTCTTTGAAACCGACCTCGGGGAGTACCTCATCCAGCTTCTAGGGGAGCCCCCGAGCCACATCGTAGGCCCGGCCATCCACCTCCCCCTGGAGCGCATCCAGAGGCTTTTCCACAAACGGTTCGGGACCCCCTTGGAGGCCAGCCCCAACGAGCTTGCGGCCCTGGCCCGCAAGGCCCTAAGGGAGGCCTTCCTCACCGCGGAGCTTGGGATTAGCGGGGCCAACTTCCTGGTGGCCGAGACCGGGACCCTGGCCCTCATGGAAAACGAGGGAAACATTAGGCTCTCCACCAGCCTCCCCAAGGTCCACCTAGCCTTTGTGGGGATAGAAAAACTCCTCCCCCGGTTAGAAGACCTAGCCCTCTTCCTCCCCCTAACCGCCCGGGCGGCCACGGGGCAGAGGCTTTCCACCTATGTCTCCCTCATCCAGGGCCCGGCCCGGGCCGGGGAGGAGGGGCCGGAGGAGGTCCATGTGGTCCTGGTGGATAACGGCCGCTCCGCCCTCCTCGCCGACCCCGAGGCCTGGGAGACCTTGAGGTGCCTCCGCTGCGGGGCCTGCCTCAACGCCTGCCCCGTCTACCGCCAGACCGGGGGCCACCCCTATGGTTACGTCTACTCCGGGCCCATTGGGACAGTTTTGGACCCGGGGCTAATTGGCCTCGAGGCGGCCTACCCCCTCCCCTACGCCTCCACCCTCTGCGGGGCCTGCCTCGAGGCCTGCCCCGTGAAAATCCCTATTCCCCACCTCCTCCTCACCTGGCGGAACCGGGCCGTGGAGACAGGGCTTACCCCGGCCTTCGAGGCCGGCCTCATCCGGCTTTACGCTAAGGTCATGCAGCGCCCAACCCTCTACCGCCTTCTCTCCAAGGCCCTAAGGGGGCTTCCCCCCAAGGGGGCGGAACTCCTCCCCCTGGCCCGGGCCTGGACCGGGGGGCGGGCCTGGCCCAGGCCCAGCCCCAAGCCCTTCCATGAGCTATGGGAGGAGGCATGAAGGAGCGGATCCTGCGCCGCATCCAAAAGGCCCTGGAGGGTAGGCCCAAGGCCCTCCTCCCGGGGCCCCTCCACCCGGAACCCGTCCCGGACCCCGTGGGGCTCCTATGGGAACGCCTCCAGGCCAACGGGGCCGAGGTCCACCGCCTCCCTAGAGCAAAAGCCCGGGGGTTCATCGCCCGCCTCCTCCAGGGCCTCCCCGGGGCGGCCCTGGCCCGGGGGGTACCGGAGGAACTCCTCCCTCCCCTAAACCCCCTCCCTCCCGAGGAGGCCCCCATGGGCATCTCCTACGCCCTCTTCGCCGTGGCCGAGACCGGGACGGTGGCCCTCTCCTCGGAGGAAGGCCGGAAGGCCCACCTCCTCCCCCCAGTCCACCTGGTCCTGGTGGAGGCGGACAGGGTCTACCCCAGCCTCCTCGAGGCCTTCCAGAGCCTTAAAACCCTGCCCCCGGCCCTGGGCCTCCACTCCGGTCCCTCCAAAAGCGCGGATATCGGCCAGGTCATGGTCCAGGGGGTCCATGGCCCCGGACGCCTCATCGTGGCCCTCCTCAGCGGTACGCCGGAGGAGGGGAAAGGGGACGGAGGTTAAGCCTAAACCCCTCCTGGTCCCGGACCAGGGGGGGCCACCACACATAGTTCGCCCGGCCGGCGATGGCCTCTAGAGGCACCGGGCCAAAGGTGCGGGAGTCCTCGGAGCCCCCTAGGGTGCGGTTATCCCCCATGACGAAGTAGTACCCAGGGGCAAGGCGGATCCGGCCCACCTCACAGGCCTCCTCCAGCCGGCTCCGCTCCAGGACCCCCGGGGAAGGAGGGAGGAGCATGGCCTTTAGGGGCCTCAAGTAGGCGGGGAGAAGGTCCATGGGGAAGTCCCCCTGTTGGGTGAGGAGCCGGGTGGGGCGTCCATCCCGGTAGCAGACCCCAGGGAAGGAGTCGGGCCAGGGGGTGATGGCATCGGTGATATGGGCCTCCTCTAGAGGCCTGCCGTTGACGTAGACCACCCCTTGGAGGATATAGACCTCATCCCCAGGCACGGCCACGATGCGCTTGATGAAAAAAGCCCGAAAGGAAAAACCTAAGACGGGGAACCGGGCCGTGGCGTAGGGCGTCCCCTCCGGGGGCTTGAGGATCACAATCTCCCCCCGGCGCCACTCCCCTCCCCCAAGCCTCACCCTCCAGGTCTCCCATTTGGGGACCAAAACCCTCTCCCCGTTTCTTAGCGTGGGGAACATGCTATTCCCCACCACCCCCACGGTGGTAAACACGAAGGTGGTGAAGAGGAAGGCGAGAAGCAAAGCCTCCCCCACCTGCCGGAACCAATCGTAAAAGAGGTACTCCCAAAAGGCCTTCATACCCCCCCCACTTTACCCCGGACCGCGGCCCGGCCGGCCTCTACAATCTCCTCCAGGCGATGAAAGGCCTCCACCCCAACGCCCTCGAGTTCCGGCCGGATATACACCTCCGCCGGGTAAAGGGCCTGGCGCACCAGGGTCAGGTGGTGCTGCATCAGGTCCACGGCCCGGCGGGCCAGGCCCAGGAGGCTCCGGGGCACCTCGGCCCGGACCCCCGGGGTCACGTCCACGGCCCAGACCTCCCGGGCCCCCAGGAACCGGGCCGCGTCCACGGGGAGGTTATCCAAAACCCCCCCGTCAAAGAGGAGAACCCCCTCCCGCTCCACCGGGGCTAAAAGCCCCGGGTAGGCCGCGGAGGCCATCACCGCGCTTACCAGATCCCCGTGGCTCAAGTAGTGGAGCCGGCCCGAGGCCACCTCCACCGCGGCGACCACCAGGGGGCGCCTAAGGTCTTCAAACCTAGGGGGAAGGTACTCGGCCAGGAAGTCCCTAAGCTTCTTCCGGGAAAAAATCCCCTCCCTGGGGGAGAGGCCCAAAAGCCCAAGCCAAGGGGTCTTCCGGGCCAGGGCCAGGATCTCCCCCGCTCTCAGGCCGCTGGCGTAAAGGGCCCCTACGATGGCCCCCATGCTGGTCCCCGCCACCAGGTCAAACCCCACCCCCCTTTCCTCTAAAACCTCCAAGACCCCGATATGGGCCAGGCCCCGGGCCCCGCCGCCAGAAAGGACCAGACCCCGCACCCCTTCATCCTAGGCCGCCTTACAGAGAAAGGGATGAGGACGGATATAGTGGGAGGGGTGAGCCTGGTGGGCCAGATCCTCCCTGGGGGGTACCGGGTGGTCCGGGCCCTGGCCCGGGGGGCCTTGGCCACGGTTTACCTCACGGTGGGGCCGGAAGGCCAGCCCTTCGCCCTCAAGGTCTTCCCCAAGGAGGCCAAGGCCCGACGGGACCGGGAGTTCTGGGTGGGGCAGAGGCTTCACCACCCCCGGCTCAACCCAGTCCTCCAAAGCCTGGACCTCGAGGCCGGCCCCGCCCTCCTCCTGGCCTACGCCCCGGGGGAGGAGCTTGGACGGTGGCTGCCCCGGCACCCAGACCGGGGCCAGGCCCTGGGGGTTTTCCGCCAGCTCCTGGAGGCCTTGGAGGGGATGCACACCCAGGGCCTGGTCCACCGGGATGTGAAGCCGGAAAACCTCATCGTCTCCCCCCAGGGGGAGGCCCGGCTTTTGGACTTCGACCTCTCCGGACCCGCTTACGAGAGATTCCCCCGGCCCTTAAGGGTGGGGACCCTCCCCTACCTGGCCCCGGAGCAGGTCCTGGGCCAAAGCCCCGGCCCCGAGGCCGACCTCTACGCCGCCGGGGTCATCCTCTACTGGATCCTCTCCGGGGAGCACCCCTTCGTAGGGGCCCCGGAGGAGGTCCTCCTGGGCCACCTCCAGGGGGAGGCTTCCCCTATCCCCGGCCTCGCCCCCGGGGAGCAGGCCTATTTGGACCGGCTTTTGGCCAAAGACCCTAAGGCCCGGTTTCCCCACGCCGGGGAAGCCCTAAAGGCTTTTCCTTTCACTTGAGGCTTAGGGCCCCGTTACTCAAAAAGGCTAGAATCCCGCGGAAAAGCCCCTGGGCCAGCCGCTCCCGGTACAGGGGGTCGGCAAGCCTCCGGCCCTCCACAGGGTGGTCCCCAAACCCCACCTCCACCAAGACCGCGGGCACCTTGGCGTAGCGCAGGACGAAGAACTCAGCGGGGAAAACCCCCCTTAAGGGGCCCCCCGCAGCCTGGGCCAGGGCCCGGCCCAACTCCTCCGCCAAGCGGCGGGAGAAGCGCTGATTGGCCTGGGCCACCACGTCCTTGAGGATGGCCGCCGCCGCGGTCCGGGCCTCCTGGGTGAGCCTCCGCCCAATCTCCCCGCCCCCGTTTTCCCGGATGACCTGTTCTAGAATCCTCTGGTCCTGGGCCTGGCCGAAGTAGAAGACCTCCACCCCCTGGGCCGTCCGGGTGGGGGAGGCGTTCACGTGAATGGAGACGAAGAGGTTCACCCGGGAGGAATCGGCCATGGCCGCCCGCTGGGCCAGGTCTTCCCGCTTATCCTGGGCAAGATGCATGTCCCGGTCCCGGGTGAGGCGGACCTCGAAACCCTGGCGCTCCAAGAGGGCCTTGAGCCTTTTGGCCAGGTCCAGGGTGACCTCCTTTTCCACCACATACCCCACCATCCCCGGGTCCACCCCCCCGTGGCCCGGGTCCAGGAGGATGACCGGCCTGGGGGGACGGGGGGCCCGGTTGGAAGGGGAGGGGGCCTGGGCCGGTGGGGCCGGGCCGGGCATCAGGACCAGGTCCAGGACCAGACGCTCCGGGTCCTGAAGGCGCAGGGTGCGGACCTCCACCTCCCCCCTAAGCCGGACCAGGACCCGGACCCCCCCAGGCTCGGCCAGGGTCTGGTAGGAGACCACCTCCCGGGACCCCACCACCCCTTCCCGGGGCTCGGCCTTGAGCCCTGGGAAAAACAGGGTCAGGACCTCCCCCTGGCGCTCCAGGGTATAGGCCACCCCCGGATGAGGGAGGTCGAAGACCAGCCGGGTAAAGCCCTCGTGCACCCCTACCCGGGGAAAGGCATAGGCCAGGCTCAAGAACAGGGCAAACCAGGCCCCTAGGCGCATGCCAGAGGCCATCATAGCCCCTTAGGATGAGGGCCTGGTAAAATCAGGCTCATGACCAAGCGGGTGGTGGTGCACCAGATCGTAGGGCACAGGTTCCTGGGGATGAACGAGACCGGGGAAAGGGTGATGATTGACGGGGACCAGCCCGCCACCGGACCCCGGCCCATGGAGCTTCTCCTCATGGCCTTAGGGGCCTGCACCGCCTACGATGTGGTGGACATCATGGCCAAAAAGAAGCAGCCCCTGGCCCGGTACCGGGTGGAGGTGGAAGGGGTGCGGGCCGAGACCCACCCCAGGCGGTACACCCAGATCACGGTGCGGCACATCGGCGCAGGCCCCGGGGTCACGGAGGAGGCCTTCCGCCGGGCCGTGGAGCTTTCCCACACCAAGTACTGCTCCGTCTCCGCCAGCCTCAACGCCGAGATCACCACTGAGGTGGTCCTGGAGCCCTGGGAAGGCTAGATGCTGCTTGCAGTAGACATCGGGAATACCTCCACGGTCCTCGGGGTTTTTGAGGAGGACCGCCTCATCGCCCATTTTCGCATCCACACGGACCGGATGCGGATGGAAAGCGAGTACCGCGTTCTCCTCAAGAACCTCTTCGCCCTGGAGGACCTACCCCCACCCCAGGCCGCCCTCCTTTCCAGCGTCGTCCCCCCGGTGGAGCGGGAGATGGCCCGGGCTATAGAGGGGCTCTTCGGCGTCCGGGCCCGGGTGGTGGACCTCGAGGCCACGGGCCTAGAGGTCCTGATAGATAACCCCAAGGAGGCGGGGATGGACCGGCTGGTGAACGCCGTGGGGGCCCTGGGCTACCCCAGCCCCACGGGCCGGTACATCGTGGTGGATTTCGGCACCGCCACCACCTTTGACCTGGTGGAGGCCCCGAACCGCTACCTGGGCGGGGCCATCGCCATCGGCCCCCAGACCGCGGCCGACGCCCTGGCAAGCCGCACCGCCAAACTCCCCCGGATAGACCTTGTCCCCCCGGAGCGGGCGGTGGGGAAAAACACCCTCGAGGCCCTCCGCTCCGGCCTGGTCCTGGGCTACGCCGCCTTGGTGGAAGGAATGGTCCGGCGCTTCAAGGAGGAGGCCGGGGAGGCCCTGGTTCTGGCCACGGGGGGCTTCGCCGAGGTCCTAAAGCCCCTCTGCCCCTCCTTTGACCGGGTGGACGAGGACCTGACCCTTAAGGGGCTTCTCCGGATTCACAAGGCCTTAGGGTAAACCAGTAGACCCAGCGCCCCTGGTGGAGGGCGTGGGTATGCCCCTCCACCCGGTAAAAGCCCAGGTCCTGCCAGCGGTTCCTCCCCTGCCGCAGGAAGACCCTCAAGGGGGTCCCCTCCTTTTCGGCCAAAAGGAGGCGGAGATTCCCCCCTTTAGGGGCCTGGTGCCCCTTAAGGCCTTCCCCCATGTAAAGAATCCGCCCATCGGGCAGGAAGCGGTTTTCATACCCCGACTCCCCTCGGTCCAGGAGGAGGCTTTGCTGTCCAATCCCCTTAAGGCTTCGGTGGTAGGCCAAGACCTCCCGCCAGGTCCAGCTTGACATAGGGCCTTCCCCCCGGCTATCATTATCCTTGCCCGGTCGGACGCCCCCGACCCGGCAAAAGCGCGGCCCCGTGGTGTAGTTGGTTAACACACCCGCCTGTCACGTGGGAGATCGCGGGTTCGAGTCCCGTCGGGGCCGCCAGGCCGAGGTAGCTCAGTCGGTAGAGCACGCGACTGAAAATCGCGGTGTCGGCGGTTCGATTCCGCCCCTCGGCACCAGGGAGAAACCCAAGGCCGCCTCTAAAGGGGCGGTTTTTTCTTTCACCCCCTTTACCCCTAGGCCCGGCTAGGGTAGCCTGGATGGGCAAGAGGGGGTGTTTATGCCCGGGATTCCGGAGAAGGCCCTGGAAGCCTTTGAAGCCTATATAGCCCAATTTAGGCCCATATTCCCAGACCTTCGGCTTTACAAAAGGTTCCGCCAGCTTAATCTAGGCCTTCTGGCCTCGGGCTCCACCAAGATCAGCCGGGTGGTCTCGGCCCTGCCCCAGACCACCAAGCGCCCCTTCCACCAGGCCAAGGCCTTCTACCGCCTCCTGGCCAACCCCCGGGTGAGCCCCGAGGCCCTCTTGGAGCGGGTGAGCCAGTTGAGTCTAGGCCAGCTCCAAGGGGAAGAGGTCTATGTCCTTTGGGACCACCGGCCTATCAAAAAGCCCCGGGCCCGGCGGATGGAGGGCATTAGCCGGGTCACCCGGCAGCGGGTCTATGGGTATGAGCTCCTCACCGGCCTGGCCCTGGATGGGGAAGGGCGCCTGGGCCTGGCCTACACCCATCTTCTGGCCTACGGGTCCAAGGAGATGAAAAGCCTGCCCCACGAGATCCTAAAGGGCCTCGAGGCTGCCTCAACCCGGCTTCGGGCCCTGGGGCAAAAGCCCATCTTTATTCTGGAAAGGCGGTTCGACGACCAGAAGGTCTTCCAAAAGCTCTTCGCCTTGGACCTCCCTTTTGTGGCCTGGGTCTACTGCAACCACACCCTGGGGCACCGGGTCAAAGGAACCAGGCTCCGAACCCTGGTCCAGTTCCTCACGCAAGGGGCCCTTTTCCGGAGGGGACGGGGTGCCTCATGGGGCCTGGAACCCGTCTCCCTTTGGAGACTGGATCCCCATCCTCCCCTTCCAAACCCTTCCAGAAGGCCTTCAGCTCCGGGGATATTCTCATCCTCCTCGGCCTCATGGGGGCGGTGGTGGAAGCAGGGCTTCGAGCGTCCGGGCGTTCCCCGCCATCAGACCGCTTTACGGGTCCTAGGAGTTCCCTTGGCCCTTTTGGCCGCCAGGGCCTAGAACGGTGTAGTGTATAACCTGGGGGATACCCCCTACGGGAGGAGAATATGGCGTACCGCATCTGCCTCATTGAGGGGGATGGGATTGGGCACGAGGTCATCCCCGCGGCCCGGGCGGTCCTGGAGGTCACGGGGCTACCCTTGGAGTTTGTAGAGGCCGAGGCTGGCTGGGAAACCTTTGAGCGAAGAGGGACCTCCGTCCCGGAGGAAACCGTAGAGAAAATCCTCTCCTGCCACGCCACCCTCTTTGGCGCCGCCACCAGCCCCACCCGGAAGGTCCCAGGGTTCTTCGGGGCCATCCGCTACCTCAGGCGCAGGCTGGACCTTTTCGCCAACATCCGCCCAGCCAAAAGCCGGCCCATTCCCCAAAGCCGGCCTGGGGTGGACCTGGTGGTGGTCCGGGAGAACACCGAGGGGCTATACGTGGAGCAGGAGAGGCGGTACCTGGATGTGGCCATCGCGGACGCGGTCATCTCCAAAAAGGCCAGCGAGCGCATCGGCCGGGTGGCCCTAAAAATCGCGGAAAGCCGGCCCCGGAAATCCCTCCACATCGCCCACAAGGCCAACGTCCTCCCCCTAACCCAGGGGCTTTTCCTGGAGACGGTCCGGGAGGTGGCCAAGGACTTTCCCCTGGTGAATGTCCAGGACATCATCGTGGACAACTGCGCCATGCAGCTTGTCATGCGCCCCGAGCGGTTTGACGTGATTGTGACCACCAACCTCCTTGGGGATATCCTCTCCGACCTCACCGCGGGGCTGGTGGGGGGCTTAGGCCTTGCCCCTTCGGCCAACATCGGGGAAAAGGCCGCGGTCTTTGAGCCCGTGCACGGCTCCGCCCCGGATATCGCCGGCCGAGGCATCGCCAACCCCACAGCGGCCATCCTCTCCGCGGCCATGATGCTGGACTACCTAGGGGAGAAAGAGGCGGCGGGCCGGATAGAAAAGGCCGTGGACCTGGTCCTGGAACGGGGCCCTAGGACGCCGGACCTGGGCGGGGAGGCCACAACGGAAGGCTTTACCAAGGCCGTAATTGAGGCTCTAAGAAACCTCTAACCCCTTAGGGCCAAGGACCTCCCCCTTCCTAGGGGGAGGGTTTTTGGTATACCGCAGCCGCACTTCGGGTTATACTCTACAGGAGAGGTTATGCTGAGATCCCCTATTCCCCGAAAGGAGCACTATGGCCTCAGGATTCCTCGCGGGTTTAAAACGCCTTCTCACCCCTAGGGTAGAGGCCTTTGGCCTCGAGGTGGGGGCGGCCTCTCTGAAGGCGGTGGAGCTTGCCCCGGGGGACCCCCCGAGGCTTCTGGCCTATGGGGAAAGGCCCACCCCGGAAGGAGCCCTGCACGAGGGGGTGATCACCGACCCAGGCCTTCTGGCCCAGGAGATCCGGGAGCTCCTTTTAGAGGCCCGGATCCGGAAGCGGTTTGTGGTGACAGCCGTCCCCAACGCCAGCCTTTTCCTAAGGGCCATCCAGATTCCCAAGATGAGCCCCAAGGAAATGGAGGAGGCGGTGCGCTGGGAGGCCGAGCGGTACATCCCCTTCCCCCTGGACGAGGTCACCCTGGACTTTGCCCCCCTTAACCCCCTGGAGGAGGCGGCCGAGGGGGAGCAGGCCCAGGTCATGGTGGCCGCGGTTCGGAACGAAACCGTTATGGGCCTTCTGGAGGCCTTAAAGGGGGCAGGCCTCACACCCTTGGTCCTAGATGTCAAGCCCTTCGCCGGCCTCTACCCTATAGAGGCCCTGCTTCAAGCCCAGCCCGATCGGGTCTCCGTGGCCCTGGAAATCGGGGCGGAGACCACGAGCCTCACCCTGCTCCGGGGGGACAGGCCCTTGGCCGTCCGGATCCTCCCCCTGGCGGGCCGGGACTTCACCCAGGCCATCGCCCGGGCCTTTGGGCTTGACCTCCTCACTGCAGAGGAGGTCAAGAAGACCTACGGCCTGGCCACCATCCCCACTGAGGACGAGGAACTCCTCCTAGACTTTGATGCAGAAAGAGAGCGGTATAGCCCAGCCAAAATCTACGACGCCATCCGGCCTGTCCTGGTGGACCTCACCCGGGAGGTGAGGCAAAGCCTGGACTTCTTCCGGATGAGCCTGGGGGAAGGGAGCCCCGAGGTGGGGTACCTCCTGGGCGGGGGGGCGAGGCTTAGGGGGATTGGAAACCTCCTCGCGGACACCCTGGGTTTCCCCTTCGAGGGGCTAGACCCCTGGAAGGCCCTAAGCCTAAACGGGGGGAAGGCCACGGAGCTGGAAAGCCTAGGCCCGAGCTTCGCCGTACCCGTGGGCTTAGCCATGAGGGGGGTGAGGCCTTTTGATTAAGCTCAATCTCCTCCCCAAAAACCTGAGGCAGCGGGTAGAACCCGGATGGTGGCGCTTGAGCGCCTTGGTCTTGGCCCTGGCCGTCCTAGGCCTCATGGCCCTTCTGCACTACGCCGCCTACCAGGAACTGAACCAGGCCCGGCTGGAACGGGACGCCCTTCGGGCCGAGGTGGAGGCCCTAAGGCCTTTCATTGCCGAACAGAACCGCCTCCAGCAGGAAAGAAAGGCCTTGGAGGAGCTCCTGGCCATCCGGGAAACCCTGGCCAAGAACGCCATCCCCTGGTCCGAGAACCTAGCCCTCCTCATCAATCAAATTCCTAGACCGGGAGGCCGGTTCCAGGTGGCCCTCAAAAGCCTCCAGGGCCGCCTCCTTTCTGAGGAGGAGGCCAAGCGCCAGGCCGAGGCCAAGGCCTTTGACGGGAAGGAGGTCAGGGTGGAGTTCGCCCTCCAAGGGGAGGCTCTGGGAGACCGGGCCTTGGCGGAGTTCATCCGGGCCTTTGAGAGGAGCCCCCAGATGGGGATTGAGTTCCAGGGGGCCAGCCTAGACCAAAACAGCGGGCTTTACACCTTCACCGCCCGGGTGGGCCTCACGGGGGGTGGGACCGGTGGTCGCTAGATCCACCCTCTTCTCCAGGCTGGGCCAACGGGAATGGGCCTTAATCGCCATGGCCCTCACTGGGCTTCTGGCCCTCTTGTGGTATTTCTTCATCATCCAACCCCTCCGGGACGAAACGGCCCAGGTCCAGTCCGAGATTGAGCGGCTCATCCCCGAGCGGGACCGGGGCCGGCAGGCCCAAAGGGCCTTGCCCCAGCTTAGGGCCCTCATCGCCGACCTTCAGGCCCAGCGCCTGGCCTTCCTCCGGGCCCTGCCCCGGGAGGAGCGCCTGGCGGAGGTCTTGGACGAGATTCTGGGGGAGGCTCAGCGGAGCGGGGTCCAGATCCTTTCCCTAAACCGCTCCCCCACCCAGGCCCCCACCCCCGAGGTCCGGGCCGTGAACCTGGCCCTAAGCTTTGAGGGCCCCTTCCCCGAGACCTACGCCTTCTTAAGGCGCCTCGAGGGGCTTTCCCGCTTTACCACCATCTCCGGCCTCACCCTAAGCGTGCGCAACCCCGGGGAAGCCGACCCCATCCTCTCTACCAGCCTGACCCTGACCCTCTACATGCTGGCCAAGGAGGTGGGGTCGTCCCCAGGCCCAGAGGCCCAGGGAGGTGGCAACCCATGAAGGACCTCCTGAACCGGTTGACCACGGCCTGGCAAAACCTGCCCCAGTCCACCAAGCTCCTCCTGGGCCTTCTCCTCCTGGTGGCGGGGATCAGCATCTGGTACGTAGGCCTCTACCTCCCCTCCCAGGCGATCCAGCCGGCCCCAACCCCACCCCTAGGGGCCGAGGAGCCCCGGGGCCTCGAGGCCCCGGCCATCCCTCCCCTAGAGTCCAGCCCCCCTCAACCCACGCCCCAACCCCCCCCGCCCA
>FWWM01000098.1_pt1 | contig 150603 bp, 132 predicted proteins | sample 2228351 | NCBI WGS metagenome assembly FWWM01 (sample SAMEA103939774, study PRJEB20133) | metagenome
CCGTATGAACCTTGTCGCAGATTGGCAGTCGGCAGACGGTCCACGGCGCACCGCTAACGAGGTGGTTGCCGCCGATGGGCAGGTGCAGCCCGCCGGGATCGAGGGGGTGCTGATCGAGATGACGCTGGCCAATGAGCGGCTGATCTGGACCCTGCACGGGGAGGCGCTGCGCTGTGGCTGGCTGCAGCCGCTCACCACGTCGTGCCGTCTGGCGGAAACGCACATTGCGGGTGAGACCGTCGCTGACGCCCTGGCCAACTTCGACAACACGATCGTCCTCATCTCAGCCGAATTCGCTGCAGGCGATCTGCTGCCCGGCCAGACACTCGATGTGACTCTGGAATGGCAGAGCATGCGCCAGGTGAGCGAAGATTACACCGTCTTTGTGCAGCTCTTGGGGCCGGACGGGTTGCTCCACGGCCAGACAGATATGTGGCCTGTTCAGGGTACCTATCCTACCAGCGCCTGGGAACCGGGGCGGCGCGTTGTGGATCGCCACCATGTGACGCTTGAGCCGGACGCACCGCCGGGCAGCTACCGGCTCCTGATCGGCCTCTATCTGCTGGGGACCGGTGAACGCCTGCCAGTTGTTGACATGGAGGGGACCGTTTTTGATGATAAGATCACGCTTGAAGGGGTCAGCGTGCCAGAGAGTTGACGGCGACTATTTGCCCGGTGACCGTCCGGATGATCCAGTGCAAACGCAGGGTCTGCAGTGGGGTAAAATATACCGCATTACAGCACTCTGGATCGGCTGAATGAGAAGGCAATCGCAAAGTCGAAGGTGAAGTATGAAACAAGACGGAGACTATGATCCACGCATCCCTCGCTATATAGAGGTCACAGAGCAGCTGATCGAGGGCAACTTCGATGTTCCCCCCATCCCCGCCGATCCCTCCGATCCCATCGGACGGTTGGGCCTGGCGCTGCGCAGCCTGGCAGAGAAACTGGAGATGGAGTATCGGAGGCTGCAGCGACTTGACCAGATCACCTCGGATATCAACGCCGGTTTGTTGCTTGAGGAGATCCTGGAGAAGATATACCGCGACTTCCGCGAGTTCATCCCGTACAACCGCATCGGGTTCTCCGTCATTGAGGAAGATGGTACCCGGGTGCGGGCACGCTGGGCCAGGAGCGACGCGGGGGAGATGCAGATCGCACAGGGATATTCCGCGTCGCTGGCGGGCAGCAGCCTGGAGATGATCCTGCGAACCGGTACCCCACGCATCATCAACGATCTGGAGGAATATCTAAGGGCCAAACCCGACTCGGAATCGACTCAGAAGATCGTCCGAGAGGGGATGCGCTCCTCGCTGACATGCCCGCTGATCGCCAACGGGGTGCCGGTGGGGTTTATGTTCTTCTCCAGCCGCACCCCCCACATGTATGATCACGTACATGTTGAGATATTCCAGCGCATCGCCAACCAGCTCTCTGTGATCCTCGAGAAGGGGCGGCTCGTCTCGGAGCTGGCCATGCAGAAGAGCGCTATTGAGCGCCAGAACGAGGAGTTGCGCAAGCTGAATGAGCTCAAGGTGCGCTTTCTCAGCATGGCCATCCACGACCTTCGCCACCCGCTCGCGGTGATCCAGATGGCCGCTGACCTGCTGCTGGATGACAGCCTTTCCCTGAGCGATGAGCATCGATCCCGCTTTATGCTCGACATCGATAACCAGGCTAAGCACATGCTAGCGCTGATTGAGGATCTGCTCAGTGTCAGCCAATTCGAGACCGGCAGGCTGGAGCTGTGGGAGGAGTCGCTCGATGTGAAGCTTTTCCTTGAGGAGGCTATCACCCGTCATTCCGGACTGGCAGCACCCAAGGGGACGCGCGTGATACTTGGCAGTGTGCCCCCCGGTGAGGTGATCGCCGACCGGCGCCGCCTGCGCCAGGTCATCGATAATCTAATCTCCAATGCCGTTAAATACTCGCCGGCGGGCAGCACCGTTCAGGTCTGGGCGGAGCAGACGCCCACTCACTGGTGCGTGTATGTGCGGGATGAAGGGCCGGGGATCAGAGAGGAAGACCGCGCCAAGTTATTTCAATACTTTTCTCGCCTGAATGTGCAGCCCACCGGCGGGGAGAGCAGTACTGGCCTCGGCCTGGCGATCAGCCGCCAGGTGATCGAGGCACATGGCGGTGAGATCGATGTTATCTCCGAGCCGGGGATGGGATCGACTTTCTGGTTTACGCTGCCCATCAAGCCGCCGTGGGCATGACGGCCGTACGCGACACACAGCCCGGCGGCTTCACCCGCCGATCTTGACCTCCTCAACGGTCATCAGGTTGGTGGTGCCCGGCATGTTGTTAGCCACCCCCGCGGTCAGGACTACCCGGTTGCCCTCGCCGATCAATCCGGCGGCTGTGGCCATCTCCATCGAGAGACGCAGCAGCAGATCGGTCGAGTCGGCGCGCTCGCCCAGCAGAGGGATCACCCCCCAGGTCAGCATCAGCTGGCGCTGGACCACCGGGTCGGGCGTTACTGCGATAATGGGGGTGAAGGGCCGATAGCGTGCCACACTACATGCCGTCTTACCGCTGGAGGTGGCCGTGATGATCGCCACTGCCTGCACATCGAAGGCGACCTCGCAGGAGGCCAGTGCCACCGCGTCAGTCACATCGTTGTAAATCGGCGGCACATGCGCAGGTGGTCGCCAGGGTTCGTTAGTCTGGCGCATCACTGCCTCTGCCTCCTCAGCGATGCGCACCATCGTCCTGACCGATTCGAGTGGATAGCTGCCTGCCGCCGTCTCACCAGACAGCATGATCGCATCGGTGCCGTCGAGGATCGCATTGGCCACGTCGCTCGCCTCAGCGCGAGTGGGGCGCGGGTTGCGGATCATGGAGTCCAGCATCTGGGTTGCTGTGATAACGGGCTTGCCCGCCCTGTTGGCAGCGCGGATCAGCCGTTTCTGTACGCCGGGGACGCGCTCAGGGGGGATTTCAATCCCAAGGTCGCCGCGCGCCACCATGATGGCATCTGCCGTGTCGATGATCGACTCGATGCATTCCAGTGCCTGAGGTTTCTCGATCTTGGCCACCACCTTGAGCGGTGAACCGCGCCGGGCGATGTGATCCTTCAGGGTCTGTACCTCAGTGGGGGTGCGCACGAAGGAGAGCGCGACCCAGTCAATCCCATGGTCGATCATGAAGTCGAGGTCAGCCCAGTCCTTTTCGGTGATGGATGGCAGCGAGAGCATTGTGCCGGGCAGGTTCAGCCCTTTACGGCTGTGCAGCAGCCCACCTGTGACCACCTCACACAATATCTCCCGGTCGCCGAGAATCTCCAGTACACGCAGCTCCAGCAGGCCGTCATCCAGCAGGATTGTCTCCCCCACCTTGACGTCCTGTGGCAGCCCGGCATACTGCACCGGGATGCGGGCCTGCGCCCCGCTGGCCGGGCTGCGCATGCCCGGCGTGTCCTCGACGGTCAGCAGGACCCGCTCACCCTCTTCGATTATGAGCCCGCCCTCCGGCATCTCGCCAACCCGCAGCTTTGGCCCCTGCAGGTCGGCGAGGATAGCCACTGGCCTCCCCAGCTTTTGCGCGGCGGCGCGGATCACGGCGATGTTCTGGGCGTGGTACTCCTGCGTGCCGTGGGAGAAGTTCAGGCGGGCCACGTTCATCCCGGCGGTGATCAGCCTCTCGATCATGGCTGGATCGCGAGAGGCCGGGCCGATAGTGCAAACGATTTTTGTCCGGATCATCGTCTTCTCTCTCTGTCATCCACGGGGCGGCGGCTCAGGGTGGCTGCCTTCTCAGGTCTTACGATAGACCGGATAAGGGAATGCGTCAAGAGGCAGCATCACGTTTCCCGACGGACCGTGCCATTTTAGCGGTTAGGGATTACAATGAGATCGGCTGGATACCGGGTAAGAGGTGAAGGATCAGAAGAAGATGTTTCAGGCTTTTATCGATGCGCTTGCTGAGAATCTGGCTGATGTCCTGACCATTGCCCTGATGGCAGCAGGGCTGATCGGGGCTGTCCTGTTCTGGCGGGCGCGGCAGCGGCACGTGAAGAGTCTGCGAGCCAGGGTGCTGGGCGAGATCCCTGTGCCGGGCAAGATTCAGGAGACACTGGCGCGCGCGCTGAGCTCTGATACTGCTGAAGTGGCCGCGATCGGGACGGTGACTCTGGTTGATATCGCCTGGCACTACAGCATGGCTGACCCGCAAATCTGGGACCACTTTCACGGCCCGGCGGCGGACCATATCGCTGATGCGGTACAGAACCTGGATGTGCTGAAGGCCAGCCTGGGTGAGCGGGCGCTCCAGATCGCAGAGAATGTCGCTGGTTATCTGCGCAGCCTGGAGGCCACGCAGATATTCCATGATGTGCTGGAGCGGCTGCCTCTCGTAGACGGCATAAGCGATAGCAGCGCCCTGGTGCTCGATGCCCACACCGATACGCTGGTGCATACGCTGGCCAGCAGTGCCTCGACCCTGGACGCGGCCCACACGGCGGAGAGCGTCATCACGGCGAAGGCTGCCGGGTTGCTGACCCACATCCCCCTGATCACTATCGGATTTGCCAGCTACCGCGCCTGGCGGCGCGCTGAGAAGGGGGCAGGTTTGAGGCGTAATGTGGAATTTGCCGCCATCGAGGTTGCCGCCCGAACCGGCGGTGGACTGCTCGGCGGGCAGGTGGGCGGCACGATCGGCACGATCATCGTGCCGGGCATTGGCACGGTGGTGGGCGGTGTGATCGGCGCGGTCGCCGGCGCGGTTGGCGGTGCGCTGCTGGGCGAATCGCTCAAGGGGCGCCATGTACGCGGCGCCCGGCACGCACTGGACGAGTCGCTCAACCGGCTGGGGGAAACCTATCTGGCCGATACCTCCAATTTCCAGCGGCTGCGCCAGGTGTTTGTCGCCCAGGAGCAGCGGTATGTGGAAAGTCTGCTGGCAACCCGCCGCAGGCTGCGTCGCTACGCGCTGCTGCCCTGGCGTATCCTGTGGCCTAACGAGAAAATGATCCTGCTTCAGGAAACGGTGGCGATGGCCGAGCGCAGGCTGAGCCAGATCAAGCAGGGCACGATCGAGGCGGTAGAGCGCCTGGACCTGATGCGCAGCACGGCACAGCACCGCCAGATGGGCATCATCCTGTGGAGCGATCGCGCCCTGTGTGAGGAGCTGGGCTGCGCTGATGAGCTGCTGGAGCCAGTGGAGCAGGCCAACACACGTCTGCGCCGCGAGCTGATTCAGCTCGGCAGGCTGCCCAGCGGGGCGGCTGCATAAATAAAAGGGGATGCAGGTGGAAGGGGGGGCGGACAGCCCCCCTGTCAGTTGGGCGGTCGGTAGGCCTGGACCACGAATCGGTTCTGCTCGACGATCTCGCGGTCCAGATCCCCATAAATCTCACGAGCCATGGCCTCCAGCGCAGCGATCAGCCGGGCGTGATCGGCATCAGCTATGCGCCAGCTCATCGAATAGCAGCGGCCCCGATAGCGATCCAGTATCTGGTTGGGGGTGTGCCGCACCTCATAGCTGTACATCAGTGGCTTACCGATGGGGCGCCACCCCGCCTCCTCAAGGAAAGTTTGCGATCGCTCAAAGGGTACACCGACGTGTTTCACAGTATCCGGGGGGATAATCCGATCCATCTCTCTGCGGAAGACATGCCACATCGTGTCAGGGGGCTCATTATGAGGGTGGAGGCCGTGCAGCAAACAACCATCCGGGCGCAGCACCCGGGCCAGCTCATCCAGCGCCTGCTGCCAGGCGGAGATGAGGTGGAAGACGTGAACTGCCACCGCTGCATCAAATAGATGATCTGCGAAGGGGAGCCGGGTGGCATCGGCCAGCACCGGATAAACCGGCTCATCGGTCCTTTTGGCAAGCAGGCGATTCACCATCTGCCGCGAGATATCCACCCCCACCAGCATCCTCACATGCCGCGCCAGTGGCAGGGCGATGCGCCCCGTACCTACCCCGATCTCAAGGACCAGGCTGCCGCCTGACAGCCCCCCGGCCTGTGTGAACAGGTGTGCAATAGCCTGCTCCCCACCGGGCGGGAAGCCGCGCGTGGCATCGTAGTAATCGGCAGCACGATCAAAACTCACCGAGACGGACGGCATTTTCACACCTCCTTGCAGCGGTTATCATCCTACTCCATGCCGATGCTGCCGCGCAACAGCCTGCCAGTGCTGCAGGACTACGGTCCCATTGTCGGCCCGGAAGGTAAGAACTATGATCAAAGTGTACAGCACTGATGATGTGAAACTGCCCGCATAAAGGATGCAGAGATGGCCATTGTAACCCCTGCGGGCAGAATGGGGTTAGAGTCTCTTCAGTACATGGGGGGAGGGCGGACCACAACCGCCCTCCGCGCTTTTTGCCAATCATCCCCGCCACATATACAATCCGTAGCGAACCACTTTCAGCACATTGAAGAGCGCGCATGATCCTCGCCATTGATACTGCAACCCGTATCGTCAGCATTGCCCTGCACGATGGCAGCCACATCATCGCCGAGAACACCTGGCGCAGCGCCGGGCATCACACCGTTGAGGTTGCACCTGCCCTGCAGCATATGCTTGAACGTGTACAGGTCGCACTGGCTGATCTGGTGGCCATCGCCGTGCCGCGCGGACCCGGGTCCTATACCGGGCTGCGCATTGGTATGAGCCTGGCCAAAGGCCTCGCCCTGACCACCTCCCCGCCGCTGCCCCTGATCGCAGTGCCCACTCTGGACATCACAGCCTACGCCCAGCCGCCCCTCAGGCCGCACCTGTGCGCAGTCGCTCAAGCCGGGCGGAGGCGGATTAACGCGGGCTTTTACCGGCGCGCGGGCGATTGCTGGGTCTCGCAGGGCGAGCCGTTCATCGCCACCTGGGAGAACCTGATCCCCCGCTTGCCCGAATTGGGGCTGGTGGCGGGGGAGATCGATCCACAGGGAGCAGAGCTTCTGAACGCCCTGGGCGACCGGGTGCTGGTTGCCCCCGAGATACAGGGCCTGCGCCGCGCCAGCAGCCTTGCTGAGATCGCCAGCCACCGTCTGCGTGCGGGCCAGCTTGATGATACGCCCTTACTGGCCCCGATCTATCTGAGCTGATCCCGGAGCTGCCCGATGGCTGCTGCCCCCCTTTCCACTCATCTGATCTTGCGCTACATGACGGCCGATGACATCCTTGAGGTGTACCATCTGGATAAGCTGGCCTTCCCCACCCCCTGGCCGATCAGCACTTACCGCTACGAGCTGACCAATGATAACTCCCGGCTGTTCGTCCTGGAGCAGCGCGGCGTGGGATCGCCCCCCATCACCCACCAGTCCACAGGGATTGTGGGGCGCATCTTCAGAAAGCCGCCTCCCCCGCCACAACCGCCCGCCCGCCTGCTGGTTGGCTACTCCGGGATGTGGCAGATCGCCGATGAGGCGCATATCAGCACCATTGCCGTTCACCCGGAATGGCAGGGCCGCAGGCTGGGCGAGCTGCTATTGTGGAATATGACGCGCCATGCCCTGCACATGAGGTCTCGGGTGCTGACGCTCGAGGTGCGGGTCAGCAACACCCGTGCGCAGCAGCTCTACCGCAAATACGGCTTTGAGATCGCCGGACGGCGCAAGGGCTACTACCGGGACAACGGAGAGGATGCCTACCTGATGAGTGTAAAGTTGACCAACCCTGCCTACCGCACATGGGTCATTGAACGCGGCCATGAGCTGGCGAATCTGTTGCATGTCACTGACCTGACGCGCGAGCGCGGCGTTTGAACCCTCGTCTGCCAGCCCGGTAACTGACAGCCCGCACAGGGCATGCTACAATTCCGCTGTGTTAATCCTGTACCCAAGGAGAGTCCCTCATGGATCTCGACGATCGTGATCGGTTTAAACAGATCGATGCTGACGACATGCTTGGCCACATCGATGCGCTGCCGGAGCAGCTTTCCGATGCCTGGGCGCACGGCCACACCCTTGCTCTCAGGCCTCTGCGCGGTAGTGTCAGGCAGATTTTTATCTGTGGCATGGGCGGGTCGGCCATCAGCGGTGATCTACTCGCCGCACTGACCGCCGAGACGTTGCTTCTGCCAATTTTTGTCAACCGCAGTTATACCCTGCCGCCCCATGCCGCCGGGCCTGAGACGCTGGTTATCGGCCTGAGTCATTCCGGGGGGACTGAGGAGACCCTTAGCGCGGTTGAACAGGGCATCCGGCGCGGGGCGCAAACGCTTGCCATCACCACCGGTGGGCAGCTGGCCGAGATGGTGGACAGGGCCGGCGGGAGCATCATCTCCTATCAGTATCCCTCGCAGCCGCGCGCTGCGCTGGGCTGGCTGTACGGGCTGCTGCTTGCCGCGCTTGACCGCTTTGGCATCGTCAACCTGGAACATGACATTCGGGAGACGGTCGATTTGATGCGCCGCGTGCGTGATGAGCTGAAGGCCGATGTGCCGATCGTCCACAACCCGGCCAAGCGGCTGGCTGGTCAACTCATGGGGCGGGTCGTAGTGGTGTGGGGGGCTGGCCTTCTTGAGCCGGTGGCGCGCCGCTGGAAGACCCAGATCAACGAGAATGCCAAGACGGCTGCCTATTACGAGGGCCTGCCGGAGCTTAACCACAACTCCATCGTTGGCACCATCTATCCGGAGGACGGCGTGCGCCGGCTGGGGGTGGTGCAGCTTATCTCGCGCCGCCACGATCATCCGCGCGTGCAGCTCCGCCAGGACGCAACCGGGGATCTGCTGCTGCAGGAGGCCATCCTCAACGACAGGGTATATGCTGCTGGCGAAAGCCGCCTGGCGAATCAGCTCAGCCTGATCCAGTACGGGGACTACGTGAGCTATTACCTCGCGATGAGCTACGGAGTCGACCCGACTCCCATCCCTCAGATCGTCGCGCTTAAGGCGCGCATGGCCGAAACGGGACAGTGACGGATCAGGTATGAGTACCGATCAAGATAAGTTCGCCGAACGTGGGGCGCCGAGCTTTGTGTGGCGGGCGGGCCAGCAGCGCCGCCTGGACATGATCCACCGCTGGGGCAGAACTGACCCGGATGCGTATATCTTGATAGATGGCTGCGGGGTGGGGATGTATGCCGTTAAGCTGTTGAGCAGTTCCCCCCATGTGTATGCCCTCGATATCGAGTTCGAACGGGTGGCAGAAGCCCATCGGCACGTTCCCAATGCTCATGTGGCGGCGGCAGAGGCGCTGCCTTATACGGCCAATACCTTCGATACGATCCTCTCACACGAGGTGCTCGAGCACGTGCAGAACGATCGTCAGGCGCTGGCGGAGATGGCCCGCGTGCTCAAGCCGGGCGGGCGTGCCGTGATCTTCTGCCCCAACCGCTGGTATCCGTTTGAGACGCACGGCCATTACTGGCGTGGGAAATATCACTTCGGCAACACCCCTCTGATCAACTACCTGCCGGATGCCCTGCGCAGCCGGCTGGCTCCCCATGTGCGTGCCTATCGCCGCCGCGACCTGTTCCGCCTGATCGAGGGGTTGCCGCTCAGGGTGGTTTACCATACACGCATCTTCGGCGGATATGACAACATCATCGCCCGGGCGCCGGGGCTGGGGCGCCTGCTGCGCGGTACACTCTACCTGCTGGAGAAAACACCCCTGCGTGTTCTGGGGCTGTCGCATCTGTTAATCCTGGAGAAGAACGAGACGCCATGACCGACCCCGCCCTGTTCATCCATCTGCGCGAGACCGCCATCCTTGCAGCACAGGCGGCAGGTGCTGTTATCCGGCAGCATAGCAAACCCGTCGGCGTTTACGAGAAAGGGCCGGGTGATCTGGTCACCGACACCGATCGGCTGGCTCAGCAGGCTGCGCTGGCCCCAATCCAAAACCGCCACCCTGATCACACCATCCTGGCGGAGGAAGACAGCCGCAATCACATCACGCAGGACGGCCGCTGGTTGATCATGCCGGGCGTCACCTGGTCAGTCGATCCGCTGGATGGGACGACGAACTATGCGTTTGGTATCCCGTTCTACTGTGTGTCGGTAGGGGCAGCGCTTGATGGTGAGCCGGTCGCCGGGGCGATTTACGACCCCCTGCGCAATGAACTGTTCGCGGCGGCTCGCGGCGCAGGGGTCACATTGAACGGCAGACCGCTGTCTCCCCTTCAACCGGTGAAGTTGCCGCAGGCTGTGATCGGCATCGGCTGGGCTTACGAGGCTGCCATGCAAACCCGCATGATGCGCACCATCTCCGCCCTGGCCTTCAAGGCGATGACGGTGCGCTCGCTTGGCTCTGCGGCTCTCTCACTGGCCTATGTGGCGGCGGGGCGGCTCGGCATGTATCTTAACTTTGGGTTAAAGCCCTGGGATACCGGTGCGGCTGCTGTCATGATCGATGAGGTGGGTGGGGCGCTTGTTCAGCCTGACGGCATCCAGTGGCGGTTTGGCGATCCCACCGTTCTTGCCGGGCATCCCGTGCTGCTGGCCGATGTGCTGCAGGCGCTGGCCTGATTCAAAGGCCCGGCGGTGATAGACCACCTGTGCGATTCGTTTGCCAGTATGCTGCACATCACTACAATACAGATAGCATCGACTCAGATCGTCTGACCGAGGAAGGAGCATCAGGTGATTGAGGAAAGAATACGCCGTGCCGCTGAGCAGATTCTCGGCGACAGCAGCCTGACTGAATACCTGGATGACAGTGACGCGCAGCGCCTGCTGGACTGGGCGCTGTCGATCTCGCGGCGGGCGGTTGAGCAGACTGCCAGCATGGCCGACGCCGACGCAGACCTGCAGCTCGAGGAGGTTTCGACCAACCTGCGCAAAGCTGTACGTCGTATCAGCAAGCTGGCGGGCACACTGGGCGAGAGCGCGCCTGATGAGGTGGCCGAGCAGATGAGCAAGATACTGGAAGCTGCGGTGAATATCCCCGGACTGTCGGGGGTTTCCATCGACCCGGACCAGGTGGCGCACGCCCTTCAGGGCCAGCCTCCCGCAGCAGCCCTGACCACACTGCTGGGCCTGTTCAGTACACAGACAGGGGAGACAATGCCCGGTGATGCGGCCTCGACCCCACCAGGCCCTGCAGAGTCGAAAGCAGCGCCCGCGCCCGGCCCGGTTGTAAGGCCGGGGGCACCGCCGCGTGAGATCACGCCCCGCGTCCCACCGGTGCAGATCGTCCACCGGCCAGCGCAGCCGCATGAGATCGCCCCACGTGTGCCGCCGGTTGAGACCGTACCCCACTCGCCTGAGCCGGGTTCTGCCGATGAGCCCGACACAGACACACAGAAAGGCGTCCAAGATGAAATTCGCAAGGAGTAATTCCCGGGCTGCTTTGCACGCGCTGCTGCTGGGCGTGCTGGTGAGCGCGGCCGTTCTGCTGACCGCCTGCTCTGCCGATGAGCTTGGGCAGCTCTTTGAGGAGATTCTCGTTCAGGCTGCCACCCAGCAGGCGCAGATCGAGCAGGAACAGAGCGGCGGGCGGGCTGCCCCTCCGGCCAATCTGGCCTATGGCGAGAGCAGCGGGCTGTGGGCGGTTTATTTCACCAATCCGGTTATCCCTTTTGATAACGTCACCACTGGCGGCATTGAGGAGAATCTGATCGCGCTGATCGATCAGGCGCAGGTGAGCATCGACCTCGCTGTTTTTGAATTCAACCTGGATAATGTGGCCCGCTCGTTGATCAACGCTCATAACCGTGGTGTGCGGGTGCGGATTGTTTACGACAACGAGCATACCGAGGATGATCCGCAGATGGAGCAGCTGATCGACGCAGGCATCCCTGCCACCCCCGATCAGCGCGGCGCCTATATGCATAATAAGTTCTTCGTCATCGATCGCCAGATCGTGTGGACCGGCTCAACCAACATGACCATCAACGATGCCTATCGCAACAACAACAATGCGATCGTCATCATCTCATCGGAGCTGGCGGAGAACTACACCACTGAGTTCGAGGAGATGTTCAACGGGCAGTTCGGGCCGACTTCCCCCGCCAACACACCCTATCCCGGTGTGGCGGTAGGCGATATGTGGGTTGAGAACTACTTCTCCCCTGAAGATGATGTGATGACCCAGCTCGTCAGCCTGGTATCCGAGGCGCAGTCTTCGATCCACTTCATGGCCTTCTCATTTACCGATGAAAGCCTGGCAAATGCCATGTTGGAGCGCGCCGGTGCAGGGGTGGATGTGCGCGGCGTCTTTGAAACGCGCGGGGCCAACACTGAATACTCCTCGTGTCCCCCGCTACTCAGGGCCGGACTGGATGTGCGGCTTGACTCAAATCCGCGCACCTTCCATCACAAGGTGATCATCATTGATGGGCAGATCGTGGCCACCGGCTCGTTCAACTTCAGCCGCAATGCCACCACCTCGAATGACGAGAACCTGCTGATCATCCACAACCCGGCGGTGGCGGCGCTTTATGAGGAGGAGTTCAACCGCGTTGTGGAGAGCGCCCTGCTGCCGCAAGGCGGGGAATGTTTGAGCGGTGAATGAGCCCGGTTTTTGCTGCTGGCAAAGGTGGTAGGGGCGGGCAGCCATCGCTGCCCCGGGGATCTGGAGGTAGAGAAGGATGATCCATTTTGTTGAGGCACCAAACAACTTCTATCTGGGTGCGCGGGTGAACCCGGATACGCATCAAGTTATTGAGGAAGATGTGATCTACTACGATGCCCGCGATCTGACCACACATGGCGTGATCCTGGGCATGACGGGCAGTGGTAAGACCGGCCTGGCCATCAGCATTCTGGAAGAGGCCGTGATCGACACCATCCCCCTGCTGATCATCGACCCCAAGGGGGATATCACCAACATGCTGCTGGCGTTCCCCGATCTGACGCCGGAGCACTTCAAGCCCTGGCTCAGCCCGGACGCCGCCCGCTGGACGGAACAGGATCAGGAGCAGCTTGCCCGGACGGTGGCCGAGCGCTGGCGCAGCGGCCTGGCCGAATGGGGGATCACCAACGATCGCATCCAGGATTACCGGCGTGCAGCCCGCTTCAGCATCTACACCCCTGGCTCCGAGGCTGGCCTGCAGGTTAGTATCCTGCAGTCTTTCAGCGCCCCGAAGACCGGCTGGGCGGGCAACGAAGAGGCGCTGCGCGAGCGTATCTCTGGCCTGGTCACCGCTATCCTGGCGCTGATCGGCATGGATGCCAAGCCGGTGGAAGACCGCGAGCATGTGCTGCTCTCGAATATCTTCGAGTACAACTGGCGCAACGGCGTCGATCTGACGATGGAGAGCCTGATCGTTCAGGTGCAACGCCCGCCTTTTACCAAGCTGGGTGTGCTTGACCTGGAGACGGTCTTTGCAGAGAGGGATCGTTTCAAGCTGGCCCAGTCTCTCAACAACATCATCGCCGCACCGAACTTCCAGGCGTGGATTCAAGGTGAGCCGCTGGATATCGGATCGTTCCTGTATACGCCGGAGGGCATCCCGCGTGCGACGATCTTCTACCTGGCTCATCTGAACGAGTCCGAGCGTAAGTTCATCATCACACTGCTGCTGAACAATGTGCTCAGCTGGATGAGCACCCTGGCCGGCTCCACCAGCCTGCGGGCGCTGCTGTACATTGATGAAGTGTTTGGCATGTTCCCTCCCTATCCTCAAAACCCGCCCACCAAAGAGCCGATCATGCGGTTGCTCAAGCAAGCGCGTGCGTTTGGTGTAGGCGTGCTGGTGGCGACCCAGAACCCCAAGGACATCGACTACAAGGGGCTGTCCAATATTGGGACGTGGTTCATCGGCAAACTGCAAACGGAGAACGACAAGGCCCGCGTGCTTGAAGGGCTGGACAGCGCACGCGATGCGACCTCGGCCCTTGATATCAGCGTGGTGGATCGGTTGATCGGGCGCCTGGGGCCGCGTGAGTTCATCATGCATAACGTGCATGAGCCGAACACCCCGATCCTGATGAAGAGCCGCTGGGCGATGTCATATCTGAGCGGGCCAATGACGCGGGAGCAGGTTTCACGCCTGATGGCGAATCAGCGTGCGGCCTTCTATGGCCAGCAGGGGCGCAGCGCCTATGGCTCGGCGAGCGGCTCGGCGGAAGCGTCGGGTGGCAGCAGCAGCATCCCCTCTGCATCCGCCCCTGCGGGGCATATCCCGGGTGCGCCATCTTTCTCCGGTTCGATGGGGCAGCCGGCGATTGAAATCCCGCAGCGCAGTAAGGAACAGGGGGCGCCGCCGGGCTTCACCGCCATCCAGCCGGTACTCTCTTCCGGGGTGCAGCAGTACTTCCTGCCCGTCGATTATGCGGTTGAACAGTCGATCCGGCAGTGGGAAGTGTGGTCGCGCCAGCCTGCCATGCAGGTGGAGACACGCCAGCGCCTGCTGTACCGTCCTTCGCTGCTGGCGCAGTCGATTGTCCGTTTCAGCGACCAGCGTACCAACACCTACGAGACGCTCTACTATGCCTTTGTGGTGCCGAATATCCCGCGCATCCCCCATCTCAACTGGGCCGAGTACATGACCGATCCGTTCGATCCCTCGACGCTTGAGCCAAACCCCTTCAGCACAGCGTACTTCGCTGAGCTGCCGAGTGAGATGAGCACCGCCGCGGGTTTCAAGGACTTGCAGGCTAACCTGTTAGACTGGATCTATCGGAACGTTGTGCTAACGGCTTACTACAACCCGGTGCTGAAAATCTACAGCCAGGCAGGTGAAAGCCGCCGCGACTTCGTGGCGAAGCTGCAGGCAATTGCCCGTGAGAAGCGCGACGCCGAGGTGGACGCCGTGGTGGCGCGCTATGAGAAACGGCTTGCCACGCTGGAGGATCGCTACCAGCGCAAGATGCGCTACTATGAGAAGGAGCAGGATGAGCTCCGGGCACGTAAACAGGAGGAGATGCTGACGGCGGGCGAGTCGCTGTTCCAGCTTATGAAGGGGCGTGCCTACTACACACTCTCGCGCACCAGCCGGATGCGGCGCTATACTGAGCAGAGCCAGGCTCAGGCGTCCATGATCGAGCGCGATCTGGAGGATATTGCCGCGGAGTTCCGCGCCACGGAGAGGGAGATGCAGCAGGCACTTGAAGGGGTACAGCAGAAGTGGACCAATGCGCTGCAGCAAATTGAGGAAATCCGCATTACCCCCTACAAGAAGGACATCAGCATGATGCTGTTCGGCATTGGCTGGGTGCCCTACTGGGATACAGTGATCAACGGGGTGCAGGTGATCTTGCCTGCCTCCTCATCGGGGCTGACAACCGCGCAGGACCCAACCATCGCGCAGCGTTATGCCACCAGCTACGGCCCGTCGGCTTCGGCGGGCAGCAGCGGTTACCAGAGCGGGCCGCGCCCCAGTAGTGGGCGGGCCGGGCGCATGGCTGGCGGCGGCGACCCAACCGATCAGGGCTGGTAGCACCCTGCCCTGCCACCCTCAACCAGAAACGGAGTCCCGGCAGCATCAGCCTGCCGGGACTTTTCATCCTCCACGGGCTCAACCCTCATGGGTTTCACACATCGCCCACATAATGCGTTCATAAGCGGCCGATATACTGCCAGCAAGATAGCGAGATACGGGCCTGTATGAGGCCTCTTAGACATAAGGAGTAATCGTGGTGAAGGCAGTCAAGACGTTGGTGGTAATCGGCGCTGTGGTGATGGTCACTCTGACACTGGGCATTGGCATGGCGGCTGCGAAGGGTGGCAATCCGCAGACTGGCCCTGCCGACCTCCCCGGCGGCTACGGTGATGGCACCTGTGATGGCATCCCGGTGGAAGATGGCACCGGCAGCAGCTATGGTTATGGCGAGAGCCTGGGCGACCTGGATGGGGATGGTATCTGTGACCAGACCCCCGCGCTGGACGGCACCGGCAGCAGCTATGGCCCCGGCGCCGCGACGGATGGCCCCCGTGTTCAGAGCCGCTGGTTCTACCGTCAGTCCGGCACCCTGCGCCTGTACCAGGGGGGCAGCGCCCCCGGCGATGGGACCTGTATAGTCCAGTAAGACACAGGTGCTTTCTCTCTCCGGACGGGTGGGGTATCACGAGATATCCCACCCGTGCTTTGTGTGCCGTACGCTGTGGAGAGCCTACCCCCGGCGCAGCCGCCGCTTCAGATAGCGCACCATACGGGTCACCTGCCGCCGCTCAGGAGCATGCAGCCCTTCTGTCAGTGCCAGATAGACCTGAAGATCGGCCAGGGCGCCCGCCAGATCTCCGGCCTGTTCCCGTGTGTACCCGCGGTTGTAGTAGGCGGTTGCATAGTCGGGTTTCAGGGCGATGGCGGTATCATAGTCGGCTAACGCGCCCACCACGTCCGCCTGCTCGGCCCGCAGATTCGCACGGTTGTTATAGGCGAAGATGAAATCAGGGTTCAGGCGCAGCGCAGCGTCATAGTCGGCCAGGGCACCGGCCAGATCGCCCAACACCCAGCGACTGTTGCCCCGATTGCTGTAAGACGGTGCGTCGAGAGGGTCAAGCTCAATGGCTCGATCATAGTCGGCAAGGGCCAGCGCATCTTTGCCCAGCTTGTGATAGGCCAGTCCACGGTAGAAATAACCGAGTGCCAGGTCGGGCTGGCGCTCGAGTGCAGCGTCGTACTCAGGCAGTGCAGCGCGAACACCCCGCAGCGCCTCGGTCTGGCGGGCCAGCGCAAGATGGTGCAGGCCCGAGTCCGGGGCCCGCGCGGCGATGACCGCGAAATTCTCATCGGCTCGTTCGTGCTGCTCATGTGCGAGGTAGATCGCACCGCGGAGAAAATAGGCCAGCAGGTTGTCGGGGTCAAGCTGCAGTGCCATACCCAGGTCGTCCAGTGCCTCATCGAGGCGCCCCGCTTCTGCGATCATCAGGCTGCGCCGGATGTATTCACCGGCATCCGATGGGCCATTTTCCGATGCGCTCACAGCTATCTCACCTTTCTACAGAAGTCACCCATGTATTATCCGGGTAGCGGGCGGCCTGTCAATGCACAGGGGTGAGGCCGCCCCCGGTGGCTTGTGAGCGCCTGGTGGGGTCGTTATAATGAGGATGAGCGAATGATAAAGACGGTTTTTGTCTATTTTTCAGGATGGGCTATCCCATATGACAGTGATCGATCCCGACGAAATCCAGACGACCCCGTCCGCGAGCCGCCCGCCGCGCCGCCCTGAGTGGATCAAGGTCAGGGCGCCTGGCCCCGGCGAATACGAGCGTGTGCGGGCGCTGATGCGCAGCAAGGCGTTGAACACCGTGTGTGAAGAGGCGATGTGCCCCAATATCGGCGAATGCTGGGGGTCAGGCACGGCAACGTTCCTGATGATGGGTGATATCTGCACCCGGTCGTGTGGTTTCTGCGATATCAAGACTGGCCGCCCCCTGCCGATGGATTGGGATGAGCCGCGGCGCGTCGCCGAATCGGTGCGGGCGATGAATCTGCAGCATGTGGTGATCACCTCCGTGAACCGCGATGAACGCAAAGATGGTGGTGCGCCGGTTTTTGCCATGGTGATCCGCAAAATCCGCGAGGTGCACCCCGGCTGCTCCATTGAGGTGCTGATCCCTGATTTCAAGGGCAGCCGCGAAGCGCTGCAGATCGTGATGGATGCGCAGCCAGAGATACTCAATCACAACGTTGAGACAGTGCCGCGCCTGTTTAAGAAGGTGCAGCCGCAGGATCGCTATGAGTGGGCCATGGCCACCCTGGGCAATGCCAAGCAGATGGATCCGCTGGTGCTGACCAAGAGCGGCATCATGGTAGGGCTGGGTGAGACCTTTGACGAAGTGGTGGCGGTGATGCGTGATCTGAGTGCGGTGGGTGTGGATATCCTGACTATCGGCCAGTACCTCCAGCCCAGCAAGCAGCACCTGCCCATCGATCGCTTCTACATCCCTCAGGAGTTTGAGGAGCTGAAGCGCATCGGCCTGGAGGAGCTGGGTTTTAAGTGGATTGAGAGCGGGCCACTGGTGCGCAGCTCATATCATGCCGCGCAGCAGGTGCAGCAGCTCTCACAGCTTGGTTTCTGGCATCATATCACCGGCGGGGTGGCGGAATAGCCTCCCCAAGAAGCAGAGGATCTCCGGTGGCAGGACAGGAACACCCTGCCGCCTTTTTGATCTGGCATGGCTCAGGCCGGAGGGGTAGGCAGGGCTCCGACATCCCCGCCATGCACGACCAGCACCGGGCGGCGGGTGGTGTTGAGGATGCGGGAGGCAATGTCCTCCTGAAGCATGCGGCGCAACCGCGGCCAGGACTGGTCAGCGGGGACCTGATGTGCGCCAATCACCACCAGATCGTAATCCCCCTCACGTGCCTCGCTTAACACCTCATCCAGCACCAGCCCATGCCGCACCTTTGGCGTGCAGAGCGCCGGGTCAACCCCCAGGCTGGCAAGAATACCCAGCATCCGCCGGAGATGCACTCCCTCGCGCACATCGCTTTTCAGCAGTGTCTCGGCATTAGCCGCGAGGTACTCGATGCGGGCTTCCGGAGTCAGCGGGATCTGCGACATCACATGCAGGATCGTCACTGACGCCCCGGTGATCTGAGCCAGATGCCCGCCCACATAAGCGTCAACCTCACCTGGCTTCTCGGCTGCTGTGCAGATCAGGATGCGCTTCAGAGTTGATCGCTCGCGCGGGACTACCAGCAGCGGGATGCGGGTGTAATGCACCAGATGGCGGGTGGTACGCCCTACCTGGCCGCGCCGGAACTTGCCCCGCCCGTGGATCCCCACTACGACCATGTCGTAGTTACCCTCATCAGCCTCAGCCAGGATTTGCTCAACGGGCAGGCCGGGGCGCAGTTTGACGCTGACAGGGTATCCACCCGGGGCACTCAGCTCTGCATGAAGTGCCTGCAGGGCGCCAGTAAGGCGCCCCTCATCCTGAGGGGCCTCGATTACCCCCAGCAGAGTCACCTCCGCACCGGCAGGGGCAGCCAGCAGCGCGGCAAAACGCGCCGCCATTTTTGCGCACTCTGAACCGTCAACCGCAATCAAGATTCGCATTGTTGTCACCCGAAGATCAGCAGAGCTACAGGCAGCAGGAAGATCACCACGAAAAATACCACGAGCCGGATTGTGCTGCTGCTCAGCCATAGCATCAGGCGCAGCACATAGCGTTCGTACGGCACAAACACGAGCAGGATGATCAGCAGCGAAACCAGGAAGACGCTGCTCATCTGCGCCAGCACGATCGCTGCTGCGCCGGGGTTGCCGAGCAGCAGCCCGGCAAGCAGCGTGTCGACAAAAGTCGAGATGTTACACCCCATGATGTATGGCACCACGTTTTCGTGACGTACGTATCCGCGCACGGAGAGCGGCACCAGCAACCCCAGCGATACGGAGACGCTCATCGTCACCAGGGTGACAACCAGCCCCAGCATGAAGGTGACGATCGGGCGATAGAGCAAGCGCGAGAGCTGGTCGAAGGCGCTTTCCTCCAGCATCTTATCAGGCAATACTTTATCGAACAGGTTGAAGCTGGTGATGATGATCCCCACGCCGATCAGGAAGATGACCCAATCTGGCAGCAAACGTGTGCCGAAGCTGAGCAGCGGGTCGAATACCATGTCGATCAGCGAGCTGCCACTCATGGGCGCAGCCATCTGCATCAAGCCGAAGTGATCGATCGACAGCATCCACAGGCCCAGGGGTAAGGCGGGGATGTATACTGTCGCTGTGACAAGTAGCGAGAGCAGCCCGCTTGCTAGGCTGGCCAGGCGCTCATGCCCGCGCAGCACATACAGCAGCCCGATAAACAGCACAATCAAGGATGCCCCCATGCGCGATCCTGTGATCATGGCAAAGGCGCTGTGATGATCGACCATGCCCGCATCGTAAAGGGTCAGTGCTGTTGCTGCTGCCGGCGATCCACTCAGCATCGTATAGGTCAGCACCCAGCCAAATCCCATGCCGTTTACGGGCCCGCTGACCTTCAGTACATCACGAACCAGCGGTTCCAGGCCGCGCGCGCCGGTCTGCATCAGGCGCAGAGCGGCGATGAACAGCAGCACGCTGACAGCCAGGATCAGCACCTTGCGCCAGCTCACGCGACGCATCAGTTTTGCCGGTTTGTGGCTCATCGCTCGCCGCGCACTTCTGCTGCCATCTGCTCGAAGAAGGCCACCATGAAGCGGTGTCGTTCCTCGGCCAGGCGGCGGCCACTTGCGGTGTACAGGCGGTCTTTGATCTGCTTTAGCTTAACCTCAAATTCATGACGCGGAGTGTGAACCTCGTCCGAGACACCGGGCTGATAGCCCTCCGATGGCTCGCCCCACAGCGGCATGCCGAAGGCACCGGCATAGGCAAAGGCACGGGCCACTCCCACTGCCCCGATTGCGTCGAGCTTGTCCGCGTCAAATAAGACCCGGGCTTCCAGGGTGCGGGGCTCGATGTCATTGCGGAACCGATGCGCTTCAATGGCATGGGCCACCGCGCCCACAAAATCGGGCGGGTCGCCTGCCAGGATATGCCGCGCCGCGCGGGCCGCCAGCAGGGCGTGGTCGCTCTCCTCAGAAACTTGCAGGGTGAAGCCGCTACTTTTGTTGTCATCGTTCGGGCGGCTGATGTCGTGCAGCAGTGCCGCCTGACGCACCACATCGAGGTCGGCTCCCTCAAGCCGGGCGAGGTGTTCGGCCATAGTCAGCACACGCAGCACGTGATCAAAATCATGAACCGGCTCTGCACCCTGATAATATCGACGTGCTTCCTCTGCAGTGATCATCCCCACCTCGTCTAAAACGGCGTTCTGCGGCGTGTGAAGGCAAGTATACCTTACCGGGCGGCCTCTGTGGCAAGAAACCGGCCCTCACGGCTGCATTAGAAAATAGTTTGTTGATGCCGGCGTATTTTAACCGAAACCAAACCAGCCGGGCAGCGAATCCGCTGCACCTCCGCCATGCACCAATCCTGTAAACCGAAATTAAACCCAAATTAGTACCCCACGCATATTGACTAAAGTTAGAAACAACCTTTACAATTCGAACAACTGAGCGTTAGATTCCTGTAACAAGCACGTCAAAAGGGCGGCTCCCGGCACCCCCCTGGGAGATCGTGGGCAGTTAGCAGTCAAAGGTTAAAGGTGTAATGTATACAAATAACGAGCTGCTCTTTCCTGACTACGTGATCCCTTTGCTGCGCGACATGCGCGGTGAGGGCTGGCGCGAGCTGGTAGATAGTGTTGTTAACTTACCGGCAGGTGCCCCTGAGAAGCTGGCGTTTGTGCTGATGATGGTACGGTTGAACGGGTGCCTGGAGTGCGAGACGGACAGTTATCGAGCCATGCGCGGCTGCGCGATGTGTGCCACCCAGACCCTGCGGCGTTATAAGGGGGCCGACAGTGATCTGCTTGCGGCCTATCGTAAAGCCCTGGAGGATGTGCGGGCCTTTCTCGAACAGAAGGCTCTCACCGATCATCAGCAGATTGCTTGAGCCTGCCTGGTAACAAAAAACATCTTGCCTGATCCGCCCGGATGCGTAACAATCCGGGCGGATTTGATTCCCGGTAACTAACTATGCCAGAAGCATCTGTCCGTCTCCCTCGCCCATCTCGTCTTGCCGCTGCCGCCTTTCTCGGCACCTTTTTTCTGATACCCCTGTGGGGCCTTTTTACACTGATCCGGGTTGCATGGCACGACCGGCAAACCGGCGGCGAGATCAGACTGCTGCGCGGGCTGGCGCTGACAGGTGCAGCCTGTGTGCTGATTCAGGTTCTCCGGCCCGCTTTTCCGGCGCTGGCGGGCGACATCTCGCTCCCGGGGGCTGCGCTGCTTGAGACGGGGAAGCTGATCGTGACGGCATGGATGGGTGCAGGTCTGCTGATCGTGCTCATGCTTGGCCTGTATGCAGTGTTGGCACGCCTGCCACTGCGCGACAGCCTGTTTGTGCCGGGCGTGATCGCGCTGGCGGCGGTGCCCCTGGCCGTTAGCGGTATGCTGGCTGTGCTGCTGGCTTACCGCGCCGGATTGATGAATTCCGCCGAGCTTGCCGGTTTCAACCCTCAATCAGCGGGTGTCTTGCGGTTGGCACTGGCCGGGCTGCTGGCGGCATTGTTCCCGGCCATGCTGGCCGCGCGTGCCGGTATCACCGCCTATGCTGAGGCGGCGTCAGACGCTCGCGGGCTGCGCGGGGCGTGGCCCCCGGCAGCATCGGCGGCAGCAGCATCCTTCAGCCTGCAGGGTGGATATCTGCTGAGCAGTGTCCTGCTCTCCGAAGTGATCTTCAATATCCCGGGCATAGGCCGCGTACTCCTTGAGGCCATCGGCGGCGGGGGGCTGCCGGAGGGCTGGCTGTTTGGTGTGCTCCCGACCGTGCTGTTGATCGTGCGGCTGCGCGCTCTGGTCGCGGCGGGCGTCGATAAGGTGGTTCGGCGAGCATACGGTCTCTCCGAACCGCAACCTCAAACGCCGATCTCCTCACCGCGGTGGCCAGGGATATGGCTGGCCATTGCACTGTTTGTCATGGCGATCGGGCTGGTCAACTCACTGCGCGGCAGCCCATCACCGTATGTCATCCGCACCACCGGCCCTATCATAGAGCAGATTGAGCCGCCCCTTGTGACGGAAGGGATAGTGGCTTCCGGGGCCGCTGGTGGCCTGGTCGCAACGGGGCTGGGGGGGGGGTGGGGCCTGCTGGCCCGGCGTGCCGAGCGCTCAGCCGGGACGGGTTCTCGGTGGCGTGATGCGGTATGGGTGGCTCTGTTAATCCCGGCAGAAGCCTTGATCCTTGCACAGCCAGCGCTGATCACCCTGCTACTGGCGGCCGGAAGAGTCACACCCTCTCCACTGGTAGGAGGTGTGCTCAGTGGCCTTGTGCTTGTGCCGCGTATGGCCCAGGCTATCGGGTTGCTCGACGCAGCCGGGGCTGTCCGTTCGGGAAGGCTGCGAGGGCTACTTTTCGTTGCCCTGCTGGCGGTGGCAGGCACCCTGATCGCGCTGAACTATCATGCAGCACTCCGGCTGTTGGCTGTGGAGATAAGTGGCCTGCATCAGGGTGTTTTCCCTGCCGGTTACCGCGATCTGTATGCGGGGGTTGTCGCTGCACCGGGGGCGGGCTACTATCGGCTCGCGCTGGAGCTGGCCTTCCCGGTGGGGGCGGCGGCAGTGAGTCTATTTGCCCTGCTCGAAGCGCTGAGCCGGTATACCGGGGCCGGTTCCCGGCGGGTACTGGAGCATCTGCTGAGCTGAGGCGGCGCAGGGCGAAACTGTGCTGGAAGCTAGATGTCAAAAGGTGACAACCAGCTGACAGCCGGGCGGTGAGTGGGACAGCCGTCTGACAATGCGCCGCCGGGTCTTCTCGGTGTAATGGTTTTGGACTAAACTGGTGCATGGACATGAGACCGCACCGGCTCCCCTGACTCGTGGGTTGCACCTCCATCCCTCCAGCTAATGGGAAGCTGGCAGACAGCGTTGGCGCAGCCGTCAAAAGGTGAAGAGGTAGAACAATGTCTGAGTTGAAGTGGCACAGCATGACTGTTGAGAGCGTCATCATGGCGCTTGAGACCAATCCGAGCAGCGGTTTGACCGGGGCCGAGGCCGAGCAACGCCTGGCTGCGAGGGGGCGTAATGAGCTGGCTGAGCAGCCCAGTCCTGGCTTCCTGAGCCGATTGGTTAATCAGTTCAAGGATGTTGTGGTCCTGCTGCTGATCGGTGCGGCGCTGATTTCGGCGCTGCTTGGTGAATGGCCAGAGGCCATCGCCATCATCCTGATCGTTGTGTTGAACGCGATCTTGGGGGTGGTTCAAGAGGGGCGCGCAGAGGCAGCCCTGCAGGCCCTTAAGAAGATGTCGGCGCCGGAGGCCCGGGTGATCCGCGGCGGGCGCATTCTCCAGGTACCCGAAGCAGAGGTGGTACCGGGCGACATCGTTCTGCTGGATGCTGGCAACTACATCCCCGCTGACCTGCGCCTGATCGAAACGGTAAACCTGCGCATCGATGAGTCCTCGCTCACCGGCGAATCGGTCGCCGTCGAGAAAGACGCTTCTCGCGAAGTGCCTGAGGATGCGGGGCTTGGTGACCGCAAGACGATGGCCTACAAAAGCACCATTGCTACCTACGGGCGGGGCAAGGGGGTGGTGGTGGCCACCGGCATGCAGACCGAGATCGGCAAGATCGCCGAAATGCTGCAGTCGGTTGAGGAGGAAGAGACTCCCTTGCAGCGGCGCCTCAACCAGCTCGGCGCCTGGCTGGCGTATGGCTCGCTGATCATCTGCGGCGTGGTGTTCCTGATCGCGTTCGGGCGGGCGATCCAGAGTGAGGCGGCTAGCATGGGCATTGCTGGCATCGACAGTTTATTCCGTGCCCTGAATGACCCGCAGGCCGGGCCGGGGCTGCGGCTTGCACTGCGCGATGCCGGGATTGAGGCCTTCCTGACCGCTGTTGCGCTGGCCGTGGCTGCCGTCCCTGAGGGGCTGCCCGCCATCGTCACCATCAACCTGGCGCTGGGTATGCGCGAGATGGTCGCACGCAACGCCCTGATCCGCCGTCTGCCCGCTGTGGAGACGCTGGGCAGTGCTTCTGCCATCTGCTCCGATAAAACCGGGACGCTCACCCAGAACGAGATGACGGCCATCAAGCTGTATGTAAAGGGTGCGATGGTGGACGTCACGGGGCGCGGCTATACCCCCGATGGGCGGTTCCACTTCAACGGGACCAGCATTGACCCCACCGACTACCCGGAGCTGATCCATCTGCTGCGCGCCGCCCTGCTGTCCAGCGATGCGATGCTGGAGAACAATACCTCCGAAAACGGCCAGCCGTTCCGTGTGGTGGGCGATCCAACAGAGGGGGCACTGGTGGTGGCAGCAGCCAAGGCTAACCTGACCCGCGACCGGCTGGAGGCGTCTTACCCGCGCATCGATGAACTGCCCTTTGACTCGACGCGCAAGCGTATGAGCACGCTTCATCTGGACCCGGACGGACACTATGTGCTGTTCCTGAAGGGCGCGCCCGATATCGTCCTTGATCTATGCACACATCTCTATGACGGTGAAGGGATCCGGGAAATGACCCCGGCTCTGCGTGAGCGGGTGGCGAACATCAACCGCGACATGGCGCAGCAAGCGCTACGCGTGCTGGCCGTTGCCGAGCGCCGCTTCAGTGCCAAGCCGGGCAAGCTGGACGTCGCTACTCATGAGAGTGACCTGACCTTCATTGGCCTGATCGGCATGATCGACCCCGCCCGACCGGAGGTCAAACCTGCTATAGAGCGGGCGCGCCATGCTGGGATCAAGACCATCATGGTGACAGGCGATTACCCGGACACCGCCCGTGCCATTGCCACCGAGATCGGCCTGATAAAGGATGGGGGTCAGATCATCACCGGCAAGCAGCTTGAAGAGATGAGTAATGATGATCTGCAGGAAGTAATCGAGCAGGTTGACGTGTTCGCGCGCGTCTCCCCGGAGCACAAGGTCCGCATTGTCGATGCTTTCCGCAAGCGCGATTATGTGGTGGCCATGACAGGCGATGGGGTGAACGATGCGCCAGCTCTCAAGCGGGCCAGCATCGGGGTGGCGATGGGCATCACTGGCACCGATGTGAGCAAGGAGACTGCCGACATGGTGCTGACCGATGACAACTACGTCAGCATCGTCAACGCTGTTGAGCAGGGGCGCATCATCTACGACAACATCCGCAAGTTCGTCGCCTTTCTCCTCACGTGCAACCTGGCGGAGATCATGGTGATCTTCCTTGCCTCGCTGCTGGGGGCCCCTAGCCCGCTGACGGCGATCCAGCTTCTGTGGCTCAACCTGCTCACAGATGGTGCGCCCGCGCTGGCCCTGGGGATTGAGAAGGGTGACCCCGATATCATGGATCGCCCGCCCCGGCCCCAGAACGAGCCGATCATCGATAGTGTGCTGCGCGCCCAGCTAATCGTGCAGACCATTGCCAAAACGGCGGTGACTCTTATCGGATACTTCTCGATCTATAACCCGGCCCTCACCGGTGCCGCCGCCGAGCAGAACCTGATGGAAGCACGCTCGGTGGCCTTCACGGTGCTGGCGTTCAGCGAGCTGCTGCGGGCCTACTCCGCGCGCTCGGAGCTGTACAGCATGTTCAAGATCGGGTTCTTCAGCAACAAGTGGATGCAGTATGCAGTGGGCGCTTCGGTCATTTTGCTGCTGGCGGTGATCTACATCCCCTTCCTCAACCCGGTGTTTGACACCGTTCCGCTCAGCCTGCGCGATTGGGCCGAGATCGTGCCGTTGATCCTGGTGCCGCCTATCGCGGCGGAGATCACCAAGGTGTTCCTGCGCATGTCGTATCGCTCGCGCGGCGCAGCCGACAGCGCCCCGGCTGCCTGACCGCACCTGCCATAATGCTGGAAACGGGCGACCCTGAGGGCGGGGCCGCCCGTTTTGATTGGCCAATGTATCTATGCAGGATACCTATGTATGGTACCTATGTATTAAAAATACATATATATTTGTCGTATGTAGTCATAACACTATTGTGTATGATAAAAACCTATGCTATTATGGGTGTGTGCCGGGAGGCCCATTATAATGAGTAACGATAGCACGCCACTATATGCAAAATACAAGACCGGGCTCAACCGCAAACCGATCGAATGGCGGCTCGACCAGATCGTGGAGCGCATCAACGAGACCGGGCAGGGCGTGGTGTCGGTTGCTTATATAGACATCGATCACTTCTCCGCAGTGGAAGAGCAGTATGGATTTGAAGGGGCTGACACCCTGCTGCGGCGGGTCGAGGACTATCTCAAGCAGGTTGCGCTGCAGGATGAACGCATCCCGATGGCTGTCCGCTATGTGCGGGATGCATACCTGATCATCTTTGAGGGCGCCAGCCTGGAAGATGCCTTCCTGGAGACTGAGACCCTGCGGCGGTCTCTCACCAGCCTGGGGTGGCTCATCCCCGCGGCAGATGGGAAGATGGTTGAGGCGCGGGTGAGTTTCAGCGCCGGGGTGGCCACTTACCCGGGGGTTCCTGAGGATCGGGCCTCATTGATCGGCATGGCAGAGGATGCAGCACTGCGGGCATTCCAGGAGCAGAAGGGGGACCGCACGGTCATGGCCCGTGCGGAGAACATGAAGCCCAAGACCAGCCATTACTTCCCCTCCCAGCTTCGTCGCCTGCGCGACCTGCAGAACCTGCTGGGCCGCACCGAAGCTGCCATCCTGCGCGAGGCACTCGACGACCTGTTGCGCAAATATGACCAGCGTGACATTCGGCGCAGGCAGCAGTACGATCCCGACACCATCAGCCGGGCTACCATTGATGCCCTGGATAAAGACCAGCGAGAGGAGGGATAGACGACCATCACAGAACTGTCAGACAAACACCAACCCTGGTGTGGCAGCACCAGGGCAGGTCAAAAGAACAGCAATGCTGTGCTTGTAGGTACCCACATTATACGACAAATTCATGTGGAAAACAATCCCACAATGAAGGTCAGCCGTGTGATGGTGCTTGCACTGGCTGGCCTTTTGCTCAGTTTGGCCAGGGTTAGCGAAAAGAAGGGCAAGGGCAGGCAATGACTATCAAGATCGTGGCAACCTATGATCCCCAATCACTGCTGACAAGCTGCGCCATCTGCGGCAGAGGCGCCGGGGGGCGCCACAGCCCGCCGATCCGCTTTATCCTGGTGGATGGCGGTGAGGAGCTGGGCGATGTCTGTGAGCGGTGCGCGTTCGGCTCGACCGATCTGTGGCGCCTGGCACTGTCAGAATACGCCGCGCGGCTGGAGGCCAGAGCCGCCATTCTGCGTGAGTTGTCCTCGCGTGTGTCCGACGGTGAGCCGGCACCGGAGGGCATCATCGAGGATATCCTGCGCGAGAACGCGCGTAATTCCCCTCCGCGTCCACCTTTTCTGGGGGGGCGCGGCAGCGATTGATCGCCTCACCCCCGCCGGGGTGATGGGGAAAGCATCCCGGTGCGGGGCTTCTATGGGCCCGGGGCATTGATGCACCCGGTGCGGGCGCCTGTCCTCATGGGCGGGCGCCCGCGAACCGCTGCCCTCTTATAAAGATAGGTTGACAAGCGGCCTCACAGGTGCGATAATGCTGCACAATTCACCGCATACAGGCTGTGATAGAGAGGGTCTGTGGCAGCACGCGCTGCCAGGGAGACCGGGTCGCCGACTGGAAGCCCGGTTCGTGCGCAGGCCGCAGACGTTCACTCTGGAGCCGACGGGTCAACGGCAGGACAGGAAAGCCCACCCTGCCCAGTAGCCTGCTCCGGGTGGCCCACCGTTATCCGGGCAGCCAATCGCGCAGGGTAGATTCCGGCGCTGTTGGTCCAATAAGTGGGCGTGCTGCCGCTATGCTGCACGCCAAGCAGGGTGGTACCGCGTGAGCGACAGGCTCTCGTCCCTGATGGGGCGGGGGCTTTTTGTATCCGGGCCTGTATCGGTGAGCTGGCAGTATCATTCAGGCTGTGTAATAGAGGAGCAGATATGCTGGGACGACTGCAACAACTGAAGGACGAGACCCTGGCGCGCATTGCGGCAACAGGCAGCAGCCGGGAACTGGAGCAGGTGGAAAATGCTGTGCTGGGGCGTAAAGGGGAGATCACCCTGATCAAACGCTCAATCGGCCAGCTTGAACCTGCTCAGCGCCCGCTGGTAGGCCAGCAGGCCAACCAGATCAGCCAGGAGCTGGAGGCCGCCTTTGCCGCCCGACGCGCCGAGCTGGAAGCCCGCGAGCTGGCCGACCAGATGGCGGCGGGCGCGCTGGACGTGACTCTGCCGGGCCGCCGCCAGCCGGTGGGTCGCCTGCATCCTTCCACTCAGATGCTGCGGCGCATCTATGACATCTGGCGTGAGATGGGATTCCAGGTTTATCTGAGCCGTGATGTGGAGGATGACGATACCAACTTCACGCTGCTCAACATCCCGGAGCATCATCCGGCGCGTGATATGTGGGACACGTTCTATACAACCGAGCGAGGTGTGATCCTGCGTACACATACTTCGCCCGGCCAGATCCGCGCCATGCGCGAGTACGCGCCGGAGCCGATCCGCGTCATCCTGCCCGGCATGGTGTACCGCTATGAGCAGGTTGATGCCACTCATGAGATGCAGTTCTACCAGGTCGAGGGGCTGGCTGTTGGTCGGGGTATCCGCATGACCGATCTGAAGGGCACCATGATCGCCCTCGCGCAGCGCCTGTACGGCGAGAAACGCCCGGTGCGGTTCCGCTGCTCACACTTCCCTTTCACCGAGCCGAGTGTCGAAGTGGACGTGGAATGGGAAGGCGGCTGGCTGGAGATCGGCGGGGCAGGGATGGTGCACCCTGTTGTATTGAAGAACGGGGGATATGATCCGCGCCTCTATTCCGGCTTTGCGTTTGGGCTGGGGCCAGATCGGATGACCATGATCCGGCATGGCATCCAGGACATCCGCTATTTCTGGGCGAACGATCTGCGCTTCCTTGAGCAGTTCTAGCGTGGCACAGATCAACACGAGGCTCACTGCTTACAACACCTGATGATAGATGGAGTGAACGGGTATGCGTGTACCGCTTTCCTGGCTGCAAGACTATGTTGACCTCACTCTGCCGCTTGAGGAGCTGGCCCACCGCCTCACGCTCGCCGGGCTGGAAGTGGAGGGAATCGAATATATTGGTATCCCGGCCCCGCCGGGGGGTGCCAGCGGGCATCTGGTATGGGATCGTGAGAAGATCGTTCTGGGTCATATCCTGGAGGTGAAACCGCACCCCGATGCCGACCGGCTGGTGCTGGCGATGGTCGACTCTGGCATTGGTGAGGTGGAGACGGTGGTCACCGGCGCGCCTAACCTGTACCCTTACAGCGGGAAGGGATCGCTCAACCCGCCGCTGGTGGTGGCCTATGCCCGCGAGGGTGCGGAGGTGATCGATGGGCATAAGGAAGATGGCTCCCGGCTGATCATCAAGCCGCGCAAGCTGCGCGGCATTGAGAACAGGAGCATGGTGTGCTCTGAGAAGGAACTGGGTCTCTCAGAGGAGCATGAGGGCATTATGCTGCTGGAGAGCGATGCAGCCCCTGGCACGCCCCTGCAGGATGTGCTCGGTGATGCGATCCTTGACATCGCCCTGACGCCCAACCTGGCGCGTTGCTTCTCGATCATCGGCGTGGCCCGCGAGGTCGCGGCGCTGACCGGGCAGAAGGTGCGTTACCCTGACCTGAGTATAACGGCGTCGGGAGCGTCGATCGAGCGGCAGGTGGCCATTGAGATCATGCATCCGGACCTGAATCCGCGTTTCATGCTGGCGTTGCTCAGGGGGGTTACGATTGGCCCCTCACCGGGATGGCTCCAGCGAAGGTTGAAGATGGTCGGCATGCGCCCTATCAACAACATCGTGGATATCACCAACTACGTGATGATAGAGTATGGTGAGCCACTGCACGCTTTTGACTATGATGTGTTGGTTGAGCGTGCCGGGGGGAAGCCCCCCACCATCATCACCCGCCTGCCACAACCGGGGGAACGCCTGACCACGCTGGATGGCGTGGCTCGCGAGCTGGACGATTTCACCATCCTGGTATGTGACACAGCAGGTGCGCTCAGCCTGGGCGGTATCATGGGCGGTGCCGAGTCCGAGGTGCGTGACACTACAGTGAATGTGCTGCTGGAGGCAGCAAGCTGGAACTTCATCAATATCCGCCAGACGTTGAGCGCACAGCGGGAGCGGGGTAAAGAGATCCTCTCTGAGGCGGCGGCGCGCTTCAGCCGTGGCGTGCATCCGGCCCAGGCAGCCAGTGGCCTTCGGCGTGCGATTGAGATGATGCGCCGGGCAGGGGGCGGGGAGATCGCTCAAGGCATCCTCGATAACTATCCGCGTCCTGCCCCGGTGATCACTGTCGATCTGCCGATGAGCGAGGTTGAGCGGGTGCTCGGCATCCCAATCGATCGCGATGCTGCCGCCGCCATCCTGGAGGGATTGGAGTTTCAGGTCGAGATGGTGGGCGACGACGTGCTGCGGGCAACTGTGCCCGATCACCGGCTGGACATTGGTTACCTGAACGACCCGAAGGACGAGGACATCGCCGACGTGATCGCCCGGGCCGATCTGCTGGAGGAGATTGCGCGCATCTACGGATACGATCGTATCCCCAACACCCTGCTGAATGATGAGTTGCCGCCGCAGCGCAGCAACGTGATGTTGGAGGGGGAGGAACGGGTGCGCGATCTGCTGGTGAAAAGCGGTTTGCAGGAGATCATCAGCTATCGACTCACCACCCCGGAGCGAGAGGCGCTGTTAACCCCGCCCGGTGTTCGCCCGGATTGGCCGGATGTGCCTTATGTGACTCTGGCCAATCCGATCAGCCGCGACCGCACAGTGATGCGGCATACACTGCTGGCCAGCATGCTGGAGGTGCTGATGACCAATGCGCGCTGGCGGACCCGCCAGGCTCTCTTTGAGATCGGGCAGGTCTATCTGCCTGTGGAGGGCGATCGACTGCCTGCTGAGCCGCGCCATCTGTGTATTGCCCTGACTGGTGAGCGGGGTACGGCGGCCTGGCAGGAGGGGCGCAGACAGGACCTGCTGCTGATGGACTACTTCGATCTCAAGGGGATCGTTGAGGAGCTGGTTGAAGGGCTGCACCTGCATGACGTGCGCTTTGAGGCGGCCCGGCACAGCTCCTTTTACCCCGGTCGTACTGCTATGCTGTATGTGAACGGGCTGTCCGCGGGGGTGCTGGGCGAGTTGCACCCACTGGTCATCCAATCGTTCGGGCTGCCTGACCGGCCGGTAATGGCTGCCGAGTTTGATCTGGACGTGCTGCTAGCCATAGCCCGTGAGGACTTCATCGTGCGCCCTGTGTCGTCCTACCCCGTTGTCTACCAAGACATCGCCGTTGTGGTGGATGAGGGCGTGCCCGCGCTGGCCGTTGAGCAGGCGATCCGGGAGGCAGGCGGGGTGCTGCTGCCCGAGGTGCGGCTGTTCGATGTGTATCGTGGCAGTCAGATCGGCGCGGGCAAGAAAAGCCTGGCCTATGCCCTGACTTTCCAGGCCCCGGACAGGCCGCTCCGCGATAAGGAGGTTGACAAGCTGCGCAGCAAGATTATCGCTGCGCTGGAGCGCAGGCTCGGCGCACAGCTCCGCGCCTGAGGCCTGCACAGTACATACGGGCTGGCGCCTTGTGCATCACCGCGTGCTGTACAGCGGGCCGTCACGCACAGGGTGCCAGCCCGCAGGCGTGGGCGCTTTCTTTCTGCCTGCCGGGCGCAGCTGAGATGCTCTGTATGGCGATCGTCCTGTGCTCATTGCACAGGGGGCATCGTTATTGTATACTGCCCAGCGTTAGCAGCGACTCCATTCCGCACCGTCTCTATGGTCAGATGGTAAACCAGGGACCAGATCACGTATGGCAGACAAAAGCTTTCAGGCGGCTATGAGGCAAGCGGCGGATGCCGCATGGGATAAAGACTGGCCACGCGCTGTTGAGGCCTACAGCCAGGCGGTCCGGGCGAATCCGAATGATTCGCAGGCGCTGGCGGGCCTTGCGCTGAGCTTGATGGGGGTAGGACGTTACCAGGAAGCCCTGCAGGTGTACGAGCGGGTCAGCAAACTCGTGCCCGGCGATCCACTTCCGCACGAGAAGATCGCCGAGATATATGAGCGGCTGGGCCGCCGGCAGGAGGCCGCCCGTAAGCATCTGGCCATCGGGGAGCTATACTTCGCGCGTCGTGACATCAAGCGTGCGATCCCAAGCTGGGAAAACGCCGCTCGCCTGAACCCTGACCTGCCGCAGCCCCACGCGCGGCTGGCCACTGTCTATGAACGGGATGAAAAGAAGCACAGGCTGGCTGTGCTGGCCTTCCTGAATTTCGCCCGCACCATGCAGCAGATCGGCGATGTGCGACATGCCGAGCAGGCGCTGCTCCGCGCACAGAAGCTGGCCCCGATCAGCCCTGAGGTGCGCGATGCGCTGGCCACCCTTAAGGCAGGTCGCCCGCTGGAGCGGATCGAGTCGCCGGAATACCCCCCGCCACCATCCAGGCCGATCACGCGCCCGCTTGAGGCGGTGGATGAGGAAGACGAAATCGAAGAACATGAGGCGCCGCTGGCCCCTGTGGATGATGCCATCCGTGCTTCAATGGGTGTGTTGGCCGATATGCTTTTCAGTGGGGAGGGTGTGCCGGAGAAGGCCCAGCCACTGCTTCTGCAGGCGCTGCAGGCTCACCAGACGGGCGATTTAGGGACAGCACTCCATTTCTATTCGCAGGCACAGAAAGTCCGGTTTGAGCATCCCAATCTCACCCTGCTGATCGGGATGCTTCAGGCAGTGCTGAGCGCGCATGAGGATGCCTTCAAGACGCTGAGCCGGTTCACGCCCCCGGCTGATTATCGCATTGCCACCCAGCTTGCCCTGGGCCAGCTTCATCTTCAATTAGGGCGGCCTGCGGAAGCTGCTCGCACGCTGGTTGAGGCGCTGATAGAGGCTGACCGCATGTTCAATCAGGGCCAGGTCGATGAGGGAGGGTATCAGCGCCTGCTGGATAACCTGGCCGGGCAGGCCCCGGAGCAGCAGGCCGAGCTGGCGCGGGCGCTGGCCTTCTATCTGGATGACCCGCGCTGGCGGGCCAAACTCCAGGATTCGCTGGACGGCTATGCTGCGCGCGACAAGATCAGCTACGTGACCGATCTGATCGAGCTGATCCTTGAAGGGGGCCGCCCGGAGATCGCCGAGGCGATGCAGCGCATCGATTCCTATGTCATGCGCAGCATGCTGACAATGGCTAAAGAAGAGGCCCATTACGCCATCGAGTATGCCCCTGACTATCTGCCGGTGCACGCACGCCTGGCTGACATCCTGATCAAGGAGGGGCGGCTCCGCGAAGCCGCGACCAAGATCAACCTGGTCGCCACCGCTTATCAGATGCGCGGCAACGAGGATAAGGCCGCCGACCTTTTCGCTCAGGTGATCGAGATCTGGCCGGCAGACATGGCTGCGCGCACCAAGGTGATCGAGATGCTCAAAGCCCAGGGCCGCACGGTTGAGGCGCTGCGCCAGTATGCCGACATGGGCGAAGCTTATCATCGTATGCTGGCCGACACTGAGAAAGCTGTGCAGGTTTACACCGAGGCTTATGAATATGGCCGGCGCAGTCGTGTCGATCCACAGCATGTGGTGCCGCTTCTGAAGGCCCTGGCCGATATCGAGATGCAGCATCTCAACTGGCAGAAAGCCCTGGCCCACTACCTGCAGGTGTACCAGATGGCCCCCGATGATGGGGAGGCTGCCAATGAGGTTGTCAATCTCTATTTCCAGCTTGGTGACCCGGCAAAGGCAATTCATGTGCTGGATACCTATTTGCGTTACTGCCTCAGCCATGGGGACACCGCTCATCTGGTTTCGACCCTGGAGCGCCAGGTGCGCAGCCATCCGAATGAGGTCGCCCTGCGCCAGCGTCTGGCCGATGTGTATGTGCAACAAAAGCGCTTCCCGGAGGCTGTCGCGCAGCTTGACGCCCTCGGTGAGCTTTATCTGGATGCTGGTCGCCTGGAGGAGGCCAGGGCCACGATCCGCAAGGTGATTGCTTTAAACCCGCCTGATGTGGACGGTTACCGGCGGCTCCTGCAGCAGCTTGAAACGTCCGCCTAGCCTAATAGATGAGAGTCCTTGGTGGGTCTCCAAGAAATACTCTGGACCATTCAAAGCCTGCCGCGCTCCTGGCAGAACTTACTTGATTTCTTCCTGGTTGCTTTGATCTTCTTTGTGATCCTCCAGGCTGTGCGCGGTACACGTGCTGCCACACTGCTGCGCGGTATTGCGGTGGTGTTGTTTCTGGTCTGGGCTCTTTCGGCTGTGCTGAACCTGCAGGCTTTCTCGTGGCTGCTCAGCCGTACATTGACAGCCCTGGCCATCGCCCTGCCGGTGATCTTTCAGGAGGAGCTGCGCCGCTGGCTGGACCGCCTTGGCCGTATGCTGCAGCAGCCCGATACAACCGGCGCGCCTGTTCGCCGGGAGAACCTGATCGCCGAGATCACGGATGCGGTGCGGTTTCTCTCGCGGCGGCGGCATGGGGCGCTGATCGTGATCGAGCGCGACACTGGCTTGCAGGAATATGTCGAATCGGGTGTTATCCTGGATGCGCTGGCCTCCACCGAGCTGCTGCAGACGATCTTCTTCCCCAACACAGCTTTACATGATGGGGCTGTGATCATCCGTGGAAATCGCATCGTTGCAGCAGCCTGCACGCTGCCGATCTCGACCGCCCGCCGGCTGCCCGATCGATCGATGGGGCTGCGCCACCGAGCCTCTCTGGGCATCTCGGAGGTCAGTGATGCCGTGGCAGTCGTTGTGTCAGAAGAATCGGGGCGCATCTCGCTGGTGGTGGGCGGGCGTTTCATCCGCGGCCTGGACGCGGAACGGCTGGCGATGATCCTCAGCGAGTATATCGAGCAGCGGCAGCCGGTTCCCCTGATGACGTGGTTGCAAGAGCGCTTCCGTCGATCTGCTTGAGCCTGGTATGGTTGACTGTGATTGTCAAATTCTTTAATCAACTTCGTGGCAACCTGGTCTCGCTGGTGATCGCCCTGCTGATGGCCCTGACTGTATGGATTCTGGCCGTACAGGAGCAGAACCCCGTTGTTGAGTTTGAGCTAGATACCCCCGTTGATATTGACATCGAGGGGCTGGAGCCCGGGTTGGTGATCACCAACGACTACCCGCACACGGCCCGTATTCGGCTGCGCGCCCAACAAAACACGATCCCTTCCATCTCCGCCGAGGATGTGGTGATCACAGCCAATGTCGCTGGTCTCGGGCCTGGCAATCACCAGGTTCAGCTCGATATCGATGTGGCTGCCCAGGCGCTGCTGGTTTCGGCCAACCCCAGTAACATACGTCTGGAGATCGAGCGTCAGAGCGAGCGAACGCTGCCGGTCCAGCTGCGCATCATCGGTGAGCTGCCCACCGGCTACGAGATCGACGAGGACAGCGTGGTCCGCAGCCCGGCACAGGTGACGATCTCCGGGCCAGAGTCGCGGGTGAACCTGGTGAGTGAGATCGTCGTCACTGCTTCAGTTGAGGGACTGCGTGAGCCGTTTTCTCAGATCATGTCTTTGGTGGCCCTGGATAGCGGTGGCAGCCCGGTGGAGGGCATCCGCATCACCCCGGAGCAGGTGCAAATCGATATCCCGATCTACCAGCGAGCGGGGTTCCAGGAGGTGGCGATTCGCGTGCCCACCATTGGCCGCCCCGCCTCCGGTTACTACATGACCAGCCGGGTCGTCACCCCACCACTGGTCACCATTCAGGGGGACCCTGAGGTGCTGACCTCACTGCCTCCGCTGATCAACACACAGCCGGTGGATATCACGGGGCTGACAGATGATCTGATCGTTGAAGTCGGGCTTGATCTGCCGGCCGGCGTCAGCGTGGTCGGCTCACCGAGCGTGCAGGTGCTGATTACCATCGCGGCCCAGCAGGACAGCCGATCGCTCTTTGTGCGTGTGCGGCCCATTGGGTTGGATGAGGAGCTGGAGGCAGCCCTGGTGCCTGAAGAGATCGAGGTGTTTCTTTCAGGTCCCCTGCCCGTACTGCAGACACTGGACCCGGAACGCGATATCATCGTAACGGTCGATCTGCTGGGACTGGGCCCCGGCCGATACCAGATCGAGCCAACCGTGCAGATCACACAAAGCGAGATATCGGTTGATTCGGTGCTACCGGTGGTTGTCGATGTCGAGATCACGGAATCCGGGGGAAGCGGCGGCTGATTCGCTATGGCTGACTATCCGATAGTAGCCCTTGTGGGCAGGCCCAATGTTGGCAAATCAACCCTGTTCAACCGCATTGTAGGGCGTCGGCTGGCCGTGGTACACGACCGCCCCGGCACCACACGAGACCGCCAACTCGCTGATGCGGAGTGGACGGGGGTGATGTTCACCCTGGTCGATACGGGCGGCATCGAGGACCTGGAGACCGTCAGCACAGGGGCTGGAGAACCGCTTGCTGAAGACTCCGCCGACTTCATCTACGAGATGCGCCGCCAGGCTGAGATGGCCATCGCCGAGGCTGACGTGATCATCATGGTAGTGGACCTGACGACGGGTATCACCGCTGCTGATGAGGAGGTGGCAGATATCCTGCGGCGCTCTCGCAAGCCGGTGCTGGTGGCCGCCAGCAAGGGCGACAACCCCGAACGGTGGCAGGATGCAGCAGAGTTTTACAGCCTGGGGCTGGGCGAAGTCTTTCCTGTCTCCGGCCTGCACGGCGTCAACGTGGGCGATCTGCTGGATGCAGTCGTGGAGGCCCTGCCGCGCAGGCCCCCCGAGCCGGAAGAGGAGCCGATGATCCCGCGTTTTGCCATTGTAGGGCGGCCCAACGTGGGCAAATCATCGCTGCTTAACCGGCTGCTGGGTGAGGAGCGTGTGATTGTCAGCCCGGTAGCCGGCACCACCCGGGATTCGATCGATACGACAATCACCTGGCACGGAGAGGCGCTGACACTGATCGACACCGCCGGCATCCGGCGGCGTGGTCGGATCGAGCCGGGCGTGGAGAGATACAGTGTGTTGCGCGCTCTTAAGGCGATCAAACGGGCCGATGTGTCGCTGCTGCTGCTGGATGCAACCGAAGGCATAACTGCCCAGGATGCCCATATCGCGGGCTATATTCTTGAAGAGAACTGCAGCGTGGTGGTGCTCGTCAACAAATGGGATGTGCTTGAGAAAGATGAGCACACCATGGTGGAATGGACCCGGCAGATCCGCACCCAGCTTCAGTTCCTCGATTACGTGCCGATCCTGTTCATTTCTGCCAAGACTGGCCAACGGGTAGACCAGGTGATCCCCACTGCCCTGGAGGTACGTGAGGCGCGTTTCATGCGCATCCCCACCTCAGAGGTGAACCGTATCGTGCGTGACGCGCTGGCGCGGCAGGCGCCGCCATCCAAAGGGGGCAAGCGCCTGAAGATCCGCTATGCCAGCCAGGTGACGGTTGACCCGCCCAAGTTCCTGTTTCATGTCAATGATGTGGAGCTGGCTCACTTCTCCTACCAGCGGTATCTGGAGAATCGTATCCGCGAGGCATACCCCTTCCCCGGCACCCCGTTGATCCTGGAATTCCGCCCCAGCAGTGAGGACCGCAAAGCGGCGGGCCGGAAGCGCAGGTAATCCCGGCGAACAAGAAAACAGGCCGCCGTTTTGGCAGCCTGCACGGTTGGGGTTGCGACGAGAGGGCTAAATCCCCTGCAGCGCCCGCACCAGAGCAGCGCCGCCTACCAGGCCCACATCCTCGCCCAGCTCGGCGCGCACAATCGGCACACCCTGCCAGTAGCGATCATGGACGGTGTACTCGCGCACTGCCTGATGGATCGGATTGAACAGCAGATCGCCCAGCTTGGTCACGCCACCGCCCAGCACAAACATATCGGGGTTGAGCAGTGCCATCAGGGAGGCGATCATCACGCCGATATGCTTCCCCGCGTTGGCGACGACCTCCAGCGCCAGCCGGTCACCCAGCCGCGCGGCATCGCCCACCGTTTTCCCTGTGACAGCCGCGAGCTGCCCCCCCACCATGTCGCTTATCATCGACGGCTCGCCTGCCGCGATCCGCTCGCGGGCGGCGCGTGCGATGGAAGGCCCGGAAGCGATTGCCTCCAGGTGGCCGCGGTGCCCGCATCCGCACATCGGCCCATGGGGGTCCACCACCATGTGGCCAATCTCCCCGGCCAGCCCACCGGCGATCAGTGGCTTGCCGTCGACGACCACGCCACCGCCCACGCCGGTGCTGATCGTCATGTAGATCATCGTCCTGGCCCCACGGCCTGCGCCCCGCGTGTACTCGGCCAGCCCGGCCAGGTCGGCGTCATTGCTCACATAGGTGGTGACGCCCAGGCGCTCCTCAAGAAGCTTGCGCAGCGGGGTGTTTCTGAACGGCAGGTTGGGGGTCTCGATGATCAGGCCGGTATGAGCATCGAGTGGGCCGGGGCAGGCCACCCCTATCCCCAGCACGTCGCTGCGATCGTCTGGCAGCACGCGCTCGATGGTATCATACAGGCGACCCAGCACAGCCTGAAGCCCTTGAGCGGCCAGGGTGGCCTGCTCTTCGCGCTGCAGAATGTTCCAGTCCAGATCGTAGCGGGCCGCCCGTAGCAGCGTGCCACCTACGTCAACGCCAATGATGGTCTTCATACCCTAACTCCAGATGATGGTCAGAACGCCTCAAGTATACATGGCGCGGGGCACTTGCTCAATTGTGATTCGGATTCGGCTTTGATACAGATAGGGTGCTACCGCTGTGGTATAATCCGGTTCCGCAACTGGCACACACATCACGCAAGGAGAGGACCCCCATGGGATTCAAGCACATCGTTGTACCGGCAGAGGGCACGCGCATCACCGTAGGGGAGGACGGCAAGCTGCGCATCCCGGATAACCCCATTGTCGCCTTCATTGAGGGAGACGGCATTGGCCATGATATCACCACCGCGTCCATGCGGGTATGGAACGCTGCGGTGGAGAAGGCCTATGGGGGCGGCCGCAAGATCGCCTGGATGGAGATCTACGCAGGCGAGAAGGCCGCCAGCCTTTATGACGGCGATTACATGCCGGAGGAGACCTTCGAGGCGATGCGCGAGTACTATATCGGCATCAAAGGCCCTCTGACGACACCGGTGGGCGGCGGCTTCCGCAGCCTGAACGTCACGCTGCGCCAGGTGCTTGATCTATATGCCTGTGTGCGCCCTGTCCGCTGGTTCAAAGGTGTCCCCAGCCCTCTGCGTGAGCCGTGGAACACCGATGTCGTGATCTTCCGCGAGAACACCGAGGATGTCTACGCTGGCATTGAGTATGAGGCCGGCACGCCGGAAAATGAGCGCGTGGCCGCCTTCCTGCGCGATGAGATGGGCGCCCGCTTCTTTGAGGGGGCGGGCATCGGCATCAAGCCGATCAGCGCCTTTGCCACCAAGCGTCTGGTGCGCAAGGCGATTGAGTATGCAATTGAGCGTGGGCGCAAGAGCGTCACGCTGGTGCACAAGGGTAACATCCAGAAGTTCACAGAGGGTGCGTTCCGTAAATGGGGATATGAAGTTGCCACCGAGGAGTTCGGCGATCAGACGATCACCGAGGAACAACTGTGGGATCAGTTCGGTGGGCAGCAGCCGGCGGGCAAGGTGGTGATCAAGGATCGCATCGCCGACATCATTTTCCAGCATCTGCTGCTGCGTCCTGCTGAGTTTGATGTGCTGGCGACCCCCAACCTCAACGGAGACTATCTGTCAGATGCCGTCGCTGCCCAGGTGGGCGGCGTGGGCATTGCCCCCGGCGCGAACATCGGTGACCACATCGCCATGTTCGAAGCCACGCACGGCACCGCCCCCAAATATACCAATCTCGATAAAGTCAACCCCGGCTCCTTGCTTTTCTCCGGGGTAATGATGTTAGAATATATGAAATGGTGGGAAGCGGCAGACCTGATCACACGGGCATTTGAGCGGACCATCGAGCAGAAGATCGTCACCTACGACTTCGCCCGCCAGATGGAGGGCGCGACAGAGGTTGGGACTTCCGAGTTTGCCAGCGCCATTGTCCGCAATATGGACGAGGTATAACGGATGAGATAGGCCGGGAGAGGAGCGGGGGCAAATGTCTTCACAGCCAGAGGGTGACATCAAAACACAGGAGGAACTGCTCAACGATCTGGAGTATGGGACCCCGGAGGAGCGTGCAGCAGCCCTGTCACATCTGGCCCTGGTCGGTGATGCGGAGGCGCTTGATGCCGTGGTGGAGCATCTTCAGGAGCACAGCCCTAACGATGACGGCGGGTTGTCTGCCCTGAATGTGCTGGCCCACAAGTATATGCCTGCCAACCGCTATGGCCTGGCCGAGGTGGTCATCCCCTATCTGAGTGATGACAGCTGGCACCACCGCCTGATCGCCGTGCGTTTGCTCAACACCCATCCCAATGAGATGGCCATTGAGCCGCTGCGCGAGCTGGTGTATGAGGCGCGCGAAAAAGCGGTAGCCGAGCAGCGCCGCCGCTTCTCCCCAATTAGGCTGCATGTGGAGCGCACTCTGGGTGAGTCGATCCTGGCGCTTGCTAACTGCGGGCGGCTGCTGGCGCTGCCTGACATCCTGGAGCTGCTGGAGGACCCCAGCCTGCGCGTGATCGCCACTCGCGCGCTGGGCGTGATCGGGTCCGATACCGAGCGGCCTCGCCTGGAGGATCTGATCGAGGACGGTGACCCCAATGTGCGCGATGCAGCACAGTGGGCGCTCGGGTTGATGGACGAGCGCATGGAACAGTTTCTCAACCCGCCCTCCGAGATCCCGGAGCCTCCGCCTGATAGACTGCACCCCGTTTACTGGGCGCATCGTCAGCTCCATGCACACGACGATCCCCTGATCCAGTTCCTGGTGGTGCGTATTGCCATCGAGCACCTGCTGCTTGATACCTATATGGGTGAGGGACGCGGCCTGGAGCAGTGCAGCATTATCCTGCGGACCCATCAGGGGGCTGAGCCGCCGGATTTCCGCAGCTACACCGGCACGCCTGCCGGGGCATGGAAGTATACCTGGGTGGGGCCCACGCTGCGTCGACTGGAGGGGCCTCCCCCCGTTATCCCGACCATTTCCCCCTCGCCGGGGCGTGGCTGGCCCGGTGCCGCGATCGTGATCAGCTACCCCATCACACTGCCGCAGGCTGGCAGCGGGATGATCAGCCTGGATGGGGTGTTCGAGCCGAGTTTTGGGCGCGGAGGCCATTATCGCGTCGCCCGGCGCGATGGTGAATGGTCTTTTGTGCTGCACAAGCGCACCTGGGCTGTATAGCCCGGGGCCGCTGGCGAAGAATATCAAAGGGAGCGCAGAGGCTGTGCACCGCGCTCCCTTTGTTTTCTTGCTGCGGGCGGATGGCGCCGGGCTACGCCTCCTGAAGCGATCGACCCAGCCGGATAGCGGCGACAATGAACATCGCCAGCACCACCACCTCATGGGCTAGGCACCAGGGGCAGAAGGCCTTCAGCAGAACGGCCTGGACATACACCAGCCAGATCGAATACAGCAGCGCGATCAGCAGAACCCCGGCGAGCAGTGTGACACCATACTCGCGCAGCAGGCCAATGCGCTCTTCCAGCAGGAGCATCGCCAGGATGCCCAGGTTGGCCAGCAGGCCGATATAGGCCACGGGTATCCCCATCAGCTTTGAGTAGGCGCTGCCCTGAACCAGATCGCAGTCGAAGGCGGGGTTGTCTATGCAGGCCACCTTTGCTGAGACGAACTCGGTGTAGGCCAGATAGCCGCTGATGCCGATCGCGGCCAACGTCAGCAGGATTAAAACCAGGCGCAGGGTCACAATCGGCTGGCCTGCAGCCATCAGGGTTGTGGTATCAGCGCGACGGGCGGGCATCCAGACTCCTTATACAGCCAAGCAGCATCGATCAGGGCATCAGTGTACCTGATCATCCCTTGAGCTGCCAGATCGTCTGAGCAGGCCGAAATATACCCAAATAGATGGTCATTCGTGACATTGCTCATTTATTCACTGATAGTTATAATCAACGCCGTCGATTTCGCCCCTCACGATTTTGGTTTTTTATATTACGCCATTGCCACGATCAGGAATGCCATCTTTTTGAAAGGTAAAGCGATATGGCGACATTGGTCACAACCGTCCGCGAGCTATTCCGCTACCGGGGAAAGGAAGGGCAGCTTGCCTGGATCGGCCATCGTCTGGCCGGGTTGGGCACGCTGCTTTTCTTTACGATCCATGTGATCGATACCTCGTGGGTCTACTTTGCCCCTGAGTGGTATGCCGAAGCGATTGCTCTGTACAAATCTCCCTTCTTCCTGGCCGGCGAAGTGCTGCTCATGCTGGCGGTGATCTATCATGCCTTCAATGGCCTGCGCATTACGCTGATGGACTTTCGCCCCCGGCTCTGGAAATACCAGCGGCAGCTCACCTTTGGGGTCTTTGTGCTAACAGCGGTGGTGTACATCCCCGTCTTCTTCATCATGATGGGGCACATCATCGAGATCCTGGGCATTCGGTAGAGGAGGCGGCAATGACTGCGCAAACAAAGACGGCGGCTGGCAACAAGGTCGAGACTGGAACCTGGTGGTTTATGCGTCTGTCAGGCGTCCTGATCATCCCGCTTGTGTTCGGCCATCTGGCCATCATGCATGTCATCAACAGCGTGGCAGATATCAATTATGAGTGGGTGGTCAATGAGCGCTGGAGCCTGCTGCCCTGGCGCCTTTACGATGCCGCCCTGCTGTGGCTGGCGGGGCTGCATGGATATCGGGGTGTGCAGTATGTTATCAATGACTACGTGCATGGCATGACCCTGAACCGCATCCTGCGTGCCCTCTCGGTGGTGGTGCTGCTGGTTGTGCTGGCGGCGGGCACCATCGCGCTAATCGGCACACCGTTCAGCACAAACTAGGGCGGTCCGGCCTGGAAGGCATCCGTCGCTTGAAACTCATCATAGTGTCAGGATAACAGATCACCATGAAAACCCATCAGTTTGAAGCAGTCATCGTGGGGGCTGGCGGGGCGGGGCTGATGGCTGCCCTTTATGCCTCCCGCGAGGTCAAGACGGCTGTGATCAGCAAATTGTACCCCACCCGTTCCCACACGGGGGCGGCACAGGGCGGCATCGGCGCAGCCCTGGGGAATCTTGAGGAAGACCACTGGGAATGGCACGCCTTTGACACTGTCAAGGGGTCGGATTATCTCGCCGATCAGGATGCAGTAGACGTGCTGTGCCGGGAGGCAGTGGATACCGTCATCGACCTCGAACATATGGGCCTGCCCTTCGACCGCACGCCGGATGGCAAAATCTCACAGCGCCGATTTGGCGGCCACACCAACAACGAGACCAAGCAGCCTGTGCCCCGTGCCTGCCATGCTGCAGATCGCACCGGCCACATGATCCTGCAAACCCTCTACCAGCAGTGCGTGAAGAACGACGTGATGTTCTTCGATGAATATCACGTTGTTGACCTGATCATGAACGATGGTCGCCCGGCGGGCGTCATCGCCGTCGAGATCGGCACGGGTGAGCTGCATGTCTTCCACGCCAAAGCGATCCTCTTTGCCACCGGTGGCTGGGGTAAGGTGTGGCAGATCACCAGTAACGCCCACACGCTCACGGGAGATGGGAACACCGTGCTGTGGCGACGCGGAATCCCCATGGAGGACATGGAGTTCTTCCAATTTCACCCAACTGGCATTTACCGCCTGGGCATTCTGATCACCGAGGGAGTGCGCGGTGAGGGCGGTGTGCTGATCAACGGCAAGGGTGAGCGCTTCATGGAGCGCTATGCACCGACGATCTTCGACCTGGCCAGCCGCGACGTGATCTCGCGTGCGATCTACCTGGAGCTGAAGGAAGGGCGCGGGATCAACGGTAAGGGCTATGTGTATCTCGATGTACGCCCTGAGACGGTGAACAGGTACTTCGAGATGGAAGGCAGCCCCCGCCGTATTGATCGCGAGTATGTGGAGACCAAGTTGCCCGACATCCTGGATTTCTGCCGCACCTATCTGGGCGTTGATCCGGTGACAGAGCCGATGCCTATCCAGCCCACCGCCCATTATGGCATGGGCGGCATCCCCACCACTATTGATGCCGAGGTGGTTCTCGACGAGAACAATACTGTGCTGCCCGGTCTGTACGCGGCAGGCGAATGCGCGTGTGTCTCAGTGCATGGTGCCAACCGGCTGGGCACCAACTCGCTGGTCGACCTGGTTGTTTTCGGGAGGCGCGGCGGTAAGGCTATGGCGGCCTACTGTAAACAGGCCGACTTTGTGCCGCTGCCTCCCAACCCCACAGCAGAGGTCGAGGCCGAGCTGGCGCGCCTGCGGGCCGCTAATGGTGGTACTCGCGTGGCCGAGCTGCGCGAGCAGATGCAGGATGTGATGTCAAGATATGTGGGCGTGTTCCGCGAAGAAGCCGGGATGCAGCAGGCCCTTGATGCCATCCGCGAGCTGAAGCGGCGCTATCAAACCGACCTGCGTATTGATGACCGGGGCAATGTTTTTAACACCGATCTGCTGGAGGCGTGGGAGCTTGGCTCCCTGCTCGACATGGCCGAGGTGACTGCTTTCTCGGCGCTGGCTCGCCAGGAGAGCCGGGGCGCTCACTCACGGGAGGACTTCCCGAAGCGCGACGATGTAAACTGGCTCAAGCACACACTGGCCTTCCGCAAACCCGATGGTGAGATCGAGCTGCGCTTCAAGCCCGTTGTCATCACCCGGCATCAGCCGAAAGAGCGCGTTTACTAAAGGAGCACCTCATGGAAGTCACTCTGCGCATCCGGCGTTACAACCCGGAGAAGGACCCCAGGCCCTACTGGGCCGAATACACGCTCAAGGACGTTGAGCCGGTCGATCGTGTACTGGACCTGTTGCATCGTGTGAAGTGGGAGATCGACGGGACACTTGCTATGCGCCGGTCCTGTGCTCACGGTGTATGCGGCTCCGATGCTATGCGTATCAACGGCGTGAACATGCTGGCCTGCAAGGCGCTGGTCAAGCACCTCGTCAGGGGGGATCGTGGGCGCATCCAGGTTGAGCCGATCCTCGGCCTGCGTGTGATCAAAGACCTGGTCGTCGATATGAACCCCTTCTTCGATCACTACCGCTCCGTCAAGCCGTATTTCATCAATGACGAACCGCTGCCCGAAAACGGGCGCGAGCGGCTGCAAAGCCCAGAGGCGCGCGTCCGGTTTGATGAAGGCACCAAATGCATCCTGTGCGCCGCCTGCACCACCTCTTGCCCGTCGTTCTGGGCCAACGGCACCTACGTCGGCCCGGCGGCGATCGTACAGGCGCATCGCTTCATCTTCGACGACCGCGACACTGCCACTGCCGACCGTCTGGCGATCCTGAGCGAGGAAAACGGCGTGTGGCGCTGCCGCACCATCTTCAACTGCACCAGCGCCTGCCCACGCGAGATCCCCGTCACGCAGCTGATCGCAGAGGTCAAGAGTGCGATCGCCTCCGGCAAGGTCGATTAACCCCCCCATCATTGTGTGTCCAGTCGAGGTCGCCCGCATTAAGGGCGGCCTTTTCTTTATCCCGCGCGCCGCACCATCCCTGAAAAGCTCAAGACGATCATCCGCCAGTCGATCAGCAAGGCGCGAAAAGATGGCTGCCTGCAACCTGGCACCGCCTCCCGCGTATAAGATGATAGCATCGGTCTATCACTGAATGAGGAGTATAGCGAGAATGGCAGAGGAAAAGAGCAACGGGGGCAAGCCTGAGGAGGCCATCCCTGAGAGCGAGCAGACGGCGGAGGAGATCGATCTGGCGGCGGAGATCTCCGCACTGGGCGCGACGATCAGCGAAGCCCTGCGTAAGGCATGGAACAGCTCTGAGCGCCAGAGGATCGAGCAGGAGGTGCGCGAAGGGCTGAGGAAGTTCGCGGATGAGGTGGAGACCGCGGCTAAGAACCTGCGCGATTCCGACGTGGGCCAAAAGGTTGAGGACGGCGTCAAACAGGTTCGCGAGGAGATTGGCAGCGGTAAAGTTGCTGCTGATGTCAGGCGCGGGACTGTTCAGGCGCTGCGGGCGCTGCGTGATGCCCTGGATCGGATGGCAGACAGCTTCACCCCTGTGGAGGGTGAGGACAAACCCAAAGGGTAATGGCCTGCCCTGATCCGTCAGAGCGAACAGGCGCGGGGATGGCTGCCGCGCCTGTTTGTGTTATTCCCCCTGTCCCTGCTCAAACCGTACCAGCCAGACGTCGCCGCCCTGAGGGGGCGCGATGAATGGCTCCGCGACGCGCCAGCCACACAGCCACACGATCTGATCAGCGGCGACCAGCACCGGGATAGAATCACGCCAGTGAGCGGGGATGCGGGCGTTGATCATGAAATCGCTGAGCTTCTGCGATCCACCCGCCCCCTGCGGCCTGAAGCGGTCACCGGGGAGACGGGTGCGCAGGCTGAGCGGTTCGGTCATCCCCTGCAGGTTGAGGGGGGCAGCCCAGGGATCCGCGATCAGCAGCTCCCAGGCCGGGCCGCTGCGCGGGCCTTCATAGTGAGCGAGCGTGACCTGCCAGGCCGGGTCGGGTAGCGGCATTGCAAAGGGGGTGAGGGGGATAGGGATAGTTGTACCCGGCGGTAGCAGTGGCCACGCAGGCGCGGGCGGCGCTGCATCGCTGCGCTCAATGACCAGCGTCCCATACTCTACACGCAGACGAACTCCGGCGGGCAAGGTTGCCTGCGTACCAGTCGTGCCTGCACGACCTACCTCCGCCGCGTTCTCAATGTGCCGAAAGCTCAGATCGCACAGCGTGCCCCCGGCCAGGGCGGCTGCCCGGCGCAGGGCCATCCGCTGCAGGCCGCGTGGCAGCGCCTTCCAGCCTCCCCGATCCAGGCGCACAAAGCCCGCCCCGGCTTCCAGCGTAAGTGACGGCCACTCGCGGTCCAGTGCGGCCTCCAGCACCTCATGATCGGCGCCCGCCAGGTTGGCCAGATCGACCAGCCGCGTGCGCAGGCCGGGGTTGATCTGCTCCAGCAGGGGCATGATCTCATGGCGCAGGCGGTTGCGGGTATAGGAGGTGTCCAGGTTGCTGTGATCCAGGCGGGGCGCAAGCCCATGTTCGGCGCAGTAGGCCTCCAGCTCTGCCCGTGTGATGCCGAGCAGTGGGCGCAGCAGGAGCAGGCTCCCCTCTCCGTCTGCCTCCAGCGGGGATACCGGTAGCATCCCGCGCAGACCGGCCAGCCCGGCCCCGCGCAGGAAATGCATGAGCACCGTTTCCGCCTGATCGTCGGCGTGATGCCCCACCACGATCCGGCGCGCCCCGTGCGCATGAGCCTGCCGGGCAAGCGCGCTGTAGCGGGCCTGCCGGGCAGCGGTCTCCAGAGAGAGTCGCTGCTGTGTAGCGATCGCGTTCACATCTATCCGCTCGATGAAGCAGGGCAAGCCCCACGCTGCTGCCTGCTCCGCGACGAATTCCTCGTCAGCATCGCTTTTTACCCCGCGCAGCAGGTGGTTGACATGCACGATCACCGGTTTAATGGTCAGTCGATGCCACGTCGTGTACAGCAGATGCATCAGCGCCAGCGAATCGGCCCCGCCGGAAACCCCGGCGATCAGCACCTCACCCGGCTCTACCCCCATCTTGCGTAGTGTTTGCGCGAATTCCTCGACCAGGTTCATGGGGCGGATTATAGCACAGCGGCATGGGAGCGATTCTTGCCAACTGAAGGCGGTGCGGCTACGATCAGGCTGATATGGATACGAGAAACCACCTGCAAAGACAGATCGGCCTGCTGGCTGTGGCGGCTGCCCTGTGCCTCGCCCTGCTGGCAGGGGGAGCCGGCACCAGCCTGGCCGCCGAGGATAGCAGCCCCGCGAAACAGGCTACGACACCTCCTCCAACGCCGTCGCCGGGGCAAATCCAGCTCCCCACAGCTACACCTACTGTGGTAGGGGGCCCCACTGCTACCCCCACCCGTACGCCGACGCTTGTGCCGGTAATGGCGGAGACCATCGGCGACCCAACGAATTTGCGTTCCGGGCCGGGCCTGGACTTTGAGATCGTGGGGACAGTGGAGATCGGCACCATGCTGCCCATCGTCGGACGCTCGGTGCTGCTGCCGTGGCTGGTGGTGGAATGGCCCGATGGGCCGGATGGGCGAGCCTGGGTGTTCGAGCAGCTTATTGTGGTGCGCGGTGATATCACCACCGTGCCGGTGGTGGAGCCGCCCGCGGCCCCAACCGCCAACCCGACACAGCTTGTACTGCAAGCTACCGCTACCATTTTGATCCAGACACCCGGCGCGGTTCAGACAGCCACCGCTCAGGCCTTCGTCGTGCCTACGGGGGTCTTTACCCAGACGCCGCAGCCCGGTCTGGAGCCCGGCGGGGTGCTGCCCACATTCACCCCGCCTCAACCGTATGTGCAACCCTCTGTGATCCTGCCACAGCAGGTGGCCAGCGCACCATCGAGAGGCATTCCGCCGGCTGCGTTGATCATTGTGCTGGGTGCAATGGGATTCCTGTCGGTGGTCCTGGGGCTTCTGCGCCGCCTGTAACGCGATCAGGGGGTAGGGGCAGCGTTATCCGGCCGCAGATCGCGGTAGCCCAGCGCCTCCATCCAGGGGCAGACCACCGGGCCGCCGTGCGGATCGGGCTGCGGGGGATCGATGGGCAGGCCGTTGTATCCCCGGAAATATCCCGCAGGCCCATCAAGCTGATCACGGGCGGCCTGAGAGAGTTCGGCATCGCCGATAGCGATCGCATGGATGTGGATCGGGGAGCCGGGATAAAGCTCGTCGGCCTCACGCACCCAGGCGGCAAACCCCGCATGGCGTAGCGCCATGATGATCGCATCCAGGTCGTCGTACAGGATGTTGAACCAGTTGTTCAAATCGCGCACGGAGAGATCGACGGCGCCGCCGCCGTCGTGCGTGCCGAAACTGGCCGACTCTGCCGTGGTGTATGACCCCTGGGTGAGCGCCAGCACCAGATCGTGCGTGCCCCCGTAAAGCTCCTGGGCGTGTTCCAGCATATCCAGGGTGCGCTGATTGAGGATCATCCCGTTGATCGGTACCCGCGCATAGTCATCGACAGGGGCCATGCAGCCGAACGGCGTGGGCGAAGGGGCTGGACTTGGCGTAAGGGTGGGCGCAGTTGTTGGCGGTTGAAGTGTCGGCAGGGGGGTGGGAGTGGGTGACACGGTGGGGAGCGGCGGGGCGTCGGTCGCCGGTGCCGGCAGGGTGTCTGTGGCTGGCGGAAGGGAAAATGGCAGGTTGCAGGCAGCCCCGGTCAGGGCCATCGCCAGGGCAATGGGGGCGATGGCAGCGCTCACCCTGCTCATTCGTCAAGATACCGCACCACGCGGCCCGGCACACCAACGACCACGGCCCGTGCCGGGACATCGGTGTTGACGAAGGCCCCACCCGTGATCCGTGCCCCCTCGCCGATCACCACCCGGCGGTTGATCATCGTTCCGATCTCGATTACCACATGGTCTCCCACATACACATAGCTGGAGATATGCGCCCCCTGGCCGACGAAAACGTTCGTGCCGAGCGTTACATGGTGGTCGATGGTCGCCCCCACACATACTGCACATGCGTCGCCGAACACCGTCCGTGAGCTGACAACCGCCCCGGCCCGGATCACGGCTCCGCTGCCAAGCACCGCATCTTCCGAGACGATTGCCTGCGGGTGGATGGCGTTGATCTGCGGTATCCCCTGCCGCTGCAGGGTGTAGACCAGCCGCGCCCGGACGGACATCAGGTCGGGGCCTAACCCCAAAATGGCGTGCAGGTTCTCATGCTGATCGGCCAGCTCTGGCAGGAAATCATCATCCCCCAGGATAGGCAAAGGGGTCTCCTCAGAGTGGCTGCGCTCGCTTAAGCCCAGTGCCTTGTCGGTGCTGCCCAGCACCGTCACATCGGGTCGCATGCGCAGGATCTCATATACTACACCGGCATAGCCACCTGCACCCAGGATCACAACGGGGGTTCGCAGCTCTGACACAGTCCACCTCCGTGTGAGGGCAGATGATGCGAGCGCCCTCTCGCTGCTAGAGTAGCATGGTCAGGGGTTTCGGGCAATCGCAAGGGGCTCAGGCATCTGGGGCCGGATCGACCGGGATACCCCGCTGTGCGATCAGGATGCCTGCCAGTGCGATTGCCCCACCAACAACATGACCCACGTCGGGCACCTCGCCCAGGATGGGCATGGCGGCCAGCGTGGTGATCACCGGCTGGCCCAGCGCGGCAACCGCGATCGATGTGGCACTCAGGTAGCCATAGGCATAGCTGATCAGCAACCAGCCCAGCGTGTGCGTGAACAGCGCCAGGCCGGCCAGCGCCAGGTAGCTGCCGATGGAGTAGCCCGTCAGGGGATTGCCCAGCAGCCGTGCCAGCAGGTACAGGATGGCTGCGCCGGTGGTGGTGAAAACCCAGAAATAGGTCAGGGTGTCTATCTCAGCACGCGCTCGCTTGGCGAGGAGCTGGTACGCTGCATAGGTGACTCCGGCGGCCAGCGCCAGCAGACTGCCGCGGTCAGCACCCAGCCCCAGCACAACATCCACGCCCAGGATGATCACCACCCCGGCGATAGCAGTCGCCAGCCCTAACCAGTACAGCCCGGCGGGACGCTGGCGCAGGAACAGCCACATCGCCAGCCCCACCCAGATCGGGGCGAGGTTATCCAGCAGGGTGGCTACCGACACATTGGTGATGATCAGCGCCGTGTTCCACAGGGCCATGTCTCCGGCCAGGGCCAGCCCGGCCAGTAGCGCCCAGATCACGGCCTGGCGTGGTAGCCGCACCCGGCCCCGCCGCCAGTGGAGGATCATGGGGATGATCAGCACCGCGCTGGAAATCGCCAGCCGGTAGAAGCCTGACACCGCCCCGGGGACCCCTGCCAGCCGCACGAAGATCGCCGAGAAGCCGATACACAGCACCCCTGCTGCTAGCATAAGACGGGCGCGGAGCAACACAGACGACCGGCCATGAGATGTCGACAGGGCAGAGGCAGAGAGTGTTGAGGGGGTGCTCGGAGTGTCAGGTTCCATGTGTGGGCTAGTATAGCGCCCCCCTTCCGGTTTGTCAGGATCGGCTGTGTAACTGGCCTTCTGTATCCTGACAGCATGATCTACTGCATCTCATCAGGAGGAAGATCGGATGCCAACCCTCACTGCCAACGGTGTTGATCTGTATTACGAGCTTCATGGCGAAGGGCCGGAGGTGCTGGTGTTGAATAACGGTGTGATCGCCAACACCACAAGCTGGGCCAACCAGCTTCCGGCGCTGGCCCCCCATTTCCGGGTGCTGCTGTACGACATGCGCGGTCAGGGGCAATCGCAGAAGTGGGCAGAGGGCGACGCGGATTATACCTGGCAGGCCCACGCCGACGATCTGGCGGCCCTGCTCGATGAGCTAAGGATCGGCGCTGCTCATATCGGTGGTATCTCCTATGGGGGCGAGCTGACACTGACCTTTGCCCTGCGCTACCCCGACCGCTGCAAAAAGCTGGTGGTGGCCGACTCGGTCAGCCACGTCGAGCCGCAGCTCCGCGCCATCATCGAAAGCTGGATACTGGCTGCCCAGACCGGCGATCACGAGACGTTCTACCGCTCCACCTGGTTCTGGAACTTCAGCGAGGGGTTTTTTGGGTCGGCCTACGACCTGCTGGTCAGCCGCATTGAGGCGGCGAAAGGCCTGCATCTGCCATCGGTGATCCAGCTCTGCCGCTGCTTCAACACCCTGAACATCACGGGCGATCTGGGGCGGATAGAGAAGCCCACCTGCGTTATTGTGGGGGAGCTCGACCGGCTCAAACCACCGCATTACTCACAGACCATCGCCGGGGCGATCCGCGGGGCCGAGCTTCATGTGCTGCCCGGCGCCGGGCACGTGTCATTCTGGGAGAGGGCAGCCGAGTTCAACAGCGTGATGCTGGGATTCCTGATGAAAGGCTGAGTGAGAGACTGCGCTTATATTTTGAGAACTGGCATTCTCATAATCTTTTATCGCGCGCAGAAAGATGCCCGGCGGGCCTGCCTGTGTTTTATCCTGCTGCCATCAGGCCCATTTACCCAGGGTGGTGATCAGGTACTCCAGCACTTCCTGCTCGTCGGCTGCCCCTTCCGGGTCAGCCAGACACTGGCCGGCGTAGATGCGCATCACCTCCAGACCGACCTGGTGAACGGCGGCGCGCACTGCCGCCAGCTGCTGGACGACATCCCGGCAGTCGCGGCCTTCGTCGACCATGCGCTGGATGCCGCGCACCTGCCCCTCGATGCGGCGCAAGCGGTTGTTGATCTGCTCGCGCGCCTCCGGTGATCTGACGTCCATGTGCACCCCCCTTGAAAACCAGGCTGCCCGGTCAGGCAGCCTGTGTGTTCAGTACAGACCTTTGCGGCACAACCTGTGCCATCGGCTAAAGCGAGCGTCACCCAACGGGCCCACAGGAGGCCGAGGACGATGCTGCTGATGTGCGCGTGGAGCCGGTCGATGTGCGGGCGATCAGCGACATCTGCCGCCGGGCGTGCTTATTGCCGCAGTGCGGGCAGTCCTGCCGCTCGTCCGACTCGGTGAAGCTCACGCGCTTTTCGAACGTGCGCCCGCAGCCAGGGCATGTGTATTCATAGATCGGCATCGACAGCTTTCCTCCGTCGTATATACTCTAGTGGAGTATAGTATATGACGGACAAAACGTCAAGGGCCCACAGGTGCCATGTGTGCGGCTGCTGTTTGACAGCCCTCACGGTGTTGGTAGGATCATCTCATCACAAGCGAGCAGGTGCCCGATATGCAGCCAGACCCCCCCATCCTATCACAGCGCCGCCGGTCATTTGGCCTGCCTGTGCTGATCATCCTGCTAGCCTTTGCCCTGCGCATCCACAGCCTGGATGGGCAGGGCATCTGGGGGGATGAGGCGATCGGCTTCTGGTTGAGCAAACAGCCGCTTACGGTAGTGGTGGCGCCTGGTAGCGAGACCAATCCCCCGCTCTACCACGTTTTGCTGCGCCTGTGGTCACCGCTGGCCGGGAGAGGGGTTTTCGCCATCCGCTATGTATCGGTGCTGGGTGGGGTGCTGATCATCCCGCTGGTTTACGTGCTGGGGGATGGACTGCTCAGGCATCGCTCCAGCGCGCTGATCGCGGCCTGCATGGCCGCGCTGTCAGCCTTCCATGTGTACTATAGCCAGGAGGCCCGCTTCTACGCCTGGGCTGCAACCCTCGGCCTGTTCGCAACGCTGAGCCTCTCCCGCTTGTTCAACATGGCCCTGCATCATCACGAAGGCGGGGGGCGTCGCCTCGTTGGCTGTTTCGCCGTCTACCTGCTGGCTGCACTGGCAGCGGCGTTCACCCATTACTATCTGCTGTTTGTGCTGCTGGCGCATAACCTGTTCGTGCTGCTGCGGGCGCACCGGCTCCAGCGCTGGCTGCTGCCCTGGGTGGCGGGGCAAATCGCGCTGACGGCTGTCCTTGCTCCCTGGAATCTGGCGCAGGCCCGCATCCTTATCGAGTCACAGCTCACAAAGGCAAACCGCGCGCCAGATTACACTGCCTGGGGGGGCACCGCTCTAGGGGACATTGTCAAGCGCACCATCGCGGCGCTGGGCACAGGGATCACCGTTAGCGGGGCGGAGCGCTGGCTGGCGCTGGCGGCACTGGCTGCTGCCGTGCTGGGGTTGATCGCCCTGGTGCAGCGGTTGCGATCGGAGGGGGATACGGCGGACAGCCTGATTTTGATCCTGCTGTATCTGCTCATCCCGATCGCGGGGGCCTGGGCGGTCGGGCCGTTCATGCCCTTCTTCCAGGAACGCTATCTCTTGATCGTTCTGCCCGCTTACCTGCTGCTGATGGCGGTGGGCATCAGCTGGCCTGGAGCGCGCCCGGTGGGGTACGGCCTGTTGATGTTCTATGCGGCGGCGAACCTGTACAGCATCTATAACTATTATACGGACCCGACCTACGTTCGCAGCCGCTATGGGGAGATGATGGCTTATGTCGCGGAGAACGCCGGGCCCGATGATGCTCTCCTGCTGGAGAATCACCTTCAGTGGGCGCTCTACGACTACTACGCCCCGCCCGGCATCACTGCCTACTGGTTCCCCCTGGCAACCGGCTGGGATGATCCTGCCACTGAGGCCGAGCTGGCGCGCATCGCCGCGCAGCATGAGCGGCTCTGGCTGGTGATGTTCGGCAACCCGGCGGAATACGACCCCGGCTTCGCGCTGGAGGGCTGGCTCAGCCGGAATGCCTTCAGGGCTTACTTCGCGGGGTATCAGGACAGCCGGCTCTCGATGTACGTGACGGGGGCTACTGCCCTGCCCGATCGCCCGGTCGATGCCATCTTTAGCGAGATGATCCGCCTGGCCGCCTATCACGTCAGCAGCGAGCGCGTCACCGCCGGCGGTGTGATCCAGGTGAGTCTGCTGTGGGAAGCCATTGCGCCAACTGATAAAGATTACACCGTCTTCACCCATCTGATCGATCAGGGTGAGCACATTCTGGCGCAGTTTGATGGCCAGCCACAGGGGGGATCAAGACCAACGGGCACGTGGCAGGTTGGCGAGCAGTTTGTGGACCGCTTCGCGCTCAGCATCGATCCGCAGACGCCGCCGGGCATTTACTGGCTTCAGGTTGGGTGGTATGACTGGATGACGCTGGAACGTCTGTCGGTTTCCGGGCAGGGCGGTACCGTCCCTGGCGATCGGGTGCTGCTGTGTCAAATCGAGGTGACGGCACCGGCGGCATCTCCCGCTAAGACGCCTGCCGGTGCGCCATAGCCTGTAAAAAGGGGGATCACCCTGACATCAGTGATCAGGAAGCGGAGTCTTCCCGCCTGCCGTTAAAGGCCAGCTCCTCGGCTTCGTAGAGGTCCCGCTTATACTGTTCCACCCAGGCGGCATCATGCTGCCTGATGTATTCTTCTGCCTTCTCCACCAGCATGCGGTTGCCCACAAAGAAGGGCACACGCTGATGCAGGCTGTACGGCTGGATGTTCAGGATCGACTGGACCCCATCTGAGGCATAGCCTCCGGCCTGCTGGGCCACAAATGCAAGGGGGGCGCACTCGTAGGCCAGGCGCAGCTTGCCGTGGGGCTTCTTTGGGTTCTGCAAATCGGCGGGATACATGAAGACGCCGCCCGATAGCAGGGTGCGGTGGAAATCGGCTACCAGCGATCCCACATAGCGCAGTGACAGTGGCTTGCTGGGGTGGTCCTCATCACGGCCTACAAGCCACTTCACGTAGCGCCGCACGCCCTCTGACCAGAAGATCTCATATCCCTGATTGACGCTGTAATACTTGTAGGTATCGGGGATGCGGATGTTGGGGTGCGAGAGCAGGAACTCCCCCAGGCTGGGGTCAAGGGTGAAGCCATGCACACCGCGCCCTGCTGAGTAAACCATCATGGTGCTCGAGCCGTAGATCACATAGCCTGCCGCTACCTGACGATAACCGGGCTGCAGCAGGTCGGCCAGTGAGCCGCGCTCATGACTGCTCACTTTGCGATGCACGGAGAAGATCGTGCCGATGCTGCTGTTGTAATCGATATTTGATGAACCGTCGAGTGGATCGAACAGCACAGCGTAATTACCGGCAGGGTAGCGCTCAGGGATGGGGATCGGCTCTTCATGCTCCTCAGACGCCATGATCGCCACGCGCCCGGTGTGATCCAGCAGGCGGATGATCGTCTGGTTGGCGTACACGTCGAGTTTCTGTTGTTCCTCACCCTGGATGTTGACCGAGCCGGCCCGCCCCAGGATATCGGCCAGGCCCGCACGTGTGGTTTCACGGGCGATCAGCTTGGCGGCCAGCGCAAGATCGTACATCAGGCTGGTGAACGCGCCAGTGGCCTCCGGGTAGTACTGCTGCTCCTCAAGAATGTGACGTTCGATGGTGATCAGCGGCTTCATGAGCCCTCCCATGGTCTATGTTGGCCATATACGTTTATCCGGGATCCGCCCCGGTTAGATCACAAATAGCGTGACGTAGTAATAGAGCAGCAGGCACCCCACCAGCAGGGCGTCGACCCGGTCAAGTAGACCGCCGTGGCCGGGGATCAGGTTGCTGCTGTTTTTGGCCCGGGCATAGCGCTTGATCACGCTCATGCCCAGGTCGCCCAGCGGTGCGACGAGGCCGATCGTCAGGCCGATCAGCGTGCCCTGGAGGAAAGTGAAGGCATCCCCTGCCCCCAGCGCTCGCCACAGCAGCATAAAGCCCCCGGTGATCAGGGCGCTGAGGATCGCTCCACCCAGATAGCCCTCCCAGGTCTTGCGCGGGCTGATATCCGGGATCAGCGGCGTGCGCCCGATCAGGCTGCCCACCAGATAGGCCGCTGTGTCAGCACTCCATACGGCGGCAGCCAGCGTGAGAGTCCAGAACAGCCCATCATCCAGCAGCCGCAGGCCCACCAGGTGCGCCCCTGCCCAGCCAACATAAAAACTTCCGGCCAGGGTCAGACCGAAGCCTGTGACGGCATTCGCTGTACCCTGCCGGAAGCGCACCACGGTCCATGCCATGGTGATGAGCAGCAGAAGCGCTATTCCTGCCGCCTGCAATCGATCATCAAGCCACAGATGGGTGGAGACAAACAAAGCCAGCCACAGGAGCATCAGCCCGCCGGAGACCCTGTGCCCGCGTCGTGCCATCAGATGGGTGAACTCGCCCAGCGAGACTGCGAAGAAGGTGTAGATCACCACTGCATACCAGATGCCGCCTACCACCACCAACGCCAGCACCGGGATGACCAGGATGATGGCACTGAGGGCACGCTGCCGTAAATTACTTAACCTGCCCAAACCGCCGGTCCCGTTGTGCATAATGAAGCAATGCCTTGCGCAGCTCCTCACGATTGAAGTCAGGCCAGTAGACAGGTGCGAAATAGTATTCAGCATAGGCGCTCTGCCAGATCAGGAAGTTGCTGAGTCGCAGCTCCCCGCTGGTACGCACGATCAGATCGGGGTCTCGTAGCTCGCCGGTGTATAGATAGTGACTCACCAGCTCCTCGGTGATCTCTTCGGGGCGGTGACCATTGCGCACGATCTCCTGAATGGCGTGCACGATCTCCGCCCGCCCCCCGTAGTTGAACGCCACGTTCAGGATCAGGCGGTCGTTATGCTGCGTCAGCTTGATGGCCTCGCGCACTTTCTCCTGCAGATCACGGGGCAGCCGCGATGGATCGCCGAGGTGCCTGAGCTGCACTCCCTCGCGGTTTAAGTCGGCCAGCTCGCGGTCGATGACATCATTAAGGATGTGCATCAACCCGGCGACTTCCTCCTCAGGGCGGCCCCAGTTCTCGGTGGAAAAGGCGTAGATCGTGAGGATCTTGATCCCGAATTCAACAGCAGCCCGCAAGATCTCGCGCAGGTTCTCTGTGCCGGCACGATGTCCTGCCAGCCGCGGCAGCCCGCGCTGTTTGGCCCAGCGGCCGTTGCCGTCCATAATGATCGCTACATGGGCGGGCACCATGTCAGGATGCAGAGCTTCCTCCTCCTGACCGGGCCTTGAGACAGCTTGATCAACCAATGCCTTTAACCTCTACCTTAGACCTCCAACACTTCTTTCTCTTTGCGCTCGCCCAGCTTCTCAAGCTGCTGGATGTAATGATCGGTCAGCTTCTGAAGGTCTTCCTCGTAATTGTGGAAGGCGTCCTCTGAGATCATCTTTTCCTTTTCCAGCTCGCGCAGGTCATCCCTCACATCGCGCCGGATATTGCGCACCGCCACGCGGGCTTCCTCAACACGCCGCTGCACCACTCTAACTAGCTCCTGACGGCGCTCCTCGGTCAGGGCAGGGATCGGCAGGCGGATCACCTTGCCATCATTGCTGGGGGTCAGCCCGAGGTCAGAGGTGCGGATTGCGCGCTCAATAGCGCCCATGGTTGACGGATCGAAGGGGCGGATGGTGATAAGTTGTGGTTCTGGTACTGAGATGCTGGCCAGTTGCTGCAGCGGTGTTGGCACGCCGTAATACTCCACTGTCACTCGCTCAACTAGAGCGGACGATGCGCGCCCCGTGCGGATACCGGCCAGGTCCTCCTCCAGGGTATGAAGGGCGCCTTTCATTCGCTGTTCAGCTTCACGCAGCAGTTCTTTTGCCATGTCATCGGCCATATGCTCGGCTCCGGGGTGTCTCAGAATCTCAGGCTGCTGGGTTGGTCGGCATGAAGCCTGTGCAGGGATTCACCAGTAATTCATTGTGTCTCAATTCAGGCTCATTTGTCAAACATCCCCGGCCCTGCGCCGTCGTGCCGTGCGGGAAGCGCCCGCCAGCCATCACTCAAGAGGCTGCCCGCCCTTTGATCTCCCTGCCCGCCTGCGGCTGAGATACAGCGTGGTCACCACCAGCGCCAGAATCCCGCCCAGCAGCAGTGCACCCAGCCAGGGGGCCTGGCGCAGTCGGTCGCGGAACAATGGCGGGGCAGGCGGCAACAGATCGGGGAGGTCACCGGCGGCGGTGGTGAACTGCCACAGCGGCCCGACCGACCGATCCCCCTGGCGGTCGGTTACCTCGACCTGCCAGTAGTATCCGCGCTGCGCATCCAGACGCGAGATCGCAAGCTGAGGATCGGGGGAGACGCGGCCCATTGGCGCAGGCATGGGGCCAGTCCCCAGGTACACATCGTAGGTCAGCGGCTGGCAGGGGTCAGGCGCAGGTTCCCAGTTCAGCACCACATCGAGGGGGATCTCGCTGGCACCGTCGGCGGGATAGGGCTGGTGTGGAAGCGGCGGCATCACAGGTGGCAGGGCAGGGTCGTAGCGCAGCGTCAGCAGGCTGCCTGCGTCAGCCAGGTAGATCACTGTGTCCCCCTCCTGATCGCGACCCAGCGCCACGTCACCAGCATAGTCGGCGCGCCAGTAACCCACCTCGCGGATATCGGCAGGATTGGCGATGTCATACACCCTCAGGCCGCATTCTCCATCAGCTACGTAGAGAATCCCGTCATCCAGTGCCGCCCCGCGTGCCCGGTCGAGGCTCTCGACATATCCCACAAAATGCGCTCCCGCCCCTTCTTCAAGCTCGAACAGGGCCATGCCCTCACTGCCCAGCAGCAAGGCCCCACGAGTTCCATCCGGCGCCAGCACGATCCCCTCCGCCTGAAGTGCCCCTGCCTCAACAACATTCACCAGACGAGGGGGGCGGGAGCCTGACTCAGCCACCAGCCGCTCGATCCCTGTCTCCCAGCTCACCAGTAGCGTGTTGTCTTCGAGGGCCAGCAGACTCGCTGCGAACTGCCCCAGTGGCGATACATAGCTGAACAGGCTGACCGGTTGAGCCGGGTTGCTGAGGTCGGCCACATACAGTCCGCCGGTTTGCAGCGCCAGGTAAGCGCGCCCGCCAATCTGAGCTGCATCAAGTACCGGGCCGGGGGTGATCAGGTGGCCGATCGGCGCCGGGGTGCGGCCCTGCAGTCTGACAATGGCCAGCCCGCTGTCGAGGCTCAGCAGGAGATCGCCCTCTGCTGTGGTGGCGATGCTGTTGCCCGGCGCGGGCAGGCTCAGGCTGGCCACCTGCTGCGGCTGCTCCGGGCGGGTGGTGTCCCACAGGGTGAGTCGCTCGCCGAGGGCGGCCAGCAGGCCGCCCCCCACATCATAGAGCGCGTTCACGGTCTCACCGAAGAAAGTCACACCCACCCCCGGGCTGGCAGTATCCAGCAGCGCCAGGCCGGCCTCGCCCTGCGGCAGGTAGGCGAACTGCCCCTGAAACACGGGCGGGCCGGTCAGCTCAAATGTGTTTGGTAACCTGATCTCGCGGCGCGGGATGTTGTTGGTCGCTAAAAAGGCGGGCTGGTAAACCCGCAGCGCGTCACCGGATGTGGCGGCGATCAGCAGCCCGTCCTGCAGTACCATCTGATCGGCAGAGACACGTAGCCCGGCGCGGTCGATCAGCAGCAGGCTTCCGTTGCCACCGGCACGTAACCGGATCACCTGATCGTTGGCCAGGGCGTAAATCTCACCGTCCGGCGACCCGGCCACGAGATCGTAAGGCTGGCCAGCGGTGATGCTGCCCAGAACCCGCAGGCTGTCGGAAAGGTCGCCCGGATCGATGATGGCCAGCGAGCCATCAGCCAGGGCGAGATAGGCCATCTCCCCGTGCAGAGCAACGCCGTTAGCGGCCCCCGGCGTAGGCACCCGGATCAGTGGCTGCAGATAGGTGCGATCATACACCGTCAGGCCGGTGCTGCCCGCTGCGTATACAAAATTGGCGTCGAGCGCCACGTCCAGAACTTCTCCGCCCATCTGACGCCGAGCGATCAGGGTTGGTGAGCCTGCCCTGCCGATGTCGAATAGTGCCAGGCCTGCATCACCCAGCGCCAGCGCGGCGCGGTCGCCCTCAAGCGCCAGGCCCCGCAGCAAAGACGGCTCAGCGAGCGGACCAGATCGAATGCCGCGTGAATCCAGCAGCAGCCAGCCATCGCGTCCACCGGCCAGCAGGGCGTCGTCGTCCGATGCCAACAGCGAGAGGCTTGCTACAGCGGGCACAGCGTTGAGCGGGCGCAGGGTGCCGCCCTCCGTCTGGGTATAGCGGGTCAGCCCGCCATAGCCACGGGCCAGCCATATCTCACCGCCGTAGAGGGTCACGTGCTGGCCGGAGCCAGTCTGCCCTGCGCTGTCCAGCTCGAAGGGATAGCCCGGGGTGCTTAGACCCACCACTACCAGATCGGGGCCTTCACCGGGGCCGGTCAAATAGGCCCGCTCCTCACCGGCGCGGATCGCGCCCACCTGTCTCAGGCCGCGATACGAGCGCAGATAAACTGGCTCGGCATTGGCGCGGGCGTCATATGCCGTGATGGTATTCCCGGCCACGACATAGAGATAGACCTCATCCTGACCCGCATGGCGCGCAGCTCCGCGCACCCGGGCCAGCAACCCCATCTGCGCTGGCCTGCCGATGTCCACCACAGAGAGGCTTTCGTCGTGGCTCACGTAAGCACGCCGCCCGGTGATGAACAGGCTGCTGCTCCGCTCACCGGCGGGGGGAGGCAGCGTGGCGATCAGGGCGGGACGGCGCGGGCTGCTGATGTCCAGGGCAGCCAGACCAGCTTCGCCTGCTGCAACAAACAGCGCTGTCCCGCGCCGCCCTATATCCAGCGCCGGCCCGGTCAGCGCGATCGTCCCCGCCAGTGTCTCAGCCCCGGCCCGGGCCGAATCGATCACCACCAGGCCGGCGTCCCCCGCGGCCACATAGGCGACCCCGGCGTAATAGGTAATGGCATGAGCCTCACCGCCGGGCGCGGCAGGCTCCAGTGGGATACGCCTGAGCAGCCGCATCATCGCGGGCCTGCTGACGTCCAGCACAGCCACACCATCTCTGCCCAGTGCCACGAAAGCCCGCCGGTCAGCCACGTGGAGGCCTTGCGGCTGCCCCGGCAGCGCGATGTGCCCAAGCTCCAGCGGGCGGTAGCGGCTGCTCACATCCAGCACACGCAGCCCATCCGCCCCTGTCAGGTAGGCGGTGTTCCCGTCAAGCTGGATGTCATAGGCAGGCCGATCAGCCTCCCCATAAACCATCACCGGTCGGTCCGGGGCGCCCAGCCAGAATATCTTCAGGCCGTCGGCGGCGTCAGCCACGAAAATGTAGCCGTCACGAACCACCATACGGCGGCCATCGCCCAGCGGTGCATAGACGCTCAATGGTCCAGCGCTCCCGGCGGTCGGATCAACAACAAGCATGCGCGGTCCGCTGCCCACCGCCAGCAGCTTGCCTACCACGGCAACACTCTGTGCAGGTGTTGTGCCGGGCAGCGTGCCTGAGAAAACCGGCGCTGCTGGATCGTCCAATCTGAGTACGTGCACTCCGGCCTCTCCACCGGCAACGTACAGTACCAGGCGCTCAGAGTCAAATGCCACGTCGAGCGCCTCGCCGGGCAGAACCGGAACCGGGAGCACCTGCCCACTGCCTGTGTCGTCGATTTGTATCAGACGGACCCCGGCGCGCCGTGCTGCCATCGCCACCAGATCGCCGTGCACTGCAAAGGCCTGCCCTCCTCCTGGCAGCCAGTTGACCACCACTACCGGCGCAGCCGGGCTGCCGGCCTTCAGCACTGCCAGCCCCGTCTCAGTAAGTGCATAATCGAAGATGCTTCCCGCCTGCAAATCGAGAATGGCCCCATATCCCAGATCGACGCGGGTGAGCACGCGGGGGGTCTCACCGCGCAGGTCGAGGTGCAGCAGGGCTGATCCCTCGCTGACCAGCGCGGTCCCATCCGGGCGCGGCAGTGAGGCTGTCACCAGCCCGCCCATACGGCTCAGCAGTGCCATTCGCTGGGCATCGGCAGAAGCAGGCTGCACAGGTGGGGGGTTCTGGCCCAGCAGAGTGGCTGGCATCACAAGCGCGACCAGGCAGATAGCTGCCAGCACCCGGACACCTCGCCGCCAGAATGGGCGCTTAATGAGCAACGTTAAATCAAGTCGCATAGTACACTGCCCCGGTGAGGTCCATCGCCAGCCTATTGTACATAAAACGAGCGAATCGCGTATAATGGGGGGCGGCTCGACCTGCACCCGCTGCTTGTCGTTGTTAGCTGAGGAGGGTATCCCGTGGCCGACAGCCTGGATCAGGTTGCACAGGAAGTCTCGATCTGCCGCCGCTGCCCGCTGCACCAGGGGCGCGGCAACGCCGTGCCCGGTGAAGGCCCGCCGGATGCCTCGATCATGTTCATCGGGGAGGGGCCGGGCTTTCACGAAGACCGGCAGGGTCGCCCATTTGTGGGCAACGCCGGCCAGTTCCTCGAACAGATGCTGGCCTCGATCGGATTGAGGCGTGATGACGTGTTCATCACCAACGTAGTGAAGTGCCGTCCACCCAACAACCGCGACCCGCTTCCAGAGGAGATCGAAGCCTGCCAGGGCTACCTCGACCGACAGATCGAGCTGATCAACCCCAAGGTGATCGTGACGCTGGGGCGTTTCAGCATGGCGCGCTGGTTCCCTGATGCCCGCATCTCGAAAATCCACGGCCAGGGGCGCCGCATCGGCGACCGGATGATCGTGGCTTTCTATCACCCGGCGGCGGCGCTGCACCAACCCACCCTGCGCCAGATCGTCGAGGAGGATTTCAGGAAGCTCCCGCACTATGTGGCGCAGATACAGGGCGGGCCAGCCGCCGGGAAGCCGCCGGTGCCTGACGATGAAGAGCCTGATGAGGGGGTGCAGCTCAGCCTGTTCTAATCGGCAGAGCCCTGGCCTATTTTGACAGGGGGCGCAGATGCTCGGCTGTCGGGTCATCGGGGCGCGGCAGCGGCAGCCAGACATGGAATACCGCCCCGCCTGATGCGGGGCTTTCTGCCTGGATGCGACCACCATGAGCCTGCACCATCTCTCGTGCTATTGCCAGCCCCAGCCCCATCCCGGCGCGATCAGGGCTGCGGGCGCGTGACTTGTCTACTTGGTAAAAGCGCTCAAAGATACGTCCCAGGTCGGCTGCCGGGATGCCCGGCCCGGTGTCCTGGACTATCACATGCACCTGGTCGCCCTCGCGTCGGGCGCTGACCTTCACCTGCCCGCCCGGTGGGGTGAAATCAAGGGCGTTGGCCAGCAGGTTGTTGAACACCTGAGCCAGCCGATCGCCATCCCCGGTGATGTCAGGCAGATCGTCCATCTCCCGAACCAGCGAGATCTCCTTCTCTGCCGCCTGGATCGACAGGCGCTCCACCACGGCATCCAGCACACCCCCCAGGTCGACACGCACCCGGCGCAGCGGCGTCTGCCCCGACTCGATGCGAGCCAGGTCGAGCAGCTCCTCGACCATGCGCCGCATCCGGCGGGCCTCGTCATAGATCACCGCTGCGGCGCGCTCCGGTATGGCTGCCTCGTCGAGGATCGCCTGCGAATACCCTTCAATGGAAGTAAGTGGGGTCTTCAGCTCGTGCGAGACGTTGGCCAGGAACTCGCGCTGGGACTGCTGGCTGCGCTGAACCTGCTCAACCATGCGATTGAACACCCGTGCCAGCTCCTGGATCTCGCGCGGCCCTTTCTCCGGGGCGCGGTGGCTGTAGTCGCCCTCGGCGATCCGGGCCGCAGCACCGCTGAGAGCACTCAGCGGGCGCGCAACCCAGCTTGTGATGAGGGCGGCGAAGACCAGCGCAACCAGCACGCCGAACAGCCCGGCCAGGGTCAGCGGCCTGGCGATGTTTTCCCCCAGCAGTGCCAGACCCCCGCGCGGGCGCGGCACGCTGAGCACGATCAGGCCGGGCGGCGGTCGATCCTCCAGCCGTACTGCGATGAACAGCCAGAGCCGGCCATCTCCCCCTCGAAAGGTGCCCTGGCTGTAAATCCCCTCCCCCAGGCGCTCGATCTGATTTAGCTCAAGCGGCATGCCGGCGGTGAGCACCCCCGCGCTGTCAAATAATACAGAGCGATCTGGCCCGATGTGCAGGGCTCGGACCTCGTTGTCAGCGGCGACCTCGGCCAGACGTTCATGCAGATCACCTGCACCGTTTCTCAGGTAGCGCAGGTTGGCCTGCATCACCACGCGCAGATCGCTGTAGGCCAGGCGCGAGGGCAGTGGGCTTGCGATCAGCAGCACAGCCAGCGCGGCACCCGCAAAGCACAGGGTCACGGCGATCACTGCGATGTAAGAGAGGAGTACCCGGCTGCGCAGTCCTTTGAACATCAACATCCAGCCTGCCGGGGTAATGCCCCCAACCTACTCCTCGATGTGCTCCGCCGTCCCATCGATCACATCGCCCCTATCGCGCTCAACGCCGCCTGCGCCCAGCTCGCGCTCGATCTCCCTGACCACGTCGGGCGGGGCGGCTTGCACGAACATGCTGATGGCGGCCAGGATCACGCCGATGTCATCCAACCCGGCGAAGGGACCAACCAGCCATATCGGCAGGATGTCGATGGGGGAGACAAGATAGATCAGCGCGATGATGGGGATCAGCTTGGGCAGGAAGCCTGTCCGCTCGTCCCAGAACAGGCGCCACATCAGCGCCACACGGTTGTACAGGCTGCGCAGCAACGTCACACGTTCAGCCGGCGAATAGTGATCCAGGCTGACCTGGGGGCGTCTGCCCGGCCTGCCGGATCCCGACGCTCCGCCGCCCGGTTGAATATCGGTCATCTTGTCACCTTTGCACTATTGATAAGCGACTATGCAACCACCATCCAAAGTATATGTACGCAGCCCCTGGGCTTCAAGTTGTGGGGCAGGTGAGCAGCGTTTGAGAAATAGAGTGGAATTGCGATAGACTTTATAAGATAACTGCGCAGCAGCACCGGCCCTTTTTGATTATCGCTGTGTACCGCAAAAACCAGAAGGTCAGACCCATGACGCTCGAATCGCCCGCTGTGACAGAAGCTGCACGGCCCACCTCGCTGCGCGATGCCTTGCGTATGCTAGGTAAGTTGTTCAAGTTCCGCGTGGTGCTGCTCCTGCTGTGGGCCGCCATGGGGGGAGCTTTTTTGGGGGCAGAGGGGCTGCCGCCGGTCAAAACGTTGCTCACCCTGCTGGTGACGGGGGCGCTGGCCGCCGGGGGCGCGTCTGCCATTAATGAGTATGTGGAGCAGGACATCGATGCTCGGATGCAGCGCACTCAGGGGCGGCCGCTCCCCAGGGGACAAATCCGGCGCCCCTGGATCGTGCTTGCGGTTGCTGCATTGATGATCGCGGCTGCTGTGCTGGCCGTGCTCCCCACTAACCCGATGATGGCCCTGTATCTGGGGCTGGGCGCGGCGATTTACGTTGGCGTCTATACGCTCTGGCTCAAGCCGCGCAGCGTGGTGAACATCGTCATCGGCAGTGCGGCAGGGAGCTGTGCGGTAATGGCGGGCGGTGCGGCGGTAGGGGCGGCCTCAGACCCCGCGGTGATCGTGTTGGCCCTGCTGCTGTTCACCTGGTCGCCCACACACTTCTGGGCGCTGGCTCTGTATTACAAAGATGACTATGCCCGTGGGCGGTTCCCGATGCTGCCGGTGAACGCCAGCCCGCACTCCACCTCCTGGTGGATATTCCTGCACACGGCCAGCACATCACTGGCCGCTCTGGGCCTGGCCCTGACCCCGTCGCTGGGCTGGCCTTATCTGCTCCCGGCTGGTGTGATCACCGCCCTTCTGATCGCTCGCAGCATCCGCTTGATCAGAACTCCGGAGCGCAGGCAGGCGATTAGGCTGTTCGTTACCTCCAATATCTTTCTGCTGGTGATCCTGCTGTCGATCATCGTGGTGACCACAGGCCGGCATCTGCTTTTCTAGCCCTGTAGAGGGCATCGCTTTGCGTACCGGGCGGCCTGGCATGCCGAAGTTTTTACTGTGTTCCGGTTGCCCTGGCGGGCCGGTTGGGGGTACCATTTTGCGTGGCACGGTCGTGCCCGCCGATGACATAGGGATGGTGTTTGGGCAGCTGGGCAGCAGTGCGCCATCTCTCGCTGCGGCCTGATCGTAGCGCCGGTATTGCGGTGTCAGGTTGCCACAGAGAACGCTGTTCCTTACACTGTACACTGTATAGAACGGCTTAGAGCATACCGTTGGATAGGTGACATCTTGCCACGCCATCTGAGGATTGACCCCGGTACTTTACATGATGGGGGAGATCAGGATTTGTCCGGGGGCTATGTCCCCGCTGATGAGAGGGAGATGCACACCAGCCCCCTGCGTGAGCGCCTGGTGCGCATCTACTTTGCCCATGCCCCGGTGGAAGATACCCCCGGACCGGGTGAGAAGAATGAGAAGTCGATGAGCGACGTGCTGCCCAAACCTACAGCCTCCGATTCGGAAGAAGGCCCCGGCGCACAAAGCGGCTCTTCGCCCCACTCTGACTGGCCTCAGCCTGCCGGGCCCGGTCCCGCTGAGGACGACATCACCCGCCCGCACGACACGACCCCGCCACCGACCGCAGTGGAAGCTGCAGATGAAGCCAGCTTGCCCAATGCGGATCAGACCCCCGGTGAGGGTGAGGAAGCGCTGGACTGGTTTGTCATTGGGCCAACCGGATCGCAACCTTCAGCGCCCGGGGCGCCGGCTTCTGCTTCCCCACCCTCACGCCGGGATGAGAGGCCGCGTGAGGCTGGAAGTATTCCCCTGGATCGCGCCGGCATGTTCCCGCCTATCCCCGACGAGGTGATTGTGCAGCCCCTGATCTATGGTGAGAGGCCACCGAGCCGCCCGGAAAAGCCTCGCATCGCGAAGCAGGGCAGGCGGCTGTGGAGCATCGTGCTGGTGCGCTTCGCCATGATCCTGATCGTGATTGGTGCGGCGGTGATAGCAGCTTCTCTGCTGTCCGGACGGGTGGAGGAGCACGAATTCCTGGAGGACACACCCGGTGTTGCTGACGCGCTCAGGACCCCGGTCCGGACGGTGAGCCTGCCGACTGCTACCCCGATCCGGCACACCGCTGCACCTGAGGAAGCTGACGAACCACACCCAACCCCGGAGGCGGAGACGGCGCAGCCTGACGGGGCCGCCCTGATGCTTGGGGGGGTGGAGATGGTTTTTGTGCCGGGCGGCTCGTTCCTGATGGGCGATGAGTCGCGCGAGAACAGCCAGCCTGTGCACGAGGTCGTGCTTGATGCGTTCTATATCGATCGGACGGAAGTCACCAATGCGCAGTGGCGAGCCTGTGTGGATGCAGGTGTCTGTTCCCCGCCTGCTGATACGCGCGCCTACGACGGCACACCTTATTATGATGACCCCGCCTTTGATAACTACCCCGTGATCTATGTGAGTTGGGCTGCTGCCAATACCTACTGCCGCTGGCGCGGGGCGCGCCTGCCCACCGAAGCCGAATGGGAAATGACGGCCCGCTGGGATCCCCGGACAGGGCGCGTCACACGCTACCCGTGGGGCGATGAGTGGGACCCGGAGCGGGCCAATGCCTGCGATGCCTCATGCCCGCTGCCGGAAAGTGCCGATCCCACCACTGACGACGGCTGGCCGCAGACCGCGCCGGTGGGCAGCTTCCCCGCGGGGGCCAGCCCGCTGGGGGCGCTTGATATGGCGGGCAATGTGGCAGAGTGGGTGGCTGACTGGTACGGGGCGGCCTACTACAGTGTCTCACCGACGGAGAACCCAACCGGCCCGGAGAGTGGGACCACCCGCGTGGTGCGCGGCGGGGCGTGGGGGGTCTCGGCTGCCGGGGTGCAGAGTGCCCTGCGCTCGCGCTTCGAGCCGGGCCTGACCGCTCCGGGTATTGGCCTGCGCTGTGCGGCTTCCGCCGAAGACGTGACCCCCTGAAGGCGTATGGTGATGTCCCCTAAGAAAAGCCGCGAGGAGCGCGGCAAGACCCTGGCAATGCGCGTGCTGGAAGGGGCCGGTGTGCCTTACGAGGTATACGAGTTCCCGGACACCGTCCATGATGCTGTTGAGGTGGCCCGGCATACGGGCGTGCCCCCTCAGAACGTCTATAAGACGCTGGTAGCACAGGCCGAAGATCCGGGCTTCAAGCCAATGCTGGTCATGATCGCCGCTGATCGGCAGCTCAACCTGAAGAAACTGGCAGGTGTCATCGGTGCGAAGAAGGTCAGGATGGCGCGCCATGATGATGCAGAGCGGCTCACCGGGCTGAAAACCGGCGGTATTTCGGCGCTGTCATTGCTTAACCGGGGCTTCCTGATCCTGATCGATGAGCAGGTCATCTTGCTCGATCGGGTGCTGGTCAGCGCCGGGCAACGCGGGATCAACCTGGGGGTTCCTGTTGAGGACCTGATCCGCGTCACCGGTGCCGAGATGGTAGACGTGACATAAGAACAGAGCAGAGAGAGATGGTCATCACCAGAGAACTGGAGCTGCAAACGCGAGGGAGTGCCGAGGTACATGACATCACCGGGGAGGTGGCCCGCCTGATCGCCGGGTGCGGCCTTACCGCGGGGATTGTCACCGTGTTCTGTCCGGGGTCAACCGGCGGGCTGACAACGATCGAGTACGAGAGCGGTGCCATTGCCGACTTCCAGCGCCTGTTCGATGAGATCATCGGCCCTAACCGCGATTACCAGCACAACCGGCGCTGGGGAGATGGTAACGGCCACAGCCATATCCGTGCGGCCCTGCTGGGGCCGGGCCTTACCGTCCCCTTCACGCAGGGGCGGCTGACACTGGGCACCTGGCAGCAGATCGTGTTTGTTGATTTCGACAACCGGCCCCGCCGCCGCAGGCTGGTGGTGCAGATCATAGGGGAATGATCGATGCGCGCTCACCGGATTGCGGGGGCGGTGGCTATGCTCACCGGGATGGCACTGGTGGGGCTTGCGGCCCTTTTTCTACTCAGCACCTACCGCCGCATCGAGTCCCGGCTGCAGGTGGCTGCCGGCGCGCTGAACACCGAGGGAGTTGTGACCGAGAAGCTGACACTTTCAGTGGAAGATCGCTTCCTGCCGTTTGAGGTACAAACCCATATCATCCGCTATGCCTTTACCAACGCCGAAGGCCAGATACGGACCGGTGAGCAGGAGGTCACCACCGCGTTTGCGGCGCATGCCCCCTCGCCGGGCAGGCCCATCCCCGTGATCGTGAGCGGGCAGAACCCGGCTGTCAGCGCGGTGGATGCCGGGGTGGGCTTCCCCGGTGCGGCGGCCTGGCGGCTGGCGATCGGGCTGGCCGCACTGACTGCGGGAGGGCTGCTGGTGGGTGGTGGGGCGTGCCTGATCGCCCGGCGGTGCTAAGACATCCCCCGCGCCGCCCATGCAGCATACAGCACCACGCTGCCAGCCACTGCTGCGTTGAGACTCTCCACCTTGCCGCGCATGGGCAGCTGCACAATGAAGTCGCAGGTTTCACGCACCAGCCGCCGCAGCCCCTGCCCCTCGCTGCCAATCACCAGGCCGAGCGCGCCTTTCAGGTCGGCCTGATCGTAACGGATCGCATCGGCTCCCATATCCAACCCGGCCAGCCATATATCGTGCCCCTGTGCCCATTTCATCGCGCTAACCAGGTTGGTGACCTGCGCCACCTGCAGATGCTCCACCGCGCCCGATGATGCGCTGACCACCGCCGGGGTGATCGAGGCGGCGCGTCGCTCCTGTAAGATCGCCCCGTGCACACCCACAGCCTCGGCAGTGCGCAGCAGGGTGCCGACGTTCTGCACATCCTGAAGCAGATCGAGGAACAACAAAAAGGGCGGCTCACCGCGTGCTGCGGCGCTGCTGAGCAGATCGTCGACCTCCACGTAAGGATAAGGCCCAGCCTCCAGCAGCAGGCCCTGATGGTTCGACCCCTGGGTCAGGGAGTCAAGCTGCCCGCGCGATGCCGGGACCGCTTTAACACCAAGCTCCTGCGCCAGTGCCAGGGCCTCGGCCAGCGGGCCTGAGGATGACGAGTCCCCTTCGATGACTAACAGCCGGTGGAACGAACGCCGCTGCGCGCGAAGTGCCTCCAGCACAGGCCGACGACCGTACAGACGATCCATAGATCACCTCTCTGTATATGCAAAAGGGGGCGCATGCTGCGCCCCCCCCGATCATCATCTGCAGCGGGTTACTCCAGCCGATAGACGGTGCCATCGGGGCGATCTTCAAGGATCACTCCCAGCTCGGCCAGCCGGTTGCGGATCTGGTCGGCCCGGGCCCAGTCGCGGGCGTGGCGGGCTTCGGCGCGCAGGTCGATCAGCAGCCGGATCAGTGCATCCAGTCGCTCTACATCAGCACCGCTGGCGGCAGGCCTGTCAGGGATGATGCCCAGCACCTGCCCCCCCAGCTCACGGTAGACGCTCTCAATCGCCGCCAGCACCTTTGCGCCAACTGGCCTGCCGCTGTTAAGCAGTGTGTTCACCTGCGTGGTGAACTCATCCAGCACGGCCAGCGCGCGCGGTGTATTGAAGTCGTCATCCATCTCTGCCAGGAAGCGGCTGCGGGCTTGCTGCACCATCTCCAGGAACTCGGCACCGGCGTCACCCTCTGGTGCGCTTTGCTGCATGTGCCTCACCAGATTGACGGCGCTCATCAGCCCCTTCCAGCGTTCCTGGGCGGCCTGCATCGCCACCTCACTGTAATCCACCTGGCTGGTGTAATGCGCCCCCAGCAGGAATACACGGATGGCCTCCGGGCGGTACTCGCGCAGTGCGTCCTTGATGGTCACGAAGTTGCCGAGGCTCTTGCTCATCTTTACGCCATTGATGGTCAGTGAGCCGGTCAGCAGCCAGTAACGGGCGAAGGGTTTGCCGGTCAGCGCCTCGGCCTGGGCGATCTCGCATTCGTTGTGCGGGAACTGATTCTCCAGCCCGCCACCGTGTATGTCGAAGGTCTCGCCCAGATACTTCATCGACATAGCGGAGCACTCGATGTGCCAGCCGGGGAAGCCGCGCCCCCAAGGGCTGTCCCACTGCATCAGGTGCTCCGGGGTGGCGTGCCGCCACAGGGCGAAGTCAGCCGGGTTGCGTTTCTCTGACCCCTTGATGTCACGCTCCCCCTGCATATCCTCAATGCTGCGCCCTGAGAGCTTGCCGTACTCCGGGAAGGCCGTCACGTCAAAGTAGACATCGCCCAGATCAGTGACGTAGGCATAGCCCTTCTCGATCAGGGCCTTTGTCATCGCGATCTGCTCCGGCACATGCCCGCTGGCCCGCGGTGAGATGTCGGGCCGGGTGACTCCCAGCGCGTCCATGTCCTCGAAGTAGGAACGGGTATAGGATTCGACTACTTCCATCGGCTCCAGCCGCAGCGCCCCCGCCTTCTTGAGGATGCGATCCTCCCCCGTGTCAAGCAGGTGCCCCACATCGGTGATGTTCTGGACGTAGCGTACCCGATAGCCCCGGTAGCGCAGATAACGCACGATCACGTCGAATGCCACGTAGGTTTTGGCGTGGCCAATATGCGCATGATCGTAAACGGTGGGGCCGCAGACATAAATCTTGACCTCGCCTTCAACAAGAGGCTCAAACACTTCCTTCTGACGGGTCAGCCGGTTAAAGACTTGCAGTGCCATACGCTCTCTTCCTTGTTTGTTGCTCGAGGTCTGAATGGTACAGATTATCCGCACAATCCGCTCAAATTCAACGTTGCTGTGTGATCAGCCGCCGATCAGGTCGAGTGCCGCGTCAATGCGTCGTCTGCACTCTGTCGGGCCAAGCAGTGCTACCACATCGGAGAGGTGCGGTCCCTTCAGGCTGCCGGTCAGCGCAGCGCGCGCCGGGAACATGACCTCCTGCCCGCCCCAGCCGTGTGAGCGTTTGAAGTGGCTGCGCAGGTCTTTGAACAATGCGTGGCCAGCTTCCTCATCCAGCATCTCAATCCCGGCGAGGGCATCACGCAGGGCGGCCAGCACAGGCCGGGCCGCCTCGGAGCTGAGGGCCGTACGCGCCTCGGCGGTCATCGCGGTGGGATCGTGCTCAAAGACAAAGCGCACTGCAGGCACCACATCGGTCAGCAGGGTGATCTCATCGGCTACCAGCGCCGTCAGCCGAGTCAGCCAGGCGTCATCATACGGCTCCGCCTGAGGATAAGCCGCCCGGATCAGCGGGATGGTGTACGAGGCGAGCTCCTCTACCGTCAGGCGGGCCACATGCTGCCGGTTGAACCGGCGCAGGCGCCCATCGTCAAACATGGCCGGGGCGGGATTGATGCGCTCCAGGGTGAACAGGGCCACAAGCTCCTGAGGGGTGAACACCTCCTGCGTGACGCCGGGGTGCCAGCCCAGCAGTGCCAGGTAATTGATCAGCGCCGCGGGCAGATAACCGCCATCGCGATAAGTGGTGAATTTGGAGCGCGGGTCACGTTTGGCGAGTTTGCGCCTGTTCGCATCCACCACTAGCGGCAGATGCACATAAATCGGCGGGTTGTACCCCAGCGCCTCCATGATCTGCAGATGGATTGGGGTGGAGGGGATCCATTCCTCCCCACGCAGCACATGGGTGATGCCCATTACGTGATCGTCCACTACGGTTGCCAGGTGATAGGTGGGGAACCCATCCGATTTGATCAACACAGGGTCCCGTGGCACACGTTGATACTCAAAGGTGATAGGACCGCGCAGGTAATCCCGGAAGTGGATCACGCCCTCCAGAGGTGTTTTAAGCCGCACGATCTGTGGGTCTGCCGGGGGGCGATAGGCCTGCCCCCGGGCGATCAGGTGCTCTGCTGCGGCATGGTACAGCTCCAGCCGCTCAGACTGGCGATATGGCCCATTCGGGCCGCCAATGTCCGGCCCTTCGTCCCACTCCAGACCCAGCCAGCGCAGCGACTCCAGGATGAGCTCCTCGGCCTCCGGATCGTAGCGGCGCCGATCGGTGTCGTCCACACGCAAGATAAGGCGCCCGCCGGTAGCGCGCGCCAGGAGCCAGTCAAATAGAGCGGTGCGCAGGTTCCCCAGGTGCGGTGGTCCGGTTGGGCTGGGCGCAAAACGCACCACGCATGGCTGATGCATGTCGTCTCTCATTCATTAGCTCACATTAGGCCGGGCGAAGATCATGCGTCCCGCGGAGGTCTGTAGCACCTTTGTCACGGTCACATCCACTTCCTGCCCCACGAAGCGCCGCCCACCCTCGATCACAACCATGGTGCCGTCATCCAGGTAGCCAACGCCCTGCCCCAGCTCGCGCCCCTCCTGAATAACATGGATGTGCATATCCTCACCGGGCAGGTAGACCGACTTGACCGCATTGGCCAGGTCGTTGATGTTGAGTACAACGATGCCCTGCAGCTCGGCGACCCGGTTGAGGTTGTAGTCGGTGGTGATGATGGCACAGCCCAGCTCGCGGGCCAGCATGATCAGCTTCTCATCAACCAGCTCGACATCTTCAATGTCCATATCGGTGATCTGGACAGGCACCGGTGATTCCTTCTGCATCTGGTTGAGGATCTCAATGCCCCGCCGCCCGCGGTTGCGGCGCAGGGTGTCGGATGAGTCGGCGATGTGGTGCAGTTCATTCAGCACAAAACGGGGCACCAGCATTGGCCCCATGATGAACCCTGTCCGGGCCACGTCAAGAATACGCCCGTCAATGATCACGCTGGTATCCAGCAGGACACGGCGGCTGGGCGTCAGGCCCTCCTCGCGACCGGGGCCGATCTGCAGGGCAGGGGTACTCATGTGGGAGCGAAACAGCTCGAAAATGTCGCGTCGGCGCATAGCAAAAACCGATGTGCCGAAGTAGCTGAAGATGATCGCGGCGATGATGGGCAGCAGCCCATTGTAAGGCGGGGGCAGCAGCGACAAGGGGAGCGAGACCAGCGCCGCGATGATCAGCCCCACCACCAGCCCCAGGGTGCCTGCCATGAGCTGCTGCGGCGGCATATCGTTCAGCCGCTTGCGGATAGCGCGGGCGGGTCTGGTGGTAAAATGGGGAGTCAGGATCAGGCCGAAAAGCGCCCCCACCAGCGCGATGACAAGCCCCCACAGCTCCGGCGGATCCCCTGCCAGCCGCGCCATGGCCACCCCAAGACGCAGGCCACCAAACGCCAGGATAACCATCCCAATCAGGCGGAGAAAGAATTCAAAGCTCATTAATACTCCGGCACGACTGGAGCTGTTACCCCATCGCAGGGAGCGCGCGGCTGGCTCCTCCATACTGGAAAGTTGTGGGGTAGCAGCGGGTCGCAAGGTACCAAAAAAGGAAGGCTGCCCAGGGGTGCTGGCTGGGTTAACAAATAATGATAGCAGATAAGTCCTGATGCTTAGCAAAATTCGCCAGCGCCTATGTTTGATTCTAACATAAAGTAAATTACCCGGCAATTGACGTGAGCGGCCTCACCTGGCCGCCGGATCAATCACCCGTACTCAGCGAGGAGAGCATGACCCAGCACAGTGACATCGAGGGACAGCAGTACAGTATCTACACTCTGGCCGCCCAGGTGGGCCTGCCAGTTTCAGGCGAGCGCCTTATATCCGCTGTGCCGCCGATCGTGCCCAGCGTGGGTTATCTTCACCCGGCCATGGCGGACGTCGAGCGGGCGCTCGCCTATGATGGGGCGGTGGAGGGCAAAGCAGAGCACTTCGTGTATGCCCGTCACGGGGGGGCTAACCAGGCTGACTTCGAGCAGGCTATCGCCCGGCTGGAGGATGCAGAGGATGCGATCAGCTTCAGCAGCGGCATGGCGGCGCTGCACGCGGCCATCCTGACACTGGTGCCCCCCGGTGGCAGGGTGCTGGCAGCAGAGACCCTGTACGGAGTCACCCACACATTGTTTGACTGGCTGCGTTCAGCCATGAACCTGGAGGTGCGCCGGGTTGACTTCCTCGACCTGGAAACGGTGCGGCAGGCCGCCACGGCGATGCAGCCCCATGCTCTGTTCTGCGAGGTGCTGACCAATCCCCTGATGCGCGTGGTGCGCCTCCGGGAGATCGCTCAGATCGCGCAGGAGAGCGGCGCTCATCTGATCGTCGACAATACGTTTGCCACCCCTTTTCTGCTGCAACCTCTCAAGCTCGGCGCGGCGCTGGTGGTGCACAGCGCCACCAAGTACCTGAACGGCCATGGCGACGTTACTGGCGGTGTGATCGCGGGGGCGGGTGACCTGATGCAGCGTGCCTTTGGGTATCGCAAGCTGCTGGGGGCAGTGTGGGGGGCCTTCGATGCATGGCTGGCGCTGCGTGGACTGCGTACTTTCGCGCTGCGCATGGCTCATACCTGCGAGAGTGCGCTGCAGGTGGCGCGCTGGCTGGCTCAGCGCAGCGGGATTGGCCGCGTGTATTATCCGGGGCTGCCTGCCGATCCTGCTCATTGGGCCGCCCGTGAGCTGTTCGAAAACCGGGGCTATGGCGGGATGGTCGCCTTTGAGATCGAGGGGCTGGCGCGTGAAGGGGCCTTCAGCTTTGTGGAGTACCTGAGGCTGATCAAGCCAGTTACCAGCCTGGGTGACCTGTACAGCCTGATCCTGCATCCGGCCACCTCCTCGCATCGCACCCTGACACCTGAGCAGCGCATGGCCCAGGGCATCACCGATGGTATGCTGCGTCTCTCAGTGGGCATCGAAAGCGCGGATGACCTGATCGAGGACCTCGATCAGGCGCTGCGGGCGGTCAGCAGGTGACAAATTACAGATAGACAGTTACCCCGATATAGTCTATGATCCGCCTGTTTTGACCACGGGTACCACACAGTAAGGTTGCACAATGCCGTTGAATCTCCTCACCTGGCTATTGGCTGGCTCTCCAATCCTGGTGGTGCTGGCCCTGATGCTGGGCTTCAACTGGGGGGGCAGCCGCGCCGGGGCAGCTGCCTGGGTCGTGGCTGTCCTGGTGGCGGCGCTGGTCTTTGGCGCCGGGCCGCAGGTGATCGCCTATGCCCAGGTCAAGTCGATCCTGCTCACGCTGGACGTGCTGTACATCATCTGGGCGGCGCTGCTGCTGTTTCATGTGGCCGATGAAGCGGGCGCGGTGCAGGTCATCGGTGAACGGCTTCCGGGCCTGACCGCCGATCGCATGATGCAGAGCCTGCTGCTGGGCTGGGTGTTCGTCTCCTTCTTGCAGGGCATGGGAGGGTTCGGAGTGCCGGTGGCCGTGGTGGCCCCTCTGCTGGTTGGGCTGGGCTTTGGCCCGATCCAGGCGGTGGTGATCGCCTCGCTGGGGCATGGGTGGGCTGTGACCTTTGGCTCGCTGGCGACCTCCTATCTGGCGTTGATGGCCGCTGCGAATATTCCCGGTGAGGCGCTGGCCCCCGAATCGGCGCTGCTGCTGGGGGTAGCCTCATTCTTCAGCGGGTTGATTGTCGCTTATGTGGGCAGTGGCTGGAAGGCCATGCTGCGCGGCGTCCCCGCCATCCTGATACTCAGCCTGGTGATGGGAGTGGTGCAGTACCTGTTGGCCATTGGTGGGTTGTGGTCGCTCGGCGCGACCGGTGCCTCGCTGGTCGGGCTGCTGGTTGGAGTGCTGCTGACCCGCCTCCCGCTTTACAGGGATGATCACGGGGATCATACTGCCTCAACTATGGAGGTCGCCGCTGGAGATGAGCACCATGCGGAGATAATCCACCTGGATGGGCGCTCGCTGCCGGTGGCGCTGGCTGGCTATGCTGTGCTGATCGCGCTGGCCTTTGCCATCAATCTGATCACCCCCCTGGATGAGCTATTCAACAGCGTTCACCTTAACCTGAGCTTCCCTGAGATGGTCACAGGGTATGGCTGGGTGACTCCTGCCGAAGAAGGGCGGGCCATCAGCCTGTTTGGTCATCCCGGTGCTATCCTGCTGTATGCCTCGGCGGCGGCCTACCTGATCTATGCGCGGGCTGGCTACTACACAACCGGTGCGCGGCGCCGCATCGCGCGGAAAGTGGTCAAGGGCGCGGTTGGTTCCAGCCTGGGGATTGTGGCGATGGTTAGTATGGCGGTGATCATGTCTCACGCCGGCATGACCAACTTGCTGGCACGCGGGCTGAGCGAAAGCGTGGGGCAGGCCGCTTATCCGGCGGTTGGGCCGTTCATTGGCGCGCTGGGCGCTTTCATGACCGGTAGCGCGACGAACTCGAATGTGGTATTCGGCGCATTGCAGCGGCAGACTGCCGAGCTGCTGGGCCTGAGCGTGACGCTGATCCTGTCGGCGCAGGCCGCAGGCGGCGCGCTGGGGAGCGTGCTGGCCCCGGCCAAGGTGATCGTCGGGTGTACCACCGTAGGGTTGAGCGGCAAAGAGGGCATGGTGATTGGCAAGATGCTGCTCTATGGCCTGATCCCGGTGGGCGTGATTGCGCTGCTGACCTGGTTGCTGGCCACGTTCGTACCTTCGGGAGTAAGCGTTATTCCATGACCGATCAGCCATCAGACACCGGCCGCAAAGCCCCCTCGAAAACCGTGACGCAGAGCGTTACCCTGGCGCTGATCACCGCCGCCTCGTTCGGCCTGTATGCTGCTTTACAGGCCGGGCTGAACCTGCTCGCCGTGGCCTGCTTCGCCGTGATCGCCGCCGGGATGGGGATCACACTGCTGGGCCGCTGAGCAGCCTGTACTCCCGGCCGATGGGGGGTGATTCACCTTATTGTAGGCCGCCGAGCAAAGCGATATGCTGATATTTGATTATCGTTTAAAAATCGCTTCTGGAATCCTGCGATGCGAATCGTGATCACCTCTGACCTTCATTTCCGGCCCGCTTGGCTCAGCCGTCTGAAATCCTTTGCCTGCCAGCTGCGTGAGGCGCAGCCCGATCTGCTGGTCGTTGGAGGGGATATTGGCGAGCCGTTGAATATGTTCTCACGGGGGCTGGCACTCCTGCAGGATGTCTCTGATGCACGCGCGCTGGTGGCTGGCAATCACGATGTGTGGCATCGGGAGTTCCCACACGACAGCCGCAACCTCTGGGAGGAGCGGCTGCCCGCAGCGGCGGAACAGTACGGCTATCTATGGCTGGAGGAGCATAACCTTCACCTGGGGACGCTGGCGATCTGCGGGACCATTGCCTGGTATGATTACAGCACCAAGCCCCATGATATTATCCTGAGCGATGATGACTACGAGCGCATCAAGCCGATGCTCTCCAATGACGGCAACTACATCGACTGGGATTGGTCTGATCGGGAGTTCTCCGCGAAGGTGGGCCGTGCATTTGAGGGACGACTCGACAGGTTGGAACATGATGAGAAGATCACTGACATCGTGGTGATCACCCACGTACCGCTGTTCCGCGAATGCCTGCGCCCCGCAGTCATGCCGGAGGAGCGCATTCTCAACGCCTATTATGGGAACCTGCCGCTGGGCGAGGTGGTTCAGGCCAGCAAAAAGGTGCGGGCCATCTTCAGCGGGCACGTGCATCATGAAAAGCGACTGAGTCTGACACGGAGCGGCGCGGACCCGCTTGCAGTCTATACCATTCCTGCTGACTACGGGATGCCTGCTGCCCTGCTGCTCGATACCGAGACATGGCAGGTGACCCGCATCCCCCCTGTCGGCGCTTCTGACGCCCCCCACTGTGGATAGCTACTCTTGCGCCGTGACGACGATCGCGGCATCTTCGCGTGCCAGCACCCTGCCAATGCGCCACCAGGGGGCCTGCCGCCCGGCCATCTCGGCTTCAAAGCGTGCCAGCCCCGCTGCCGGGATCGCGATCAGCAGCCCGCCGCTGGTCTGGGCATCGAACAGCAGCATCTTCTGCTCTTCAGAGATCGCCCCCTCAAAGCGTACACCCGACTGATAGGCTCTCATATTGTCGGCGGAGCCGCCGGGGAAGAGCCATTCCGCGGCGTAGTCTGCTGCCCCATCCATCAGAGGGACAGCGTTCAGCCTCACGTGGAGCGTCACGTTGCTGGCTTCTGCCATCTCGGTTGCGTGCCCCATAAAGCCAAACCCCGTGATGTCAGTGGCGCAGCGTGCTCCAGCGGCCACCGCGGCCTCAGAGGCATGGTGGCTCAGGGCGGCCATCCAGCGCACAGCCCCCGCGATATGCTCAGCATGTGCGCGGCTGCCCTTGCCCGCAGTGGTGATCACGCCGGAACCCAGCGGCTTAGTCAGCACCAGCACATCACCTGGCTGGGCGCCAGCCTTTGTCATCAGCCGATCGGGATGTGCCATGCCCACCACCGCCAGCCCCACTTTTGGCTCATCATCTCTGATGGTGTGGCCGCCGGCGATCACTGCCCCGGCCTCGCGCACCTTCTCGGCAGAGCCACGAATGATCTCGGTCAGAATGTCGAGCGGCAGGCTGGGGGGGAAGGCGGCGATGTTCAGCGCCATGATCGGGCGGCCTCCCATCGCATACACATCACTCAGCGAGTTCGCGGCTGCGATCGCCCCATACTTGTAAGGATCATCCACAATAGGGGTGAAGAAATCAGTGGTGAAGATCAGTGCCTGATCCTCAGACAGCCGGTAGACGGCAGCATCATCTGGCACGCCCAGACCGACCAGCAGGTTGGGGTGATCCGCAGGGTCGAATAGATTCTGGAGGGGGCGCAGCACCTGCGCCAGGGCCTCAGGGGCCAGCTTGGATGCTCACCCCGCACAGGAGGAGAGCGCCGTCAGCCGGATGATCTCGTCTCTCGACATCACCGTCTCCCTTATAATCAAACAATCTGTCAGATTATTGCTTTTTGAAGCCGGGCGTGCAACTGTCCGGCGGTGGCCGCCCTGTCGTGTAACAGCCTGGATACATCGTATGCGCGTTATGTTACGCCGGGGGAACATCGTGAAACATGTTTGGCGTTATGATCCCTGTGTTGATGCGGCACAGTGCCAGCATCGTTCAAATCTGATGCGGTGAGGAAAGGGATGGTTGACATGAAACGGCTATGGTTGGCAGGTATCGTCGTCGCGGCGGCGCTGATGGTGGGGTGTGGGAGTTTCGCCGTCAGCGGCCAAGTGGCCCCGGCCCCCACGCCTACTGTGGTGAGCGCTTCCGACGAGTTCCCCGGCAGCGGCCAGATGGAGCCGGAACCGGCAGACGGCGCCACCGAGTCTTCCGCAGAGGCCGCCGCTGTGGCTCTGATGGATGCACTCAACGCCCGTGATGAGGCTCGCATGCAGGCGATGATGGGGGAAACCTTCATCATTGGCTACTGGTTCTCAGAGGGCCAGATCGTCGGCCCGGCAGAGGCGGCGGCGGAGATCCGCCAGAACCTGCTGCCCCCTGAGGGGGCGCTCACCTATACGCTGGACCCGCAGGCTTTCCCCGATCTGGGCGGCTTTGACCTGCCAGCAGTGTGGGGTCTGGATTCACCTGTGGTGATGACGATCTTCACCCAGGGATGGGGGCCGGACGGGCGTGGCGAAGCATTCCTGGGGCTGGCCGACCACGCCGATGGCACGCCTTACTGGTACGGTGTGGTCTACGCGGCAAACGGATTCGCCGGAGCGCTCTCAGACGGTGAGCCGTTGCTTTATCCCACACCCGGCCCGGGCGTCACGGACTGGCCCAGCGTTGTTAATGAGGCGGCTGTCGCCGGCGTGGAGTGGCGATCATATACCGCCGAACTGGTGCATCCGCAGACCGGGGAAGTACGGCGCTATACTTTCAGCTTCCCGGTGAGCTGGCAGGTGATGGACCAGTATTCCGCGCCATCCTATCTGATCATTCAGAACGAGGTGGACCCACCAATCGATCACGGCATTGTGCAGGTGCCCTTCGCCAAGCTCGACCTGGCGCTGCTCACTCAGCCACCCGTGTTTGAAAGCCAGCAGCCTGCCCCGGAAGCCTTCCGGACGGTGACCGCTGCCGGTCAGCCGGCTGTGCTGTACATCGAGCCGCTGCCCGACAGCACGGATGTCATCAGCCGGAATGTCAGCCTGGTTTTTCAGGATCGCGGGGCATGGATTTCCGTCAGCGGATGGGTGGTGATCCCCGATGGTGATATAGGGGCCATGGAGTTCTACATCAATGCTCTGCTGACGGCGTTTGCGTCGCTCACAGCGGGCTGAGCACAGCCTGTATACTTGATCTATGGGCCGACCTTCCAGGAGACCAGCATCCCGAGGGTCGGCCCGCTGCTTTATTAGGTATACCTAAAAGTCTTGTGCCGTCCGGGTATTGGTGCTACAATGTTGTGCGTTGTAAGTTCGCTGACTCAGCTACCATCAATCGGGAGAATGATGGACGAGTTACCCAGTACTTGCCGATGGAGGCTGACGGTCTCCACAAAAGTAGGAGCCCCGGATCGGTTGATCCTCGCATGATGCCCTGATCGCCAGCCCGGTGCTCCTGCCACATATCGATCCAGAAAGGAGCACCTGGCTATGGCTGCACAGCTTGACCCTGCTCTCTCCACGATCACGCAGCAGATCGAAAGCCTTCTTGAAACCCAGGACATGGCCAGCCTGCGTGATCTTCTGTCTCGGCAGCATCCTGCTGATATCGCCGATATCCTCGAGACGCTGCCAGATGCTCAGCGCATTCAGCTCTTCTCGCTGTTGAGCACCGAGGTTGCCGCCGAGGTCCTGGACGAGACGCGCACTGAGGCCACCCGCGACCTGCTCGATGCTATCCCCGGTGAACGCGCCGCCGACCTGCTCGAGGCGATGCCGGTAGACGACGCTGCTGAGCTTCTGTCTGAGCTGCCGGATGAGCAAGCAGAGGAAATCCTGGCGCTGATGGAGCCGGAGGATGCCGCGGATGTTGGCACGTTGCTGGCCTATCCAGACAACACTGCCGGGCGGCTGATGAGCACCAAGGTGGTCCGATTGAAAGCGGATTGGACCGTCGAGCACACACTCCAGTATCTGCGGACAATTGACCCGGAGACGGAGACTCTCATCTACCTCTATGTGGTGAACGGCAGCGATCAGCTCGTCGGTGTGGTTCCACTGCGGATGCTCGTTGTTGCCCCCCCTGAGAAGGTTCTCTCGGAGATCATGACTCCCTCAGTCATCTCAGTGCGGGTGGACACCGATCAGGAGGAAGTGGCCAGGCAGGTCGCGCAGTATGACTTTTCGGCCATACCGGTTGTTGACGAAGCAAGGCGGCTGGTGGGGGTGATCACCCACGATGATGTGGTCGACATCCTGCAGCAGGAATTCACCGAGGATATCCAGCGGCTGGGCGGCTCGCAGCCGCTGGACGGTGACTATCTGAGTACTCCGGTGCTGACTGTTGCCCGTAAGCGCATCGGCTGGCTGCTGGTCCTGTTCTTCACCGAGATGCTCACTGGCACGGTCATGCGTCTGTTTGAAAGGGAGCTGGAATCGGTTGTGGCGCTGGCCTTCTTTGTGCCGCTTCTGATTGGGACCGGGGGCAACTCCGGATCGCAGACAACCAGCACCATCATCCGCGCCATTGCTGTGGGCGAAGTGCGTTTCAAAGACACCTGGAAGCTGCTGTGGCACGAGATGCGCACCGGCTTCACGCTGGGTGTGTTGATGGGAGCGGTAGGGTTCATCCGTGCGATCACCTGGGGGTCGAGCATTGCGCTGTCGATAACGGTTGGGGTGGCCCTGTTTACAATCGTGCTGTGGGCTAATGTGATTGGCTCGCTACTACCGCCGCTGGCGGCCCGCCTGAAGATCGACCCGGCAGTCATCTCTGGCCCGGTGATGAGCACCCTGGTCGATGCCACCGGCCTGTTGATGTACTTCATGCTGGCCCGGCTGCTGCTTGGCCTGTAAGGAGGTGCCTGTGCAGCGGGAGAAGATATTTGTAGTTGGTCAGGCGCAGCGCAGGGCATTCACCTGGGCCGATGTGCTGGTGTTGGTTGGGGTGGTTGTCGTTATTTACGCAGGAGTGCTCATGGCCCAGAATGCACCGGCGGTGATCGAACGGCCCGGTGTGTCTCTGGCCCCTCAGGCGCTGCCGCTCTATGCCGCTTTTTCCGTCGGGCGGATGACTGCTGCGTATGCACTGTCCATGCTGTTCACCCTTGCTTACGGCTACTTAGCAGCCAGCAGCCGACGTGCTGAGCGGGTGCTGATGCCCCTGCTTGACGTGCTGCAGAGCGTGCCGATTCTCTCTTTCCTGCCAGTAGTCGTGCTCAGCCTGAGTGCTTTCCTGCCAGAGGGGGTGGCGGTTGAGCTTGGTTCAATCGTTCTGATCTTCACCAGCCAGGTCTGGAACTTGACCTTCGCCTGGTATCAGTCGTTGACAACTGTTCCCAAAGAGCTGCGCGAGGCAAGCGCAATTTTCCGCCTCAATGGCTGGCTGCGATTCAAGACGCTGGAGCTGCCCTTTGCCGCTCTCAGCCTGATCTGGAACAGCATGATGAGCTGGGCAGGCGGCTGGTTTTTCCTGATGGCTGCTGAGATCTTCACCATTGGCTCGCGTGATTTCCATCTGCCCGGCCTGGGGGCCTATCTCAAAGAGGCGGCGGCGCAGGGCAGCTGGCAGGCGGTCGGCTGGGGGCTGGTGACTTTGGTGGGTGTGATCGTGCTGCTGGACCAGTTCATCTGGCGCCCCCTGCTGTCCTGGGGCGAGCGCTTCAATCTGGAGATGGTCGAAGACGATAATCCGCCTACCTCATGGTGGTATAATGTGGTGCGTACCTCGCGGCTGCTTGACCGCCTGCGGATGGCCATCTGGCAACCCATGACGGAGCGAATTGATCAGTTGATGCTGCGGCTGTTCCCTGCTCCGACGGGGCAGGTCGCCCCGCCCGGAGGGGCTGCCTGGATAGGCTACGCCGCGTGGGGTCTGCTCGGAGCCGGGCTGCTCTATGGTGCATTCATGGCGGCGCAGATGCTGTTTCAGGTCCCCGGCAGCCAGTGGGGAGCAGTTGGGCTGGGTATAGGAGCCACCCTGCTGCGGGTGATGGCTGCGCTGGGCCTTGCACTGGCGTGGACGATCCCGGCTGGCGTGGCAATTGGCACCAACCGCCGGCTGTCAGCACTGGTGCAGCCGCTGGTGCAGATCACGGCCTCTGTGCCGGCTACTGCTCTGTTTCCCATCTTTGTGCTGATCCTTCTCAACCTGCCCGGCGGGCTGAATCTGGCGGCGGTGCTGTTGATGCTAATGGGCACTCAGTGGTATCTGCTGTTCAATGTGATCGCCGGTGCCTCGGCTATTCCACAGGACCTGAAGTACACGGCCACGCTGCTAGGCCTGAGGAGATGGGAACGATGGCGCACCCTGATCTTGCCCGGGCTGTTTCCCTATATCGTCACCGGCGCTATCACGGCCAGCGGGGGTGCCTGGAATGCCAGCATTGTGGCCGAGTACATCGAGTTTGGCGGGCAGGTTCTGCACACAACTGGCATCGGGGCGTTGATCGCTGAAGCAACTGCCACCGGTGACTACCCGCTGTTGCTCACCGCGACACTTGGCATGATCCTGACCGTGGTACTGATCAACCGGTTGATCTGGCGGCGGCTGTACGTGCTGGCCGAGGAACGCTTCCGGATGGAATGAGGAGGAGAAAGTGGATCGCGATAAGAACCTGGTCGAGTTGCGCGGTGTGGGGCAGTACTATGGGCGGGGCGAGCGCCGCTTTGTTGCCGTGGAGGATGTCAACCTCACCATCCAGGATGGAGAGTTTGTCGCTCTGCTTGGCCCTTCCGGTTGTGGGAAAAGTACGCTGTTGCGAATTATCACGGGCCTGCAGCCCCCTACAGAGGGAAAGGTCCTGTATCGAGGCAGGATGCTGCGCGGGGTCAACCCACATGCCACTATCGTCTTCCAGACTTTTGCCCTGTTCCCCTGGCTGACGGTGCAGGACAATGTTGAGGTCGCCCTCAAGGCGCGAGGGGTGCCGCCTGATCAGCGTGCTGCGCGGGCTGTTGACCTGCTCGACCGGGTGGGGCTGGATGGGTTTGAAGCTGCATACCCGCGCGAGCTGTCCGGTGGCATGCGGCAGAAGGTTGGCTTTGCGCGTGCCATGGCGGTTGAACCGGAACTTCTGTGCCTGGATGAGCCGTTCTCAGCACTCGATGTGCTCAGTGCCGAGACACTGCGAGGTGAGCTGCTGGAACTGTGGACGGGCGGCGTGATCCCCACCCGTGCTATTCTGATGGTGTCGCACAATATCGAGGAGGCGGTCTTCATGGCTGACCGCATCGTCGTCATGGACAAGGGGCCGGGGCGGGTGGTTGCGGATGTGCAGGTTGGGCTGCCCCATCCACGGGCACGCAAATCAGAGGCTTTCCTGGCTGTGGTTGACCGCGTTTACGGCCTGCTGGCCGGCCAGACCCAGCCGGAGCATGTTGAGCTGGGCACCGCTCCCGGTGAGCCGGGCCTAACCCGTGCCTTGCCACCGGTTGCGGTGAACGAACTGGCAGCCCTGCTGGAGCGTATGGTTGAGCTGCCCGGCAGCCGGTTCGACATTTATCAGCTGGCTGATGAGCTGCAGCTTGACTCAGATGTTCTTCTGCGGCTTACAGAAGCAGCCGAGCTGCTGGGGTTTGCTACCATCGCAGAGGGCGATATCACCATCACCCCACTGGGGGAGACTTTTGCCGAGGCCAGCATTCTGGTGCGCAAAGAGATCCTGGCAACCCGTCTGCGGCGGCTGCCGCTGGTCCGCTGGCTGCTGGCCCTGCTGCGAGCGGCCAGCAATCAGCAGCTTAATGCCAGGGTTGTCGAAACCGCCCTGGAGCTGGAATTTGCCCCTGAGGAAGTTGAGCGTCAGATTGAAACACTGATCAACTGGGGGCGCTATGCTGAGCTGATCGCCTATGATGACTCCGATGAGGTCTTTTTCCTGGAGCCCGAACCTGTCAGGCAGGCGTGATCTTGGCCGCCCTTCAAGCCCCCGGCACACAGCAGGCCCTGCCAGATACTCACCGGCCAGGGCCTGCATCCTTCAAATAAGAAGAGAGGAACACTTATCCCTGCATCGGCAGCTCATCTCGTTTGCGTGCCACAACAACCAGCCGCCGGGCGTTTTGGTCGTAATCTATACCGGACAAATCGCCATAGACCCGGATTGACTCGAAACCCGCCTGCCTCAGTAGCCGGCTCAGGTCAGACGCACCGTAGATGCGGTGCGAGAGCGGGTAGTCGCGGCGCTCACCATCTTTGATCAGCACCCAGCGGGCGTTCATCCACGTCCAGTCCTGCGTGATGCGGCGTTCCTCAATCAGCAGGGTGCCGTCATCAAGCTCCAGCCAGTCACGCTCGCGGAAATCGCGCGCCAGCACCTCTTTGCCTGCCATCTCCATCACCAGCGCGCCGCCGGGCCGCAGTGATGTGTGGAAGTTCTCCAGCACCTTCAGATCATCGGCCTCGTCCTCGAAGTATCCGAATGATGTGAACAGATTGACAGCGATGTCAAAGGCGGCTTCGCGAGCGAACTGCCGCATATCGGCCTGGATCAGCTCGAGGCTCAACCCGATCTCCTCGGCGCGGCGGCGGGCTTCGCTGAGATAGATGGCGGTGCGATCGACGGCGGTGACGGTGCAGCCCAGCCGCGCGAACTCAAGGGAATGCCGCCCAACACCGCAGGGCATGTCCAGCACACGCACTGGCGGGTCAATCCCAACCAGTGCCATGATCTGCTCCACCTGCAGGGGCGCAAGCTCCCAGGCGCGGCTGCGGAACAGGACCTGCGACATGACCTCCCACCATTCATCCTGATCATGCCAGGCATCCATGCGAGTCCTCCTGTGCTTCAGGTGATCCCTCTCTGTGGGCCGCTCAGTAAAGTCTATTTTACCCACAAAAAGGGCCACCATTGAAGGTGGCCCTGACTGCTCGCGCGTTGAGGGGTTACTTGGCGTAGTCCACCGCGCGGGTTTCGCGGATCACCGTCACCTTGATCTGCCCTGGATACTGCATCGATTCCTCGATTTTCTTGGCGATATCCTTGCTCAGGCGGATCGCTGCCAGATCGTCGATGTCATCTGGCTTGACGATGATGCGCACCTCACGCCCCGCCTGGAGCGCATAGCTCTGGTTGACGCCATCGAAGGAGTTGGCGATCTCCTCCAGCGTGCGCACTCGCTTGAGATAGCTTTCCAGGCTCTCGCGCCGTGCCCCGGGACGGGCGCCGCTGATCGCGTCGGCGGCTTCGACGATCACAGCCTCAACCGACTCCTGCGGTTCCTCATGGTGATGCGATGCGATGCAGTTCACCACGGCTTCCGGCACACCATATCGTCTGCAGAATTCCGCGCCGATCATGGCGTGGGTTCCTTCAAACTCATGGTCCATCGCCTTGCCGATGTCATGCAGCAGACCGCCCATCTTGGCGATCTCAACCCTGGCCCCCAGCTCGGCGGCCAGCACACCCGCCAGGCGGGCCGTCTCAATGGCGTGGGCAAGCTGCTCCTGGCCGTAGCTGGTGCGGAACTTGAGCCGCCCCAGCATCCTCAGCACCTCGTGATGCAGGCCGGTCACCCCCGCATCGTAGGCGGCGCGCTCACCCTCCTCGCGGATGGCAGCCTCAACCTCTTTCGTGGCCTCCTCAACCAGCTTCTCGATGCGGGCGGGGTGGATGCGCCCATCCTGGATAAGCTGGGCCATAGCGCGGCGGGCAGCCTCGCGACGCACCGGGTCGAAGCTGCTGATCGTCACCGCCTCCGGGGTATCATCAACTACCACATCGACACCGGCGGCCTGCTCAAACGCGCGGATGTTGCGCCCGTTGCGCCCGATAATGCGCCCCTTCATCTCGTCATTCGGCAGCGGCACCACCGAGATGGTCACGTCGGCCACGTACTCGGAGGCCACCCGCTGGATCGCCATCGCGATCAACTCTCGGGCGCGCCGGTCCGCCTCAACGCTCATCTCATCCTCAACCTCACGGTAGCGGCGGGCCATGTCATTGCGCGCCTCTTCCTCCACCATCTGCAGTAGGTGCCCGCGCGCCTCGTCGATTGACATCTCGGCGACGCGCTCCAGGGCAGCGATGCGCTCCGCCTTTAGCGACTCCAGCTCATTACGCTGGCGGTCAAGCGTGCTCTGGCGTTTGTTGAGCCGCTGTTCACGTTCCTCCAGTTTTTCCAGGCGAGCGTCAAGCTGCTCGCGGCGGGTTTGGAGACGATCCTCCTCGCGCAGCAGGGTAGTGCGGCGACGCTCCATCTCTTCTTCCAGCTCGGAGCGGAGCCGGGCAAGCTCCTCGCGGCCCTGGCGTAGCATCTCCTGTGCCTCAACCTCTGCGTTTGTGACGATCGTCTGGGCATGCAGCTCAGCGGTCTGGATCTTGCTGCGCCCGGCTCGCGTCTGTAGAACATAGGAGATCAGCAGGCCCAGGCCAATGCCGAGCCCCAGGTCAATGATCAGAAATAACACACTCCATGGACTGTTAAACATAGGCTGGCCCTCTCACTCAGAATCGGGTTCGTTTTCGTCACGTTGTAGTTCGTTCCAGATGCGTTCAACCATGTCGCGGACGGTCTCAAAGTCAAAGCCGCGGCGCAGCAAGAAATCTCCCAGGCGCTTCCGGAAGACAGCCTCATCACTGCCCGCATAACGGGGGGCGCGCTCCTGCGCGGCGCGATAGGCCGCCTCACTCTGGTCCAGGTCGGCCAGAGCGGAGCGAATGATGCTCTCCGAGATGCCTTTCTGGCGCAGCTCATGGCGCAAGGCGCGCTCGCCGCGTGGGTTGAGCTGCATGCGGCTTTCGATCCATAAGCGGGCAAAGGCAGCATCGTCGAGCAGACCGGCCCGCTCCAGGCGCTCGATCACGGCCTCAATCGTCTGCTCAGCAAATCCTTTACCAAGTAGGTAGCGCCGCATTTCGGCGATACTGCGCTGACGATGAGAGAGATAATGCAGGGCACGCTCATGGGCCACCTCAATCTCATCAAGAGCCTTGAGCTGCGCGATCTCCTCCTCGGTTAACTGCTGCCCCCTGTGCAGCCGCAGCGCTTCGCTGAGTGCCAGGCCGAACGCGAACTTGCCATCGATGAAGACGTTGACGCGTTCCTGGTTGTTCTTCTGGACAACCAGCGAGGTGATGATCCCTGCCATAATGCCCTGCCCTAAAATCCAAAAAGGCAGCCGTGATCAAACCACGACTGCCCACCTGAGAGCCTCAATAGCTGCTGCCGCGTGGCAGCGCCGCGCGGGTTACTTTTTACCCCGGTAACCACCGGGCAGCATTCTTATGCCAGTGTGTGCAAACACTTTCCTCCACGCAGGGGGAGGTCCTCATCGGTGTCCGGTTGTGATGCCGCGTCTCCCACCTCGGACAACAGATGGGAGGTCCTTGAATTGAGCAAAGTCACCGCCGCCGGGGTTTCCCCCCAGCCTGTCTGCCGACGGTGTAAGGTGGCATATGCCATGCTCAGGCCTCGGTTGTTAATCCTCGGCGGGCACAGGCGGCCGCCCCAGGGGCAGCCCGTATGCCTCACGGATTGCCTGGTCAAGGGTCTGGCAAAAGGCAGGATTCTCCACCAAGAAGTTCTTGGCATTCTCGCGCCCCTGGCCCAGCATCTCATCGTTGTACCGGTAGAAGGCCCCGCGTTTCTCGATAATGCCGAGCTCGGTGGCCAGGTCCAGCAGGTCACCTTCATAGCTGATCCCGTGGCCATAGATAATGTCAAACTCGGTCTGGCGGAAGGGCGCCGCGACCTTGTTCTTGGTGATTCGCACCCGAGTTCGGTTACCGATTACTTCCCCCTGCGCCTTGACGGCTTCCACACGCCGGATGTCGATCCGGACACTGGCATAGAACTTCAAGGCGCGGCCGCCCGTCGTTGTCTCGGGGTTGCCAAACATCACACCGACTTTCTCACGGAGCTGATTGGTAAAGATCATGACGGTGTTGCTCTGTTTGATCGCCCCGGACAGCTTGCGGAGCGCCTGGCTCATCAGGCGGGCCTGCAGTCCCACGTGGCTTGCACCCATCTCGCCCTCGATCTCAGCACGCGGCACCAGCGCCGCCACCGAGTCCAGGACAATCACGTCGATCGCCCCGGAGCGAACAAGCGCCTCTGCGATCTCAAGGGCCTGCTCGCCGGTGTCTGGCTGGCTGACGTACAGGTTGTGCACGTCCACACCGATGCCCTCAGCATACTTCGGGTCGAGCGCGTGCTCCATATCGATGAACGCGCAGATACCTCCACGCTTCTGCGCTTCGGCGATGATGTGCAAGCATAATGTCGTCTTGCCCGACGATTCTGGCCCGTAGATCTCTGTGACACGCCCACGGGGGATCCCCCCGACACCAAGGATGATGTCCAGTGACAGGGCGCCGGTGGGGATAACCTCCACCTGCATGTGGCTGGCCTCTCCCAGCCGCATGATGGTGCCATCGCCAAATTTCTTGGTCAAGTCTTTGAGGGTTTTGTCCAGAGAAGCTAAACGACCTTCGTCAGGCATCTACGGGCCACTCCACTTCATTATCGCAAAAACAGTACAGACGTTCTTCTCAAGTAACGGATAGTGTACAGCAAGCAGGATTAATATGCAACAAGCGGGATTTCGACGTTTTACGATTTTTGAATAGAATAGACGCAGCAAAAAGCCCTGAGCGTGGCCATAACTTCGTATCCTGCGCAGGGTTTGTATTAGCGTACTTTTCAGTGAAGCGCATGACCTACGCTTGCCCTTGACTGGCTTTGTGACGCTTCCGCAAAGGGAGGATCGAAAGGCTCCAGATATGGACACAGCAGAAAGTAAACAGGTCGACATCTTTGAGAAGGCAAAGGGGGGCTTTGCCCGTGCCCGTGAGGCCGAGAAGATGGGGATTTATCCCTTCTTCATCCCGTTTGATGAGGCTGAAGGCACGATCTTCTACTACGAAGGTCGTGAGGTCATCATGCTAGGTTCGAACAACTACTTGGGCCTCACCACACACCCTAAAGTGCGCGAGGCGGCCGCGAAGGCCGTACATGATCACGGAACAAGCTGTACTGGCTCACGGTTCATGAATGGTACACTCACGCTGCATCTTAGGCTTGAGGAGCGCCTGGCCCATTTCGTTGGCAAGCAGAAAGCGCTGGTCTTCAGCACCGGCTACCAGACCAACCTGGGGGTGATATCCGCCCTGGTGTCGCGCGGTGATTTCGCTGTGGCCGACAAGGAGGCCCATGCCTGCATCATCGACGGCGCGCTGCTCTCCTTCGGCGAGTTGAAGCGTTTCAAGCACAATGACACGGAGGATCTCGACCGTGTGCTTGAGGGCATCGGCCCGGAGGCGGGCAAGCTGGTCGTCGTCGATGGTGTATACAGTATGGGGGGAGACATTGCTCCCATCCCTGACCTAGTGCGGGTGTGCCGCAAGTATAACGCCCGCTTGATGGTCGACGATGCACACAGCCTGGGCGTGCTCGCCGGTGGGCGGGGGACAGCCGCCCACTTCAACATGACCGATGAGGTGGATCTCATCACCGGGACGTTCAGCAAGTCCTTTGCCTCGATTGGCGGGTTTGTGGCCGGCGACTCAGACATCATGCACTATGTACAGCACAATGCACGCTCGCTGATTTTCAGCGCCAGCCTGCCCGCGCCCAACGTGGCAGCGGTGCTTGCTGCCCTGGACATCATTGAGAATGAGCCGGAGTATGTGGAACACCTGTGGGATAATGCGAACTATATGCGGCAGGGGCTCAAGGAGCTGGGCTTTAACGTGGGCAACAGCCAAACCCCTGTGATCCCGGTCATCATCGGCGATGAGATCAGGACGGTCCTGTTCTGGAAGGCGCTGTTTGAGGGCGGGGTGTACACCAACCCGGTGGTGCCGCCGGGCGTGCCGCCGAATATGTCGCTGCTGCGCACCAGTTACGTGGCTACTCACACGCGCGAGCAGCTCGACCGTGCACTGGGTATCTTTGAAAAAGTGGGCCGCCAGATGGGCATCATCTGATCGCTGAATACATCAGGGGGAAAGCAAGGGCGCAGCCGCCAGGGCTGCGCCTTTTTGCTGCCCGGACGAGGATCATCCCTTGTCGGCGATCCATTCCCACAGCCTGCGCAGCCAGACAAACGATCCCTCCTTACGCCCCAGCCGGTGAATAGCGACAGTCAGGCTGTCGACTCCCCGCACCTTGAGCTGACGATGATAGCGCCACACCCAGATGAACAGGTCGGCAGCCGTGCGCCCTGGAAAGCGCTGCAGGATACCCTCCTGCTCGATGATCTGGCAGATGGGGGTGAAGATCATATCATACCAGGCGGCGGCAGCCTCCTCGTAGCTGACAGGCTCTCCGTCGATCTTCTCCAGCGCCTGCTGGTACAGCGCGATCTGGTATTCGATCTCGCGGTAGCGGCCGGGTGTGGTGAATTCGATCTTCGCCCCGGGGCGCAGCTTGTCAAGCCGGGTGCGCTCCAGGAAGCTGGCGTATTCCTCCTTGATCAGCAGCTCGTCCAGGTCGGCTGAGGCACTCAGCCCCACCGGTGTTGTGAACTCCCACACATGGGCCTGGATCGTCTCGGCTCCCATCTGGCGTGCCACCGATACGCGGTGATTGCCATCCAGCACAAAATAAGCATCCCCCACTCTGTAAAGCTCAATGGGTGGCAGGCCGGCGCTCTCGGCGGTGGCGCTCACACGCATCCAGCGGTCGCGCATCTTCTCACGGCGGGGCAGGAAGGTCATCGTGAAGTCCCTGTAGCGGCCCACACTGCCGCGGATCTGGGCCAGCGGTACCTCCTGAAGCCCCCGGTAGTTCTTGTGCGACAGGCGCAGCTTCCTCTGCACCTCATCGAATGGGAGCAGTTCGGTGCTGCCGCTGCGGAAAGGCAGCACAGAGAGCATCTCCTCTAAGATGGCCGCCTGCCGGGCTTTTTCCCATTCTTTGCTTGCGTTCAACTCGGCGAGGCTGTCGTTCTCAAACATCCGTCCATCCCCCGTCCTGGCGCAACATGCCCCCAGTATACCACCTGTCCTCTGGATGAGAGCACATGGCAACAAAAAGCAGGCGCCCGCGCGGGCGCCTGCTTTGTACCCACGTGTTGGAAAAGCGACCTGCTCAGTCGCCCTTGATAAATGCTTCGGTGCGCCGACGCGCCTCTTCGTCCGGGAACTGCGCCGGCGGCGACTTCATGAAGTAGCTGCTGGGGCCGATCAGGGCGCCGGACAGCCCGCGATCCAGCGCCAGCTTGGCGCAGCGCACCGCGTCAATCACCACGCCCGCCGAGTTAGGGCTGTCCCACACTTCCAGCTTCAACTCGATGTTCAACGGCACGTCGCCAAAGCTGCGGCCTTCCAGCCGGATGTGCGCCCACTTTCGGTCTGTCAGCCAGGGCACATAGTCACTGGGGCCGATATACACATTCTCCGGGTCAATCGTCCCGCTCAGCAGGGAGGTAACGGCGCCTGTCTTGCTGATCTTCTTGCTCTCCAGGCGCTCACGCTCAAGCATGTTGAAGAAATCCATGTTGCCGCCCACGTTGAGCTGGCTGGTGCGCTCCAGCCGCACCCCGCGATCCTCAAACAGGCGGGCCAGCACCCGGTGGACGATGGTGGCTCCCACCTGGCTCTTGATATCATCTCCAATGACCGGAAGCCCACGCTCGATGAAGCGCTGCTGCCAGTATTCCTCACGGGCAATGAACACCGGGATGCAGTTCACAAAGGCACACCCGGCGTTGAGCACCTGTTCGACATACCACTTGGTGGCCTGCTCGCTGCCCACCGGCAGGTAGTTGATCACCACGTCGGTGCCCGTATCCTTGAGGATTTGCGAGATGTTAGCCGTCTTACCGGGAGCCTTGGTGATCTTCATTGACAGGTATTTGCCCAGGCTGTCGTGTGTCATGCCGCGATGCACCGGCACATCCAGCCGGGGCACCTCACCAAATCGGATGGTATTGTTGGGTGGGACGAAGATCGCCTCGGAGAGGTCTCTGCCTACCTTGTTGATGTCGATATCAAAGGCGGCGCTGAACTCGATGTCGTGGATATGATAGCCGCCCAGGTTAACATGCATCAGGCCGGGGACTGTCTCGTCCTCTTTGGCGTCGCGGTAGTAATAGACGCCCTGCACCAGAGAGGAGGCGCAGTTGCCCACCCCGATAATCGCAACACGAACCTTGCTCAAGATGGTCCTCCTTACGAACCGTGTAGGTGACTCAAAACAGATAGTGACGTTGATTACCTGCTGCGAGGGGAGGTGTACCCTGGTCTCTCACAGAATCACTTCCAGCAGGGATATGCGGCCTACCCCTCAGGTGACCCAATCTCGATGAGCGATATCCCAGCTGCGGTGGCGATAGGTACGCTTGCACTCCCGGCAAACCAGCGCTGAGCCCATCTCTCTCTCGGCATCCCGCCAGCGCCAGCGTACGGTTACCAGGTGGTGGCGGCATACCGGGCGGTGGCATACCGGGCATACTTCGCCTTCTTCCAGCCCTGTAGCTCCGTAGCGCTGTTTCTCGCGAGGCTTCTGGTCACATATATAACAGCAATAAACGGGCATCGTTTCATTCCTGACCGGTTAGCTCACACCTGTGAGGCGCAGCAAGGACGGTTTTCCCTATTATAAACAGGGATGTCATCCCTCAGGGTAGGGTGTCATTATAATATCGTGATATCCATCACTTGCCCCTGCCCCTCTGATCATTTACGTTTAATTAGACATTAAATATAATCAGGGCCCAAATTTCGCAATTAATCCCTTGTGCGCCCGCCTGTACATTTAGTTAACAAGGTAGCTACCACATGTTAGGTATCACTCGTCAAGCTGATTATGCTCTGCGTGCAGTGGTAGAAGTTGCCCGCCTCCCTGAAGGTGAGCGCATCCCTACTGCTGAGATAGCCGCGCGCCAGGAAATCCCGCTACCCTTCCTGACCAAGATCGTCTCGCAGCTTGTGGTCAGAGGGGTGCTGACCGCCACACGCGGGGCACGCGGTGGCATCAGCCTTGCTCGCGAAGCTGATACAGTGACCATGCTGGAGATCATTGAGGCCATCGACGGTCCGATCCAGCTCAACCGCTGCACGCGCGATCCCGGTGCCTGTGAGTTCTCCGGCACCTGCCCGATCTGCGAGGTGTTCGTCGATACGGAGGAGGTGCTGGTCAACCGGCTGCGCACCACCACCCTGGCTGACCTGGTCAAGCGTGCCAAGGAGCTGGAAGGACAGCCCGGCTGAGTGCAGAGACGTCGCCTCACTCCACACGCTCAAGGGGCTGCCCGCGCCGGATGCGGAAGTGGTCGAAGTCCCGGGCGACGCGGGTGTTGGGGAAGACGGCGCGCGCCTCTGTGATTACATCTCGCGTGCGGTATCGGCGCGAGATGTGTGTTAGCAGCAGGTGCTGCACTCCAGCATCCCGGGCCAGCTCGGCCGCCTGGCGGGCTGTGATATGCCCGAAGCGGGCGGCGTACTCGGCTTCATAATCAAGATAAGTTGCCTCACTCACCAGTACATCGGCATCCTGCACGAACCTGTGCAGGGTGCCTGTTCGTCCTACATCACCGGTGATGCACAACCGTGTACCGGGCAGCAGCTCACCCAGCACGTCATCTGGGTGGATCACACGGCCATCGGCCAGGGTCACAGGCTCACCGGCCACCAGACGCCCACGCTCCGGCCCGAACGGCACCCCCAGCGCTTCGGCTTGCTCTTTGAGGAAGGGGCGCCGTGGTTTCTCCTCGAAGCAGAAGCCAAAGCAGCCCGGCCCGCGGTGAGAGACGGGAAATGCACGCACCTGAAAGTCCCGGTCCTCCAGCAGCACGCCCTCCCCTTTGATCTCATGAAACACCAGGTCGAGCGGGGGCTGCTCACCGCGCAGCACCACATCGAAGATCAAAGACTGCACCCGTTCCAGGGTAAATGCTCCGCCCCATATCTCGATCCGGTCGAGCGTCTCCCAGCGCATGAAGGTTGAGAGCAGTCCACCCAGCCCCAGGATGTGATCGAGGTGGCCGTGGGTCAGCAGGATTTTGTCAAGCCGCCGGAACCCGATGCGGCTGCGCATGATCTGGCGCTGGGTCCCTTCACCGCAGTCCACCAGAAAGCGGTAGTCTTTGTAAGTGACGATCTGGGCACTCAGGCCGCGCCGGATGGAAGGGGCGCTGGCGGACGTGCCCAGGAAGATCAGGTCGAACACAGATAACCCCGGTGATGTTAGATTGACGCATTATGTCGGCGATCGAGGCAGCACCGACGGGGCACATTGGCTCCAGAGGCCTGCCCCGGGCCACGCGTGCCCGATGCTGCGCAGATCGTAAGCCGGGCCGGTTAGAGAAAGGCTCAGCCTCGTGGACTCTCAGGTTGGAACCAGCGCATCTCCAGCCAGTTGATCAGCTGCCGCGCCACCGGATGTGTCAGGCGTGATGATGCCTCAAAGCGCTGGGGCGAGAAGGCATACATTCGCACGTAGTGGGGGCGTAGCACAAAGATGAAGTAATCATCTTCCCAGCGCCGGCTGGTCCACAGGAAGGCCACCCCCCCTTCGCGGCGCATCAGGTCAAGCCAGCGGCGCTTATCGTAGCTACTCAGATTGGGGAGATGGAAGCGCAGTGCCAGCATGTGGTTAAGCGTAAAGGTCGCCTCGACCACATCCTGATCGCTGTAGAGGTCAAACGATAGCATCGCGCCGCCGTCCTGGCTGGTCAGCATGGCGGTGGCGCGCCCCGCGGAACGGGCATCACGCGGCGACACAGCGATCGAGGTCATAAGCGGCGCACTGGCAAAGCGGCGGGCCAGCTCGTCGTTCAGATCGATTTCCCCGCGCAGGAACTGCTTGATGGTCAACGGGGCCTGATCGATCTTGATGCTGCGTCGCAGCGAGCCTGTGCCGCTCAGGTCGCGCAGCAGCCGCTGGCGGTCCTGCTGCGAGATGCGGGTGTGCGCCGCCAGGGCGGCGGGGTTGAGCCGCCCTGTGCCCGGCGGCAGCTCGCTGCGGCTGCTGGGCGTGCGGCGCATACCTGACGCGCCGGCAGGGTCGTCCTGCGACGGTTCATGTTTTCCGGTGGGCTGCCCGACTGCGGGAGTGTCGCCCGGATCGATGTCAAAATTGCTCATAACTGCCCTACTGCCCTGCGGGTTGGCACACCTCATATGCTGCCTGACTGCATCTGAACAGCATCACTATAGCATGGTCATCTGTATCCCGGCAAATACGGGGTGCCCGGGTTCTTTTACCTCAGGCACCCCACACGGCACCCCGAGCAGGGGCGGCGAATTACTGTGGCCCGGCGCTATTCTTCAGAAAAAGGTTGGCCCAGGCCCTCCGGCGGTGCGAAGCGCAGTGCCTGTGCCAGCGGGCGCTGAAGCGGGCGGGGCGCATATTCGATGATCCGCTTGAGCGCATCTCCGCCGACTAGCAGCAGCACGCCCAGCATCAGCAGCCACTGCAGGGTGTTGAACAGCACCACCGGCACTTCGGGGAATGACTGCTGCAGCGCAGTGGCAAGAGTCTTGGTGATGCCGTACAGGATCGCGCCAAGCGCACCCCGTACCGGATGCCAGCCGCCGAAGATCACGATGGCCAGCGCGATCCACCCCACGCCAAGGATATGGTTGTCGCTCCAGCCCAGTTTAATATTCAGCGAGTAAGCTGCCCCGGCGATCCCCACCAGCGCCCCGCCCACTGCTGCGTAGATGTAGCGCGTCCGGTTGACATTCACACCGCGAGCGAATGCCGATTCTGGTCGCTCACCAACCCCACGCATCCGCAGGCCCGGCTGAGTGCGGTACAGCCACCACCAGCTCAGGCCCACAATGACGAAGGTCGAGTAGATCAGCAGATCGTGATTGAAAAACACCGGCCCGATAAAGGGGATGTCCCTCAGATAGGGGATGCCGATGTGTTTGATCGACGGCCCCGGCAGCCGGGTGAAGTTCTGCCCCAGGAAGTTGGCAAGGTCGGCCATGAGTAGCGTTAGCACAAAGCCAATGGCGACCTGGTCTTGCTTGAGCCGAATGGCGCCCCAGGCGATCACCAGCGCGATCAGTGCCCCCAGGGCCGCGGCACTGACCAGACCGATCATCACTGGCAGGAAGTCCCCGGTGATCCCGGCGGCCACCAGCGGCCCCCGAACCCGGTACGCGATGACAAAACTGGCCATCGCGGTGAACATCATCGTGCCATCCAGCGAGAGGTTGATCAGCCCTGCCCGTTCGGTGAGGGTCTCGCCGGTCACCGCCAGCATTAGCGGTGTGGCCTGGGCAATGACCGATGCCATCAGGAGGACGAATGTGCTGTCGTTCATGTGGCTGCCTCCGCTTCGGTGCTGTGTTTTACGCCGCGCTCCGGTGGTTTTCGTCTTTGCAAGAACTGGCGGTAGTTACCAAACAGCAGCACAAACAACACCAGTGTGCCCTGGATGATGCCGCTTAATGAGGAGTGGAGCTGGGTGCGGAGCTGGACGATTGTGCCGCCGTTGAGCAGCGCCGAGAACAGGAACGCAATTGCCAGTATCAGCAGCGGACGTGACCCGGCGAGCAGCACGATCAGGATCGAGAGGAAGCCGATGCCTCCCGAGATGCTTTGCCGCAGGCTGTCGAACCAGCTCAGCGTGCGAACAGCCCCCGCCAGTCCGGCCAGGGCGCCGCCCAGTATCATTGCAGTGATCATGCCGCGTTCGCTGGAAATACCCAGCATGAACGACGCCCGCAAGTTCTTGCCCAGGGCCCGCAGCTTCAGCCCCCACGAGGTGCCGCGCAGGGCCAGACCAACCGCGACCACAGCCAGCACGGCCCACAGGGCTGAGAGCGGGCTGAAGCGAGTCTGCTCGAACAGCGGCAGCAACGCATTGGAGGGGAACGGCACTGTGCCGCGGAAGCTGCCGCCCTCCGGCGGCTGCCAGGGGCCGGCGATCAGGTAGTTGGTGGCGATGATGGCCAGGTTGTTCAGCGCCACACCACCGAAGATCTCATGCACGCCGCCGCGCGTTTTCAGCACACCGGCCAGCGCGGCCCACAGCCCGCCGGCAAGCATGGCAACCAGCACCTCCAGGGGGATGATCAGCCAGGGTGAGAGATGCGGATTGGGGAGTGCCACTTTGAGCGCCACCCAGCTTGCCCCGATAGCCCCCATGATCATCTGGCCCTCCACTCCAATGTTCCACAGGCCGCTGGAGAAGGTGATCAGCAGGCCCGCCGAGCACAGCACCAGCGGTACCCAGAACGCAAGGGTTGTGAAGACTTTGGCTGTCGATCCAAAGGCTCCGTTGATCATCGCCCCATAAGTGGTGAAGGGATTAGCCCCCACGATGACCAGCAGCAGCGTTGTGACCACCAGTGCCAGGGCCGTTGGAACGGCAGGCCATACCGTTGTTAGCAGCTTCTCACGCATCTGTCTTGCCCCCGATCAGATAGCCCAGCTCCTCCACTGACGTTTCCCGGCTGTCTACGATACGCAGCAGCTTGCCGCCTGAGAAGACCGCGATGCGGTCGCTGCACTCTAACAGCTCGTCCAAGTCTGCCGAGATGAACATGATCGCAGTCCCTTCCTCGCGGCGCTCCTGGAAGAGCTGCCATATCCAGTTGGTCGACGTGATGTCCAGGCCACGCGTTGGGTGTTCCAGCAGCAGCAGGCGCAGTGGGCTTTTCAGCAGGCCCAGCATGGCCCGCTGCTGGTTGCCGCCGGAGAGCTCCTCAACTTTGGTGGTGGGCCTGCCGATGATGCCATACCGCTCGATGCGCCCGGTGACCTGCTCCTCGTAGCGCGCACGGTCGATCACAAAGCCCGGCTCCGGGTCGACCAGTGCCATATGTTCGGCCAGCGTCATCCCGGGGACAAGCCCTTCCTCCAGCCGACCGGCGGGTACGTAAGCCCCGCCGTGCTGCATGAAGGCGTGATAGGCCTCCTGCCGTGTCCAGATGTCCAGGATGATGCCCACCAGCCAGATGGCCCCTGCGACCAGCAGCGCCACCAGGATGCCTCCTATTGTTTGCAGACTACTGACCTGCCCCTGCAGCAGCCTGATGAGCAGCCAGATCGCCCTGACAGCGAAGTAGCCCGGCGCCAGCCAGCGAACCGCTGACAGTGGTGAGCGTTTACCCTGCACCACCCAGCCGTCCAGTCGGATCTGGCCTTTGCGGAGGGGCAGCAGACCTGCACAGGCCTGAAGCAGCAGCTTCTGTCCGCTGCCCTCCAGCCCGGCCAGGCCCAGCACTTCGCCCTCGCGCAACTCGAGGGTGATGTCCTCAACTGTCAGCCGATACGTGTGGATCGTCACGTTTTCAACGGTCAGCACCGTCGGTCTCTCGGCGAAGTGTGCCCGCTCGCTGCGGGCGAGGCTCTGGCCGAACATCATCTGCACCAGGTCTTCAGTGGCGCAGGGGAGTTCCAGGGTGCCTACAAGCTGACCCTTACGCAGCACTGCTACCGCGTCACACAGCTCGTGGACCTCCTCCAGCTTGTGCGAGACCAGCACGATCGTTTTCTGATCCTCATGGGCCAGGCGGCGCATGGTATCGAACAGGATGTTCTTCTGCTCGGCGCTGATGCCTGTGGTGGGTTCGTCGAGGATCAGGAACTCAGCGCCCAGTGCAAGCTGGCGCAGCAGCTCGATCTGCTGGCGCTCGCCAAGCGTCAGGGTGTCCAGATAAGCCATCGGCTCGTTCTCAAAGCCAAAGCGCTCTCCGATCTCGGAAAGCTGGCTGCACCCCTCACGCAGCGCAAGGGGGAGACGGTCGTCATATGCCAGCAGATGATTTTCGACGGTGCGCAGGGGCGGGAAGTCCTTCGGCTCCTGGTACAGCATACCGATGCCGCGCTGCAGCGCATCGGACGGCGAGGAGAAGACGACCGGCTCACCATCCAGCAGGATCTCGCCCATAGTGGGGGGCTGGTAGCCGGAGAGGATCTTCATCAACGTGCTTTTGCCTGCCCCGTTTTCACCCAGCAGCCCGTAAATACGCCCCGGCTCGAAGGTGAGACTGATCCCCTCGTTGGCTCTGACATCACCGAAATATTTATGGATGTTTCTCAGCTCTACACGCATAGGTGATTGCTCCCGATGCTCGCTGCCCCTGCCTGGGCGGGATCGTCCTTCCGCTGTTGCGGCCGCCAAGGGGACTGTGGGCAGGCGGGTTTATGAAGAGAGCGGCTGGCACCAGCCGCTCTCCTGTGCGGGCACCGGACCGATGCCGGTGCATGCTTATGCAGCTTTTATTCGCTGGGGCCGATCACGCCCTCAGGGAGCTTCTCCAGGTACCAGATTTGAAGATCGGTCGCCACCTCGCCTTCGCCGACCAGGGTGGTGCCGTCCTGCAGCACGATCGGGCCTGTCCACACATTAACCTCACCGCTGGCCAGCTTGCTGATGAAGTCTTCCAGGTTGGCGGTGTCGGTCATGCCGGGGCCGGTGACCCAGCCGACGTGACTCCTATCCAGATCGTTGAGATTCTCCCAGTAGGGGGGCAGCCACTCGAAGTCCTGCTCCCAGGTGCCGTCGATCACGCTCTGGGCCGCTGCCAGGTAGGAGGGGCCCCAGTTGAAGTATGGCACCCCCAGGCAGATATCCGGGGCCTGATCGCAGGCGTTACGGAAGTCGTAGGGAATGGCGAAGACCTCTGCACCCTGCGCGGCGCGCTGCCCGGTCACATCGATCGCTTCGGTTGTGTCGATGCCGCTCATCACCACATCGACGCCGCTGTCGAGGAACTGGTTAACGACCTCTGTCGGGTCAAGCGTGACGCCGGGGATGTTGAACCAGAAGCCGATCCAGGTGACGGTGAACTCCAGGTCGTCGGGGTTCAGGCCGCGGTAGTTCTCATAGCAGTAGCGCGCCCCCAGATAGGTGGAGGCAACCAGGCGGCGGGTCTCGTAGTTGATCAGGGGACCCACATACCCGATCTTGCCGGTCTGGGTGGCCAGGGCGGCTGCACAGCCTGCCACAGCCTTCATGTCCTCCATGCGGCCCATGATGTTGCCCACGTTGGAAGGGGCCTTGCCCCAGTCGCGCCCCTCCCGCCAGGCGTCATCGCCCGAGACCATTATGAAGGTCACATCCGGGTACTTGTTTGCCGCGCCTACCGTGTCTTCCTCGAACTCATCGGAGGTCAGGAAGATCAGCTTGGCGCCCTGCTCGACCATCTCATCCACCACGCCCTCAACGGTCGCTTCGGGCTTGTCGGCGGGGTTGAGGCTTTCGAACACGATCATGCGGGAGTTCTCGATGTTCTGCTCGATATACTGTCCACCCTCGAAGTGTGCCTGGCTCCAGCCACGGTCGTTCTTCGGCCCAACCAGGATCACGCCAAAGACGAACTCCTCGGCCTCAGCAGGCTCTTCGGCGGCCGGTGTTTGTCCCCCGCAGGCAGTCATCAACACTGCTGCAATGGCGATGAGCCCGATGAGCCAGAAAACCTTCTTACTCCTCATAAGTGATGGCCTCCTTGTAGTGAAGCGTAGGTTTAATTACGTGCCCCGGCCGGGCTGTTGTGTAGCCGCAGCCAGCTTGCACCACCGGGATACAGCATCCCCCTGCGGCGCGTGCTGGGGCCAGCCGCGTGGTTCCTGAGGGAGTGCTGCCGGCACAAAATGTGGCGTTGATTCTGTGCCCTCGTCAAGTATTATAATACGATACTTTGACCCTGTGGGGAAATTGGCGCGAAGTTGTATCTTTTGTCGGGGGTGAGGCATGACATCACCACTTGCCCTGGTGCTGCCCTGTGACAGATCCTGTCACACGATGGCGTTATACTCAATTTACCAAAAAGCGAGTTTAGGGGTACACTTGTTCTAAAGGGCAGACACAAAGGAGATGCTGTATGTTCCAACAGATTATCATCGTGGGGAACGTGGGCAGGAAGCCCGAAATGCGGTTCACCAATGAAGGCCGTGCTGTGGCTGACTTCTCGGTGGCGGTGAACCGCCGCTGGACTGGCCGTGATGGGCAACCCCAGGAACAGACCACCTGGTTCCGGGTGACCTGCTGGGATAAGCTGGCGGAAACCGTGAATCAGTACCTCACCAAGGGGCGTCAGGTACTGGTGATTGGGGAGCGCGTTGAAGCCTCTCCCTTCCTGGGGCAGGATGGCCAGCCGCGTGCCACACTCGAGATCACGGCGCGCGATGTGCGCTTCCTCGGCAGCCGTGATGCTGCTGGTGAGGAAGGCGCGGTGGCGGGCAGCTCCGGCCCCGGCTTCCCTCAGGACGAGGAGGATATCCCGTTCTAGGCCAGCAGGGCGGCCACCTTGCAGTGACATAAGGTCGGCAGAGCAAAACGGCGGATCAGGTGATGATTTCCGCTGTTTTGTTTATACTCTGAGTGCTGCCCGGCATCGATGCGGCTGCACGCCGCCTCTCAAAAATCAACTATTCGCAAAATCGGCAAAATGGACTACAATTGGCACCAGGATGGCAGGGCCGGGTGGCGAGGGGGGATCGGGAGACCATGACTGTTTCGCGCAGGGTGCAGACGATCATCTTGTTGGTGGCTGTGCTGACCGCCGTGCTCCTGCTGGGGGCCGGGCTTTCCGAGCTTCGCCTCAGCCCCGGTGAGCAGCTGGCAGTTGAGGAAACTCCTGTCACCGCGCCGCCCGGCTTGGTACCTCCGCGCCTGCAGAATAACCCCCTGGTCTGGCAGGTGATCAGCCTGATCATGATCATCCTGCTGCCTTTCTCAATTATCTATGCCATCCTCAAGCCGGAGCTGCGCAAGCGTGCCATCAGTGACGCGATCGTGTTAACCGCGGTGGCGGTTGGTTACTATCTGCTGATCCAGCGCGGCACCCGCGTGATCAACGACCTGCTTGAGCGTATTGAGCAACCCGCCGAACAGGTCCCAGCCCCCCGCCAGATGATAAGCCCGGAACTGTTTGTCTCCAATCCGCCTGACTGGCTCTCCTATATCGTCGCAGGCCTGGTTCTGATCCTGATCGCCCTGGCGGCGCTCTATCTCTGGCGGGTGCTGCGTAAGCGCCCCGGCGATCTCGACCTGCTGGCCATTGAAGCGCTGCGGGCCATTGATCAGATCGAGGCAGGCGCAAATGTCAAAGACGTAGTGCTGCGCTGCTATTACGAGATGATGCGTGTGATGGCCGAGACTCGCGAGATCCGGCGCGAAGAGGCGATGACACCCCGTGAGTTCGAGGGGCGCCTGAAAACAGCTGGCCTGCCGCAGCGTGATGTTGAACGCCTGACTCGCCTTTTCGAATCGGTGCGTTATGGTGCACAGACACCCGGTGAACAGGAGCAGCAGGAGGCGGTGATCTGCCTGTCGGCCATTGTCAGTGCCAGCAGGGGGAGAACATGAAGACACTGGCCCGAATTGCGGGTATCGTTGGCCTGCTGATTTTGATCGGCGGCGGTATCGCGGTGCTGGTTAGCGCCCCGCTTCGTGAGGCAATGGCGCGCCCGGTGCTGCTCCTGATCTGGTATGCTGAGCTGATGCTGCGCAGCTTCCCCCAGGCCCTGTTCTGGGGTATCCTGCTGGTGGCGGCGCTGCTGGTGGCCGCCCGCAGCCTGTCCTCCGGCCCGAAGGTGAAACCTCCTGATGGCCCTGCCCCTGTCAGCCCGCGCGGGCGTGTTGAGACGCTGGCCTTCTGGGTGGACGAGGCCCCTGCCGGGCGCTACTTCAAGCAGCGACTGGCGCGTCACCTGCTCGATCTGCTGCTGCAGGTGCGCGGCTATGACAAACCACCGAGTGCCAGCCGCCTGACGGAGATGCTGGGGAGCGACGAACTGGGTCTGCCTCCGGAAGCGCAGGCTTATCTGGGTGACACCCGGCGCTTGCTATCCGGCCTTGACACTGAGAACATGGTACAGGGAGGGCGTCTCGATACCCTGCGTCGGCTGATCGACCGCCTGCTGGGCCCCGCACAGAAGGGGCCGTCCAATCTGGCCGTGGACCCCGGCCTGCGGAGTCTGATTGAAACGCTGGAAGATAATCTGGAGATCGTGCATGAGCCTTGAAATCCCTGACATCGCACCCCTGACCGCTGCCATCCTCGACGAGGTTGAGCGGGCTATTGTTGGCAAGCGCCCCCTGCTAACGGACATCATGGCCGCGGTGTTGGCCGACGGCCACGTGCTGCTGGAGGACTTCCCCGGCCTGGGCAAAACCCTGCTCGCCAAGAGCTTTGCCACTGCGCTGGGCCTTGAGTTCAAACGCATCCAGTTCACGCCCGATCTGCTGCCGGGCGACATCACTGGCGGTTACGTTTACAGCCGGGCAGCCGATCGCTTTGAGCTGCGCCCCGGGCCGGTTTTCGCCAACATCATCCTGGCTGATGAGATCAACCGTGCCTCACCCAAGACGCAGTCGGCACTGCTGGAGGCTATGCAGGAGCGCCAGGTGACGCTGGAGGGCGAGACCATGCGGCTGCCCGACCCATTCATTGTCCTGGCAACCCAGAACCCGATCGAATATGAAGGCACCTTCCCCCTGCCGGAGGCCCAGCTCGATCGCTTCATGATGAAGCTGGCAGTGGGCTATCCATCTGCCCGGCAGGAGCAGGAGATCCTGGCCCGCCGCCGCGAACGTGGGCAGGACGAGGTTGTGCTGCGCCAGATCGCGGGAGCGGAGCAGGTGCTGGCGATGCGTCAGGCGGTTGAACAGGTCCATGTCCACCCCGATCTGGAGAAGTACATCGTCGCGCTGGTCAGGGAGACCCGCATCGACAAGCGTGTGACGGTCGGGGCCAGCCCGCGCGGCTCCCTGGCGCTGCTTAAGCTGTCACGGGCGCGGGCGGCCATCGAGGGGCGCAGTTACGTCATTCCGGATGATGTGAAGCATTTCGCCTTGCCGGTGCTGACTCACCGCCTGATCCTGCAGCCCGACCTGTGGCTGCGGCGTAGCGCGGCTGATGAGATCGTGAGCCAGGTTATCAGCACCGTGCCCGTGCCTGTTCTGAGCGAGCAGCCTGCATGAGGCGGCTGATCTTGCCGGCGCTGCTGGCTTACGGCCTGATCTTCTGGGCACTGATTGCCTTCCGGGGCGAGATTCTGGCGCTGATCATCCCGCTGGTGATCACTATGGGTGCCGCGCTTTTCTTTGGCCCCGAGCAGCCGCGCCTGAGCGCTTCCCGCATGCTGAGCGAGGATCGAGTCAGCGAGGGCCGCGAGGTGCGGGTTATCTGCACAGTGACCAACAACGGCGCCCGTCTGGAGGATGTGTGGCTTGAGGATCGGGTTCCCCCTGGCCTGGAGCTGATCGAGGGGGACGCAGCCCTGCTGACCACCCTGGCTCCCGGCCACTCTGTTGAGCTGGCCTATACAGTGCGCGGGGGACGCGGCTCATACGAATTCCCTGGCGTGTATGTGCGGGCAGTGGATCACTTCGGTCTGGTGGGGGTCACTTCCGGGGTCGAGGCGGAGGGTGATGGGACACTGTATATCCTGCCGCGTGTGCAGCGCCTGCGTGCGATCGCCATCCGTCCTCGTCAGACCCGCGTCTTCGCAGGCTCCATCCCCGCGCGGGTGGGTGGTGCAGGGGTCGAGTTCTTCGGGGTGCGAGAGTATCATCCTGCTGATCCTTTGCGCCATATCAACTGGCATGCCAATGCCCGCCATCCCGATGCTCTGTTCAGCACCGAGTACCAACAGGAACGTATCGCCGATGTGGGCCTGATCCTGGACGCTCGCCAGCGCACCAACATCCACAGTGCCGGGCGCGATCTGTTCGAACAGGGGGTGTTGGCCGCTGCTGCCCTGGCCGATGAATTCCTGAGCGGCGGTAACCGCGTGGGCCTGCTGCTGTACGGGCACTCACTCGACTGGACAGTTCCCGGCTATGGTAAGGTGCAACGCGAGCGAATCCTGCGGGCGCTCTCACGCGCTGAGCCGGGCGACAGCCAGGTTTTCGACCGACTTCGCTACTTGCCAACCCGCTTCTTCCCGGCCAGGTCGCAGCTCGTGTTGATCAGCCCGCTGGTGCATGATGACCTGGAGTTCCTGGTGCGGCTGCGCGGCCAGGGCTATGAGCTGCTGATAGTCAGCCCGAACCCGATCTCCTTTGAGCTGGCTGGTTTGCCCATGACACTGGCAGTACACTGGGGGGCGCGGATCGCCACCATCGAACGCGCGCTGCTGTTCCGGCGTCTCCGTCAAGCCGGAGTGCGGCTGGTCGACTGGGATATTGATCAGCCGCTCGATCAGGCTATATCAGCCTCACTGGCCCGTCAGCCGGTGTGGACTCATCTGCTGCAGGGGGTAGGATTGTGACACTGAGGGAGCTGACAGCCGCCCTGATCGTGCTGGGGGTCGCTGCTCTGGCGGTGGGCTATGCATTGGCGGCGGGGGCGGCTGCTTGGCTGACCCTGATCGCTGCTCTAGGGGCTGTTTGGCTGGTTGGGGTCGGTCTCCGTCAGGATTGGGCGTCGTCGGCGGGGATGCTGATCGCCGCCGGCCTGGCCGCGAACGGTATCGCCGCCGATCTTCCGCCCGGCTGGATGGTGGCCACGATGATCCTGGCTGTCTCTGCCTGGAACGCGGACTATTTTCACCGCCGCATCGACGGGCAGCCGCTCTCAGATCGCCCGGCGCTGCTGCGTGCCTTCCTGATCCGGCTGGGCGCGGTGGCCGCGCTCAGCGGCATTCTGGCCGCCCTGACGCTGGGTCTGGATATGAGCATCGGTTTTCTGGCGGCGATGGCCCTGGCAGCGCTGCTGGTGGGGGCGCTCAGCCGCCTGGTAGTGGCCCTGCGCCAGGCCGCGGACCGGCAGGAGTCATGATCGCCCCCCTGGCTGCCATCTGTGCCCCGCACCTGTAATCGATTATAATGATTTTACCACACAAGGGGGATTGGTCTACTCGCCTATTCCACACGGCAGGCCGCCAATTATGGATAATCTGGAAACCATCATCGAACAGATCCGCAGTGAGCTTGAGCAAATGAACGATGTACGCGATGCGACGCTTGAGCGCTCGCGCACGCTGATCCGGTACTGCGCCAACGCGATCAAGGCCGTTCACCGCGGCCAGTGGGAGCAGGCCCGTGCCGGGCTGGAGACGGCCCGTACTGCCGCCCGTGAGATGATGCAGGAAGCACAGGCCTATCCTGAGCTGTATTACAGCGGCTTCACACAGGATGCCCTCAAGGAATATGTGGAGGCCTTTATCATCTACGCTCTGGTGCATGGCGATCCCCTTCCCACCCCGGCGGAACTGAATGTGGAAGGCCCTACCTATCTCAATGGCCTGGCCGAGGCGGCGAGCGAGCTGCGGCGCACCGTGCTGGATATTATGCGGCACGATCACCAGGATGAGGCGGAGCGCCACCTGGATGCGATCGACGCCATCTATAACGACTTGATGACCTTTGATTTCCCCGATGCGGTGACACATGGACTACGTCGGCGCGTCGATGCCCTGCGCGGGGTGCTGGAGCGCACGCGCGGCGATCTGACCACCAGCCTGCGTCAGCAGCGCCTGCGTGAGGCGCTTGAGCGGCTGGAGCGGTACCTTGCACAATCCGGACAGATACCCGATGGCGGTGAGGATGGACGCTGAGCGTGATCGGGCGGTCGGCAGCCCACCTGTACCACTGATCAGCGCACGAGGGATCGCCCGGTTTGTATGCTGTGAGCGGGCCTGGTGGCTGGCCGATTATCAACGGTATGCCCCGGCAGAGGACCTTGTTCAGGCGCAGGCTGCCCTGGCTGGGCGCACCCGCCTGGCCGATCGGCTGGCCATCGCCGGAGGGGGCTGCATCGCGCTTTCGGTGCTGCTGCTGGCTGTGGGCCTGCTGCTGAGGTAGAGCTGACATGGGCCTGTCGATCGCAGCGCTGTTGCTGTTCATCGTCGGCCTCATGCTGCTGCTGGCCAGCTATCGGCTGCGCCAGGGAGTGCGTCCCACCGGTCATGTGGACTATGTGGAGGGTGTGCTGGAGGCCTATGTGCCGCATGGCCCGCTGGTGGCGTCCAGGCTGCATCTGGCCGGGCGGCCCCACGGCTTGCTGCGGCTGGTGGATCGCGGCCAGGTGATCCCCATCCATGTTGTTGACTCACCTGCGCCGCCCGAAGGGCCAGAGCCTGCACAGGCAATTGAGGTGATGGCGTTGTGTTTGCTGGTTGAGGAGGTGTACAGCGTAGTTGTGCCTTATGGCATTGTGCGCTATAGCGATAAAGACATCTCGGCAGCTTTTACCCCGCGTCGTCAGGGCCAGGTCGAGGAAATCCTGGCGCGTATGCACGGCGCTGCAGGGGGCATGGAATTCAGCCGTACACATGATGACCCTTCGATCTGCCTTGCGTGCCCTGTCAGGGCGATCTGCGATCAGGCCCTGGCGTAGACCAGGCCCGGTCCGCCGGTGGCTGGGCGGGCTTCCTGCCAGCATGGGGATGGAGTCAGATGATCCCGGGCAAACTGATCATCATCGAAGGTGAGCAGGGGGGCGAGATTTTCCAGCTGGATGGAGAGTGCTGCACGATTGGGCGCTCCCCGGACTGCACCATTCATCTTACCGATTACGATGTTTCGCGGCTGCACGCCCGCATTGAGTGTTTTCATGGGCGCTACACCCTGATCGATGAGGGGAGCACCAATGGCACCTTTGTCAATGACAAGCCGGTGACCGAACCCGTCGTGTTGAATCATGATGATCGCATCCGTTTCGCCTCCACCGTGCTGACCCGCTTTGAAGACCCTAATGCCACGCCGCCTGTAACGCCTCGCATGTTTTATGGCATCTTGTTTGACGACATCCGCCGCGAGGTGGTGGTCAATGGTAGGCTTATCACCCCACCCCTCTCGGCGATTCAGTACAACCTGTTGCTCCTGCTAGTACGCAACCGGGGTCGCTTTGTCTCACATGATGAGATAGCCGGGGCAATATGGCCCGATCAGCAGCACATCACGCCAGAGATGATCCACACCCATGTGGCACGCCTGCGCAAGGCCCTGGCCGACTACGACGCAGACCAGTTTATCGTCACCCGGCGCGGCATGGGGTATATGTACACCGCCTCGGGGGAACAGAATCCGCAGTCTCTGTGATCCTGCTCGCTGCTCACTGATCTGGAGGTCTGAATGCCATCTGCGATCACGATCCACGAAGTAGACACCGGTCGCCGCCGCGAGGTGATGCGGTTTATCAACCTGCCGTTCGCCATCTACCGCGGCTGTCCCCAGTGGGTGCCGCCGGTGATGCCGGATGCGCGTATGCAGCTCAATCGCAAGAAGAACGGCTTCTATCGGCAAAACGATGCCGCCTTTTTCATCGCGCAGCGTGACGGCCGCGATGTGGCGCGCATCGCGGCGCTGCATCCCATTTACTATAACAGATTCAAGGGAACCAACGAGGCGCACTTTTATCTGTTTGACAGCTTTGACGATCAGGAAGCTGCCCACGCCGTCCTCGATGCGGCGGCCGACTGGGCACGGGCGCGCGGGCTGGACCTGCTGCGGGGGCCACTGGGTTTCATGGCGTTTGACGGGTTTGGCTTGCTGGCCAAAGGCTTTGAGCACCGCCCAGCCAATGGCATCCCCTACAACCACGACTACTATCCCCGGCTGGTGGAAAGCTGGGGTTTCGAGCTGGAAGAGCGGGTTTATTCGGGCTACGTCAAGATCGATGAGCTGCTGGCCAACTTCCCGGAACGCGTGCTTCAGATAGCTGAAAAGGTCAGAAAGCGCTATGGCTTCGAGGTCAGAACTTATAAGAGCAAGCGCGATCTGGTCAAAAACGTAGTGGCCCCAATGGTGCGGCTGTATAACGAGACGCTGACTCATATCGCGGGTGATCCGCCTGTTGCTGAGGAGGAGGTCCAGGTCATCGTTGACTCGATCCTGCTGATCGCCAGGCCGGATATGCTCAAGTTCATTGCTAAGGGAGATGAGCTGGTCGGATTCCTGTTCAGCTTCCCGAACATCGCAGAGGGGCTGCGACGCTGCGGGGGCCGTGTGCTGACTCCCTGGGGCCTGTTCCATCTGTTCCGCGCGATGCGGACGACAAAGTGGATCGACCTGAACGGCATGGGCATCCTGCCCCGCTATCAGGGGGCGGGTGGCACGGCCGTCCTGTACGCCGAGCTGTATCACACGCTGGCGGCCTATAACCGCTTTGAGCACGCCGATGTGGTTCAGATCTCGGAATTCAACATCAAGAGCCTGAACGAGATGAAGAGCTTCGGAGTTGATTTTTACAAAACGCATCACATCTATCGCAGAGCGATCTAGCCAACGGGAGAGCATGATGTTTCGCATTGAGTCCTTGCTTACAGCCCGCCTGTTCCTGGTCCCGCAGCTTGTGGGCGACCGGATTTATTTCATCAGCAACCTGAGCGGGCACATGAGCCTGTATGTGATGGACTACGGCGGAAGTGTGCCGGAGCCGCTGCTGCCGCCTGATGTGGTGCTGCAGAACCCGAAGCTGATGAACGGGCACTCGTACTATGTATTCCCGGAACAGGGCAAGATCGTATTGATGCTCGATCATCATGGTGATGAGAACTACCAGCCAATGGTAATTCCGCTTGATGGCGGGGTGCCGGAGCCGGCCTTTGGGGATGCCTTCGAGGGCTACCGTGTGCATCTGGGGGAGTGCGATCGTGAACGGGGGATGCTTCACCTGCTTGCCGAGTCACGCACCGAGCAGATGAACACGTCCTATCAGGCCAACCTGCAAACAGGCGAGCTGCTCCGTATGGGGGAAAGCCCATGGGGCTGCTATGTGGATGGCACCAACGAGGATCACAGCAAGGCCATCCTGATTGACGGCTACACCGCCGGGGATCATGTACTGTATCTGTGGGAGCGCGGTGAGGGTGAGCGTCGCCTGCTGTTCGGCACCCCGCTGGAGGAGCGCGCACCCGGCCAGACGATCGTCCCCACCGGGGCGGGGGGCACGCAGTTTGTCAGGGATGATCAGGGGCTGCTGCTGATCACTACCCTGTTTGAGGATGTGGGCAGCCTGTGTTATCTGGACATCGCCAACCCCGCCGATTTCAGTCAGGTGACGCTGAGCGGAGCCGCTCACGAGGGCAGCGGTGAGTTTGAGGTGCTTGAGAAGTTGAAGGATGACCGCTACCTGCTGGGCTTCAACATCGATGGCTGCTCATGGCTGTATGAAGGGACCTTTGATGAGGATACCCTGGAGATGAGGCTGGGTGCGGTGATCTGCGGCCAGGGCGAGCTGGCTGGCGGCGTCCTTGAGGCGCATCACTATGACAAAGAGACCGATCGCTTTGTGCTGGCCTTCTCCTCGGCCACATCGCCCGTGCAAATTTACACCGTCGAGGGTCCCGATCGGAGCATCGTGCGCCGTCATACCCGCGAGCGCATCCTGGGCATCCCCGAGGGCGCGCTGTCCCCCGGGGAGGATGCCTCCTATACGTCATTTGATGGGCTGCGCGTGTCGGCTCGGCTGTATCTTCCGGCCCCCGGGCTGGGCTATCAAGAGCCGTACCCGCTGGTCTACTATGTGCATGGCGGCCCACAAAGCCAGGAGCGCCCCGATTTCACGTGGTTCTCCCTGCCGCTGATCCAGTTCCTGACCCTGAACGGCTTCGCTGTGTTTGTGCCCAATGTGCGAGGCAGCACCGGCTACGGCCTGAGCTACATGAAAAAGGTTGACCGCGACTGGGGCGGCGATGATCGGCTTGACCATGTTCATGCCATGACTCAGGTGCTGCCTGCCAACCCACGCATTGACATCCGCCGCGCCGGAGTGGTGGGGCGCTCGTATGGTGGCTATATGACGCTGACCCTGGCCGCCCGCCACCCGGAGCTGTGGAAGGCAGCGGTGGACATGTTCGGCCCTTATGACCTGTTCACCTTCATGGACCGCATCCCGGAGACGTGGAAGCCTTACTTCCGCATCGCGGTGGGCGACCCGGATACCGACCGCGACTTTCTGGTCGAGCGTTCGCCACGCACCTACATGCACCAGCTCGCCTGCCCGATGCTGGTGATCCAGGGCAAGAATGACCCGCGCGTGGTGGAGCCCGAATCACGCGATCTGGTGGATCGGCTGCGTACCGAGGGCAAGCAGGTCGAATACCTGATGTTTGAGGATGAAGGCCATGACGTGCTCAAGTTCGAGAACCGTGTGACCTGCTACAATGCAATCACCGATTTCTTCAAGCGACATCTCTAGCCTGGACCCTGAGAGTGAGGAGCCTGAATGGCAAGAACCATTGTGATCACAGGCAGCACCCGCGGCATTGGCTTCGGGATGGCCGATGCCTTCCTGGGGCGCGGCTGCCGGGTAGTGGTCAGCGGGCGCACGCAGGAGGCCGTTGATCGGGCGGTAAGCCTGCTGGCGGCCCATCACGCGCCCGATCGGGTGTTCGGCCAGCCCTGTGATGTGGCATCCTATGAGCAGGTGCAGGCACTGTGGGACGCCGCCGCTGCCCGCTTTGGTCGCGTCGATATCTGGGTCAACAATGCCGGGATGGGAAATCGGTATCGGCCATTCTGGCGGCAATCCCCGGCAGACATGGAGACCATCGTCCGCACGAACATGCTGGGGGTGATGTATGGCACACAAGTGGCCTTTCTCGGCATGGAGAGACAGGGGGGCGGCCAGATTTACAACATGGAAGGCTTCGGAAACAGCGGGCGCATGCGCCCGGGCCTGACCATCTACGGCAGCACCAAAGCGGCGGCGAACTACTTCTCCCGATCGATGATCGAGGAGATGAAAGGCACTGCTGTTCAGATGGGCACGCTCAGCCCTGGCATGGTCGTCACTGATATGCTGACCAAAGCCTATGACGATCCCGCCGAGCTGGAGCGCTTTAAGCGCATCTTCAACATCCTGGCCAATCCCGTGGGGGAAGTAGCCCCCTGGCTGGTCGATCGCATGCTGACAAATAACCGGCATGGGACCCACATCCGGTGGCTGACCACCCCCAGGCTGATCGTCAAGTTCCTGAGCGCCCCTTTCCGGGGCCGCGATCTCTTCGCTGAAGAGACAAGCTAGCAGGCCGGATGGTGCTTGTCTCCAAATAACCGGGCGCCCCTCAGCGGGCGCCTTTTCTTTCGTCTTTGGCCGCTTTGCTGTAAAACAAGAGTCAATCATTGGGCTTTGCTGGCCGGGAGGTGAGTGGATGCAAACCATAGAGACGACGATTGAAGCTGTGACGGTGTACACCGATCGGGCCCGCGTGGCCCGCCGGGGGCGTGTTGATCTGCAGCCCGGCCAGCACACACTGGTCATCCCCAGCCTGCCCCGCACGATCGACCAGGACTCGGTGCGGGCCAGCGGTCGGGGCGTGGCCGCCCGCATCCTGGGCCTGGATGTCAGGAGCGAGCAGCTTGTCGAGGTGCCGGAGGAGCAGATCGCAGCGCTTGAGCGCGATCTACAGGACCTGCGCGAGCAGGACAAGACGCTTCAGGATGAGGACGGCGTGCTTGCCGCCCGGCAGGGTGACCTCAAGAGTCTCGCCAGCAGCAGCGCTGAGGCGTTTGCGCGGGGGCTGGCCTGGGGGCGGGTCGCGCCCGATCAGGTGACCGCGCTGGCCGATTACGTGGAGTCCGGCTCGTTGAGCCTCCTGGAGCGCCGCCGCGCGATCGTCCGCCTGCGTGCCGATCTGGCGAAGCAGATCGAGGCCGTGGAACACCAGCTTAACAACCTGCGGCGTAAGCGTGACAGGTTTCGCCGATCCATTCATGTGGATGTCGAGGTGGAGGCTGCGGGGGAGCTTGACCTGAGCGTCGACTACCTGATCGGCGGCGCGTCATGGCAGCCGCAGTATGACATCCGCCTTGCCGGTGGCGAGATCACCCTCACCTACCTGGCGAGCATCACCCAGCGCACCGGGGAGGACTGGCCGGAGGTGGCGCTGCTGCTGTCAACCGCGCGCCCGGCCATCAGCGGCACCCTGCCGGAGCCTGCCCCCTGGTTCATTGACGTGTACCAGCCGCCGCGTCCCCAGCCCCGGGCCATGGCGCGCAAGGCCGCTGCACCGATGATGATGGCTGCTGAGCGCGAGGAGGCCGCGGATGCCGGGGCCGGTGAGGCGCACATGCTGGGCGCTTTGATGGCTGCCCCCGTCCCTGTGGCGGAGGCGTCCATTGAGAGCGGGGAGGGGGCCGCGCTGGTGTACCGCGTGGAGCGGCCTGTGGCCGTACCCTCCGACGGATCGCCCCACCGCACCATCGTCACGGTGCAGAAGCTCGGCGTGGAGCTGGATTATCTGTGTGTGCCCCGCATCGCCCTGGAGGCCTATCTGCGGGCCACCATCACCAATACCTCGCCGTTCACCCTGCTGCCCGGCCCTGCCTCGATCTTCCACGGCTCGGATTTTGTTGGCAAGACCCACCTGGAGCTGATCTCGCCTGACGAGGAGTTTGAGGTCCAGCTTGGCGTCGATGACCGCATCCGGGTGCAGCGCGAGCTGGCCAGGCGCGATGTCAGCAAATCGCTGATCGGCGGCATCCGGCGCAGCGAGTTCGGCTACCGCATCACGCTCATCAGCCTGCTGGACGCCCCCGCACGGATCGTCCTGTTCGATCAGGTTCCGGTCAGCCGTCATGAGAGCATCAAGGTCAAACTGCTGAATGCCAGCCCCACCCCGGATGAGCAGGATGACCTGAATATCATGCAGTGGAAGCTCACGCTGAAGCCGCGCGAGAAGCAGGTGATCACATTCAACTTCTCGGTGGAGCATCCGCGTGACCTGCACGTTGTGGGGCTGAATATCTGAGGCTGCCTCAGGCCGTTGAGGTCGGGACGGCTGGAGGGCCTGCTCGACCTTTTGCGACCGGATAAGTAGAATATAGACTATCTACCACCATGCGGACCCTCATCCGCCTGGTGCGGCCTGCCACATGACAGACCGACGAGAAGGAGGCGGCGGTGTCCACACACCCTGACGAGCAAACCCTGGCGAATATCCGGGCTGCACGTACATGCCGGGGCATCTCTCCGGATCAGGTTGTGATTCCCTATCTGAGCATCCCCGATCTGCTGGATCGGCGGGCGGCTGAGATGGCCCCTAGCCCCTTTCTGATCCACTATGACGACGCCGGGCAGCGCGCTATTTATACTTACGGGGAGTTCAACCGCCTCGTTAACCGCACTGCCAGCTTCCTGAGCGATGTGCTGGGGGTGCGGCGTGGCGATCGCGTGGCGACGATCGGGCATAACCACGCCGATCTGGTGGTGATCTACTTCGCCTGCTGGAAGATCGGTGCGGCGGTGGCCCCGCAGAACGTCGCCGAGGATGATGAGCGCATCGGCTACATCCTGCGCAACAGCGGCGCGGTGGTGGTGCTTGCGATGGATCGTTACCTGGATCGGGTTGAGAGGATTGTCCGCGGTGAGCGCCCGGTTGAGAATATTCGCGAGATCGTCGAGGTCTGTGACGAGCCGTGCGGGCGGTATCGCAGCTTTCACCGGGAGGTGATGGCGCAGCCTGATGCATTCACACCGCCGGAGACGGTCGGCCTGGAGGATGAGGCGCTGCTGGTATACACCAGCGGCACCACGGGGGCACCCAAAGGGGTGGTGCTGACACAGTATAACCTGCTGGTGGATGCGCACGCTATCGCCCGCTGGCATGACATCGACGCGGACACGCGCATGATGTGCGTGCTGCCGATCCATCATGTCAACGGTATCGTTGTCACGCTGATCACGCCACTGGGTGTGGGTTCCAGCGTGGTGCTGAACCGCGCCTATTCCTCGGCCCACTTCTGGGAGCGCATTGCACGCGAAGAGGTCCAGATCGTCAGCGTGGTACCCACTCTGCTGCAGTTTAGCCTGGAATATGCTGAGAAGGCCCGATCCGAAGGGCGCAGCATCTGGGGGGAGGGCGTCTCGCGGGACGATCTAAGCGGGTTTCGCCATCTCATCTGCGGTGCTGGCACACTGGCCGTCAGCCTGGCAACCGCCTTTGAGGAGATGTTCGAATTCCCCATCATGCATGGCTATGGCCTGAGTGAGACCACCTGCTATTCGTGCTTCCTCCCGGCTGACCTCAGCCCGACCGAGCACCGGCGCTGGATGCGCGAGTACGGCTATCCGTCGATCGGGGTGCCGATCGAGACCAACGAGATGGCCATCTTTGACCCCTCCGGCAGCGGCGAGCAGCTTGGCCCCGGTCAGCGCGGGGAGATATGCATCCGCGGCCATAATGTGATGAAGTACTACTACCTGCGCCCTGAGGCCAACGCCGAGGCCTTCAGGTTCGGCTGGTTCCGCTCTGGCGATGAGGGGTTCTATGAGCTGGATCAGGCGGGCCGCCCCTTCTTCTTCATCACCGGGCGCATCAAGGAGCTGATCAACCGCGGCGGCGTCAAGTTCTCGCCCTTTGATATTGAGGAAGTCCTCCTGCTGATGCCGCAGGTCAGCACTGCGCTTGCCGTTGGCTTTGAGAACGACTACTACGGCGAGGAAGTGGGAGCTTATGTAGTGCTCCATGAGGGCCAGACGCTCAGCGCCGAGGAGGTGATCGCCTTCTGCCGGGAGCGTATGCCCTTTGAGAAAAGCCCCAAAGTGGTTGTCTTCGGCACGGAAGTACCTGTCACATCCACGGGCAAATACCAGCGCCTCAAGCTGCGCGATCTGTTCGGCCCATATCGCCATGTGCAGTTCAAGCCGTAGGTTCACAAAGACAGAAGGACAGGATGCAGACCATCACCTCCCGCATCGAGACCTACTCCTCCGCATTCAAGGCTAATGAAGCCCATAACCGGGCGCTGGCCGCCGAGCTGCGCGCCCGGCTATCGCTCGTGAGGCAGGGCGGCGAGGAGACCTACCGCCGCCGCCACGTTGAGCAGGGTAAGCTGCTGGTTCGAGACCGTATTGACCGGCTGCTTGACCCCGGCTCACCCTTCCTGGAGCTGTCACCGCTGGCGGCATGGGAGATGTACGGCGGCGAGGCCCCCGGCGCGGGGATCGTCACCGGCATCGGGCGCATATCCGGGCGAGAATGCCTGATTGTCGCCAACGACGCGACGGTCAAGGGCGGCAGCTACTATCCCCTTACCGTCAAGAAACACCTGCGAGCGCAGGAGGTTGCCATGCAGAACCACCTGCCTTGCATCTACCTGGTCGATTCGGGTGGGGCGTTCCTGCCGATGCAGGATGAGGTCTTCCCCGATCGGGATGACTTCGGGCGGATTTTCTACAACCAGGCGGTAATGAGCGCAGCGGGAATCCCGCAGATCGCCGCAGTGATGGGGAGCTGCACGGCAGGCGGTGCATATGTGCCGGCGATGAGCGACGAAACAGTCATCGTCAAAGGCACCGGAACGATCTTCCTGGGGGGGCCGCCGCTGGTCAAGGCCGCCACAGGCGAGGAGGTCAGTGCGGAGGAGCTGGGCGGCGCCTACGTGCATACCCATATCTCTGGCGTGGCCGACCACTTCGCCGAGGATGATGAGCATGCTCTGCAGATCGTGCGCGATATTGTGTCGACGCTCAACACCCGCAAACGGGTAGATCTCGACATCGTGCCTCCGGAGGAGCCGCTCTACGATCCCGAGGAGCTGTACGGCATTATCCCCACCACCTTCCGCGAGACCTACGACGTGCGCGAGGTGATCGCCCGCCTGGTAGACGGCAGCCGCCTGCGCGAATTTAAAGCCGCATACGGTACCACGCTGGTCACTGGCTTTGCCCACATCGAGGGCTATCCGGTGGGCGTCGTGGCAAATAACGGCGTGCTGTTCAGCGAGAGCGCGCTCAAGGGTGCGCACTTTATCGAGCTGTGCACGGCGCGGCGCATCCCCCTGCTGTTTCTGCAGAACATCACCGGCTTCATGGTGGGCCGGGAATATGAGCGCGGGGGCATCGCCAAAGACGGCGCGAAGCTGGTGCACGCAGTGGCCAATGCCGCCGTGCCCAGGCTCACGGTGATCATCGGCGGCAGCTTTGGCGCAGGCAATTATGGCATGTGCGGGCGTGCCTACGATCCCCGCTTTCTGTGGATGTGGCCCAACGCTCGCATCAGCGTGATGGGGGGTGAGCAAGCCGCCAATGTGCTGGCCACTATTAAGCAGGATCAGCTCACCCGGCAGGGGAAACCACCCCTGACCGACGAGGAGCTGGCTGCCTTCAAGCAGCCCATCCTCGACAAGTACGAGCGAGAGGGCAGCCCTTATTATTCGACGGCACGCCTGTGGGACGATGGTATCCTCGACCCGCCGGAGACGCGCCGTGTGCTGGGGCTGGCGCTCAGCGTCTGCCTCAATGCTCCGGTGGAGGACACACGCTTCGGGGTGTTCCGCATGTAGGGGGTGTCCTGCGCTGCTGTTTCGCCCTGCAGCCTGGTCCGGGTATAGTAGATGCAGCGCAAAACTGCGCACGGGCGGCAGGCACATAGTCATCGGCATATGCTGACCCGGGGGTTCTTAAGGGCAGATGCCATGTATCTCAACCATCACAACCGCGGAGGCGGGGGGGCTGCCGCGGCGGCCATGCTGCTGGTAACAGCCATTCTTGCTGCCTGCATTCCCACAAAGCCTGTTGAGGAAACCCCTTCGCAGATGGCCGAGATGGTGGTGGAGACGGTTGAGGTTGCACGCGAGGGGACCTCTGTGCCGATCCCCGCCCCGTCGATTCCCACCGATAATCGGTCCGGGTTTCAGGAAGCAGACTGTCAGTTTGAGGTTCCCGGGGGATATGATGTTACCTGCGGTTATCTGCTGGTACCCGAAAACCGCCGCCGCCCCGAAAGCCGCCTGATCGCACTGCACGTTGCCGTCTTTCATGCCAATACCCCGACGCCAGCGCCCGACCCGGTCATCCATCTGGTGGGGGGGCCGGGTGGCTCGCTGCTGGACTCCGCTGCGTTTTATCTACGGCGCGGCGGTGATGCCATCCTGCGCGAACGGGATTACATCCTCTTTAACCAGCGCGGTACGCGCTATGCCCTGCCTGATCTCTCGTGCACGGAGGTCTTTTACGCCAACTGGAGACTGACCGAGCTGGACCTCACCGAAGATGAGGCCAACCAGCGCATCCGCGACATCCTGATGGCGTGCCATGACGCCTGGGTTGCAGAGGGAATCGATCTAACGGCCTACAACAGTGCTGAGAATGCCGCTGATGTGGTCGATCTGTGGCAAACACTGGGTTATCAACAGGTCAACCTGTATGGCATCTCTTATGGATCTCGCCTGGCGCTGACCATCCTGCGTGATCACCCGGCGGGGGTGCGCAGTGTGATCCTGGATTCCGTGTACCCGCCGCAGGTTGATCTGTACTCAACAATAGGTTTTAGCGCACAACGGGCTTTCAACGAGCTGTTCGAATATTGTGCATCTGATGAGCGGTGTAACACCAGTCACCCAGAGCTTGAGCGTAAGTTTTACGAGGCGATCGAGACTCTCAACGCCAGCCCGCCGGTGGTCTCTGTGCCGGGCCCAGATCGTACCTATATGGTGGTGATGAACGGCAGCCGCTTTCTGGAGGCGATGTTCGCTGCTATGTACAACGACGAGCTGATCCCCGCCCTGCCCGGCGTGATCGATGCGGTGTGGCAAGGAGAGTACGGCGTGATGCGGCCCTACCTGCGCTCGGCTCGCGGTTCAACGTCGCTCAGTCTTGGGATGTACCACTCGGTGCAGTGCAATGAAGAGCTGCCGTTTGAGGACTACAACCGGATGCTTGAGCGGCTGGCCGGCCTGCCCCCCCTTCTGCGGGATGAGTATGCTGACCGCTTCTATTTCGACGTCTGCGAACAGTGGGCCACGGGTGAGCCTGACCCGGTTGAGAACAGGCCGGTATCGAGCAACATCCCGGCCCTGCTGATGGCGGGCCGCTTTGACCCCATCACCCCACCGGCGTGGGCGCAGCTTGCCGCCCGGACGCTCAGCCACCATTATTACTTTGAATTCCCCACCATTGGGCACGGGGTGATCCGCTCGGATGGCTGTGCCCTGTCGATCGCACTGGATTTCCTGGCCGATCCACTGGAGGAGCCGGATGCCTCCTGCCTGCTTGAGCCGCAGGCGGCGGGGTAGGTCTCGCTTTTCACCGGCTGGACCGTCAGGCTGGTAAGGCTGTTTCAAGTGAGAGGTGCAGATGTTTACCAAAGTACTGGTGGCCAATCGGGGTGAGATCGCTGTGCGGGTGATCCGCGCCTGCCATGAAATGGGCATCACCGCAGTAGCGGTTTTCTCGGAGGCCGACTCCGACTCACTGCACGCGCGCCTCGCCGATGAGGCGGTGTTCATCGGCCCTGCGCCGCCTGCGGAGTCGTATTTGCGCGGAGATCGGCTGATTGAGGTGGCCCGGCAAATGGGCTGCGAGGCGGTCCACCCCGGCTACGGATTCCTCTCGGAGGCCCCGGCGTTTGCGCGGCAGGTGTGCGAGGCCGGGCTGGTGTTCATCGGCCCACCCGCGGAGGCGATCCGGGCGATGGGCGTCAAGACTGAGGCTCGCGCGATCATGGCGGCCGCAGGTGTGCCCGTTGTCCCCGGCTTCCAGAGTGACACGGCCTCCGATGCGGATTTCCTGCGCGAGGCTGAGCGCATCGGCCTACCTGTGATGGTCAAGGCGGCGGGCGGCGGTGGCGGCAAGGGCATCCGTGTGGTGCATGACCTTGCCGATCTGCCCGATGCGCTGGCCGCGGCCCGGCGCGAGGCGGGCCATGCCTTCGGGGATTCCACCGTGTTCCTGGAGAAGTACATAGAAGATGGCCGCCATATCGAGGTGCAGGTGCTGGCCGATGGACATGGCGGTATCGTCCATCTATTTGAGCGCGAATGCTCGGTTCAGCGCCGCCATCAGAAGATCATCGAAGAGTCCCCCTCACCCTTTGTGACGCCCGATCTGCGGCATCGAATGGGGATGGCGGCGGTTGAGGCGGCCCGCGCCGTGGGCTATGTAAACGCCGGTACAGTGGAGTTCATCGTTGACCGCGATGGGAACTTCTACTTCCTGGAGATGAACACGCGGCTCCAGGTCGAGCATCCGGTCACCGAGCTGGTCACGGGCGTTGACCTGGTCAAGCTCCAGATACGCATCGCTGCGGGCGAGCCGCTGCCCTTCCGTCAGGAGAACCTGGCGCAGCGCGGCCATGCTATCGAGTGCCGCATTTATGCCGAGGATCCCACCGGCGGGTTCCTGCCTGCCATTGGCCCTGTGCTGCGCACGGTGGAGCCTGCTGGGCCGGGGGTGCGGGTCGACGCCGGAGTGGTCAGCGGCGATCAGGTGACGATCCACTACGACCCGATGATCGCCAAGCTGATCGTGTTGGCCGAGAATCGCGCGGATGCCATCCGCAAGATGGACTGGGCACTTGCCCGCTATGTGATCCTGGGGCTGACCACCAACCTGCCGTTTCTGCGAGATGTGATCCGGCATCCCGTCTTTGCTGCCGGGGAGGCCACCACACACTTCATCGACGACCATATGGCTGAGTGGCAGGCACCGCTACCGCCTCTGCCTGATGAGGCGCTGGTGGCGGCGGCGCTGGGTGAGCTGCTCGCGCGCGGCGGGCTGACGGGCGGGCAGGGCAGCGAGGCCAGGGGGGATATTTACAGTCCATGGTCACGGGCCGATTCGTTTCGCATCGGCGGGCGGTAAGGAAGGTGGGGGATGGAATTTCGCTACCGGTATGGCGATCAAGAATACATGATCCGGCTGGAATCTGGCCCTGAGGGATCGTACCTGGCCTACGTGGGCGACCGTGTGCACCGCTTCGAGATCGACCGGTCGGGTGATGGGCAGTTTAACCTGTGCTTTGGCGGCAGACGTGTCCACGCTTATACTGCGCGGATGCGCTCCCCTCAAACCGGGGAAGCCCACCATTACGTGGCGCTGGTCGATCGAGAGGTGACCACCTTCGACCTGGTGCTGCTCACCGACTCAGCGACACGCCGGGCGGCAGGCGGGGCAGGCAGCGGCAATCTGGTGGCGCAGATGCCGGGGCAGGTGATCGAGGTGGAGGTGGCCCCCGGTGATACGGTACGTGCCGGCCAGACCCTGCTGGTGCTGGAGGCGATGAAAATGGAAATCCGCGTGGCTGCGCCCTTTGATGGGGTGATGGAGCGGCTGTATGTGCAGGCCGGTGATACGGTCGATCGCGGGCAGCTCCTCGCCAGGGTTGTCCCTGCAACAGAGGATGCCCGACTCCCTTCGTAAGCAGGGGGCCGGGTGCAGGTGGTGTGTTGATTCTCTATACTCTGGGTACCTTTAAACTCCTTTACTCATCACAGGGGAGAGTGCCTTTACCATGATCCGGCTGTATTCGTGGAACGTGAACGGGGTGCGCGCGATCCAGCAAAAGGGCTTCCTTGAGTGGCTCCGCGAAGCCGATCCAGACATCCTGGGCCTTCAGGAGACCAAGGCGCATCCCGATCAACTTGATGATGAACTGCGTCACCCGTCGGGATACCATGCTTACTGGGCTGCGGCGGAGCGACCGGGCTACAGCGGTGTGGCGCTGTTCAGCAAGCAGAAGCCGCGCTCGGTGCAGTTCGGCCTGGGGATCGACGAATACGACTCCGAGGGGCGCACCATCGTCGCCGAGTATGACGACTTCACGCTGATCACGGCCTACTTCCCCAATGGCAGCCGTGATCACAGCCGGGTGCCGTTTAAGCTGCGCTATTATGCGGATTTCCTCGACTACGTGAACCGGTTGCGAGACCTCGGCAGGTCAGTGATTTTCTGCGGCGACCTGAACACAGCTCACCGCCCGATCGACCTGGCGCGCCCGAAGCAGAACGAGAAAACCACCGGCTTTCTGCCAGAGGAACGCGAGTGGATCGATCGCTATATTGAGGCCGGCTACGTGGATATCTTCCGTGAGCTGAACCCTGATTTGGAGGGGGCCTACAACTGGTGGTCGTATCGCGGTGGTGCGCGTGAAAAGAATGTCGGCTGGCGGATCGATTATTTCTTCATTACCCCCGATCTGCGCAACCGGGTGGTGGCGGCGGAGATACACCCTGAGGTGATGGGGTCCGATCACTGCCCCATCAGCCTTACCCTGCGCTGATGCGCGCTCAGAAGCCCTCCGGGGCGGACGGCAGGCGGACCACCATCACCGTGCCCCGTCCCAGGCGGCTGCGCGCCTCGACCGTACCGCCGTGCAGGCGCACAATGCGCTCCACCAGCGAGAGGCCCAGGCCGCTGCCCGCGATCCCGCGTGATTGATCGCTGCGGTACAGCTCCTCGAAGATATGAGGCATGTCATCGGCAGGGATGCCTGCTCCGGTGTCAGCCACCTCCACTACGAGATGCTGACCATCATCGGTGGCACGCACCTCGATCCGGTCGTCCGGCCCGGAATACTTCAGCGCGTTATCGAGCAAATTACGGAACACCAGCACCAGCAGGTCGCGGTCTCCCCAGGCGCGGGAGAGCGGCCAGGGTACCTGCTGCACCGTCAGGGTGATATCACGCAAGGCGTACTCCGGGCCGCCGGCGGCTATCCCGATCGCCTCCTGCAGCACTTCCTCAAGGACCACTGGCCTTGACTCAAAACCACGTTCCTCCAGCTCGGTCAGCCAGCGCAGATCGGCCACCAGCTTCTGCAGGCGCTGGGTCTGTTGGCCCATGCGGAGTAGAGTTGCCTCCTCATCGGCGGTGAGGGTCGGGCTTAGCTGAAGGTTGGCTACCCCCAGCCGGCTGATCTGCAGCGGGTTTTTCATCTCATGATCCAGGCGGCGGAAGAAGCGCCGACGAGCCTCAGACTCTGCCTGGCGAACTCCAATGACCTGCTGTTCGATTGAGTGGATGATCCGGCGGCGCAAGACCAGCGCGGCGGCGATCACCAGCGTGACCAGTACCCCACCGCGTGAGAGCAGCGCGGCCAGGTCCACCTCGTATGTCCCCATCAGAAGAAGGTTGGGCAGTATCCCCCGCTCCATTAGCAGCCCGATCAGCAACCCCAGCACCGTCGGGGCTAACACGGGCAGCACACGGTACAATACCCGGCTGGCGCACCTCATCCTTCGCGCCCCTCAACCTGCCCCAGGAAGCGGTATCCCCTGCCGATCACCGTCTCAATGTAGCGGGGTGAAGCGGGATCATCCCCCAGGGCACGGCGCAGCTCGGCGATGCGGATGTCTACGGCCCGCGTCTCTACTGCATAGGCCCAGCCCCACACTTCGTCGAGGAGCCGGTCACGGTCCACCGCTTCGCCTGCGTTGAGCATCAGGTATTCCAGCACCCCGAATGCCCGCGCTGTCAGCGTCAGCCCTTTGCCTTTCAGCGATGCCTGACGGCTCTGCCGGTCGATGGTCAGATCGCCACTGGCCAGGATGCGATAGCTCGAAAGCGGCAGGGCGCCGCGCCGCACACGGCGCAGCACCGCCTGGATACGTGCGATCAGCTCTACAGGGTCGTAAGGTTTGTTGAGATAGTCATCTGCGCCCTCCTGGAGACTCAGCGCACGCTCGGCGGGTGTTCCCACATGGGTCAGGAGGATCACCGGTGTCCAGTTGTCTGCGGCCCGCATGCGACGCAGCACCTCGCGGCCATCCAGCCGGGGCAGCATGACGTCCAGCACCATCAGATCAGGTAACTCACGGCTCAGCACAGTGAGGGCCCGTTCCCCGTCTGATGCTGTCACCACCTCGAAGCCGGCGCGTTCCAGCAGGGGCTTCAGTTCGGCCAGCAAGTCTGCCTCGTCATCCACAATCAGCAGCTTCACTCGTTTCATCTCAGGCGCCTTTCGGCCTGTGGGGTTGTCCAATCCTGATCCTACACGCTGCCGGGCCGGATGCAATATGCCGAAGCTGACGCAGAAGAGGACAGCGGAGGGCCCTGCTGTCCTTTGCAGGAGTCACTCAGGAGGGTCGGAGACCCCCGGGGGGGCAGTCTGCACCTCACCCGCTGCCTCTTCCCGGCGGCTGCGTCGCCGCAGCATCCTCATTCGTCTACGCATGGGACGCGAGGCCTCGGCGGCGCGGCGCTGCGCCTCTACAAGGCGTTCCTCAGGCGTGGCGGCTGGCGGCCCAACCATAGGGAAAGGGTCGATGTCAAACAGCTTAGCATAGACATAGCGCCCCAGAACCCGCAGCGAGGCGATCACCGGGGCGGCCAGCGCCACTCCGAGCACGCCCCCCACAGTCAGCCCGATGATCACCCCGATCAACACCAGTGCGGGGTGGAGACGTACCTGTCCCCCCAGGATATTTGGGATCAGGATGTTGATGTCAAGCTGCGAGAAGAAAACATAGGCGATCACCACCAGCGCCAGAAAGGCAGCCGGTGGCAGGTTCAGATAGGACGATCCCGCGATCAGGGCTGTTAGCAGGGCTGTCAACCCCCAGATCATGTTACCGATGCTGGGGATGAACTCCAGCAGGCCGCCCCATACCCCCAGCAGCAGCGGATTGGGCAGCCCCAGGAGCGCGCTGATCGTTGTCAGGATCACCGTCACGGTGAGCGACAGGATGATCATGCCGCGGAAAAAGGCCGACCATACGCTATCGATCTCGGCCAGCAGCAGCTCCGCATCGCGGCGATATGTCTCAGGGATCAGGCCCTTGAAGGCGGTGACGATCTTGTCTGCGTCGCGGGTGATATAGAAGGCGATTACAAAAGTGAAGATGCCAAATACCACCACACGTGCCGCGTTGAGCACCCAGCTCAGGAAACCGGTGGCGATCCCTGAGACAACTCCCGAGATCCCGGCAGTGACCTCGGCAAGTACGTCCTGCAGCCTGAGCTGAAACCCCATGATCTCAAGTACGGCCTCTTCGCCAGCGCCTGTGTTGAGCGAACGCACAAATTCAACCAGGGCTTTCTGCGCGCTGAGCAGCTGTTCAATGCCCAGTGGAAGCAGGATCATGATGGCCGGGATGAGCAGGGCGAGCAGGATCAGGTAAACCAGCAAAGTGGCCAGCCCGCGCGGCAGCCGGGTGATCCGCCGCACCAGGTTGACCACCGGCTGCAGCACGTAGGCCAGAATGCCAGCGACGATCAGCGGGATGAAGATCACCCGGAACAGGTAGGCAGCCACGCCGGCCAGCACAAAAAGCAGGACGATCACGACCAGCTTGGTGGCGCGATCCCATGAGTGGAATGAGGGTGTCTTCTGATCGGTGGGGGGCAATTTCATATCCTTATGCATCTCCCTGCCAGTGTATGGGCCTATGGATTCAGTCGGACGCGGCTGTTTCTTCCTGCTGGCTGAGGCCTCTCAGCCGCCTGTTTGCCGCAGCCTGATCAGAGGTGCGGCTCACCAGGGTGGAGAACAGCCACCCCAGCACAGCGGCTAGCAGTGAGGCGATAATGATGCCGAACTTCGCCGCCTCAAGCATGCTGCTCCCCTCAAAGGCCAGGGTGGCGATGAAGATCGACATCGTGAATCCGATTCCGGCCAACCAGCTTGCAGCGATGAGCTGCCGCCACTTCAGCCCTTCGGGCAGGTCGGCCAGGCCCAGCCGCACGGCAAGCCAGGAGAACAGACTGATGCCAATTGACTTGCCCATCACCAGCCCCAGCACAATCCCGATGCTGACCGGGGTCACCAGTACGTCAAACGAGCTGCCACCCAGCGCCACGCCCGCGTTAGCTAGGGCAAATAGCGGCAGGATGCCATAGGTGACCCAGGGATGCAGGGCATGTTCAAGCTGCTGGAGTGGTGACTGCACTTTATCAATCAGCGACTCCAGCTCCTGCAGCGCGTCGCGCAGGTCGTGGTCAGCCAGCAGATCGGGGACATCACAGCAGGACTGTTCGTAGCTCCTCAGCACGTCGTATGCCTCATTGATAAACTCATCCCGTGCGATGTCGTTGCGAGCCGGGATGACCATTGCCAGCAGCACGCCGGCCAGCGTGGCGTGGATGCCGGAATAGAGAAATGCCAGCCACAGGCCGATGCCCAGCAGAGCATAGGGAATGGGACGATTGACGTGCAGTACGCGGTTCATGATCAGGAGAACGATGAAAATCCCCAGCGCGATCAGAAGGCTGTTCCACATGATATCTGATGAATAGAACACCGCGATCACCAGGATCGCCCCCAGGTCATCGGCGATGGCCAGCGCGGTGAAAAATATCTTCAGCGAGGTTGGTACACGGCTGCCCAGCAGAGCCAGTACACCCAGCGTGAACGCGATGTCAGTGGCCATAGGGATACCCCACCCGCCAGCGCCCACACCGCTGGCGTTCAGGGCTGTGTATAGCAGAGCCGGCAGCGCCATGCCGCCGATGGCGGCGGCGATGGGTAGAGCAGCCTGGCGTGGCGATGAGAGCTGGCCAACCAGTACCTCGCGCTTGATCTCCATGCCCACCACGAAGAAGAAGATGGCCATCAGCCCATCGTTGATCCAGTGGATCAGAGTCTCCGACAGGCTCCACGGCCCGATCCCGATCGTCAGGTAGGTGTGCTCCCATAGCTCAAAATAGCTGGCAGACCATGGTGAGTTGGCCCAGATCAGGGCCACTACGGTGAACAACAGCAGCAAAATGCCGCTTGACGACTCCAGCTTGAAGAACTCATTAAAGCGGTAGTTGCGAAAGATATAGGCAACCTGTGCGGCGGGTGACTTATCCTTGATCTCTTCGAGGTCTATTCCAAACAACGGTGTTCCTTTCAACAACCAGTCTGCAGGCTGGATAATTTTATCGTATTTTTATTAAAATCCGATTAGAGTTCCCGGCCCGGGTGTTAAAAGGGGCAGGGTTACTTGTGTAATCCTGCCCCTTCCGGACCCTGTTGGACGCTTTTATGTTTGGTGCGGGGCGGCACCTGATGGGTGGGTCTCGTCAGGGCCTTTGAGATGGCGCGAGATCAGCTTTTCCAGCTCAACAGCCCAGAAGACCACTGTGCTCAGGCCCAGGCTGATCAACAGGTCGGCCAGAGACAGCGGCTCTGTCTCAAACAGCGTTTGCCCAATGGGGACGTAGATCACGACTATCTGGAGCACGAACGTGAGCAGAACAGCTCCCAGTAGCGCCCTGTTCGAGAACAGCCCGATCTGGAACAGTGAGTCGCGTTCTGAGCGAATCGCCAGCGCATGCCCCATCTGTGACAGCGTCAGTGTGGTGAACACCATGGTCTGCCAGTACGAATCACTGCCGCGCCCGCGGAAAACCCACAGGCCGATACCCAGCGAGACCAGTCCCATCAGGAATCCAATCGACAGGATATGCCGTCCCATGCCGCGCGCAAAGACGCTTTCATTGGGCGCATAGGGTGGGCGCTGCATGGTGTTGCGTTCCGGCTGCTCGACGCCCAGCGCCAGCCCGGGCAGGCCGTCGGTCACCAGGTTGATCCACAGGATTTGCAGCGCCGTCAGCGGCAGCGGCATCCCCAGCAGGGGGCCGAGCAGCATCACCCAGATCTCGCCCGTGTTGCTGGTCATCGTGTATTTGATGAACTTGCGCACGTTGTCGAAGATATTGCGCCCTTCCTCGACGGCGGCAACGATGGTGGCGAAGTTGTCGTCCAGGATCACCATATCCGAGGCCTCTTTGGAGACGTCGGTGCCGGTGATGCCCATTGCCACGCCTATATCGCCCTTACGCAGGGCGGGTGCATCATTAACGCCGTCTCCTGTCATCGCGACGATGTGGCCGCGTCTCTGGAGCGCCTCGACAATGCGCAGCTTGTGCTCCGGGGAGACGCGGGCGTATACTGAGACCTCCGGCACCACGCGATCCAGCTCCTCCGGGGACATCTCGTTCAGCTCGACCCCGGTGATCACACGCCCGTCCTGGCCGCTGACGATCCCCAGATCGCGGGCGATATGATATGCCGTCAGGGGGTGATCGCCGGTGATCATCACGGGCCGAATGCCCGCCGTCTTGCAGGTCTCTACCGCTTGCTTGACCTCGGGGCGCGGCGGGTCGATCATCGCCAGCATGCCCACGAAGATCAGGTCCCGCTCAATAGCGGCCTCGTCGGTGGTGTCGGGGATCTCTGGTGTGAAGCGGAACCCCAGGCCCAGCACGCGCAGCCCGTCCTGGGCCAGATCATTGTTGGCCTTCACGATCCGCTCACGCCAGTGGGCATCGAGCGGCTTGATCTCGCCGTCAACCCATACGTGCGTGCTGACCTCCAGCAAGCTGTCCACACCGCCCTTGGTGAACAGCAGCAAATCGCTGCCCTGCCTCATCATCTCCGCAGGCAGCAGGTCGGCATGTTCCGCCGGGATGCGGTGAATGGTTGACATCCGCTTTCGCTCTGATGAGAAGGGCACTTCGGCGACACGCGGCAGGGCGTGATCAAGGTCATCTTTCCACAGCCCAAAGCGGGCAGCGACAACCAGTAAGGCTCCTTCGGTTGGGTCTCCGACGATCTCGTAACCCTTTTCTTTATCCTCGCATTCCAGCAGGGCATCGTTGCACAGCGCGCCCCCTATCAGCAGGATGCGTTGCACGGGGGTGGGTGTGCGGTGATCATCCTCCCGGCAAAGCGCCCTGTGCCCGCGCCCCAGCGTCTCGGTCAGGCTCTCGCGGTGTCCGGCCACATCCAGAATGGTGACCGTCATGCGGTTCTCAGTGAGCGTGCCGGTTTTATCCGAGCAGATCACCGTCACCGAACCAAGGGTCTCGACAGCGGGCAGCTTGCGGATCAATGCTTTGCGCTTGAGCATACGCTGTGCGCCAAGTGCCAGCGCGATGGTGACCACAGCTGGCAGGCCCTCCGGCACAGCCGCAACGGCCATCGCGATGGCGGTGTAGAACATCTCCAGCAGATCCTCGCCGCGTAGCAGGCCAAGCACAAACACGATCGCCACGATCGCCAGGGCGGCCACCGCCAGCGAACGGCCAAGTTGTGCCATCCGGCGCTGTAGCGGGGTTTGCTCACTCTCGACCGACTGGATCAGGTTGGCGATGTGGCCCAACTCGGTTCGCATGCCCGTTTCCACCACGACGGCCGTCCCGCGGCCGTAGGTTACAACGGTACCCTTGTAGAGCATGTTGATCCGGTCACCCAGTGGGACGTTGCTGCCCCCCTCGACGCGGCCCGTGTGCTTGTCCACCGGTTCGGATTCACCGGTCAGCGCTGCTTCCTGGACTCGCAGGTTGGCCGCCTCGATCACGCGAGCGTCAGCGGGGATCATGCTGCCTGCCTCCAGCAGCACGATATCGCCGGGCACGATCCTGTGAGAATCCACCTGCACCACATGACCACCGCGGCGCACCCGCACAGCCGGCGCGGAGAGTTTCTTCAGCGCGGCCATGGCCTGCTCGGCGCGGTATTCCTGCACAAAGCCCAGCCCGCCGTTCAACACGACGATCGCCAGGATCACGATGCCGTCAAGCTCATCTCCCAGCAGAAAGGAGATAATGGCGGCGACGATCAGCACCACCACCATGGCATCGGTGAACTGCTCCCACAGGATGCGCCAGGGACTCTTCAGACCGGTTTCGACCAGCTCGTTGAAGCCATACTGCTCGAGACGTCGGTCAGCTTCCTCCTGCGAAAGCCCCTTCTCCGGGTCAACTTCCAGTCCGCTCAGGATTTCATCGATCTCAATCGAGTGCCACATAGCAGGGCTTGCTTGAGCTGTTTCGCTCATCTCTGTATCTCCTCGTGATAGACAGGTCGTCGAGGCTAACGGCCCGACGATCGCCTTGCTCAATTTGTGCCCCTGTATACCGCTGTTCCTGAGCGTGGAAGAGGCGCGAGGATATTATAGCAACACTCACCTCCGGATCATACCCCACAGCTCGCGATCACTGCCGGGATGGCCCCCGGTAGCTCATGGCGACCGCCGGGGAAAACAGGGTGGGTGAGGGGTGCCGTTGAGGGGGAGACAGGGAGGGGGCGCCAGCAGAATGCTGGCGCCCGTCGGTGGTTCGCAGAACGCGCTATTTAATCAGCAGCCCCGGCGCGTTCCATGCGCTGTGGCCAAGCACCTGAAGAAGGGTGGGAACATAGCCGATCAGCACCAGCACAACCGCCCCGGCAACCCAGACTCTCCACCGATCAAGAACAGCGGGAGCGCGCTCCGCTCCCGAGAGCGACTCGGCAAAGGGGATCACCACATCGAGCGCGCTGTTTTTCTTCATCAGGAAAGTGCCGATAACGTTGATGAAGTAGAAGGCCCCGCTGATTGTCAGGAGCACAGCGCCAATGGCGGTCATCCACATGGCCGTCTGCATACCGCCCAGCGGCGCACCAGCCGTTTGCTCGATCAGGCTGCCGATGTATGGTGAGGTGGAAAAAGGTACCCGGCGCGGCGCACCCATCAGGCCGGCCCAGTGCATTCCCCGCCCAAAGAGCACCATCCCCACGAACCAAAACCAGCCCTGAGCCAGCGCGATCGGCTTGCTGAACAGGCGGCGCTTTGTCAGGTAGGGTAGCAACCAGTAGGTAAGCCCCATGAAGCTGAGCGTGGTGGCCGTGCCCACCGTCAGGTGGAAGTGGCCCGGCACCCAGGTGGTGTTGTGGACTACCAGATTCACATTATAAGAGGCATTGATAATGCCGCTGATGCCGCCTGCCGCAAAGACGATCATAGCCAGCACCTGGGCCGAGAAGCTCGGATCGCCCCATGGCAGACGCATGATCCAGCCCGGCAGCCATTTGCCGCCGCGCTGCTTCCCCGCGTACTCCAAAGAGGCCATGATGGTGAAGGCCGTCATCAGGCTTGGGATGGTCACTGCGTAGGTCAACACACCATGCAGCGCCTTCAGGCCCGGGTTAATGCCCGGATCGGTATATTGATGGTGCAGCCCCACGGGGGCCGAGAACAGGATGAACAACATGAAAGCCAGACGTGCCATCGAGTCTGAGAACAGCTTCCCGCCAGCCTGCCGGGGGATGAACGCATACCATGAGGTGTAGGCGGGCAGCAGCCAGAAATATACCAGTGGATGGCCGAAGAACCAGAACAGCGTGCGAGACAGGAGGGGATTTGTCTCTGCTACCAGGCCCAGTGACCACGGGATCAGCAGCACCAGCATTTCGGCGGCCACCCCCACGGTCGCGATATCCCAAACGATCCAGGTGGTGAGCGTGCCTACTGCGGCAATCGGGGTTTTCTCGCCCGGGTGTTCCTGGCGCCAGGCTCCCCAGGTCAGGAACAAGTTGGCTGAGTGGATCCATGACCCGATGACCACCAGTGTCAGCCCGATGTAATACAGCGGGTGGGCACGCATGGGTGCATAGAAGGTGTAGAGCACGCTTGCATTATTAGTCAACATGGCCCAGCCGGCCAGCACCACACCCAGCACCATCACTCCGTAGGCAATCCAGCTCAGCATCGGGGCCTTCATTGGGCGATCCAGTGAGCGCCCCAGGATGATCATCTGAAACCCGCAGATGAAGAAAGTGGTCCAGGTCAGAGCATTGAGCACCCCGTGGAGTGTCAGGCTCTGGTAGTAGCTGCCTGTTACCGGGAGTGGATAGAAGTTGATATTCGCATGCTCAAGGCCCTGGAACAGGCCGATCAGCCCGCCAAGCGCCAGCGCCACGAATGCGATAACCAGGAACAGTATCGCCAGCAGGCGCTCATTCCGGTCGTTATAGGTCAATTCCATTGATGGCTCCCCTCTGTTGATAACGGGATAAGCAGCTACTCCACAACCCTGATGACCCCGCTCATCAGGTGATGGGCCGCCCCGCAGTATTCATGGCAGTAAAACTGGTACTCCCCCGGTTCGTCGAAGGTGTAGGTTACCTCCGCGATCTGGCCGGGGATCACCATGATGTTAATGTTAGTATCAAATACCTTGAAGCCATGAATGACATCGCGGCTGGTCAGGTAGAAGGTGACTTCGGAACCCGCCGGGACCGTCAGCGTGGCAGGTGTGAACTGCCAGGCCTCAACTACGAGGTGAGCGATATATCGTCCCTCGTAAACCCGGCGGAGCCCCGGTTCGGCGAAGCCGGGGTCTGCGCTGACCTGCTGCGGATCGATCTGCTCCACAGCGCCCGGCAGATGAACCCCCAGCCCCATCACGCTGATTGCAATCGCGCCTGCGAAGATGACCAGTGTCATCACAGCCAGGCGCATAAAGGCACTCTCGTATTTGTGAATATGCATCATGGACCGTTATCTCCGTGCCAGCAAATCACCAAAATAAACCAGTGCCCAGGCTGCAGCGATGATCAGCAGATAGAGCAGCGTCAAAGTGCGTGTGCCGCGCGGCTCAAAATCCACCTCATCCCCGGCCTCCTGCCTCTCCTCGCGATCGGACATACGCTTTTCTCTTTCCCTTCCCCGGTTGAGATGATCATCAATTCACCGCCCCTGCCCGGCAGCGGGGTATGCCGTCGACATGGGGGGCGAGCAATAGGGCCCTATTTATCTGGAATGTGGCTAAAATAAATGGCGTGGCGCCACCATCTCGCCTGCCCGGCGCCGGGCTTCCCACCGTGATAATGCCCTCCAGACCGGCGCAGATCGTGTGGTACCACTTCTAGCCTGCTCATCGGACATGATAATAGTTCGATTCGAACAAAGGGTCAAGAGCCCGACGGGGGGGCCTGACGCCCCCTGCCTGAAAGCTCTGCTGCTGAAGGCCGCCCCCCCAGTGGCTTCGCCATCCGTACTGCGTTAACCACGGCCTCGGCGACAACCTCCGCTGCGACAGCGCCGATCAGGTTGACATCTGCCGCCTGCTGGCCGGTGGCAAGCGCAAAGAGCGTGTCCCCATCGTACATGGTGTGGGCAGGTCGGATGGAACGTGCCAGCCCATCATGGGCCATCTGGGCCACTTTGTTGGCCTCCTCTTTGGTCAGCCGGGCGCTGGTAGCCACCACGCCGATCACGGTATTACCGCCCTCAAAGCGCGGTACCGATCTACCGGCCATGCCTTTGAGAGCAACCAGCGTATCGGCCAATTCGAGGCCCTCCGGGGGTCTGCGTGCCCCGGCAATGACAGCCCCGCTGTGGGGGTCAATCACATCGCCCAGGCAGTTCACAGCGATCAATGCGCCAACGACCAGGCCATTCCCCAGGTCTGCACTGGCGCTGCCAATACCGCCTTTCATGGCGAACTGGCCGCCGAATATCTTGCCGACGGTGGCGCCAGTCCCTGCCCCAACGCTGCCCTGCTCCACCAGCCCGTCTGAGGCCGCCTCGCAGGCAGCATAGCCCAGCGCGGCATCGGGACGTACCCGCGCATCTCCGATGTCCAGATCGAACAGCACGGCAGCGGCGACGATGGGAACGACCGGCGCACCGGTTACTCCCACCGGGAAGCCCTTTTGCCGCTCCTCCAAATAGCGCATCACTCCTGCTGCGGCATCCAACCCGAAGGCGCTACCTCCCGTCAGCAGCACAGCATTGATGCGCTGGACCAGGTGCATCGGGCGTAGCAGATCGGTTTCGCGGGTTCCGGGCGCTCCACCGCGCTGATCCACGCCGCCCACCGCACCCTCCTCACATAGCACAACGGTGCAGCCGGTCAGTGCGCCTAGATCGGTGGCGTGGCCCACCCGAATGCCCGGCACGTCGGTGATCGCATGGTGCAGTTGTCTTGTCACAGGAGCTTATCCTTTCGCCTGAGGTCAGGATGCTTCAGAGACCTGCGTCATCCTCAAAGGGATGGCTGTCTTGTGCCGCCGCATCTTCAAAAAGGGCCTCGATCAGCTGTCGTGCTTCCTCTGCCAGCGCCCCCGGCACCTGTACTTCGATGCGACCCAGGAGACCGACATTGACCGGGATCACACTGCTGACGGCCTCCTGGCGGATGCGGCTGGGGATTCCTTCATCGGTGAGCCGTGCTGAGGCGAGGGTGGGCTGGACCATGTCAAATGCGGTGAGCACCGTTACCCAGGAGGGGGGGGCAGATTTCTCACCTCCGCCCTCTTCGCTGTCTTGGCCACAGCCAAGCAGACGGCTCAGCCATCCCAGTATCGATGCCATTGCTAGCTCCCCGGGGCCGCCCCCGATCTTTCAGTTTCCTACCGATCGATAGTGAGCGCCGCGTTCCTGCTCGTTGCCGGGGAGGCTTTCCCGGCTGTGAAAGGGGGAAGTACGACGGTGAACGTGGTGCCCTTTCCGGGCACGCTCTCCATCCAGATGCGGCCGTTATGCGCCTCGACGATCGAGCGCACAATGCTCAACCCCAGGCCAGTCCCGTCATGGCTGTCCATAACGCCCCTGGCCCGGTAGAATCTCTCAAAAATATGCGGCTGATCCTCCAGCGGGATGCCAATGCCTGTGTCGATCACGGAAGCCAGTACCTGCCCCTCGCGCTCGCTCATCTCCAGCCTGATCTCACCAAACTCGGGGGTGTACTTGGAGGCGTTATCGAGCAGATTGACGAAGGCCTGCTGCAAACGGGCTGCGCTGCCCATCACCAGGGCCGGGCTTTGTGGTGGCTCGAAGATGAGTACCTGCTGCTTTAGATCGGTCTTGGCTCGTACGACCTCCACGGCCTTTTGCAGGACCTGCGCGAGGGAAACCGCCTCCTGTTCGCGATCCAGTCCCGTCTCGATCTTCTCAACGTCCAGCAGATCGTTGATGAGCTGAGTCATCGTTCGGACACTCTGCCGGACCTGCTCAGTGAACTGCAGCTGCTGCTCGGTCAGATTGCCCCCGCGCGACATCAGCTCCACATAGCTCAGCACAGCAGTCAGCGGCGAGCGCAGGTCGTGCGAGATCGAGGCGACGAACTCATTTTTGCGGCGGTCCATCTGCTTGATGCCGGTGATGTCCTGCATCACCACCGCCCAGCCCAGATTGGTGATGGGGCTGATCACCGCATTGAAGATGCGTTCATCTCTGGTCTGAACAAAAACCTGCTCCTCAAATTGATCCGGAGCACGGGTGGCGATCTCCAGCAGCATGCGGTTGGTGGTTAGTTCAGGCAGCAGCTTACCTTCCGGCGGGGTCTTCCCTGCCAGGTCGAGGAACTCGCGGGCGGGGGGGTTGCTCAGCACCATCCTGCCCGCGCTGTCAACCACCAGGATAGGGTCGCGTAGCTCGTTGAATATCTGGTACAGCCGGGTGCGCCCCAGCTCACTACGCCGGTAGAGCTGGGCGTTGTAAATCGCGATCGCCGCGAAGTCGGCCAGGCTGGCCATCAACCCGGCATCCTCCTTCGAGAGGGGGGTGGTCTTCTCGCGGTTATGCACCCCCAGCACGCCGATCACTTCGTCTTTTAGCTTGAGCGGCACGTAGATCAGGCTCTGGACCAGGTACTGTGTTTTGAACTTCTGCGCTCCCTGCCCGCTGATGACCAGCGGTTCACCGGTATTGACTACCCGCCCGGCCAGGCTGTCTTTGATCGGCAGGCGTACATTGCGCAGCCCTTCCTGCATGTTCTTTGTGGCGCGGATGTACAACTCACCGGTAGCTCGATCAACCAGCATGATCGTGCCTTCTTCAGCGCCGCTGAGGTACACGGCCGCCTCAGCGACGCGCCCCAGCACCTTCTCCAGGTCAAGTAGGGAGGTCATCGATTTGGCGATGGCCATCAGCATGTTGAGGGCTTCCAGCCGGCGCTGATTGGGGATGCCTGCGCGGAACGCACCAATGCGTGTGGAGCGCAGGATGCGCTCTACTGACCCTTTCAGCATCTCCGGATCAAATGGCTTAACGAAGTAGTCCATCACCCCGGCGCGCATGGCCCGCACAGCGATTGCCTCCGAACCCTCTGCGGTCATCAGGATGATCGGGTACTCGTAGCCCGCACGCCGCATCTCTTCGATCATCGTCAGGCCGTCCATCTCAGGCATCGCCAGATCGGTGATGATCAGATCGGGCGGGTTCACCAGAGCTGAGGCCAGGCCCTCCACCCCGTTTCGTGCGATCTCGATCTCATATCCCTCGGGCCGGAACAGGGTCTCGGCCAGGAAATCTCGCATCTCCTGGCTGTCATCGATGATCAGCAGACGTTCTCGGGTCACCGCAGCACCACCTTGTATCCGGCTTCTCATGCTATTCGGATGGGATCAGGGTGTTGAGATAGCCTATCAACTCATCCATCTGACGCGAGATCACGTCGACGGATGCCTTCTGTGCCATCGACAGTTCACCCATCTCGCCGCTGCGGAACATGGCGAGGTTGTTGAGCAGCGGGCGCATCGTGTCGCGAATGCGGGATGCCAGCCGGGGCACAGTGTCTGTGCCGCTGGCCGAGGCCCGCATCTGCGCCTGGAGCTGGTGGTTCAGGCGCTCAAGCTGGCGGGTTCGCTCCTGCATGGTGGCGAACAGATGGGCGTTCACCAGGGCGATGGCCGCGTAGTCGGCCAGTGCGGTCATCAGATCGCTCATGTGCGGCTCGAACGGCAGGCGCGAGTTAGCAACCCACAGCAGGCCGATCGGCGCGTCATGGGCGACCAGCGGGGCGTAGATCACGGCGCTGACATCTTCCTGCGCAGGCTTAAACCGCCGCAGCCCCTCCCCACCGGAAATAAATGTCTGGCGCGAGTTCATCACCATGGCTGCCAGATCGTCCTTCACCGGCCTGCCGATCTGATCCATCAGATCGCGACTCAGGTTGCGCCCTGCTCTCAGCACCAGATTGCCGGTTGACTCGTCTCGCAGGAAGATGCCGACCGACTCGGCCCGGGTGAGTTGAATGGCAGCCCGGATCACGTGATCGAATACCTGGTTGAGATTGGTGAGGGCCGAGACCGTCTTGCCAATCCCTATCAGGGTTTTGATCTCGCGCAGGCGGGACTCGGCCTCCTGTGCCGCCCGGCGCACCTCGCCGACCAGCGCCTCGCGCTCACGGCGAATGCGCACCTCTTTTAGGGCGCGCTCCACTACCTGGATCAACTCAGCCTCACGCACCGGGCGGGCAATGTAGTCTTTTGCGCCCAGCCGGAAGGCGGTCAGCGCTTTGCGCTCTTCGCCCTCGTTGGCCAGAACGATCACGGGCACATCAACGGCCTGAGCATTAAGTGCGGCGATCACGTCAGTGCCGCTCAGCCCCTCCGGCTCCAGGTCGAGGATGACCACATCGGGTTTGCTGGCGAGGATGAGGGATAACGCCTCGTTCCCATCGCCGGTTGTCTGAACCTGGTAGCCGAACGGCTCAAGAGCTGCCTCCGTTAACGTGGCGCGCTCGTCTGCGTCGTGGCTTACCAGCAGCACTCTATCCTTATTCTCGCCCACAGTTAGCCTCTTTACGATGCAGAACTCAATCCCCCTGTCATTATATCATCAGCCGGGTGCGTGTGCCTAACTAACAGGAACCGTATGGAAAAAAGAGGAAGCCACCCGGGGAGGGTGGCTTTAGCGTTGGGCAATTTTGTGGGGAAAGAGATGCATGCTTAGGAGCTGCAAAATTTTTGGGCCGGGAGCATAACACCCAACGCAATCCCATAATAGCATAAAAATTTTATAAAGTAAAGAGATATTAAGAAAAATATGGGTCTGCTTATTGTGCATTTGAACTGTGGTCGGGACCTGCAGGCTGTGTCAATTCTCATACCTACTCACGAATGTGCCAGATCAGCACCCGGTCGTCGTCACCGCCGCTGGCCAGCACCCTTCCGTCGGCTGACAGGGCGATGGCACGCACGTAGCCCCGATGCCCCACCAGATAGCGGATGCGCTCCCCGGTGTGTCCATCCCATAGCCCGATCGTGCCATCCTCACCCGCTGAGAGCAGCAGGCTGCCGTCCGGGGTGAAGATCACCCCGGATACCTCGCCCCCCTGGGCTATCCAGGTCACGATCGGGCTGCCAGCCCCGACATCCCACAGGGTGATCCACGATCGACTGCTGCCGACCGCCAGCAACGAGCCATTGGGGGAGAAGGCGAGCGAGAATGCCTCGCCATCTTCAATGGCAAACGAGCTGAGTGGCTGGCCTGAGCTGGCATCCCGGATAATCACGATGCCGTCTTCATCGCCGGTGGCCAGCCAGCGTCCATCTGGCGAATAAGCCACACTGCGCAGGCGGGTGCTGTGGCCCTCAAGCGTGTAAAGAACTGCCCCTGATGATGCATCCCACACCCGCCCCAGCGCACTGTAGAAGCCGCCGCCCGCGAAGCTTGTGCCATCCGGTGCAAATGACACGCGGAAAATTTCCCCCGGTGTGCGCGAACCAAACAGCCGCTCGCCGGTGACAGGGTCCCACACCTGCACCGTCCCATCGCGACTGCCTGAGACCAGCCTGGAGCCGTCGGGCGAGAACTGCACTGCATATACCCGTGAGCGGTGATGTTCCAGCCGGTGGGTCAGATTGCCTGTCTCCAGGTCAAAAAGCTGGACAGCCCGGTCGTAGCCACCGACCGCCAGCAGCCGCCCGGCGGGCGAGAGGCTTACACCGTAAGCGCGCCCCCCAAAGCCCTCAAACGACATGACTATGCCGAGCTGTTCCTGGTTGTCGAGTGTCAGGGCGTCGGGTGGGAGCGTGGATGTGGGGATGGGCGTCGAGGTCGGCGATGGCACTGGCCGGGGCGTGGCTGGTTCAACCGTGGGGGTGCGGGTGAATGTCGGGGAAGGCGTAATGGTGGGGGCAGTCTGCACGGTCGTCAGGGTGGGGGTGCGGGCGGCGGTCGGTGCCGGAGCAGAAGCCGGCGTGGCGGGCGCGCAGGCGGCCAGCCAGCCCACCAGCAGCACAGCGGCCAGGGCGAGACCCCCCCCGCGCGATGGCAGGGGAGGTGATGCACAAGCGGTTCTGGTATGATTGTGCCGGAGGGTTCCCATCTGTCTCAGGAGATCGCGTATGTGCTCCCGGATCATACCCTATAATGTCCCTTACGTTTGCCAGTTCGCCAGCCCCGATCTGGTGCGCGAGCTGATTGGCGGGCAGCTTCCCCTGGAGCATGATCCCCGCTGGCAGGAGTACGGGGCCGACACTCCTGCCGACTACGCGCACTGGTCGCTGCGGGCCTGCGGCGTGGTCTGCCTGAAAATGGCAGTCGATGCCCTGTCGGGCGAGCCACCACGCCCGGTGATGGCCTGGGTTCGTGAGGGGCTGGCGCTGGATGGCTACCTTACCGAGATCCGCCCCGATCGACCTGATCGCCCGGTTGAGAAGGGGTGGAAGCATGCCGCGCTGGTTGATCTGGCCCGTGCTCATGGGCTGTGGGCAGAGGCTGCCACAGGCCTGGGCCTATCAGCTATCATCGGCCACCTTGCTGCCGGCCAGCTGGTGATCGCCTCGGTGTCCTCAGAGCTTGGGGATTCGGGGCCGATCACGCGGCGCTCGGGCCACCTGGTTGTAGTGATTGGCTTGCACCTTGATGCCGATCAACAGGCTGCGGCGCTGATCATCCACAACCCCTCAGGGCGCACTCCGGACCTGCAGGCCGGGGCGGTGATCCCTGCCGGACGCTTTCTTCAGGCCTTCTCCGGGCGGGGGATCATTATCGGAACAGGGCAAAATACAGATACAACCCCGCGCCCAGCAGCACGATCGTGAAACACCCAATAGTGAAAACCCTGGCAGCGATCTTCAGTACAGCCTTGAGCACATACCAGCCTACCACCAGGGCAAGGCAGACCAGCGTCACAGTGATGAGCTGGCCGGTGGTGACACCGAGCAGATCGGCTATGGGCTGAAGGATGTCCATGTCACGGTTCCCCCTCAGGCGGTTTGGTCTTATCTCATCAACCATACAACAGGTATACAGTCTTCGCCACCTGCTTTGACACAGCTGCGCGGCTGTACTATACTGTCGTCAGGGCAGGCTGCCCCTCTGGCTGCATCTCAGGTGTCGCAGCAGAGCCCTCCAGTGCGCAGGCATCCCCGCCGGGCGCATCTGTCAGCAGGGGCACATACCACACCGGAACGCCGAGGAGTGTACACCTTGACCAAATCCCGTGTCGATCAAATGATCCAACGCCTGCGCGATCTGCAGGCCAGCTCCCCTTCGGTTGAGGCAGCGGCAGTTGTTAGTGTTGATGGCCTGATGATGGCCTCCTCGATGCCTGCCAATATCGAGGAAGACCGTGTGGCGGCGATGTCTGCGGCGATGCTCTCTCTGGGTGAGCGCATCGCGTTTGAGCTTGGCCGCGGCGCGCTCGACCAGGTTTATATCAAGGGTGAGAACGGCTACGTGATCCTGCGGGCGGTGGGCGAGGAGGCCGTGTTGACCGTCCTGGCCCACAAAGACGCCAAGCTCGGCCTGGTGTTCCTGGACATGGGCCGCGCGGTTGAGGACCTGAGCAAGCTCGTTTAAGCTTTCCCCTGGTCGAACAAACTATCATTCCCCGGCAGCGGTCTGGCAGGTGCCCCTGCCGGGTCTTTGCATTATCATCTGTGGGCCACTTGCCCGTAAATCAATTAGTGCTATGCTGTTATGAAGATCACTGGCCCCACCCTCCTGCTGCCAGAGGGATTGTGTGCTGCCGCAGCGCTGCTGGGGTGGCAGAGGGGATGAGTATGTGACGCAAAATAGACATATTTTGATTGTGGAGGACGATCTGGGCCTGGCCGAAATGCTGGAGGCTTTCCTCTCGATGCAGGGGTTCCATGCTCTGACAACCCCTTCTGGCAGACAGGCCCTTGAGCTGGCCGTCAGGGTGCAGCCTGTGCTGATCCTGCTCGATATCCGCCTCCCGGACATCGATGGCTTTGAGGTCTATCGCGCGCTGGGGGGGCGCCATGCCACGCGCTACATCCCTGTGATCTTCCTGACTGAGATGTCAGATCGAGTCGATCGGCTGACCGGGCTGGGCCTCGGCGCTTCAGATTACATTACCAAACCGTTCGATGTCTACGAGCTGTGGTTGCGGATACGCAACGTCCTCCACCGTGTTGAGGTGGGTTATACCACCAACCCCATCACCGGGCTACCGGAGGGGCAGGTTGTCGATCAGGCCCTCCAGCAAACCCTGCACGAGAACCGGCGCGACAGCGGTATGCTGGTGGTGACGCTGGGCGGGGTGTCTGCCTTCGGTGAGCTTTACGGATTCGTGGCCAGGGATGATGTGTTGCGCGTGACCGGTTTGACCCTTGCCACAGCAGCCCATGAGCTTGGCGGTGAGCGCGGCTTTTGCGGTCACCTGGACGACCATACCTTTCTGATCCTGCTGCCTCACTCTCTCCTGAGCCTGTTCCGCAGCACGGTGATGGAGCGCCTGGGCAACTGCCTGGATTACTTCTACCCCACTGACAACCGGCAGCCGAATGCACACACGGAAGACCGACTGCGCCTGCTGTTTGGCGCAGTTGAGCCGGGCCTGGCGGATGCTCAGGCGCTGCGTCAGGAAGTGCAGCGCGTTCAGCAGGCGCTGGACCTCTCGGCCTGATCAGGCGCGTTGCGCTGCTATTCTCTCACAAACACACGGTCCCCGGTTACATCGCTGACCGGGGGCCTGTTGATCTGCTCTTTGCGTCACGCATCCAGGATCGACACACCTGCTTCAGTCACGATCCTCGTGATCGGCTGGCTCCAGCCGTTCAGCCCCCGGCAGCCTGTCGGCGAGCTGCTCCGGCCTGTGGATCAGGATCGGCAAATGCTGCGGGCAGATCCAGATAGTACCCCCGCGGAACTGCATAGCCATCAGGGGCACGCTCTCCTCACTACGCTCGCAGTACAGGCAGGCCGGGCGGGGGGGTGATTGGTCGCTCATGAATAGCATCCTCCTCTGCAGGTCTTATTCAACTGCTGCCAGCCCTACGGCATGGGTGTGGGCGGCGGCACGATCGTGATGGGGATGATAAAGGGCTGCAGCTCGCTGGCGTCGATCCTGACCAGTACCAACCGCAGCAGGTAGCTGCCCGGCGTCAGGGCGTCGGCGTGCAGATATTCGAGCACACCTTCCTCAACCGGTTCGGTATGGGTCTCGCCAAGCGTGATCCACGGGTTCGGGGAGCCGTCCACCACCTGAATCTCCACCTTGTAGTATGCTATACGCAGGGGGTCGAACAGCGCAGTGCCTGTTATCGGCACAACGCCGTGAACCTCCTGATTGGCGCGGGGCCGGTTGATGCGGTATGCGGCCCCCTCCTCACCGCTCACTATCAGATCGGCAGGCCGGGCCAGCGCGTCCACCAGCTCGGTGGTGCACAGGAAGCCGGGGTCGATGGGGACGCCGCGGCTGTAGGCCCAGTCCCTGGCGCGGATGGCGTCGTAGTCATCGTCGGTCCGGTCAGGGCTGTCGGGCGGGGCGGCGATGAAAATCTGGAAGGTTAAATCTTCCACCTCATCGGCCTGCTCCCGGGGTATCTCGCAGTAGCGAGGTGCAGGCGGCCGGGGCACTCCCGGTGGCAGGGTTCCGTAAGCCGCGCGGAGCAGCTCCCCCGCCTGGGCCTGAAGTTCTTCAGTGAGCGGCAGTACCCCAATCACGAACAGCCCTGGCTCGATCTGCTCCCGGATCAGCGGTAGGGGCTGGCCATCCTCAGCAGTGGGCAGCGGTGATGGTGCCGGCGTGGGGGTGGGTGGCGGTGCGGGGAGCGGCTGGCCGGCCTCATAGCGGATGGGCGGGCTGTCCAGGAACCATTCCTGGCGGGTCTCCGGGCAGCCTTCAGTGGCGGGCTGCGGATCGGTCAGGCTGCTGAGCACGCACACCGGCTGCTGGATTACCCCTGCCGGGGGCTGGAACGGGCTGCGCAGCTCCGGCAGGCCGGGGTTCATTAGCAGCCTCGCCAGATCGTCACGTGCATAGACAGCGGTCATGAAATCGTGCCAGATCGGTGCGGCCCCCGTCAGCCCGGAGGTCCCTTCCGCCATTGGCGAGTTGTCGGCGTTGCCGGCCCAGACCCCCACCGCCAGGTGCGGTGTGAAGCCAATCGTCCAATTGTCACGGAAATCGTTGGTGGTTCCCGTTTTAGCCGCTGCAGGGAAGTCCAGCCGCAGCGCCGAGTCGGCCCCCATGGCCGGGGTGCGCGCTCGGTTATCTGACAGGATGTCGGCGATCAGGAAGGCAACACGTTCATCAAGCACCTGCTCACCGGGCGTTCCCGGTGCCTGATAGATCACGTTGCCCGTCCGATCCTCGATGCGGGCGATCAGGTAGGGCTGGATGCGTCGACCACCGTTGGCAAACATAGCAAACGCCGAGGTCATCTCCAGAGGCGTGACCTCCCCGCCACCCAGGGTCAGCGACAGACCGTAAAGGGCGGGGTCCTGCTCCAGGCTGGTGATGCCAGCGCGCCCGGCTATATCAAGCAGGCCGGGGACCCCCACCTCGCGCAGCAGGGTTACCGCCGGGATATTGTACGAGTTGGCCAGCGCGTCGCGCAGGCGCACCGGGCCGTGGAAGCGGCCATCATAGTTGAGGGGTACATAGTCAAAGCCCTGCCCGATGCCAGAGTCGTAGGCCATGGGCACATCCCACAGGATGTCCGCCGCCGTCCACCCCTGTTCCAGCGCGGCAGCGTAGGTCAGGGGCTTCATGGTGCTGCCCGGCTGATGGAGGGCCAGTGTGTTGTTCACCGCCCCATCGATCGTCTCATCAGCGTAGTTTACGCTGCCCACCATGGCCAGCACCTCGCCGGTGTGCGGATGGATAGCGACCAGCGCCGCGTTCGTCAGGTTATACTCCTCACGCACCTCAGCTACTCGCTGTGCCACCACCTGCTGGGCCAGGTTCTGGATATCCATATCGAGCGTGGTGTAGATGTACAGCCCCCCGCGCCGGATCACCTCCGCATCGATCCCCGGCGTCTCGGCCAGCAGACGGCGCACCTCCACAGTGAAATGCGGGGCCAGCAAGGAGACGTTCGGGCTGGCCAGGTCATTGACGGTCAATGGCGGCTGGTTGAAGGCGAGGTCTGCCTCCTCAGGGGTGAGGTAGCCATGCCGCACCATCAGGTTGAGCACCGTGCGCTGACGCAGCTTGGCCGCGGTGAAGTTCGTGTAGGGGTCGTAAGCGGCGGGGAGCTGAACCAGCCCGGCCAGAAACGCCGACTCGGACAGTGTCAGCTCACGGGCGGGCTTATCAAAATACACGTTGGCTGCCCCCTCAATGCCATAGGCCAGGTTGCCGTAGTAAATCTCGTTGAGATACAGCTCCAGGATTTCGTCTTTGCTGAAGCGCTGCGTCATGACCCAGGCCAGAGCCGCCTCCTTGAGCTTGCGGCGCAGCGTCACCTCAACACGCTCGTCGTAATCAAAGACGATCTGCCGCACAAGCTGCTGGGTGATAGTGCTTGCCCCGGAGACGATCTCCCCCTGGCGGAACCAGTCCAGCGCAGCGCGGACGATGGACGGCGGGTCGAAGCCGGGGTTGGTGTAAAAGCTGTTGTCTTCCGTGGCGATGATGGCCTCGCGCATGGCAAAGGGCACTTCCGTCAGGGGGACCTCGGTGCGGCGGCCTTCCTCAAACAGTTCATATAGCAGCACGCCGTCCCGGTCGTAGATGCGCGAGGATTGGAAATCCTCAACACCTGCCAGCGACTCCAAAACCTTGAGGTCTTCCTCCAGCTCAGCGGCCAGCGAGTTATAGATCACCACACCCGCGATCAGCCCGGCTGTAACCACCAGAATGCTGAGAATCAGGGCTGTCAGCAGGAACAAACGGAGGCATCCCTGGAGGCGCGTTCGGCGCCGCTTCTGTGACTTGCGGCGGCGTGACTTGCGTCTCAGTGGCAGGGGAAGGCCGCCCGGCGGCAGGCCCGGCTCGGCCTGCGAGGAGGGCGTGCCAGCGGGCCGATGCTCCAGCGTCGCATCGCTATATTCGTCCCACTCAGGCAGCCCTGGCTGCGTTGGTTCGTCGTGCATGCTCTCCATCCTCATCACCCGGATATCCGCCCCGAGATTGTAGCATGCCGCGCTGATCTCGCCTATCAGACACGGGGGAAGCAGCACGGCGAGCGGTAGGTGAGCGTTAGAAAGACGTAAACTCCCTTCACCAGCTTTGCGCCACAATGAAATCCCCGATCTGTTTGTGGTACACTTAGAAACGTGAACGTAAGTGACATAACCCGAGGAATTTCTGGTGAGCAACGGTAATCAATCAGAGAACAACAACAGCCCGGCTAACTGGACACGCGGCCTGATTATTGTGGGCGTGATCATCGCTGGCATCATCGGGCTGCAGGCGCTTTTCAGCCAGGTGATGACCCCCGGCACACAGACATCCATGCCTGAAGTGGCTGATCTCATCAACCGCAATCAGGTCCAGAGCATCATTGTGCGCGGTGATGATGTGACGGTTGAGCGCAAGGATGGCGAAGTGCTGCGCACGCGTAAAGAGACCGGCAGCACCCTTTATGAAACCCTTGACATCCTGGGGGTCGATCGCGAGAAGCTAGCCCAGGTGGATGTACAGGTGCTGGGGCCGGGTGCGTCAGCATGGCTCAGCACAGGGCTGTTCACCCTGCTCCCCCTGCTGCTGCTTGGCTGGCTGTTCATCACCATGATGCGCTCTATGCGCGGTGGCCAGGATCAGGCGATGAGCTTTGGCCGTACCAAGGCCAAGGTCACCAACATCGATCAGCCGCTGGTGACCTTCGACGATGTGGCAGGCATCGAGGAGTCCAAGCACGAGCTGACAGAGATTGTCGAGTTCCTCAAGGACCCTGACAAGTTCCTCCGCCTGGGCGCCCGCGTGCCTAAGGGGGTGCTGATGATCGGCCCGCCCGGCACAGGCAAAACGTTACTGGCCCGCGCCATCGCCGGAGAGGCTGGCGTGCCATTTCTGCATATCTCAGGCTCGGAGTTCGTTGAGATGTTCGTCGGTGTCGGCGCGAGCCGCGTGCGTGATCTGTTTGAGAAGGCCAAGCAGGTGGCACCGTGCATCATTTTTGTGGACGAGATCGATGCGGTGGGCCGTATGCGCGGTGCCGGGCTTGGCGGTGGGCACGATGAGCGCGAGCAAACTCTCAACCAGATTCTGGTCGAGATGGATGGGTTTGAAAACGACACCAACATCATTGTGATCGCCGCCACCAACCGCGCCGACGTGCTGGACCCCGCCCTGCTGCGCCCCGGCCGCTTTGACCGCAAGGTCTACGTCCATATGCCAGATGTGCGTGGTCGTGAGAAGATACTGGAGGTTCACGCACGCGGCAAACCCCTCACTGCCGATGTTGACCTGGCTATCCTGGCCCGGCTGACCCCCGGCTTCTCTGGTGCGGATATTGAGAACCTGGTCAACGAGGCTGCTATCCTCGCTGCTCAGCGCGATCTCTCCGCCATCGGCATGCAGGAGTTCCAGGACGCAATGGAGAAGATCATCGCCGGGCCGGAGCGCCGCTCTCGCCTGGTGACCCCTGAGGAGAAGCAGATTATTGCCTATCATGAGGCAGGCCATGCGGTGGTGATGCACCATCTTGAGCACAGCGATCCGGTGCACAAGATCACCATCATCCCGCGGGGCCAGGCAGGCGGCTACACCATGTATCTGCCCGAAAGCGCCGACAACATGCTGATGAGCCGTGAGCAGCTTGAGGATATGATCGTTGGATTGCTGGGGGGCCGTGCCGCCGAGCAGATCACTTTCAGCCGCATCACTACCGGGGCCAGCGATGATCTCAAGCGAGCCACCTCCATCGCCCAGTCTATGGTGATGCGCTTCGGCATGAGTGAAGACATCGGCCTGCGCGTCTTCAGCGATGACTCCGGGCAGGTGTTCCTGGGGCGTACGCTGGCCGAGCAGCGCGATTACAGTGACGAGACTGCCCGTGCCATCGATACGGAGGTAAGCCGCATCCTGGCGGCGGCTTACGAGCGTGCCACTCGCATCCTCACCGAGCAACGCGAGAAGATGGTAGCCCTGGCCCAGGCACTGCTGGAGCGGGAGACGGTGGAGCGCGAGGACTTCCTTGCCCTGATGGGAGAGCCGACCCCCGCCTGATCGCAGCCGGTCAGCCTGAGATTTTGCAAACGCAGCAGCCGCAGGAACTTTCTGCGGTTGCTTTCTTTTACGGCTGCCCTGCCCTATAATACGCCCTCTGCGATAAGAGTAAGAGGGAGGAGAGTCATGCATCTGCATCCTGCTCTACCATACAGTGAGGGGCTTCACTGTGGCTGATCCGGCACCACGGGGTGAGGAGACGCCCCCGGCGGATAAACGGCTCGATGAGCGCGCCTCTTCAGCGGCACGCGATGGGCTGCGTCGATATCTTGCTGACCTGCTGCCTCCTATCGCCCCGTTCACCTGGGTTGCTGCGATTGGGTTGCTGCTGGTTCTAACAGCCTGGTTGTGGCTCACCCCTACCGGGCTGCTGGGCAAGGCCGACGCGGTGGGCTATGCTGTATGCCATCGCATCACCGTGCGCTCGTTCCTGTTCCCTGATGGCCGCCAGCTCCCGATGTGCGCCCGCTGCTCTGGCACCTTTCTGGGGGTGCTGGTGGGGTTGCTGGGGCCGGGACTGATCTTCGGGCGCAGGCGGGCGGGGCGCTTCCCGCCGCCCTACGTGATTGTCATCATGCTGGCCTTCAGCGCCTGGTGGGCCTTTGACGGGGCTAACTCATTCGCTCACCTGCTGCCCGCTGACCTGCCGATCCCGCGCCTGTTTGAGCCGAACAACTTTCTGCGGGTGACGACCGGCATGTTCCACGGCATTACGATGGGCGGGCTGGTGCTGCCCATTGTCAACGCCAGCCTGTGGGCGGAGGCCGACGACAGGCCCACCCTGGCAGGGCTGAGCCATCTGCTGATCCTGTACGGGGTTGGCGTGGCGCTGATCGCCATGATCCTCAGCGGATGGGGGGTGTTCCTGTACCCGCTGGCCGTCGCCAGTGCAGTGGGGGCGGTGAGCATCCTGACCTGTGTCAACCTGGTGATGCTGGCCGCCATGCTCAAGCGCGAGAACGTGGCCCGCACCCCCGGCGAGGCGCTGCCGCTGATCTTCCTGGGGCTGGCCACCGCTCTGCTGCTGGTGGGCGGCATCGACGCAGTGCGCTACTGGTTCTTCGGGAGCTGGGCCGGGCTGGACCTCTCGCAGTTCGGGGGATGAGCCGGGGATCACCTGCCCGGCCCATTAGCCCCAAATGGAGGCAGGCCGGCTCTGGCCAGCCGGCGCAGGTCTTCCACCGCGGCATGGACCGCTTCCCGCTCGTGCACGTCGAGATCGAGGGCGGCGAACTCGTCCTCGTCCAGCAGGGTGGCCTGCCCGTGTGGGTCAATCCACACATCGAGTGCCAGGTCCTCCTGCCAGATCACGTCATCTGCGAGCCGGGCTGGGCGGGCGAGGTTGCAGTACCACCCCTTAAGCTGCCCCGTGTCACGGTCGTGCAGTTCGAACACGTTGTACCAGCGGTCACTGTAGAAATGCTCGATCAGTCGGTCGCCCCTGCGGAACACCACACAGCCCAGGTCCACGTCATCCCGCCCGAAGAAGGCCTCGATGGTGACGCGGCGGGGGGTGCGTGCCAGCAGCAGCCCGCTGTAGCGCCATACCTCACTTCCGTTATGGTCCAGCTTGATCACGGTGATGGTATTGGTGGCGGTCATGATCCGGGAGAAGGCTCCTTCTGAATTTAAACGGCTGTGCCGGATAGAGTGCATCGCGGCGGCCCCACTCCGCTCACCTCAACGGCGGGAGGTGATGATCGGTTCAGGCATCCAGCCCCAGGGCGGTAAGTAGCCGGGCCACCTGCGCCCCAAAGGAGGGCAGCGCGATCATACCCTGGCGGCGCGGGCGCGGCAGGTCAACCACCATCTCCTCAACCAGCCGCCCGGGGCGTGGGCTGAGCACCAATACGCGGTCACCCAGGTAGACTGCCTCGTCCACATCGTGCGTGATGAACAGGATCGTCTGCCCCGATTCGCCCCACACGCCCAGCAGCCAGTCCTGCATGGCACGCCGCGTCAGCGCATCCAGCGCGCCG